>Ga0129342_1001365_pt1 | contig 10848 bp, 16 predicted proteins | sample CPBDNA_5_FD_94426 | JGI IMG/M metagenome (GOLD analysis project Ga0129342, IMG submission 94426) | Freshwater to marine salinity gradient microbial communities from Chesapeake Bay, USA - CPBay_Sum_15_0.2_DNA | ecosystem: Environmental > Aquatic > Marine > Coastal | place: USA: Chesapeake Bay...
ATGAAATAAGGTGGGGAGAGTTTTATAGTCGCTCCCCTGCCCCTCACAGAGCCGACTTCGATAGAATTAACCAAGCTACCCGACACCTTGTATCATGTTCCAAATTTTACAAGCTGCTACATGACGAGGGCTTGGGATACTTGACACCGTGCCTAGCGTGCTGTATCGTAGCAATACGACTATTTAACCCGATAGTTGGGAGAAAATGGGTGAGGCTGTGAGCGATTCCGTCAACACCATTGCATCATTAACCGAATTTACCTTTCGCAACGCTTATCGCAACCAGGGCGACCATGCTGCTTGCTCGGAGGATGATGCCTCATCTCATTTTCTATAAACATAATATCAAGAATTTTTCCAAAGAGCAATCAAAAAATCAAAGTTTTAAGACTGGTGCTCTTGGTTTCTCTTCATTTGACAGAAGCGGGATACTACTCGCTCATCTCTCAAACGACACCCTCCAAACAACCATTGAAAGCGTTGTTTCCAGGTTGCTCGTTCTGTTATCCCACTAGGATGAACAACACGCAGAGTAAAAAACTTATGGATCATGCAAAATGCTCCTTTATCCGTTAAGAGATATAAATATATCTTAAAAATAAGTAAAGAGCAAATTTAAAATAGTTTTTCAAAGTCCTCATTAATACTAAAATATCTACAAAGAATTACTAAGCCAGTCAATACTCCTATAATTAGATTTTTCTGGAACTGAAGGAGAATACACTATTTGTTGATTTGTTTGAAAATTTTTATTAAAACCTGAATTAAATAGTCGTAATCTAATTTTATCCTCTGAACTTGACTCAGAATAAGCAATAGCCGTATATTTCAAATTATCAAAAGGCAGATGTGTAAATTTACCCAAAGGTTTGTTAAGATCAATAGTAATTTTTTCAATTTGTAAATCTTCAACTTCTGAGGGGTTTAACCAAATAACGACACTACCAGTTGATAACAATTTATTGACATATTTTTTACCAGTTTCTTCAAATTGATAAAAACGGTCATCTAAAATACTTGAATTAAATCTAAAAATAGAATAAGACTTAAATTTAGGATAAATTTTTACTCTCTCGTTTTGCCAGTTATTAATGGCATAAGCATTTATGGGTATCATAGGTAAAGTAGTAATTAAATCTTCAAAAAGTATAAAATCATAACCATCAATAGGTTGCATAAAATTTGCTTTTATAAAAGTTACTTTGGGATATTCTAATTTACAAAGTCCTTCACAAACAGCAGAAGCGTCCATGCAATCTACATTTAATCCTATTGATATAGCATAATTAGCTAATCTACCTACTCCTCCAGGTACAAATAGTCCTTTTTTATTTAACCACTCGTGCTTATACTTATCAACAATTGATTTTTGATAATTAAATAACCATTTGTTACCAAGCTGAAAAGGTCCAGAATCAGTTAAAGATGAGTTTTCAGTATGATTTAATATAATTTCCAATTGAACCTCTAAAAAAGTAATTGCTTATTAAGCAGCAAGGTTTTTATTTATTAGCTTGTTAACATCAATAAACTGCATAGTTTCATTCTTAGTTAAATTATCAATCCAGTCGTTACGCTTAACAACAAGCATAAAGGTATTTCGTGGAACAGAAGTTAAATTCTCAGTACCATGACCTGTCTGATCTGGATTAAAAATTAAAAACTGTCCTTTTTGAAGATTAATAGAAACTTGAGAATCAGCAGTCTTAAAATGGTACCAAGCACCTCCAGGCATATCACTAAGTTGAACGAAGATACGAAGTGTTTCTCCGTGCTCATTACCACGCTGATTATCAAAATCAGTATGGATCTCCATTTTATGCCCTGGCTGCTGTTGGAAGATTCTGATGCGAGTCTTCTCACACTTAAACCAATCGCAAATAGCAGCTAACATTGGAGACGCTGCATAAGAGTCTGTGTTCTTAAAGTTTGATGGATCTTCTTCACTCCAAAAATCAGAAATCTCTGTAGTGGTAGACTTTCCATCTTCTGAACGAAAGGCATTATAAAGATAACCTTCAACAATTCCTTTTTCTTCATCAAATTTAATAATGTTGTCATCCTCTACTGCTCTCTCACGACGAGAAAAAGTAAGTGATTGAAGTTCACTTTCCCAATCGCCTTGAAAAATGTAAGAGCTGGCGTAAATACCAGTTGAAGGATTATAACCTTCTGGATTAAATTGTTTAAGTTCTGACATTGTGTCCTCCTTTACTGGGTAATATCCCAGATTCTAAAAATAGTATAATCTTTTGCACACGACTTGACAAGCTCTTCTCCAATTAATTTGGATCTTGCATAGTGTAAGTGCTCTATGGATAGATCCTCCGTGGGAGGAAACTTTCTGAGCTGTGCTTCAGAAATTTCTGGTAAATGTATAGTTTGGTTTATAAACTCATTATTGAGAGCTCTCTCAAAATAGTCACCTATTTCTTCTTTTGAGACAGGTCTCACCCAATTATCAGTCCAACCATCAACTACTTTTGTACTGCAATAAATAAAATGAGCATTTGGAAACGCATTCAATGTTTTGACTACGCCTTGAGTATCTAAAAGCACTGTCTCTCTATCTCTTCGCGGAATTTCTTCACGACAAGAACGAGCACAATAAAACACAGTATCAATATCCAAATCTTTTGCCGCCTCTTTCCACCACTTTTCAGACCACTCAAATCGACCAGGCCAGCCTTGTGTATCGAACCGCTCTCTTAGATAAGAACCAAGAAAACCTGATTGTCCGATTGTAATAAGCTTATTCATCAACAAACCCAGTAATAGTTAGAGTATATTTTGGAGAAATACCACAGTTTCCAGAAAGATGAAAAACTTCATTAGGAATTTCAACACAATAACCAGGCTTCCAATGATGAATCATATTATCGTGCACTTGTAAAAAGTGTCCCCAATCCCACGGAGAAACAGCAATAAAATAACGCTTCACGTTACCTTCACCAAATCTGGTTTTGAAACCATTATAAGAATCAGTATGAATTGGAATACAGTGACCTGGATCATATCTTAGTAGTCGTACTAAACAAGTATCTTTTTTAAGGTGCATCTTCTCAAAAGCCTCATTACCTAATAAATATTTGAGTTCTGCATCATCTTCTTCTTCAATTCCCCAGTTAATTTCTGTAGTATTATATTCATTATACCCTAAGTGCTGAATCATTACAGCTTGTTGCATTGACTCTGTAGGTACAAAAGGTCTTGGTTTATACTCTTTTACTATAGCTTTATCCAAGTTACTTTCAGACCAGGCAATAATTGCTTTATAATCAATATCAATATGCATTTCAAGAGGTGATATTTCGTAGTGGTTTTGAAGACTCACCCCTTTTTGATCCAAATAGTCTTGAAAATATCCTTTGTACTCATAGATATTCATAAAATTTCTCCACTCCAATGAATAGTAACTTTTGGAGTGATTCCAGCATTAGCACTACCATGATAGATACCGCCTTTTAAATCCCAAAGGTCACCCGCTCTCCACTGATTTAAACAATGATTACCGTAATGGAAGAAATGTCCCCAATCCCAATCAGATACAAAAATCATGTATCTTTTCAATTTAGTGTAGTCTGGATACTCACCAGTTCTCCGCATAAAAGAAGAGTAAGTATCAACATGAGAAGGGATGCAATGTCCTGGAGGCTGTACAAAAAGTGAAATTCCCATTTTACTTAAATGAGGAAATAATGCTTTTAAAGGCTCATGCCAGTGTTCAAATTCTTCGTTAGCAATCTTAAAGTATTGAGTGTTATGTTCATTATACGGATTATCACGAACGTGTTGAAGTGCTTGCTCATAGATTGGGCAATGATTTACAGAATCTTGAGCATGCATTACTTGCTTAGTGTCTTCATTATACCACCAGTATTTTTCTGGAACACGTTGTTTATTTGCACGAGCAACAGCCCACGCACCTAATGCAGCCCAATCAACGGTGTTAATATTTTCAATAAAACAATCAGCGTCATCATGATCACGTTTTTGTGCGTTCCAGTGCCAAGGATGTTGTTCTCTGATAACTGAAGGAACTGCTTCACGAGGATGAAATTGTTGATTAAGAGGTCGTTTAATTGGATAAGGCATTTGTCATCGCTCCTGAAATGCTGCAAGTCAGCTTAAGTCTAATCCCCATGTTAGTACTGCAATGAGGGCGAGGAATAGGTAGATTATATACCTCTCCTGATTTCCAGCGAGGAAAGTAAGAGTTCTCAATCTGAAGAACGTGACCCCAATGCCAATCAGAGATCATTACAAGATGACGGCGAATAGGTCCCAGGTCACACATTTGTGTATCAATATCTGGGTTTAAGTGAGAATTATTTCTTGCCCAATTACCAAGATTATCATGATGCCAAGGTAAAGTATGACCTGGAAGATAAGCAAGTAATCTTACAAGTGCAGTATCATAGTCAATGCCAATCTTTTCTTCCCATACTTGACGACCTCCAAGTAGCTCTTTAATTTGTTCGTTAGAATCACCGTACAAACCCCAGTTATACTCTGTAGTATTTCGGGGATTATAACCACATTTCATAGGCATATTTTGGGTTAGTTCGTTATACCCATTACCATGATACGGACGACGCTCATAATATTTTTTCTGACAAGTATGTTTATTAGCCATCATCCAGTCTAAAAAATCTTGTTCTTGAATATCAATTCGAGAGATAGGTTTTGCTTCCCAAGTCTCCGTTAAAGTGCTACCAATATCAATTGCCCATTGTTCATATTCTTTATCGGGTCGTTCTTCTAAAAAATCCCAAAGAGTCACTTCTGGGTGTTTTGCCATCACACTTTCTTTAATATAAATATCAATATCTTCTGGTATACCTTTATAGGTTCCAGTTGCTACACTGGGTTTAATTTTAGTGTCTGACAAAGGCACTGGGCTAACTATATAATCTAAAGTCATAATTTTCCTTTCGTGTATTAGGCTAAACAGCCTGTAATATTTAATGTAATTTGAGGTCGGTAACCAAAATTTACTCCAAGATGTGGTATACCCCAAGGTATTTGATAAGTATCTCCAGGCTTCCAATGAGAGATAACTTTATCTGATATTTGAAAATAGTGTCCATTATCCCACTCTGATAAAGGCATCCAAAGTCTAACAGCTGACTCACTTTCTTTTGGAAATAATTTTTTATAACTGTTAGCACCATCAATATGCCAACTAAACCCGTTGCCTGGAAATTTGAAAATTAACCTCATCAATACTGTATCTTCCTTTAAGTTAAGTTTTTTAAAGTTATTAGTACCAAATAAAGATTTAAGGACATCGTTTGTATTTCCTTGTTTTCCGTAGTTCAAAACAAAAGTATTTTTTTTACCATAACCAAGCAACATATTAGCTCTAAAAAATAAAGAACTCTTTTTATCAAACAATCTATCTCTTTCATAATCTTGATCGGCAAAATCAAAATAGTCTTTGGAGAACTGGATAAACTCAAGGGTATCAATATCGACTGATGGAAATTTTATTAAGTCTACAGTAGGATATGTTCCGTGTAACTCTTCCACAAGTGTCCAAGGTTGTATATCCCAATATCTTATATATTCATTTTTTTTCATCATTCACCTAAATATATCTCACTTAGTTTAAAACCAACATTTAAATTTTTTACAGATATTCCGTTTATTTTTGAATTAAGAATATATTTATATCTATCTATCAACTTGGCATTTGGATCTTGTTTCATCATTGCTCCAGACTTAAGACAGAAAAACCTATCTTTTAAATCAGTCTCCGTTTTTATCAAAGAAGGATGTTCTTTAGCTACAGGAATATCTCTAACTAATTCTCTGACTATTTGTTTTGTTGAACTAATCTGCTTTGTTGTTTTTAGATAATTTTTAACAATATGACATTGTTTAGCATGAAGAGAAGGTAAGTCAGAAGAGGTGTAGAACAACTCTACATTTTTATGCTGATACTGACTTACATTATCTGTATCATACTGGATATCATAGTATTTATTTTGTATATTACTTATTCTTGGGTATAAATCAGCATAAATATTACAAAAATTAGATCCCCTCAATCTCGGACTAAACATAGTTCTTATATCAAGATCATTCTTTTTTTCTAACCAAGTGTCATCAAGAAATTTGAGATAATCTCTATAACCCACAAGGTAATGAGTAAATTTAGTTTTAGTTAAATGTTTTGAAAGGTTTTTTAAGTAAGGCAGTGTAAATTCATTAAGCTCATAATTACCAATATGGTTAAAATCATCAGTTAATGATTGAGAGTATACAATTATTTCATCGATGTATATATTATTTTGTAAAAAACCATTAAGTACAGTAGTTGAGTCTGTACCTCCACTAAACCAAAGTTTAATGTAAGAATATTTGTCTCTTAATTGATAACACCGCTCATCAATTAATTGTGATAAAGTTTGGGGAGGTTCAACAGAGAAATCGAATGAAAGGATAGAGTCATCAAAAATACCACATTTGATTTTGTGAAAATCTCTGCCAGCAGCTTGAATAGCTTGGAATTTCCTTTTATATCGAGTACCTGCATACTCCCAATATATAATGGACATAATTTTATTATAAGACAATGTGAAATATTGTCAATACTAAATTTACGCTCTCCACCCTGTAAAAACTAAAACATAGCGTGGTTCACGACCAGCATTTACAAAACCATGAATTTTACCTGGGACAAACTCCCACACATCACCTCTCTTCCAACGGTGAATAACTTCTTCAGGAGAAAATAATAAATGTCCTAATTTGTTATTCTCAAGAGGAATCCAGGCTCTTATAATATTTTTGCCAAGAGTTAAAATCTCTTCTTGAGTGTAAAGAGATCCATCTTCTTTTGTATGACCTATAAAAGAAGGAAAATAATCAATATGAGGCGGTTCAGCATTACCAGGCATAGTTTTATATATCTTTGCTTGATAGTTTTCTTTTTTAGCACCAACTAAAGAAAACCACTCATCAGGAAAGAAGTTTTCGTTTTTCACAATTACTTCAAACCTTGATGAGTTATGTCTACTATAAAATAAAGATTGTTCTTGTTCTATTGTAGGTCTGGTGCTTTTCTTATGTTCAGTTTCTGTACTACATTCACACTTCCATTCAGCAGTATCAATGTAGCTAATTATTTTTTCATAAGGTAAAATTTCAGAAAAATTACCTAAAAAGTTAAAAGAACTCATATAATGTCTTCTTGATCTATGATAAATTGTTTCAAGTCACTTACATACTTGACAAGAGTATCATAGCTGCGCTTATGAAATGTACAGCCTGTTTTAACATACTCTTCTGAGTGTAAATCAATTAAAACCATCACATTGCTAATATGTTTTCGATAGTAGTTGCGAAGATTACCCAGTTCCTTCTCAAACGGATCAAGATTATTAAAAGTCAATTTGTCCAAGGCCACTTCCCATTCCTCCTGCGTGTGCTATCTTAAGATGTTGATTCTGTTCTTCTTTTTGCTCATAGGGACAACCTTCAATCCCACAAGGAAAGATTGCTGGTTCTCCTTGACAAGAATCCCAAAGGTTGATAGTGCAAATTTCACACTTACCTACAACTTCTCCAAAACTATGTTTAGCCATTTGACGGTTCCTCCGCATCCATTTCTGCTTCTTCTTCAAGCATCTGTTCCAGCCATTCAGAGATGCCATACTCATCATCTAAATCTTTACCGATATAGTTGCGAACTTCTTCTGGCGTTTCATATTCAGCGTAGTCATAGTGTTCAGACTCAGTTTCGTCATTCCAAGACCCAACAAAGCACATACCAGGTTCATGATAGGTAGCAGATACTAACCAACCTTGTTCCGCCATGGCTTCATAAGCTGCAATCGGAGGAGACCATGCCGTATCAAAGGTTAGTACTACTGTTGTATCATCAACCCAAGCCCAATCATGCACAGACGCATCCCATTTTGTTCCCCAAGCTTCAACACGAGACCAGTACCAGTTGTCGTCATTCCAAGTTTCTGGCACAAAAAATCCAAAAAAGGTTGGTTCTTTTTCACCCTCTTTAGTAGGTTCGTTGAGTTTTTTGAGATGAATTGAGAGTTTGTCAGCTTCTTCTTTAGAGGCTGCTGTAAGTTGAAGTGAATTTGCACACCAGTTTGGCATATTAAAATCTCCTGTCGCTAAAATATGATTAATAATATCAAATATCAAAGCGACAGGCAAGTATTAGTTTAAAGTAACAGGTAAGAGCGGTTGAACTTTTTTACGAGTTTCATAAACTGTTTTCATCATCTTATCATACTGATCTTCTGGCATGATAGTACGATAGATACGCATAGCATTAACCATTTGAGCAGCGGCAACTTCGAGTGGGTCATACTTTTTATCTAACATTTCATCAGCAAAGTCTATAACTTTTCGGTGTAAATACCAAGATTTATGATCATATTCATTATCCGCCATTACTAACCATCTCCCTAAATTTTAAGTTACCAGAAACTGAGACTCTTTCCATATCTGTTTTATACGGTGCTACCCAATGTTTTAACAAAGCTGGAAAAATGTAAAGATCACCTTGTTTTGGTGTTTGATAGTGATTTCTTATATTCCAATCTGGGGCATAAGTATAAGAGTTTTCACCATAATTAAAAATTATTTGACCTGGGGCAGGACCTGAACCTTTAAACTCTTCGATTTCCTTGTTTAATTCTGACATATCAGAGGTAAAAAGAACAAAACTAATATGATCTGTGTGCATATGTGGTGGATTGAAATCACCAGCCTTCATAAAATTAATCCAAAGAGATTTAAGTTCTAATCCTCCATGATTAGTAGAAAAACGGCTCTTATACTGTTCTGTGTAAGAATCAAAAAATCTTCCAAACCATCGCAAAAAGTCCTCACGATCTTTTTCAGTAAATCCAAACTCATGGTCTATATGTCCTGCAAGCTCACGACGATAATCTTTATCTTTTCTCTTACGACCAAGAGTAGTAAGTTTGTTGCAGTTCTTTTTATCTGTACTATACTTACAGACAAGAGGACCCCAGTGAAAGTATTCAAAAGTAATTTGTTCTTGATCAGTCATTTTTAGTAAGTCTGTAATAGATGTATTTGTCGTCTACAAGAAGAGCAGGAGTACCAGAGGCTTCTTGCTTACCTACATACTCCCAAACATAGCCTTGTTCTCTTTGTTCTTTTGCTGTATTCAAAAATTCAGCATTATCTACACCAAATAATAGTGCAATTGCTATAAGTATCATTTAAATCTCCATTTGTTAGAGTATTAGAATATCATATGTATGGGAAAATTACAAGAAGAAGACGCAAGTGTGGCGTAACAGTTGTGCAACTACGTTGCCCAGTCAGCTCCCTACGGTCGCACTCTCATCGAATAGTTGTGTCGCCGCTGTTCGCCAGCGTTTAACATCGAATGACGCTATGTCCTATAAATTAGCATACATTTTGAGCATCGTCAATTAACAATTTTTTGTAAATCCACAACTGGGACAGGTAACTGGGCTACGAGTTGGTTCATCGTTATGTTGCCTCTCGCGTCTGTGAACTTCGTCACACTTTGGGCAAACATACTCTTCGATGACTTTAACTCGACGATACCAGTAGGGTCCATCACGATAAGACTTGGGACATTTCATAAGTTGTACTCACGTCTGTAGTAGTAAAATCTATTGAGCAAGCCAAGTTTGAAAACGTTGCTCAATTTCTTCAAAGTGATCAGCCCACCACTCAACATCACGTTGTCCCGCTGATTCCATATGAGCTGCAGGCCAGTAGTCAATCATCTTGATGCTACTATCAGTGGCATAAGTTAAAGTTGGATCAAGAGCTGAATGTCGAGCAGGAGAGATTGAATAATATCGAGAAAAAGACTTCATGCCCTCAGTAGAAGAAGCCCAACTCAAAAATTGTATTGCTGCCTCACGATTTTTTGCTCCTTTAGGAATCGCCAGTTGAGTAAAAGAGTAGATTTGACCATGCCAAACAATTTTAAATGGTTGATGATCGCCCTCAATAGCAGTAAACATGCGACCATGATAAGCCATGCTCATGCTCACCTCTCCATCAGCTAACAGTTGCGCAGGTTGTGCGCCGGCACTCCACCAGATGATGTGTGGTTTAAGTTGATCAAGTTTTGCAAAAGCTCGTTCTAATCCTGCCTCTGTATCAAGAACAGAAGTGACCTCTGCAGGATCTACTCCATCAGCAATAAGAGCAAATTGAAGTGCTGCAATAGACCGCTTGCGTAACCCTCGCTTGCCTGGAAACTGCTCAACATCCCAAAAATCTGCCCATGTCTGAGGAACCTTATCACCAAAGCGACGAGTATCATAAGCAAAAATGTGAGAACTCATGCCAGTTGCAACAGAGCAAGGAGTTGCAGAGTTTGCAAAAAAGTCTTCAGTGGCAAGGGTTCCATCAGGAGCTGGAAGTAAAACACTATCGTCTAAAGTTTCTAACAGTCCTTGATCACAAGCTGTAATCATATCATTTAAATCTAAATCAACTACATCCCAAGTAACCACTCCAGTGTCCACTTGACTTTTCACAGGAGCTAATGATCCGTTAAAGTCTTCTATAATCACTTGAATATTAGTTTGTTGAGACCAAGGATCGACTAATCCTCGTTTTTGTGCTTGTGCGTATGAACCACCCCAAGTTGTAAGCACTAAAGGATCTGCTGTTGCTGCAGAAACAAAGGTTGTTGCTGCAACAGCAGTAAGTATAAAAAATTTCATGAATTTGTTCCTAAAAATAAGAGTTTAAAATATCAACATGATCTTGATAACGAGCCATCTCGTCAAGCTGCTTTTCAATTTCTTCCATCACTTCAGAGTGTTCGCCCACTCCAACAGGATTGGTGAGATA
>Ga0129342_1001366_pt1 | contig 10848 bp, 9 predicted proteins | sample CPBDNA_5_FD_94426 | JGI IMG/M metagenome (GOLD analysis project Ga0129342, IMG submission 94426) | Freshwater to marine salinity gradient microbial communities from Chesapeake Bay, USA - CPBay_Sum_15_0.2_DNA | ecosystem: Environmental > Aquatic > Marine > Coastal | place: USA: Chesapeake Bay...
AATCAGGATCAAAATTAAATCGAGTTGTGAGTTGCAAATATGCTTCAGTCGGATCACTGAACACAGTATCAATCGACATCACAGCAAGATTCTTAGTTAAGTTATTTACGATCTGATCTTTGATATTTTGTTTTTGGCTGTCGGTCAAACCATCAATAAACTTCAAGCTTACGTACACACGACCGTATACGGGAGGATTGTTTTGGTTTCCACCCCATGCATTAACATCTGTAATATAAGAAGAGTAGTTAGCCAAGATCTGAGCTTTGTAATCTTCAACTGTTACCATTCTCTGTTGAGAAGCAAAAGCGATCGTAGCGTTGTTCTTGATAGAAGAGATCGTTTCTTTTGCAGCACCACCAGTAGATGCACTTACTAACGTGGTAGACAATGGATAATCTGTGCCGTCTACGTCTACGTCGTTACTAGCGGTAAAGATACTGCCGCCATTTGCAAGGTCTGCACTCGTAGACATATATGTGATGACGATCTTATTTCCAGGAGAGGGTTGTTGTCCTAGAACACTACCATCGCCAAAGATAACTTCAAAGTATCCGTTAGGAACCTCTTTGACTTGATAGATTGTAGAAGTCGACGTAATCCTCACCGCCCTAGTAAGGTTTGTATACGTGGTGAAAGAAGAACCAGATACTGTGTCGTAGACGTCGACCTTCATGGTTGTAGTATCCATCGTGTCGTCAGGTATCACGTAGACTTGTCCGTCACTCACGTCACCCACAATGAAAGTCTTCGTGCGCAGAGTTCCCTCTACGATCTCAATGTCGGCTGATTCGCTGCTGTTGAGAAACGAGTAGTTACCAGATCCATCATCTGTTGCGATATAGTCTTCAAGTGTCTGAAAAGTGTATGTCACATCCTCAATGGAAGTCGTGAACGTGGTATAAGCTGGAAGCGTGATAGATGATGGGCGACCGGCATCAGTTACCGTGAGATTTAGGTTGACCGTAGCTCGAGCTGCAGTCTTAGATCTTGGAAAGTAACCAAGAACCTCAGCGTGAGACACGACAGAAGATCTTAACTGAGCAGTATTTAAGAACGACTCGTTTGTTGCAAAGTTAGCAATTAGGCCGTTAATATGAGTATTATAAGCTAACACGTCAAGAATATTAGAAAGGCCTGACGCCTCAAAGTCGTAGTCAGCAAACTCAGACTGCGACTGAAGATAAGACTTCAAGTTATTTTTAATATTGTTAAAGTCTAAGTCTGTCGATTGTATTGTTGCCATTTATCTTAACCTCGCTATCGATACGTCGAGTGACACGATCTCAGACGTACTGATGATTTGAAAAACTACTGTTACTTTTGCATCGTAGTTGTCTGGTATAATCAACACCTGGATGTCTCTCACTATAACTCTAGGTTCATAGTTTTGAATTGCTGCTGCGATCATGTCTTTCAAGTCATCTTCGTCAAAGTCTTCTGATAAAGAAAAAAGAAACCGATTCAAGTCACCACCAAAGTATGGCTGAAACGGCTTTTCTGTCGTGTTTGTCAACAGAAGGTTTTTGATTGCTTGCTTTACTGCAGCGGCGTTTGTCTTCTTGTATATTTCGCCAGTCGTTTTCTTTGTGAAAGTAAGGTCAATATCAATATACTGCCTTGTACGGGCAGTAATGATAGACTTAGTTTGAAGATTTCCATCTTCGATTGAGAAGGCTTTTGCTGGCATAGTTACTATTTATTCAAATCTCTAGGATTTCTACGAGCTCGTTTGTACTCTGTACATAATTATTAAACTGAGTCTCGACCTTGTTTTGATAGGTGACTGCCCAAGGATGACGAATTTTCGGCATGATCATGACGATCTGTGCATTAAGCTCACCGCTCGGATCATATGAGTCGTAGTCAAGTATCATCTTATCAAACTGTATATTGTCTTTGAGGTAGACTGCAAGATCGAACGTCTTCTCTGCTACATTGTTACCGTCCTCGTCGATCAACTCATACACTACAGCTTGGCCGTTTGCCATCATGTAGTTGGTGCTTCCGACATCCAGAGTCTCGCCTGGCGCTGGACGATACAGACCTTCAGCGACAGTCAACCTATAGTCAGAAAACTCACCAGAGACGTCGTCAGCGACTGTAAGTATGACTTGTGCTTGAAGATAATACTGCTTGGCAAGGCTAAGTCTCTCACTTTTACTAATAATATGTGTCATTGTTTGCTTATCACCATAACCACCTAAGAACCTTGCCATAGAGATTCCTTCAGCCAATTTAGTTCTAGGTGTTATAACTGATTGATTATCTGGATTATATGCTGGATCTGGTACATAAATCATGATTTAAATCTCTTTGTGATGTCAGCTCTGTTACCAAAAGGCTGTGTGCCTCTTCTCGGCGTTCCAGAGATTGATGCAGTTCTACCGATCTTCTTCGGTGCTTGTTGGTTATATGCAGGGTTTAACTTGCCTTCGGCTATCATCGCACCAACAAACTTCTGGTTATTCAAAGCGTTGATATCTCTCAACTTAGATCTGACTTCAGAGATGGTCAACTCTCTGTTTGAGAGACCGCCATAGTCCTCTGTTCTATCAAAGGAGTTGAGCAGTGAATTACCTGGATCGACAGACACCTCTCGAATACCAAAGCTAGAGTTATGCAAATAATCGTTCATGATACCAGAAGTAGCTTGAACCGTACTTGTAATTGTTTGTGATCCGGGAGGGCCTAGACCACCAGCAACATTAGCGCCATTTGCTACTCCATTAAGCGAACCATGAAATGTATTACCATAGTGAGTAATACCAGCGCCACCAATCGTGCCGCTTGCACCAATCACAGTCATATCATTTGCAGCAATGTTAGTGTTGTCTGCACTCATCACGATCGTATCTTCTGCAGTCATCGTGATATCGTCACCACTGTAGAAGTCAAAGCCACCTTCAACGATCTGTTTCACATTACCTTTGATGATCTTGTTTGCTGAACCTAGGATAGTCTCAGTCTGTGTGCCACCTACAAAGTTTGATTGATGCTCAGTGACGATTGTCTTCTGTGTCTTACGAACCTGTTGCTTGTGCGAACCACGAACCTCGTCATTCTTGTTGCCACCAACAGTGACGTTATAGTCACCGCCCACTACGACGTCAAAGTTACCAGCAACCTGTAACGATAAGTTGCCGTTGTACACCATCTCCGCATCACCGTCTACAATCACCTTCTCGTCTTTTGCTGTGATGCGTACCGTGTTTCCAACAGAACTGATGATGACAGTGCCGTCTGCACGCATCTCAACGCCTGAGCCGGTGCGATGACGAAACAACATGCGCTCAGCCCCTGGAGTGTCGTCGATCTCTTGTACGTGACCGCTGACTGTCTCTTTCACTTGGTTATAAGGATAAACTGAAGGTTGAACAGGCTTGAGATTCAACGATATGTTCTTGTAACCTCCTCCTGTATAAACCTTGTTTATCTTCAAGCCTCTCGCTGACTGATTAGATGAAGATGTGTTGAGATAGTCTTTCTTTGGAAAAGAAGAAGAGGGGTCACTGAATCCTTCACTAGCAGGAGTCACTCCTGTGAGATCTATCTGCTCTTCACCTGTAATAAAATCTTGTGGTAATTGTGTAGCCATGTTCTACCTTCTACTGTTTTGATGATCGATAGCTTTTTTCTGCTTTTTCTCAATAGCGGCGATCTCAGATTTTAATCTAGTTATATCTTCTTTTGCTGTTGCAATTCTTGTGGGTCTAGATTCAATCGCAGCAGCTTGTCTTTTCTGAATACTAGCTGACCTAGTTGGATCTGGTGCCGTGCGCGTTTCAGCCTGTGCATTTGCTAATCGTTCTTCAGCATCTTTTAAATCAAACTTTAAACTATTTAGTTGTTTTTCATACTCAGTTCCTGGATACAGCCTAGATTCAATCTCATCGGCTTCTTTCTCTAACTCGATTAATTGGGCGTCAATAACTTTTATCTTTTCGTTTATGGCTACTATCTTAGCGTTGTTAGTAGTAGAGCCGTATAAAGGACCTTTCTCTTTCATCAGTTTGTTATTCTCTTTGACTAACTTGTCAATCTTTTCTTCGATCTGGCGAAGTCTTTCTTCATCAGTCAAATCTTCTTCTTTAGTCTTAACTGGTGGTTTACCTGTCTTAACGTCGGCAACTTTCTCAGGTTTTGGAGCAGGTGCTGGTTTTGTCTCGACTGGTGAAACTGTAGGTTTGGCGACTTTAGATGGTAGATACTTAGAGATCTCTTCCATCTCAAAAGGTCCAAGCTTGTTTTGGTATCTTGTTGAGAGATCATTATCACCAACATAGAGAGTTTCCCAACCAAAACGACTGTTAGTCCAATCTCTTGCACTGAATCCAGTCACTAGGACGTCTGTTCCAGAGTACTCGTCGTTAGTAAGGGCCTCTCCACCTGGAACAACCTTACGAAACACCTTACATATCTTCTCAAATGATTTCCACTGTTCTGGTGTGTAACTAGCCTGATCGATTAGAAGTTTCTTGTCAACGTTAGTCTTAAACGGCGCGTCAGCATTCAGGCCGCCTACAAACTCAACTGAAAGAGTCCTCTGAGCCCATCCGCCAAACCTTTTAGTGTCTTCAGCGACACGAATCCTGAGTGGTCGACCTCTCTGAATACTTCCGTCTCTTCTGATCAGATAGTGCATCGTAGGTCCGTCATAGTACCCAGCACTCTTTAACTTTGCTGCAAGGTCGGGAGTGATTTGTAATCCTTTTGCTTTAAACTGTGCAAGCGTATTATTATAACCTCTAACTACGCGATCCATAATATCTTCGACTTTAACATCTTGGTTCTTGCCAGTTCTTGTTGAGTTAACCCAGATCGCTGTCATCGGTCTGTCTATGATTGCAGCTCTGAGTTCTGCCTCTAGTTCTTCTACCGTATTTACGTAAGTAAATAGATTTTTGTAACTTTCTTTACGCGTAGAATTGCCTTGCCAACCTGGAAGACCTCTAGATAAATCAACAGGTTCATCTGTAGGTTTAATATCTGAAGAAGTTAATGTTGACTTGTTTACAACTTGATTTAAGTTAGTATCACCATTGGCTTTAATAATTGGAATTGTTTCAAGCGAACCATTTAATGGATTTGTTTCTGTCTTAGATATTTCACTGATTGATCTTGTAGTTACTGTAGGAAAACTAGTAGGTTGTAGCGTTCCAGATAAAACACCGGCTAAGTTACCTAAAATGTTTGCAAATGGATTACCAGCTGAACCAACAATTTTTTCTGACTTGGCACCACTGCCAGAAAACAATTCTCCTATTGCTCCAAATGGATTTGCGAGTAATCTATTTGCATTGTCAGTAACTTGCTTAACATCGACTACCACCTCTTTTGAAACATCGACGTTAACTTTCTCTGCAGCAACTGTCGGGTTTACCGAAGTCTCTGAGATCTTTGTTTTTATCACGTTATTATCTGTAGTAACTCGGGCTCTAATAGTTTTTTCAATAGCTTTAGGTGAACCATGAGTAACAACTGTTGCTAAGAATCCGTCTGACGTGGCCTTACCTGTTAACGTAGAGATCTCAGACTTATTGCCTGATGTCTTAGTGACTTTGATCCCACCTCCATCAATCGAGTTAGTCATCAGTGCAACAGTAGGCTCTACAGTTACCGTCTCGCCCTCGTTGGTCGTGACTGTTAGTGACTGAAAACCACCAGCAGTCTCGTTAATCTTTAGACCGATCTTAGAACCTTCAGTCGCCTCTCGTGCAATTTTAGCATTATCGCCTGTATTTTGAAGACTGCTTATTTTAGAGCGAGAGAATAATGCTTGTAAATTAGTATTAAATCCGTTTTTAGACAAACTATTACTAAAATTTTTATTTAAAGCTAAATTACGATCGACTTGCTTCTCAGCTTCCGCGCGAGTCATTCCAGGATTACTCGCAAGTACCTTTTTAATGTCTTCTTCTCTGTTATATGTGGCCATGATTATGCAAACTTCTCTAGTATTTCACGAGCGTATGCTTGACGCTGTTCTAAGTGAGCGTATTTAGCATTTGGTCTCTCAAATTTAAAGCAAAAGACTTCTGTGGCTTCGTTGACATCTTTTGCTGCTCTGAGAGGTCTTAAACCGAGATAAGGCAAAGTGTTAAGTTCAAATTTTGTCCACTCTACTTGAGCCCGTACCGTGTTCCAAGGTAAATTTCTTTTTGCAGCAAACTCTTTTAACTTTGTAAGTCTAGCTCCAGCTGCAGGAGCTGGATTCCACTGAGCAATACCAGCAGAGCCTTCTCCTTGAAAAGAAGATACGACATGAGGACTGATATCTTTACCAGGTAAAGTACCAGACTCTTGTATAAAATTGCCTATCATTCCTGCAGCTTGGGCTGGAGTAAATCTACCACCTTCTTCACTGATAAAGTAATTATATGCTCTCTCTACATTAGTATTTCCAGTTAATAGATCTTTATCAGGAGATAACGTGGTAGCAGTCTCTACACCATTAATAACATCTACTTTACCAACTTTATTAGGATTCACTTCAACATTATACTTTACACCACCAGTCTCTATTTTAGGGATAGACCCCACGACGAGAGGTAGTTGCGAAGACTTACCGTCAAGGAATATGCCAAACACTTGAGCTTTGACTTGTATGCCAATCGTAGCACCTAGACCAGAAGATCCGCCTTCTGTGACAGGAATCACTGTTTGAGCCCAAGGTAAACTCGAGTCAGGAACATCTGATACGTTTTCAGAATGCACACCAAAGATCCTTACCTTGACTCTTCCAAGTTGCAGGGGATCTTTAACGTCAGTGACTACACCTACAAACCATCTGGTTTGGTCACCATAGTAGTCGATATAGCTTTGTGGTATCATCGATCGTTTCCAATTTTCACACAGTTTAAAGCTAGATCGTATCTCTCTTTCTTAAACATGTGTCTAGTCGCGTAGATCAAATAGTCACCGGATCTCTTTGGATCCTTACGCTGTTCATCTTTAGAGTGAACAGCAGTATTGATAAACTCAACTCTTAATTTATTGCCTATTGTCTTGTTTGCATCTCCGTCAATGAAGTCGTATCCGTAAACCACTATGCTGATAGGAGACTTTGTCAAGAACTTATGTATAGCTCTTGAAACTACTTTTTTCTTATAGTTTTGCGGATCTTTCTCTTCACTATAAGACGGATAGTCGATGATTCCTGAATTATAAACACCACTAGAACCGACTTGAGTGATAGATCGACTTGGTAACTGATTGAGAGAAATTCCGTCAAATGTCAGTTTGTCATCAAATGGAAGAGATTTTGTTCTTTTTGTGTTGCTCTGCTTATTCAACATTGGTTCGAACGCGTCTTTCATAACGTCAAATTGAAATGCCGTCTGAGTTCCGTTAAGAGTGTCTATGTAAGTGTATTCACTACCTACAACGCCATCACGAATTAATTCAAAAAGATTTTCAGTATTAGAGTACTCGTAAGACTGAATAGTTCTTCTCTGAATATCTCTATCAGGTGACACAGATGCAGATTGCCAGTAGCTAAACGGCAAATTAGAATTCATCGATGGTTGGTTTAGCATCGAAGATAAGCTAGCAAATTTGATATCATCACCGACTAAAGAAGAGAAGATATAGAAAGGCAACCCTTCAGTGTCTGTCGCTTTATTCTTGATCCAAGAGATAGCTTCGATCGGATTCAAGTTAGGTACAATGACATTAAATATTTGTTGATAGTCTAGACCGACTTGTGTGACTTTTTTACCGAAGTTCTCGTTCAATATCTTCTTGATGATAGTACCGCACCTATCAGAATAGCTTTTATTGATATTGATCAGATTCGAATAATAACCGATATCCTCTATGAGATTCAATCCGATTGCCTCATTCTGGTCATTAATCTTCTTTGTATTCATCACACTAGTGACATAGAAGATTTTCTGGATGACAGCAGATCCTTTACGAGTACTTTTAATCTTAATTGTAACTTTCTCGCCACCAATAAAGTCCATGCCAGTAAATATACCTTCTGCATCAATAAAGATAACTGAAGCAGTAAGATACGGCTTGTCAATATGCTCGTATATGTCAAGATCTGTAGTGACATTTTGAATTGCAGCTTTAACAGGTAAGCGATCAGACTCAATTAGCACTTGCTCGAGAACAAATGCATCTACAGATTCAGGTGCTTTTTCTTGAGGGAAATCCATTAACTTTTCAAAGCCTCAGTAAAAGCTTCCGCTATTTGAAATAATACACTACGTTTTAAAACCCTGATCTCTTTTAATGAGTCATTTATTGACGTATACCTATCTAAGTAAGTAATTTCGGTCAAAAGAGCTCCAGGACCTACTGCCGGATCGATGTCAACAGTTACTCCATTTGCATCTTCGTAGTGGTGAGCAGACAAATATTCAGGCTCATATGAGGAGACTGAAATAGTTTCAATAGTTCTTTCTGAGTTTGTTGAGTTAACGTTTTCACCGGCTACAAAAGTTCCAGTTACATTTGATATAACTAGTTGTCCTAGATCTAAATGACGGTGATCGATAGTACCAGTCGCACCAGAAGAAATGCCTTCGACAGTCTGACCAATTTTAAACTTATCAGTTAAAACAGTCTTTGTGGTAATAGTATTAAGAGCAAGTTCTTTCTGCACAAATAACAAGATCTCTCTATTCGACAACGGCCATCCTTGTTCACGGATGTTATCGTTCATCATGAAGAATGTCCAATGATAATCAGGGGTTCCGTATAATTTATAAGACAATTGGTCTGGTCTCTCATTATCTAGTATGTAATACTTAGTATAAGTAGACGCATCATCTTTTACTTGATCGATAATGTCTACATACGAAGACAGATCTTGAAACTGATCGTAACTTGTCTCGTTACCAAATCGATATAAAGCTTTTGGAAAGTCTTGAAAGTACGGCATTAGAAACCACTCCCATCATCTAAGAAGTTAGCGTCTGTTGGATCATTACCTAAATAGTCAGGATTCAAAGTTGAAGTGTCCCCGGCCAAATCTTGAATGTCTTGTCTCGTGAGCGTTCTGTTTTCGACAAAACTCAGAGTGAGATCGATCTCAGCAGGACTTCCGTCTGAGTGAAAGCTAGACGCAGTTGGGTTATAATTAGTAGATACATTTCTCAGATAACACATCTTGATTCTGGTTCCGACAGGACTGTTCTTGTACATCAACTTGATCTTGAACATGTTAGGGAACGTATAAGCGATCGGAACACCTGCTATCTCAAGACTCTCTGGATATGCATGGTATCTGAAAAACTTAATAATCTTCTTGATCTCGCGTGACTCTTCAAGAGAGGTCGGAATCAACTTAAATTGAAATGTAAATTCACGTAGAGCTACTCCTCTGAAAATAGATCTTACGTTAGGGTTGACTGTAACTTGTGCAGCAGATCGAATGACGTCTCTTGCCGTTTGATTTGGAATGAAACTTGCGCCTCTAGCAACTGCAATTCTACCGGCAACACCGCTGAGAGATGATCCAGCTGCAAAGATATCTTTTAATCCAGCAACACCAGTCTTAATGGCTTGACCTGCGGCCGCAGCAATATCACCTGTGTTCTGTAAAGCCTGCAATCCTGCTGCTCCTGTAGCACCTAGTTCGGAATTTTCGTACGAGATGATATCGTTGACTACAAAAGATATTGGAAGGAACATGGTGACCTTCTCGCCATCAAGTATCTTTAACTTAAGAGGTTCAACTTTGATATTTTCATTTGAAGGTGGATTATTTAGAGCAGCAACTGCTTCAGCCCCTTCTGGATCTGCTTCACTGGGTCTTACATTACCTCCAGCAGCTTCAATAAAAAAGTTTTGCAGCTTTTTACTTACAGATATATCAGGTGGAATCGTTTCAATTGCTTGAAAGCTTACGTGTCCTTTAAATCTCTCTTGATGCTCAAGGGGAAACTTCATAGGTTGAACCTGAGCCCGCACGCCTGCCTTTGTCTTATTATCAAAAGATGGGTTTGATGCAGCAGTAGCTTTCTGCTGCGTAGATGCACTACGGTTAGTTGGTGGTATAGATTGTGCTTGCAGTTCAAAGTCTGACATGCGATTTTCCTATAGATAGAGGTGTAACAACAATATTTATAACCGTTGGGAGAAACTATGTACGAATACCGCGCAAAGGTAATTAAAGTAGTTGACGGTGACACAGTTGATGTAGACATTGATCTTGGTTTTGGCGTTTGGTTAAAAGATGAACGTGTTCGAATCATGGGTATCGACACCCCTGAATCTCGTACAAGTGATGCGACAGAAAAAGTTTTTGGTCTTGCTGCAAAGGCAAGATTGAAAGAGCTACTTGGAAAGCAGACTATTCTGAAGACTCAAGTAGATAAGAGCGGTGAGGATATGAAGGGCAAGTTCGGACGTATCCTTGGCGATTTTATAGGTACTGATGGCAGACTTGTGACAGAGGTTATGATAGAGGAAGGACACTGCGTTCCCTACTTTGGTGGAAGTAAAGAAGAAGTTCAAGCTCAACATATGAAAAACAGAGAACGACTTATCAAAGAAGGGAAGGTAAAACTATGATGGAAACTATCGGAGGTCTTTTACTAGACTATTGGATGGTTACTGCTTTTGCAGTGTTAATCATTGTCGGATGGGTGATTAACCTATTTGGTGTTGATCAGAACGAAGACATCATCGGATTTCGATACGATGAGATGCCTCACATGAAACCAATTCGTATTCCAACGGATGGTAGAGGTTTCTGGAGTGCCATTTGGTGCTGGTTCTGGGAAGTTCGTCAATGGGAGATCGCTAAAGATTGGCACTTCCAAGTTGGCAGTGAGAAGTATGTGATTCCGGCTGGATTCCAGTTCGACGGTGCTTCGGTGCCTAAGTTCTTGG
>Ga0129342_1001368_pt1 | contig 10838 bp, 5 predicted proteins | sample CPBDNA_5_FD_94426 | JGI IMG/M metagenome (GOLD analysis project Ga0129342, IMG submission 94426) | Freshwater to marine salinity gradient microbial communities from Chesapeake Bay, USA - CPBay_Sum_15_0.2_DNA | ecosystem: Environmental > Aquatic > Marine > Coastal | place: USA: Chesapeake Bay...
AAGTAATGTTATTACCTACTGTATCAATTTCAGATACCGCTTCATTTAAGTCATTAGCAACTGTTTCTACTTCAGAAATTGCTTCGTTTAGATCATTTGCTACTGTTATGACATCAGCAATATTGGTCGAAACTATATTAATTGATGCAATATTTGTTGCGACAGTTTGTACATCAGCACTATCAGACGCAACCTGTGATACATCAGCCGCTATACCAGCAACAGTTGTAATATCAGAAGTAATTGTTGCTAAAGTTGATAAACCTGAAGAACTAATATTAGTAACAATATTACCACTAGCATCAAAAGCCATAACTTTAGATGCTCTAGTGGTAACATTAGGGAGTGTTATAGTCGCAGAATCTACATCTGTGTCGGCTAATCTTACTGATCTTGAGTTTAATGTGTCTTGTTCTGACATCATTGAAACTAATGTATCTAATTGTGTATTTAAACTTGTAATATCAAATGAACCTGAAGTTGGAAAATCAGATAATCTTTCAATTGCTATATCTCTAATAATAACTATTGAGTCATTTAAAGTTGCACCAGCACCTAAAGTAATTGAACCACCTGATCCAAACTCATATGCGTCATCAGAAGATGATGCTGTACCAGTTACTTTGTATTGAGAAGAAGTTGATGGACTAGCATTATAAGTTAATAAAGTTCCATTCTTATAAACTTTAATGTCATTAACATTAAAAAATTCAAAACCTATATTAAATACAGTTTGACCTGCGGTTGCAGTATATGTATTTCTAGGTGTATTTTTATTACTTGCAATTGTCATTTAAGTTGTTCTGCTCCTGCATCATATAAGTTTTTAAAAGTTCTATCCCAAATCCACAAAGTATTCAATGGAATTATTCGTCTAAGAGTTGCCGCTTTATCATCATAATCTTGATCTGTTAAAAAAGCGTGTAATAAATCTATTGGAATACTTGGCCCAGCACCAGTAAATTCACCTACTGCATCTGCCATATCGGGATCACCAAATCTTAAATCTATTCCTAAAGCTGGTCTAACTCCTACCGCATTATCAAACATACCACCTGATATAGTTTCTAACATAAAGTTCATATCTCCAAATAAACCAAGAACACCTGATAATTCTACACCTCTTAATATTTTTTCTTCTAAAGGTTTTTTTTCCCAGTATTGAGGATTTTTAAAGTAATCACCTAACATACCCATACTAATCATTCCTAATACTCCTGCCATAGCATTAGCTTCTCTACCTTGCATACCTGATATTAATAATTTTCTATTAGCGGCAACAGCCCATGAAAAGAATTGGAATGGTAATCCTAAATAAGCATTACTAACTTTACCACCTCTTTCAGTTTTTTGATAACCCATAAATCTTCCAAAAGAATTATCAAGAACATTGTTCATAGCTTTACTATCAATTCTAAATACACCATGCATCATATTAAATTGGTCAGTAGTAGATGGCGTAATAATAGTTCTATTTACATCTGCAAATAACGCTTGTCTAAATTTTCTAGCCGCTTGTTGTCCACCAGTTTTAGTAGCCCAAGCATTTGCATTTGGTAAGTATAAACCATCCATAGATTCATATGGCATATCTGCTATAAGTTTAGCAGTTTTTTCATCTATACCATAACTAGCTAATCTTCTAATATCAAACTCACTTGCTTGACCTTTAGATACTTTAATACAATCTTCTATAAATCTATGTTGAGATACAACACCCTGAAACTCTTTCCACATTTGAGTCCAAGGGGTAAGTAAGTTTGCATAATAAAATGGTTGTTGTGCTTGATTAAATTTAAGTGCAACTCTATCAAACATAGAGTTTAAAAATCCTTTACCTACTCCTACTTGTCCGCCATCTTCAATATATCTTTTTCTTGTTGATGACATAGTAACTTCCATAGCAGGTGCAAAGTATCTTACTTGTTCTAATGCTTTACTAAATGCATAGTTATTAGTTACAAAGTTTCCTAATCCATCTTTAAATGTTCTATGGATTCCATTAACCATAATAGGTCTAGCTGTATCAACTAAAGCCGAAAAAATTACTTTACCCATAAATGCTAAACTTGCCCAATCTCTTAAAAATGAGGCTGTTCTTTTACTTAATGATGATGGGTCTTCTGTATTAATTGATCCTAATAGTTTATCTTTTTCATCTTCAAAGGCATTTAATACTTTATCTATTTTAGCATTATCTCCATCTACTTTTAATTCTTTATTAATTAATCTTCTTTCCATTTGGTATAAATGTACTTCCATATGTTTATCACCAAACTGTCTTGTAATTTCTACAGCATTAGACATACGCATTTGGTATTGCCTCATTAAAACTGTAATATCAGTTTCAATAAAATCCATTACTTCTTTGTTAGGAATATCTAATGCTCTTGACATTAGTGGTCTAACACCTGCTTTCCATTGATTGTTTTGATTTAAACCCCATCCTGCAAATCCATCTCCATCTGCATGATTAGCTTCATTACCTACAATTCTGTCAAAAGTATCATTAACTCTTTTTTCAATATCATCAGCATTAGTAGAAAGTTTTTGAACTTTACCTTTCTTAATAATAATAGGATTTCTTGTGTACCAGTTTCTTATGATTGCTTTAAATACTTCAGGTTCTTTTAGTATTTTATCTCTTCTCCATATTCTATTAAAGTATTCTGCTTGTTGTGTATATGGAGGTGAAACACCCTCTTGTAATTCATCTGCTTGTTCTTTAACATTTCTATATCTTTTTTGTAATTGAAGTTTTAATTTTTTTAATCTTTCTAATTTAACTGGATTAGTAGTCTTTGCTATATCATCATCAACATCTTTAATAACTCCATCTATCTTTGCCATTAGTTTTCTAAATGCACCTTGTGATGCAAACATTTCTAGTTTCTCTGCTTCTTTTCCAAAATCTCTATAAAATGTTCTAACTCTAGTTGCCGCTTGTTTTACAAATGGATCAAGACCTGCATCATTAAATACTGTATCATCTCCTACTGCTTGAGTTACTTTTGCTCTAAACTCAGGTTCAGTATATTTAGTAACATCTCTAGCATTTCTTGAATTAATTTTTCTTAATAATGAATTGTACATATCACCAGCACGAATACCGCCTTTAGATATATTCATATTTAACATTCTTAAACTGTTAGCGTTACCAGTTCTGTAAGCAACAAAGTCATCACCTACTGCTCTTAATGTTGAATCTAATTTTTGAAACCAAAAAGTCATAGCATCTAACATAGCTGAGTTTTCTGTAGGTACTCCTATTCTATTTCCTCTCATCCCTGTAGAAAAATCACCTGCTAGTTTTTGCATTTGTTTTGCATAGTATGGGTCTTTAAATGCTTTCATTACTTTCCCATAATTTGTTAATGCTTCTATAGATTCAAATATTCTATTAGTATCTGTACTTCTTAAAGTTTCTGCATCTTTTTTTAAATCATCTAATACTCTAGTGTTTAATCTATTTTCATAATCAACTAACTTTTCTCCTTTGCCTCTTTTAAACTCTTTATAAACACCTCTATAGATTTCTTTCTTCATCATAAAATCTATGTAGTCTTGTGCAGTTCTAAATACTTCTCTAGGTAAAGGTAATACACCTTTTGTTTTTGAGAATAAGTGTAGTCCTTGATTATAAATATTTCGTAAATACAAAGTATCTACTGATAAAATATCATCTTTTCCTTTATTACCTTTTTGAAAATGTACTGGTTTATATCTACCATTTTCTGTTTTATTTGTTTTAACATCTTCTTTAACTTTAGTATTAAAGTTATCATCTCCAACTTTATAATTAAAACCATCTGCTTCATAAGTTTTTCTACCCTCAGTTTTATGAAATGATGTAAAGTATTTATTTGATAATTCTTTTACTCCACCTTTTTTTTGTATTGTTTCACTAGCAATTCTTTTTCCAAATGCACCAGTGAATAAACCACCTAATAAAAATGATCCTCCTAAATATCCTGCTGTTTCTATATTACTAGATGTTGGGTCTAAACTTCTTCTAATAGGTTCTGTTGCTCCAACTAATCCTGCCGCTACAGCTCCCCCTTTTACAAATCTTGCACCAAATCCTATTCCTTTAACAAAAGGTATTGGAATATAATTTACTGGATCACCAAGACCTGCAACTAAAGCTGGTAAGATACTTCTATCACTTGACTCTAATCTAAATCTTCTTTGATTGTTTAAAGTAATCTTATCTTTAATAAACTCATGATGTTCTTTGTTTTTTACATATTTAAAAGCAGAAGCATATTCTTCAAATCCTGCTAAGTTCTCAGGATCAAATGGATCATAGTCTAAATCAATTGGTTTATTTTGAAATCCATCATCATATCTTTCTTGATGTATTAATTGACCTAACCAAGATAGTGCAAACTCATCTTTTACATCTGATACAAATCCTGCATCATAATTAAAAGGTCTAACTCTATCATGTGGTAATCCTGTATATTGTGCGGAAACATCTTTTAATACTGTTAATTGATCTTCAGTAGGTTCAGTATTATATCTTAATGGTGTATTTTTTGGTTCCATTATTTATTCTGCTTTCTTCTTTCGTATCTTGCTTTAGTACCGCCTCCTGTTACTTTTGGTTTTCTTTCTTCTTCTGTACCTAATAAATCTGTTTCATCTACATCTAAATAATCTAATCCCATATTAACTTTTTTAAATTCTATTTTAGGAGGATTATCTCTTCTTTCTTTTCTTCTTTGTGTTCCTGTACTCATATCTTCTAATCTTTTCATTTCAGTTTCTCTATTAGATTTCAATTCTTCTAAATGTATTTTCCAATCATCACTATCGTGTTGTTCAGTTCGTAATTTTACAAATTCAGGATTAGGATCATAGATCATAGGGAAACCATTTTTGTCTTGTAGAATGTCAGGTTTGCCATCATTATCTACATATACAATATAATATTTAGGTGGTACTTCATAACCAGCAGATTGTAATTTAATATTATTTCCAAACTGCACATCTTTTTCTCTAAAATTTTTTATAAATTTATCATATTCTTCAGACTCTTTTACTTTAGTCATAATAGAATTTGTCATCCACGATCCTTTTTGATCTTCAGCTTCTAAAGGTAATCCATAGTATTGTTCAGCAGGATGTAAAACAAAATGTTGTTGTGAACCATATTCTCCTGAATCTAATTTTTGATTAATAAAATTACTAAATGTATATTTAGAATATCCATAACCTGTTTGTCCGCTTAGTACATAAGCCATTGAAGATTCTACAAGTTTATTAACATCACTTAAATTTCTTAATGGTAATCCTCCATCTACTATCATTGTATGTACATCTCGTTTAACTTGATTAAATAATTGACTTGAGTATAATGCGTCACCAAAAAACTTTTTATCAAGTTTATCTTCCATATGTTGTGCTATTTGCATATCAATATCACTAACTTTATATTTTTTTCCTGATGCCATACTAATAGCTTGAGATAATGATTGTCCTCCCTCTTGTTCAAACTTATCATAATGATTTTTAACTTTTGTAATTGCTTCTTCTAAATTAGGATTATAAGTTAATACTTGTTGAAGCATTAACATTTTACCTTGTGTAGTTGCATTAAAGTCTAACATTCTTACATTATTAACTTCCATAGTAGAAACCATACCATCTCTTTTAAAAGTCATAACTCCTGAAGTAATACCGCTTAATAATGAATTTGCATTTAAGTCTTGAATATCAGCTTGGTTATATGATTCAAAAGCATTATTAATTTTATTGTACCAAAAAGTATTTAATGTTCCTTGTGTTCTAATTAAAAACTTTGCATAACCTACTGATGATAATATTGTAGAGTCATCTACTTCTGCTATAGATGGGTCTAGTTTCTTAAATGAATTTAATAATAATGTTTGACTATCAGGGGAATCTACTGCTTCTCTTTTTTCTTTTGCTGAACTATTACCCCAGTATGGAGTTGTTCCTGATGATGCTGATTTTAAATTATTACCAACAAATTGTGCATTCTTAAAACCTTTAGAGTTTTCTGTATATAAACTATTTAAGTTACTAATAATTCCTGTAACTCTTATTCTTGCATTCTCTAAAACTTTTTCATTAAAATTAGAGTCTTGTCTTAATTGATCCGCAGTAATAACTTGTCCTGTACTTAATGTTGCACTACCAGCACCATTTCTTAATACTAATTCTACCTTTCTAAAATCATCAATTGAGTTTTTTAATTTACTTCCTGATGCCGCATCTAAATCTTTAATACTTAAATCACTTAATAATTTATAAAAAGATTTAGAATCTTCTAATGTTTTAAGTAATTGATCTCCTTGAGTAACTGCTTTGTCAATTCCTCTTGCTTTTGAAGTTTCAATATAATCTTTAATTTCTTTTTCTTTAACTGCAATAGAGGTTGGATCACCACCTATATAAGCAGTTTCTACTTCCTCAGATAAATTACTAATATTAGTATCATAATTTAGATTATTAATTTTAATATCTTGTCTATCTTTTTCATCTGCTACTTGATACCAATGTCCTTGTCTTGTATCTTCTGTATATGTTTCTATTACTTGTCTAAACTTAGGTTCTAAATTTTCTAATATAGGAGTTACTCTTGCTTTAACTACAGCATCAAAATCATCAGGAGTACCACCTTTATTCTCTCTAATATTTTTAATTACATTTCTTCGTTCTTCTAAAATAATTGTATCAATATTTGATTGTATCTCTTTAGTATATTTATTATAAATTTCTTTCTCATAGGCTTCTGCCATTGTTTTTGTTGTTGCTTTAAATGTAGGAATTGGCCCATTAATATATTGAGTTTTAGTTTCTTTAGTTATTGGATCAGTATAAGTAATTTCTTTTTTACTAAACTGTGCATTCTCAGCCGCTTCTTCTCCTACCTTTTTTCCAAATATTTTTAAATCTTGTAAGGCTTGATCTGCATATTGACTTGTTAAATTATCTAAAGCATTTGCAGTTTGACCTGCTACTCTTGCGGCAAACTCAAATCCACCACCTCTATTAACTCCTATTCTTTCTGAATAGTTAAATTCATTTTGTTCTTTCTTTAAAGCCATTAACTTAATTCTCCTAAGATTGGTCTAGCCGCTAATAGCGATCTACCTACTGTACTTACAACACCAGCTTTATAAGCCGCACCTGCCGCATTTCTTGATATATCAGCTTGTTGTACGCCATATAATGCCGCTAATTGTTTTTCTTTACCTTGTAGTTTTAATCTAGTTAAATCTTTTTTAACTGTTTCTTGATTAGCTTTTAAGAAAGCACGATAAGATGGAGAGTCTGTAGTAATATTCATTTTAGTTAGTAATGCTCTATTAGAAGATAATTGATTTAAGTATTTTCTTTTTCTATCATTTTCTAATTGTAAAGTTTCTAAATCTGCGGCTTGAGCCTGCATTTGATATTGTTTTCTTTGAAACTCTGCTTGTTGTCTTTGATAAGCAAGTTGTTGTTTTTGAGCATTAACGCTCATCATAGTAGTACCAGCAATAAGACCTATAGAAGATACAGCACTAAGAGTAGCGGCTGTACCTGCACTTGCACCCATAGCTGTAAATATAACTGGAGCGCACATTAGTAATATACCTCAGTTGTTATACCTAATATTCTTAATGGTAAAGGTGCTGATTGTTGTATTTCTAAATTTGGTTCTAAACTATATCCCAATGTATATACCTCTTTCTTTCCTGTAAAACTTTGTAATCCACTTGTATTTAAAGTTGGATTAACAATTACTACATCATTTGAATTAATTTTTAAATTATAAGTTGAAGATAATTCTACGACAGATTTACCTATTTTTCTAGGATGTCCTGTTAATTGTCCACCTTGTATTGTTGCATCTATAGGTAGAGTATGAAGTGTAATAGTATAATCTAATCCAATATCTATTGCACTTGTTGGAGTATCAAAAGTGACTACACCATTACTATCAACAACACCATCACCATAATAATTAATAGTTCCTCCCTCTTCTGATCCTGAAGTTCCATATACAGTTTTACCTATTAAATTAGGAGTTGCATTTAATCCTGAGAATACCTTGCTAGTAATAAATTGTAATGCTGTGTTATCTGACTGAGTTGAATTAGCATTTATTGTAATTGTGTATTCATTTGGATTAGCAGTTGCAGTTACAGATTGTATTGTAAAGATTGTTCCTGCTCCTCCAAACTGGAATGTTTCTCCTTGACTAGGAGCATTAGTAAATCCATCTGCTATAAAAGTAGTTACAGAAGTAAAAGCACCATTTACTAATGGTGTTCCATGTGGTTGATATGATCCTGATACAGTTTTAGTAACTGAACAATCAGTTGGTAAATCAAAAGATGTAGATGAGAATTGTTCTAAATTATAATAATCAACACTATTAACTGTTCTTTTAACTGCAACATAAATAGTATCGCTAGTAGATGCTACTGATTCTATAAGACCATCAGTAGTCCATAGCATCCATCCTGCAATCTTTTCTGATCTTTGAGATGTAAAGATAGCTAATGTTCCATCATCATTTACAATCATATAAAATTGTTCTGTTCGATCTCCAAGAGAAGTAATAGTTGCGTTATCTGTTGGTGATGAAATTAAATGAGAAGATAAAAGTGAAATAGAATTAGAACTAAAATCTTCTGTACCACTATTATAAAAAAACTCTCTTACTGTTTTACCATTGTTTTGAATAAAAATTGTAGCACCATCAAATCTTTTTGGCATTCCTTTTAATTGTGTACCTAAACTAGATTGTCTAATAATTTGAATATCAGTAGGTGTAATAGGTTTTGATACTGGTGGTTTTAAATAAAACTCTCCTGTGTTAGTAAATATTTCTAAAACTTTAGAAGATACCATATGTCTTATTTCATTAATTTGATCTGAAGCAATTTGTATTTGTACTGAATCAGAATCTTCTGCATCACCTACATCAAAATTATAAAAGTCTGCTACCTTACTTGCTTGTATTCCATCAGGTAATGCTGTTACTCCACCAAAAAATAATCTTTGTTCATGAAAAGATGCAGTCTTAGGAAAGCCATTAACACTACTAAATACTTGTTCATCCCATTGTGTTGTTGGTGGATGACCTGAAATAATAACTCTAACACCACCACCATCTACAGATTCAGTTGCAGTATCACTAGCCGCCGCAGTAAATTCATAATGATTATCATCTACTACTGTAATATTAAAAGTTCCATTTAGATTTCCTTGTGCTAATCCTGCTCCTGTATCATCAAATATATCTTCTGCTCCACTAATAGTAATGGAATCTCCTGTACTAAAACCATGTTGAACATGAGTTACTTTAACTACACCTGATCCTTGTTGTGTTGCAAAAGGGTCTTCATCTAATTCTATTTCAATATCTTTTTCTAATGTAGCAGTAACTACAGTAGGTGAGGTGTAACCTGTAACAGTTAATTCCGAACCTTGATACCTTAGTTTCATCCCAACATAAGAAGAGGTAAAATATGCTGAAGATGTTGTACAAGTTACACCTGCTCCAGCAGTTGTAGTATTTATATCTAAAGTTATACTATCATCTGCAAACTTAAAATAAGGTTGATATGTATCTGCTCCATTTTGACTTTGTTTAAAACTAAATGCTGATTTAGTAAATGTTGTTGCTCCAGTTCTTTGAATGATTTGTGGTACAAAGTCTTCATGTACTACAATCATAGTATCACCTTGTTGTGTGTAATTTAATTCAGATAAGTTTGAAGTAGTCCATGCACATCCAGTTATAGTTTGTAATAATGTTCCATTAGTAGAATAAATTTTTAACTGAGTATTTTGAAAAGCAAATATATATTCTTGTGATTGATTAAAGATAAATGTTTCTAATCTTGATGCTTGTCCTAAGTCTGCTCTATAAAGAGTACCACCTCTTCTTTCAATGCCACCTTGATTTAGTGGAATAACATTTCTAGCTTTCTTAAGTCCTTGACCATAAGCCGCTAAATCTACTCTTGATAATATTTTTGGATCAAGTTCGCCACTTAAAAAACTAGCTTGATGTACTCTTTGTCTTGCCATTATTCATCCTTATGGAGATACAGCAGTTATGTTATTTAATGCAGTTCTGTTTCTGTTATCTCTAAATCTATTAACATCTACTCTTCTTGTTGTTTGTGCTTGAGAGTCTATTGCTTTAGCAATTGCTAACTGAGCAATACTTCTTTTGTGATATAATTCTGATAACTGATCGTTTCTTGCTATTGCACCTGCGAATAAAGACGCTAGTTCGAAAACTAGCGTCTGTTTGAAATATGGAGGAAAATCACTTTCACTAGGTTGAAAGGTATAATCCGCTATTACTGTATCACTAGATGTAGTATCTGTAAATAAATTTTGTCCATATCTATCATATCTAATAACATCATCACCTACTGTAACTGTGTGGATAATTAATGCGTCACTTGGTAATGCATATGATGATTCATATCTTGCATCAGGGTTAGTTGAATTTTTACTTAATTGTGATTGTTTAGATGCAAATCTCCATCTACATCTTGTAATTAAATTTTCTAAAGTTGATTCGTATAAGTTATTTGCTACTTTGGATTCTGTTGTATTTTCACTAAAACTAGTAATTGTATTAGCCCCTACTAATACTAATGCTTTATTACATATATCAAATTTACTATCTGCCATTTTTAATCTTTATAATAAATATGGGGGGAAGTAAATCCCTCCCCCCACATTGTTATTGGTTATGTACCATTAGTTGTTGTAACAGTAGTTGCACCAGTAGCACTTGTTACTACTAGAACATCAACAGCTTGCGCACCTCCAGTTGAAGAAACACAGATAATAAT
>Ga0129342_1001369_pt1 | contig 10838 bp, 5 predicted proteins | sample CPBDNA_5_FD_94426 | JGI IMG/M metagenome (GOLD analysis project Ga0129342, IMG submission 94426) | Freshwater to marine salinity gradient microbial communities from Chesapeake Bay, USA - CPBay_Sum_15_0.2_DNA | ecosystem: Environmental > Aquatic > Marine > Coastal | place: USA: Chesapeake Bay...
GTGACCTGATCTACTTCGGTGTCGCCGACGAGGAAGCCGGTGGCGTGTGGGGCGCACAGTGGATGTTCGACCACCACCCCGACGTCATCGACGCCACCTACTGCCTCACCGAACTCGGTGGATGGTCCAGCGTCGATGACCACGGCCATCGTCATGTCACCGTCAATATCGGTGAGAAAGGTCTGAATTGGCGTCGTCTACGCGTGCGGGGCACCCCCGGGCACGGGTCGATGCCCTTCGGCGCCGACAACGCATTGGTCAAGACCGCCGAAATCGTGCGCCGGCTCGTGGAGTACCGCCCGTCAGCGCATCTGGGCCCGACCTGGGCCGCGCTCGTCGACACCATGTCGGTGTCTGAGGAGTTCCGTGCGGCATTGCTCAACCCAGCCACGGTGTTCGATGCAATCAGTGCCATGCCGCCTCCGGCCGCGCGTACCTGTCATGCGTTGAGCCACACAACCATCTCGCCGAATGTGGTGCATGGGGGCACGAAGACCAATGTGATTCCCGATGCCGTGGAGCTTGAGGTCGACATTCGTACGGTGCCGGGCACCACGAAAGCCGATGTTGATGCAATGCTCGCCGACGCGCTTGGTGACCTGGCTGCCCATGTGGAGATCATCGACTTGCAGATCGGCGACGCCACCGAATCGCCGATGGGTAATGCCCTGTGGGATTCGGTGAGCCGTAACACTCAAATCGCCTATCCCGGTGCGTCGATCGTGCCGGGTCTGGTGGTGGGAGGCACCGATGCACGTTTTTATCGTGAGCGAGGTCGGGTGGCCTACGGGGCAGGGTTGTTCTCACCGAGCATGGATTTCGCCACGTTCGGCAGTCGGTTCCATGGCCACGATGAACGGATTGATGTGGAGAGCCTCGCTCTGGCCACCGATTTCTGGGTGAATATCGCCACCGACATCTGCAGCTGAGCTTGACGCTTGTTAAATCCCGGTGGTGGGCGGGACTGAATGTGCTACAACAAGGCGATGAAGAAGCGGGCGCTATCTCTCGTTGGAGCGGTCATCGTGTCGTTGGCCGGAGCATCGTCGGCTGTGGCGGAGGGTCTTCCGATTATCGAGGCAACCGGGGGAACATCGTCGTTCTTTGCGAGCGAGGGCCGTCAAGATCTCATGCGCTTCGATCTCTCGGTGACATCCGCTGAGCAGAGTTTGATCGATGAGTACTGCACCCCCGATTCATCAGTTCGTGAAGTCGACTATCGCGACCCCACATCCTCGACCACCCACGACGGCCTGGACGACTACGTGTACGTCGATATCGGGCCGTCAGGTCCGCGGGTGTATGTCAACGTGATGTGGATTGCGCCAACCCTGCCTGAAGGTGAGGTTCGCGAACTGGAACCGCAGGTTCTTCTCACCTGCACGCGCATGACGTCCGACGGTCTGGCGAACGGATTCGTGCAGGCCAAAATCATCGCTCCCACGGTGTTTGGGTACACGCCGACATACGCTGACTTGGAGCCTTACGATCAAGGATCGTGGACAGCTGACACCCAGCAGTATCAGGGCGTCGCGTCGTGTATGAGTGCCAGCGCGAGTCTCGTGGAGGTGCGCAGTGTATCGCTGATGTTCGACAACGGTCGGTATTACAACCCGGTGACCGTCGTGCGCAACCTCGGCAATAACAATGCCCCGGTGGTTGAGTTAGCAATCGACGATGCCATGCGTGATTCGTTCGATGTCAGAGTCATCTGCGTCACAACTGAAACTGCCTATGAGTACAGCACCACGGCTGATCTCAGTACTACTGGTACGGGTACGGGAACGGTCGAGGGCACGCTGGAGGTTGTTGAATTCGGCACCAAGGGTGACTTGGTGTTATCGCCATGCCCTGCGAACTCAGAAGTGATACTCAACGACCCGTCCCAGCCGGGTGTCACCGTTGAGTTTCTTGACCAGGTGCAGAGCGGAGATGAGGTATTGGTGACGTTCGACGTGGCGTTCAGCGACCCGAACAGATCGCCCATTGAACTGTTTTTTAAAATGACCTGTTACGTCGACGGCCCGCCGCGTGTCGCCGTGGGCGGCACTGGATCTGCGGAATTCAGGCCCTCAGCGTCCGGTAACAACGCTCAAAGTGGCGTCTCGCCTGAAACGGTGGCGGCGGCACCAGTGGTCGGCACGGTAACGGTCAGCCCATCACCGATTGTGCTGGGGTCTGAGGTGACAGTTACACCGAACGCGCCGTGTCCGGCGGGAACCGACATCGCGACGTGGTTCCCAGCCGATATTGAGGCATGGGAGGACGACCTGAACTCCGGTGCGATCGCGTTCGAACAACTGGTGTCTAGCCCCGAAACTGGTCCCTCCATCGAGGGTGCTGGTAGTTGGAAATGGATTTTCCCAACCTCTGCCGGAGCGCTCACCGGCTTAGATACCTACGAGCTTGAGCTGTACTTCATCTGTTTAGCCCTCGCTCCAGAATCGGTGACAGCGCGCTATGAGGCTGCCACGTTGCGGTTCGTTGAACCGGGGGGCGAGGTCACCACCCAAGACAGTGAGCCCGATGGCGACGGAACCGGTTCTGGTACCCCCGGGCCGAACCCGTCGAGTGACCCGACGCCGAGGTTTGAGGTGGTGCCCGCGCCCGCTCCTTCGGGGTCGGGTGGCACGGTGAGTAGCGCAGACAGCGACGACGACGCGGAGACCACCGGCGACGACAGCGCGGCAGACGCGGTTCGTGCATTCGATTTCGACATCGAACGCCAAGCCATCGTCGACACCGCGACTGGCGCGGCTGTCGGGGTGTTCGATCCCGAAACTGGCAATTTCGTGTCGCCGGACGATGGCAGCCTCATCGCGGTGACCGACCCGTCGAATGGGCAGGTGACCGTTTTGGCCACCGGCGATGTGGTTGCCCGAATTCTGGGCAGCAGCACCGACGAGGCATCAGATAACGATGATGATGACAACGACGGTAACGGATCGTCGTCGAACACCCTTGCGTACGTCCTCATTGGTGCGGCCGGGGTTCTGCTGCTGTTGCTCGGTGCCTTCTGGTTGGGGAATCGGGGTCGCGCTCGCGCGACAGCACCCCCCACGATGACCCCGTCATCGGCGGCGCCAACGCAGCCTGCAGCGCCGGCACCACAGGCACCGGAGTCCGCGAGCACACTGCCGCCACCGCCCCCGCCGGCAACTCCTGACGTGTCGCCGCCGAGCGATCCGGATGCAACACCTCCAGGAGGGACGCCAACGACGTGACCACGGCCCGCACGGCGGTTGCCGTGCGGTGTTGCGGTCATCGGCTGATAATCATGGGGTGGTGAGCACCTCCGCCGAACGCACTCCCGCAGGAGCGATCCTGCTCGACGGCAACCGACTGCGCGATGAGACGGTGGTGCGCCTACGCGGCGAGATCGCTGCCGCTGGCGACCCACCGGTATGCCTCGCCACGGTGCTGGTCGGCAGCGATGCTCCCAGTCGTATCTACGTCAACATGAAGCATCGCAAGGCAACCGAGGCCGGCATGGAATCGCGCGGCATCGAATTACCCGACACCGCCACTCAGGCCGAGGTCGAGGCTGCCGTCGCCGCGCTGGTCGCCGACGATGGGGTGCACGGCATCTTGGTGCAGTTGCCGCTGCCGGCTCACCTCGATCCTGAACCAGTACTGGCGCTGCTGCCACCTGAAAAAGACGTTGATGGTCTGACCGAGCGATCGTTGGGACGCCTCGTGCGCGACCTGCCAGGCCATGTGCCATGCACGCCTCTCGGCGTGATGCGCCTCATCGAGCGCTACGGCATCGCCACGCAGGGTCAACGAGCGGTGGTGATCGGCCGGTCCACTCTTGTCGGGCTTCCGCAGGTGCTGCTGCTCGGGCGTCGCGGATGTGATGCAACCGTGACCTTGGCCCACTCGCGCACCGACGATCTCATCGACGTGTGTCGCAGCGCCGACATCATCGTGGCAGCTGCTGGCCACGCCCACATGATCGGTGTCGACCATGTACGCCCAGGCGCGACCGTGATCGACGTTGGCGTGAGCCGCACCGAGGCGGGCATCGTCGGCGATGTGGATTTTGATGCGGTGCAAGCCGTCGCAGGGGCAATCACCCCGATGCCGGGTGGCACTGGCCCGATGACGATCGGCTGCCTGCTCGAGAACACGGTGGCGGCAGCGCGCATGCTCGGCGCACTCTGAACAACCCTGCTGGTTGCGCCCTCGTTCGGTGCCAGCAGCGTGATGTACATTTTGTCAACGCAGTGTCGGGCGAGCCGTGACGCCACGACATGCCTTGCCGATCGAAGATGAGTGACGAGACCGCACCCCTGACGCCGATGCCGCTGCGGGTACTCGCTGCGCGTATCGCACATGAATGGTCGACGCGGTCGAAGATCTTCGACCTGCCGCATGCGCGCATCTGGCGCCCCGATGACACCGTCGATCTTTCGATGGAGTTCCTCGGGCGCCCCTGTGCCACACCTATTGGCCCTGCAGCGGGTCCGCACAGCCAGATGGCGCAGAACCTGGTGCTGGCATGGCTGGGTGGATCACGGCTGTTCGAATTGAAGACCGTGCAGGTCATCGACGACCTTGAGATCGCTCGACCCTGCATCGACATGGAGACCATTGGCTACAACACGGAGTGGAGCCAGGAACTGTCGGTGCCCGCCAGCATTGACGAATACGTCGGTGCCGCCCTGTTGATCGCTGCGCTTAGCCGGTGGGAACCGCTGGCCGAGCACCTCGGCCCCGATCCCGGGCGACACGTGTTCGACATGAGCGTTGGCTACGACCTCGCGGGTATCTCCACCGACAAAGTGGCGGGGTTCATTTCCACGATGCGCGATGCCAGCGCTGTGATCTCGCGGATGCGAACCGGATTGGCGTCGGTGCCGGCAATGGCGCACCTGGCCGACGTTGACCTCGACCCGTGTATCGCGGACACGTTGACACTGTCGACCTTCCACGGCTGCCCACCTGACGAGATCCACGCGATCGTCACCCACCTGATCGACGTCCACGATCTTGACGTCATCGTGAAGTTGAACCCGACGTTGCTCGGCATCGACACCGTCACGCAGATCCTGCACGATGAACTCGGCTACCGCGATCTGCAATTACGGCAATCGGCATTCGATGAGGACCTGACGTTCGATCGGGGTATCGAGCTCATCGAGGACCTGTCGGCCTACGCCGCTGCACGCGGGCGTCGCTTCGGCATCAAATTGACGAACACAATGGTGGTCGGCAACCATCGCGGCCTCCTCGGCGACGACCCGATGTACATGTCGGGACCGCCGCTGCATGTGCTGGCGAGCACCCTGTGCGATCGGCTGGCGACGGCGCTGCCGGGTCGCCTTGCGATCCCCGGCCACGATGGCGACATCATGGTGAGCTTCTCCGCGGGTGTCACCCGGTCGAACCTTGCCGACACCTTGGCCATGGGTGCCAACCCGGCCACGATCTGTTCCGATCTGTTGAAACCCGGTGGCTACGGCCGACTCGCGCCGATGTTGCGCGACCTCACCAGCACCATCACCGCCGATGGTTGCACCGATCTCACCTCGTGGCGCGCACACCGCCAAGAAGCTGCAGTCGCCGAGGGCTACGTAAACAGTTGTGCTCGTCATGTGGCACACATCCGCTCCGATGGCGTCGACGCCTACCACCTCGACGGCAACTCCAAACTGCCGCGCAGTGTCGATCATGACCTTGAGATGTTTGGCTGTGTGGCCTGCAACTTCTGCATCACGGTGTGCCCCAACGATGCGTTCTTCTCGATCCGCACACCGGTCGACTCTGGCCTTGATGCCCGGCAGCAGTACTTGGTGTACGCCGAGTTGTGCAACGAGTGCGGCAACTGCCTTGGGTTCTGCCCCGAACGAGGCGATCCGGCGATGATCAAGCCACGGTTGTTCACCGATCCTGAGCTCTTCGCGGCCCGTGATGGTCAGGGGTTTCTTGTGGTCGATGGTGCCGTTGTTGACTACCGCGGCGATGAGGAAGCAGCCCGCATCGTGGGGGATCTCCTCGCTCGTCCCGCGGGTGACCCGCTGGGGGGAGCCGGTCGATGAGCGTGACCGAGTCGCATTCCAACGAGAGCACCGCATCGACCATCGGGTTCCGCGTGAACGGCACGCCGGTCACCGTGCGTGGCACCCACGAGCACTTGTTGAGTGCATTGCGTGACGAGTTGGACATCACGTCGCCCAAAGACGGCTGTTCACCATCGGGTCAATGCGGCTGTTGCACGGTGCTCATCGACGGCAAGGCACGCGTTGCCTGCCAGACCCCGCTGGAGCGGGTCGTCGGTGCCGACATCACCACCCTGGAAGGGCTCGATGACGATCGCCGGGACCAGATCGCCGATGCGTTCGCTGCACACGGGGCGCTGCAGTGTGGGTTCTGCACGCCAGGCATTGTGATGCGCACGGTCGCGATGCTCGACAAGGCCGCCGACGGCGACCTCACCCGTGATCGAGCCGCGCGCCTCCTCGGTGCGCACCTGTGCCGCTGTACGGGCTACGTGAAAATTCTGGATGCGATCGAGTCACTTGCCTCGGGTGATGTGCCCGTTGCGGTGCGCCCCGGTGGCGTCGGCACTGCCGGAGTGAAATACGAGGCACGGGATCTCACATTGGGTGAGCGTGACTTCATTGATGACATGCGCGTTGACGGCCTGTTGCACGGTGCGGTGCACCTAGCCGAGCATGCGCGCGCCGACATCATCTCCATCGACACATCAGCAGCAGAGGCGGTCGATGGCGTGGTGCGCGTCATCACCGCATCCGATGTCCCTGGCGAGTTGCGCTCTGGGCTCATCCACAAGGACTGGCCGGTATTCATCCCGGTTGGAGGCCGCACGAGTTATCTCGGCGATGTTCTTGCTCTGGTGGTGGCCGTCGATCGCGCCACCGCGCGTCGAGCAGCGCAACTCATCGAGGTGGAATACGCACCATTGACACCGATTACCGACCCCATACGTGCGCTCGATGCCGATGATGCCGTATGGGGGTTGGAGGGGAATCGGCTGTCTACCAGCGCCTACACGCGTGGTGATGTCGGCGCGGGCTTGGCCGCGGCGGCCCATGTGGTGAGCGAACGCTTCCAGACGCAGCGCATCGACCATGCCTTCGTCGAACCCGAGTCGACACTGGCGGTGCCGGTGCCCGCCGGGCAACCGCTGCCCCTCACCGGATTGGTGACCGGTGGCGACCCGAGCGATCAGCGCCGCCTCATGGTGTACTCGGGCGGTCAAGGCATCTGGGATGACCGCAACGACATCGCGCGCATGCTGGATACTGATCCGTCGCTCGTCATCACCGAACTGGTGAGCAATGGGGGAGCGTTCGGCGGCAAGGAAGACATGTCGAATCAGGGCCAGACGGCGCTTGCCGCGTGGCTGCTCGATCGGCCGGTGCGCACCACGTTTAGCCGTGAGGAATCGCTGCTGGTGCATACGAAACGCCATCCGATCCAGATGGAGTACACCGCTGGATGTGACACCGACGGTCGGTTGACGGCGTTGAAGGTGCGCATGCTGGGCGACTCGGGCCCGTATGCGTCGGTGGGGATGAAGGTGCTCGAACGCGCAGCCGGTCATGCATCCGGGCCATATGTGGTGCCGGCCATCGACGTCGAGGCGATTGCGGTGCGCACCAACAACCCGGTGTGCGGGGCGTTCCGAGGTTTCGGCGCGAATCAGGCGCAGTTCGCGATGGAAGGGGTGATGGACCGTCTGGCAGCCATGGTGGGCATCTCGGGGTGGGAGATGCGCTCGCGCAACGTCGTCGAACCCGGTGTGGTGTGGGGCCCCGGCCAGATCATGGATGGTGGCAGTGCAGGCGCGCGTGCCTGCCTTGACGCGGTGCGTCCGGCCTACGACGAGGCGCGTGCCGCGGGGCACGCGGTCGGTCTCGGTCTTGGGTTGAAGAACTCCGGTCTGGGGAATGGTTTCAAGGAGATCGCGCGGGCGGTGGTGCATCTGCGCGACGACGGGATCCTCGAGGTACGTCACTGCTGGACCGAGATGGGCCAGGGGGTGCACACCGTCGCCGCTCAGGTGGCGGTCAGCGAACTCGGTGTGGACCCGGAGCAGGTGCGGGTCATCGTCGATTCCACGCGCGAACTCGGCGCCGGGCAGACCACCGGCAGTCGCGGCACGCTGATGGGAGCGGGAGCGGTGGCCGACGCCTGTCGACAGGCGTTGGCCAATGGGCTTCGAGTCGGGGTCGACTACCACGGCGAGTACCGGGTCGACTGGACCAATTCCCTCAGCGAAGGCGTGGAGAACCCGGTGATTCACTCCACATTCGGGTACGCCGCGCAGTTGGTGGTGATGGATCGCGACAGCGGTGACATCGTGAAGGTGGTGGCCGCGCACGACGTCGGTCGCGCCGTGAATCCGCTGCTCTGTGAAGGGCAGATCGAGGGGTCGGTGCATATGGGCCTCGGCTATGCCTTGAGCGAGGGTTTCCCCGTCGATGCCGATGGCCGACCGTTGAATGACACGCTGCGCGCACTCGACATCATCCGGCCGAAAGACATGCCACCGGTCGAGGTGATCTTGGTGGAGTCGCCTCAACCCGATGCTCCCTATGGCATCAAGGGTGTCGGCGAGATCGGTCTTGTGCCCACCTCGGGCGCGGTCGCGGCGGCGATGCACGACCGCGATGGCGACTGGCGCTGTGAGTTGCCGCTGGTGAACACCGCGAATCGCGAACGCTCCACCGCGTGGAACTGAGGCGCCTGCTGCGACACCGGTAGCGTGCCGTCCACGACCAAGGAGGCCACAATGCCGGACGCCCAGTACCTCATCGATGATGCCGCGCGGCAGCTGTTGTTCACCGAGGCACGCACGGCGAACACCTTCACGTCTGAACCGGTGAGCGACGAACAGATCGCTGCGGTGTACGACCTGGTGCGGTTCGGGCCGACCACCATGAACACTCAGCCGTTGCGCATCGTGTTGGCCCGCAGCGACGATGCGCGTGCCCGGGTGCTGAGCCATCTGCTCCCCGGCAACAAGGCAAAAGCAGAATCGGCGCCGTTGGTGGCTGTGTGCGCCGTCGACCTCAACTTTCATGATCGCCTCGTCGACACGTTTCCGCACTTTGCCGGAGCGCGCGACGTGTTCGCCGATGATGCGTTCCGCGACCGCACCGCGCGCCATCAAGGCTGGTTGCAGTGCGGCTATCTGATCGTGGGCCTGCGATCGATCGGGCTGGCATCGGGCCCGATGCTCGGCTACGACGCCGAGGGCCTCGACGCCGATCTTTTTGCCGGGACCAGCCTGCGGTCGCTGATGGTGATGAATATCGGCCGTCCCGGACCTGATGCGTGGCAAGAACGCCTGCCACGTCTGGCCTACGACGAGGTGGCCCGCACCATCTAGGCGTTACGCGAGAGCGATCGGAGGGATGCGGTAGCCGCCGAGCAGGCTTTCGAGGCGCGCGGCCATCGCCAGACATGTGCGATCGCCGAGATACCGGCCGACGATCTGAATACCGACGGGCAGGCCATCTGGGGTCCACCCGGCGGGCACCACGGTGGCGGGCAGGTAGACGTAGCCGAACTGGGTGGTCCACGCGATGAGGTCGGCATAGGCGCGATCGCCCATCGATGTGGGCAGGGTGCGGGTGTAGAGGTTGCCCTGTGTCTGATGCTCAAACGCTGCGGTGAAGGCCACCGGAGCAAGAAGAATGTCGTAGCGCGTGAAGAAGTCCGCCCACGAGCGACGCCGAGCTGTGCGCTCCTCGGCCAGCAGCAACCAGTCGCGGTGACGCATCGTGGTCGCTCCGGCCCGCATCGCCAGCATCTCGTCGCCGTCGTCGATACGAGCGAGCAGCCCGGCGAATTCTTCGTCGGTGCGCCCCGGCGACACGGCTGCTGACACCAGCGGCATCCCGATGCGGTAGACGTCGGCGAAATCGTGTGCTGGGCGTGCCGCACGATCCACGACGCAGCCGTCAGCCTCGAGGGCTGCGACAGCAGCATCGATGACGGCGGCAACGTCGGGTGTGACGGGGCATGCGGGGTCGTCCAGCCATGCACCCACCCGAGCCTGTTCGGCCGGCACCGCCGCGGGCAGCGTGAGTTGCCAGGCAGGGGAGAGGTCATGCGAGGGCCCAGTGAGGACATCGAGCAGCAGTGACACATCGGCGACGGTGCGGCCCATCGGGCCAACCACATTCACATCGGCATTAGCAGCACCCCAACTGAGATGGTCGACGTACCCGTCTTGTGCGACGATGCCAAATGACGGCTTGTGCCCGCAGACACCACTGAAATGAGCGGGAAGTCGAATGGAGCCGCCGATGTCGGTACCGATCTCAACCGAGGTCATTCCCGTCGCCAGTGCGGCGGCCGCCCCGCCAGACGACCCGCCAGGTCCACAAGTGAGATCCCACGGGTTGTTCGTCGTGCCGAAGATGTCGTTGGACGCCTGGATATCACCGGACCATCGCGGAAGGTTCGATTTGCCGTACACCACGGCGTCGGCGTGGCGCACAGCGGACACGGCGGCCGCGTCGGCGGTGGGCACCTGTTCGGCGAGTTCGATGGCGCCCCCGGTGGTGCGCAGTCCCGCGGTGGCGAGTGCATCTTTGATGCTCATCGGCAGACCGGCGAGCGGGCCGACCGGTTCACCGGCGGCTCGGCGGTTGTCGATGTCACGGGCGGCGACGTGGGCGGCATCAATATCGACCGTCACCACCGCGTTGATCGAGTCGTGTAGCCGGTTGCGCACATCGACGTGCTCGTCGAGCAGTTCGACTGCCGAGATCTCTCGACGGTTGAGTGCGTCCAGTTGGTCGACCGCGGGCGTCAGGGTCAGCGGTGTGTGCGGGGCCATCACCTGATCGTAGAGATGA
>Ga0129342_1001370_pt1 | contig 10837 bp, 11 predicted proteins | sample CPBDNA_5_FD_94426 | JGI IMG/M metagenome (GOLD analysis project Ga0129342, IMG submission 94426) | Freshwater to marine salinity gradient microbial communities from Chesapeake Bay, USA - CPBay_Sum_15_0.2_DNA | ecosystem: Environmental > Aquatic > Marine > Coastal | place: USA: Chesapeake Bay...
GCCGCCGCGATCCAGAACTGCCGCGCGACGCGTTCATGCGTACGCAGGACCGCGATGACGGCGGTGACGAGCGGCATGACAGCGGCGATCACTGCGGCATGCGCCGCCGTTGTCCGCTCGAGGGCCAACGCGATGAGAATTGGCCAACCGAAAACCGCCCCGGCCATCGTGTAGAGGATCGGCTTGACCTGATCGCGCTGTGGCCAGGGCACCCGACGGGCAGTGAGCACGACGACAGCGAGCGCACCGGCGATGACAGCTCGTCCTGTCGCGGTGAGGACCGGGGAGAAACTCTCCAACGCCCACACAGTCCAGGGCAGGGAGAAGGAGAATCCGACAACGCCGAGGAGCGCGATGATCAGGCCCTGGCGCTCCCGGGTCGACGTCACCGCGGCACCCTACTTCGGCCGCTACCGTGGCCGAATGGCAGCGATCTGGGATCTGAACGCCGATCTCGGCGAGGGCGACCCCGACATGGACGCCCGCCTGCTCGCCGCTGTCACGAGCGCCAACGTCGCCTGCGGAGGCCACGCCGGTGACGACGCGTCAATGGCGCTGATCTGCCGGACGGCGGCGGCGCACGGCGTGACGATCGGTGCCCAAGTGTCCTACGTCGATCGCGAGGGGTTCGGGCGCCGACGACTCGATGTCGAACCCGGAGTCCTTCGTGACCAGATTGCTGAGCAGATCGCCGCACTCGACGTTCACGCCCGCGCTGCCGGGACATCGGTCGCCTACGTCAAGCCTCACGGTGCGCTCTATCACGCAGCCGCCGTCGACAAAGCGACCGCCGAATCAGTCGTCCTCGCGTCGAGCGGCCTGCCTGTACTCACCCTCCCCCACGGAGCCCTTCTCGCGGCCGCTCGCGAGCGCGGACTCGACGTCCACGCGGAGGCGTTTGCCGACCGTGGCTACGCGCCCGACGGCGCCCTGGTGCCCCGCACTCATCCCGGCGCACTACTGGCGTCAGTCGATGAGGTCATCGACCGGGTCCGGGGGCTGGTCACACGAGGCGAGATCGTCGCGGCGGATGGCAGCGTGCTCAGGGTGGAGGCACGCAGCATCTGCGTGCACTCGGACACCCCGGGGGCGGATGCGATCGCGCACACCGTACGGATGACGATCGAGGCAAGTGGCGCTCAGCTCGGGCCTTTCGTCACGGCGGCGGATGTATGACGGTGCGCATCCTGCCCAGCGGACCACGCGCGCGCCTTGTCGAGCACGACGACCCCGCGGGCTACGCGGCGGGCCTGCATACAGCCGCGGCTGACGGGGCGATCCACGGCCTGGTCGACACGATCCCCGCCGAGAGGACAGTGCTCCTCCGCTTCGAAGACACGCCACCTCCTGACGCCATCCTCGCGAGCATCGAGCCTCGGACGTCTCTCGCCGGTCGCACTGACATCATCGAGATCCCCGTCGTGTACGACGGGGAGGACCTCGAGAGCATCGCACGCACCTGCGGGATGGGCGTCGAAGACGTGATCTCCCTGCACTCGGCACCGACGTACCTCGTCGCGTTCTGCGGATTCGCGCCCGGCTTCGCCTACCTCACCGGGACGGATCGACGCCTGCACCTGCCCCGGCGGGACACCCCGCGCACGCGGGTGCCTGCGGGGGCGGTGGCCATCGCCGCGGGCTACTCCGCGGTGTACCCGCTTAGCAGCCCGGGGGGCTGGCATCTGCTCGGACGCACGGACGAGCCCATCTTCGACCCGACCCGCGAGGAGCCGGCGCTCCTGCATCCGGGCATGCGCGTGCGATTCATACCGAGTCGATCGGGGGCAATGCCTCCGGTGGCCTCAAGCGCGCCCTCGCGGGAGGCCACTGACGATCCAGCCTTCGAGGTGCTCCATCCCGGGCCCCTCACGCTCCTGCAGGATCTCGGGCGCCCGGGCCACGGCAGCATCGCCGTCGGGGAGTCCGGGGCGTTCGACAGGGGCGCCCTCCGGCTCGCCAACCGCATCGCCGGCAATCCGGAGACGGCGGCCGGCCTCGAGGCCCTGGGCGGCGGCCTCACGCTGCGCGCCCTGAGGCACGGCGTCGTGGTCGTCACCGGCGCGACCGGCCCGCTCTCCGTCGACGGGACGCCCGCGGATCGGTGCACGCCCCTGCGCCTCGCACCCGGCCACGTGGTGACTCTCGGACAGCCGGTCACCGGGGTCAGGAGCATCGTCGCCGTACGCGGCGGCATCGAAGGCCCGCGCGTGCTGGGCTCTCTCGCGACGGACACGCTTGCGGGCCTGGGTCCCCAGCGCATCGCGAGCGGTTCACTGCTCTCGGTCGGCGACGCACGCGGCGATATCAATGTCGATCATGTGCCCACGTCGAATCCACCGTCATCGATCACCCTGCGATTGCATCCAGGACCGCGCTACGAGTGGCTCACAGCATCGGCGCGCACGCTGCTCGCTGAAGGAGTTTTCACTGTCGGCGTCGACAGCGATCGGATCGGCGTCCGACTCGACGGCCCACGCCTGGACCTTCGGGAAGCGCGCCCGCTTGCCTCCGAGGGGGTGGTCCGCGGAGCCGTGCAGGTGCCACCCGACGGGCGTCCGGTAGTCCTCGGCCCCGACCATCCGGTGACCGGCGGTTATCCCGTGGTTGCGGTCGTCGAGCAGGTGGATGCACTGGCGCAGGCAGCTCCCGGGGTCCCGGTGAGATTCACCCTCGTCGGGTGGTAGCGTCCCTCCTCGCGCACCGCTAGCTCAACTGGCAGAGCAGCTGACTCTTAATCAGCGGGTTCGGGGTTCGAGTCCCTGGCGGTGCACTTTCCTTTCCGGACACCCCTTCGCACCACCCTGTCGCTCTCCCAGCCACGCTCCGCGCATCACTCGGCTCGTATCGATATATCGGTCTGATATATAGTGCCGGTATGTCCACGAAGTCGAGCGTGCTCGATCACACGGTCCTCGGAGTGCTCTCCGATGGTCCGCTGCACGGCTATGAACTGCGCAAGCGCCTCACGGCCATCCTCGGACCCTTCCGGGCCCTGTCCTTCGGATCGCTCTACCCATGCCTGCACCGCCTGACCGCCCGTGGCTTAGTCGAGCAGGTCGATGCGCTCGAGCGCAGCGAGGTTGCCGGCGCCACCTCCCGCCGTTCCCGGATCGTCTACGCGCTCACAGCCGAGGGCAAGGAGGCCTTCGGCGCGTGGGTCGCCGACATCGGCCCCGATGCCTGGGAGGACGAGGCGTTCGCCGCCCGCATGGCCTTCTTCTCGCGCACGGATGCTGCCGTGCGCCTGCGCATCCTCGAGGGCCGCAGAGCCCGCATGGAGGAACGCATGCGCGCCTTGGAGAAGGCGCTGCAGCACACCAACGAGCGAATGGATCTCTACGCGCAGCGGCTCCAGCAGCACTCGGTGGAGGGTGCGGCCAGGGAAGTCACGTGGCTCGAGGAACTCATTGCGACAGAAGGCACGACACGAGCGCCGCGGCGTGAAGCCAAGCGCGAGCGCACCACCAAGGGAAGGAATGCATGATGACAGGTCAGGAGATCAGGGTCGCGATCGTCGGTGTCGGCAACTGCGCCTCGTCGCTCGTCCAAGGGGTCGAGTACTACAAGGATGCCGATCCTTCACAGCGAGTGCCCGGGCTTATGCACGTGCAGTTCGGCCCATATCACGTCGGTGACGTGAATTTCGTCGCTGCATTCGACGTCGATGCCAAGAAGGTCGGCGTGGACCTCGCCGAGGCGATCCTTGCTTCCGAGAACAACACCATGACGATCTGCAGCGTGCCTCCGACCGGCGTGACCGTCCAGCGGGGCCACACTCTGGACGGTCTCGGCAAGTACTACCGCGAGACGATCGAGGAGTCTGACTTCACGCCGGTCGATGTGGTGTCTGTGCTACGGGAGCAGCGCGTCGATGTCGTGGTGTGCTATCTGCCCGTCGGCTCCGAGGAGGCGGCGCGGTTCTACGCGCAGTGCGCCCTCGACGCGGGCTGCGCCTTCGTCAACGCTCTCCCCGTCTTCATCGCGAGCGATCCTGAGTGGGCGGCCAAGTTCGAGGCAGCCGGCCTGCCGATCGTCGGCGACGACATCAAGAGCCAGGTCGGGGCGACCATCACCCACCGCGTCCTCACCAAGCTCTTCGAGGACCGCGGGGTGACGCTCGATCGCACCTACCAGCTCAACGTCGGCGGCAACATGGACTTCAAGAACATGCTCGAACGGGACAGGCTCGAGTCGAAGAAGGTCTCCAAGACCCAGGCCGTGACGTCCCAGGTCGACCGCGACCTCGGTAGTCGCAACGTCCACATCGGGCCCAGCGACTGGATCGAGTGGCTTGACGATCGCAAGTGGGCGTTCGTGCGCCTCGAGGGCCGCGGATTCGGGGATGCCCCGATCAATCTCGAATACAAACTCGAGGTCTGGGACTCCCCCAATAGCGCCGGCATCATCATCGACGCACTCAGGGCGGCAAAGATCGCGAAGGACCGCGGCATCGGTGGACCGCTGCTCAGCGCCTCGTCCTACTTCATGAAGAGTCCGCCGGTGCAGTACTCCGACAGCGAGGCCCGTGACGCCGTGGAGGCCTTCATCTCGGGCGACAACGCGAGGTAGCCAAGCGCAGCTACGTCGCGCTACGGGGATCGCGCCAGCCACCATGGCTGCGCACGAACCGGTCGGCCTCCGTCGGTCCCCACGTGTTGGGCTCGTAGGGCAGGCACGGTGGCGGGTTGTCGAGCACGGGCTGCACGATCTCCCAGGTGGCCTCGACCGAGTCCCAGCGCGGGAAGAGGGTGTGGTCGCCCACCATCGCGTCGTGCAGCAGTCGCTCATAGGGGCTGGGGAACTCGCCGAGCGTGTCGGCGAAGTCCAGGGAGAGGAACTCCGGCTCGACCGCGTCCTGCCCGGGCTTCTTGACCCGGATTCCAATGTCGATGCCTGAGGGCTTGCCGATGCGCAGGACGACGTCATCGTGACCGATGACACGCTGAATACGGTCACCCAGCCGGAAGGCCGGCGCCTTCTTGAAGCGCACCACGACCTCGGTCGACGTGATGGGCAGGCGCTTGCCCGCTCTGATGAAGATCGGTACGCCGGCCCAACGCCAGGTGTCGCAGTGCAGTCGGACCGCGACAAAGGTCTCCGTGTCGGAGTCGGCAGCGACCCCGGGAATCTGCCGATATCCGTCGTACTGACCTCGGATCACGTCATCTGGGGACAGCGGTCGAATCGCCCGGAAGACGTCGAGCCTGCGGTCACCGATGGGGTCATCGCTGGCGCCCGGGGGCTCCATGAGTACGAGCGCCAAGACCTGCAGCAGGTGGTTTTGCACGACGTCGCGAAGGGTCCCGACCCGGTCGTAGAACGATCCGCGATCCTCCACGCCAAAGTTCTCGGCCATGGTGATCTGAATGGACTCGACGTACTCGCGGCGCCAGAGCGGCTCAAGCCAGGCATTGGAGAAGCGCACGAACTCGATGTCCTGGACCGGCTCCTTGCCCAGATAGTGGTCGATGCGCAGCAGTTGATCCTCGCGCAGCACCTGGTGCAGTCTGTCGTTGAGTTCCCTCGCAGTGTCCAGGCTGGTGCCGAAGGGCTTCTCGACGGCGACCCGACAGTTGGTCGTGAGGTCGGCAGCACCGAGTTGCTCCACCACGGGGCCGAAGAGCGACGGCGGGATCTCGAGGTAGAAGAGCGGGCTGCGCATGCCCTGCATGTGGGTCGCCAGCCGGGTGTAGAGGCTCGCATCGGTGAAGTCGCCGCCGAGGTAGGTCATGCGCTCTGTCAGGCGCGTGAGGACGGCCTCGTCGACGGTCTCCCCCGCGGCCGCCATCACCGCATGGACCGATTCCCGCGTCATCGTCCAGAGGTCCTCGTCACCCATGTCATTGGCGGCAACGCCGATCACCGGCACAGTGAGAAGCCCGCGCTTCTCCAGGTGATACAGCGCCGGAAGCGTCATCTTGTGGGCGAGGTCACCGGTGATCCCGAAGATCACCAGAGCATCCGAGGGCTCCCTGGCCGGCGCGTGTGTCATGGATCCTCCTAGAGATAGAGACCGGTCTGGCCGCCCTCGTGACGAGCGGCGGCCACGGCATGCACGTCTCTCTCTCGAAGGAGGATGTACTCGGTGCCGTGCAACTCGACCGAGCCGCGGTCCTCGGGCTCGAAGAGCACGCGGTCGCCGACCTCGATGGTGCGGACGGTTGGACCGATGGCGACGACGCGAGCCCAGGCGAGCTTGCGCCCCACCTGTGCCGTCGCGGGAATGACGATGCCGCCGGTCGACCGGCGCTCGCCTTCGTCGGCTCCCGGACGAACGAGGACGCGGTCATGCAACAGGCGAATGGGGATCGAGCCGTCCGGCTGGGGAGTGGTGTCCGGCGCATCCACGGTGCTCGTCATGTCGAGGAGCCCACGACTCAGTGACAGTGGCAACGACGACGGCTGCGACGCCACCGGCGCAGGACCACAAGCGTGACGACAGCCCCCGCGACCATGGCGACGCGCTCGGGGCGCACCCCGCCGTACTCATCGGTGAAGAAGCCCTTGACGGCATTGACGCCGCGATGAGCGAGCGCCTGGGGCGTCGTCTCTGCCTTGAGTTGCTCGATCGTGGACGTGAGGTTGCTGCGCGCCGCGGCGATCTCCGCCTCGAGCTCGGCGGCTGACGGCTCCGCACCGCCTTGCGTGGACTCGGTCACGCCGCGCAGCCTACGCCGCCTGCGGCCACCCCGGGGAGCGGGGCTAATTGCAAAGATTTTGCATTAAGACGGCGTCTCGCCCTAGGGTCAACCCATGACCCGCGCCAAACCCCTGTCCTCCCTCATCCTGCCGACGGTCGCATCCGTCGCGCTCATCCTCAGCGCCTGCGGTGGAGACGGGGCGGACGCGGCAGCCCCCTCGCCGTCGTCGGGACTGGTCGTGGCCACCACCGTGGCACCCATCACATCGATCGTCGCGGCGGTCGCCGGGGATAACGTCACCATCGAGGGGATCGTTCCTGAGGGAACCAATTCGCACACGTTCGAGCCGGAGCCGCAGGCAGCGGAACTCCTCAGCAAGGCCGACCTGATCTTCATCAATGGCCTCAAACTCGAGGACCCGACCTTGGGCCTGGCCGAGGCCAACAAGAAGCCGGACGGCGAAATCGTCGAGCTTGGGACAGTGGTGCTGCCGGAGTCGGACTACATCTACGACTTCTCGTTCCCCGAGGAGGACGGCAAGCCCAACCCACACTTGTGGACCGACCCGGGCTACGCCGTCGCCTACGCCGACCTTGTACGGGCACAACTCAGTGAACGCGATCCGGCCAATGCTGCTGAGTACCAGTCAAACTTCGAGGCGTTCAAGGCTGAGGCTGACAAGCTCGCTGACGCCGTGCGCGCGGACCAAGCATCGGTGCCCGAGGGCCAACTCAAACTCGTCACCTACCACGATGCCTACGCATACTTCGCGGACAACTTCGGCTGGACGGTTGTCGGAGCCATCCAGCCAAGCAACTTCGACGAGCCAACCCCATCAGAGATCGCCGGTCTTATCGAACAGATCCAAAGCGAAGGGGTGCCGACGATCTTCGGCTCCGAGGTCTTCCCCTCCCCCGTGCTGGAGGCCATCGCGGCGGAGACAGGAGTGCGCTATGAGGACTCCTTGAGGGACGACGACCTCCCAGGAGCGCCCGGCGAGGCGCAGCACTCGCTCCTCGAACTCCTCCGCTACAACTACCGGACCATGGTCGCGGGGCTGGGCGGCCAGCCCACCCAGTTGGATGCTCTCGTCTTCGAGATCACCGTGCCCGACACTGCGTACTACCCTCAGTGACCGTGTCAGCTCTCATCGAACTCTCCTCCGTATCCGCCGGATACGGACGTTCGACGGTGCTGCACGACGTGGATCTCGCCATCGACAGCACGGAGTTCACCGGCATCGTCGGACCCTCCGGAGCGGGCAAGACGACGCTTCTGCGCGTCCTGCTCGGGCTCATCACGCCATCATCTGGCTCCATCACGACCGCGCCGAACCTGCGCGTTGCCTACGTGCCACAACTCGAGACGGTCGACTGGAAGTTCCCGGTGACGGTCTTCGAGTGCGTCCTCATGGCCCGCACGGAGCACCGCCTCTGGCCCTGGCCCTCCGCGGACGAACGCGCGTCGGTCGCCCGCGTGCTCGATCGATTGGGCATCGGCGACCTGGCCGACCGCCACATCCGGGAACTCTCCGGCGGTCAGCAACAGCGCATGTTCCTCGCGCGGGCACTCCTGCGCGAACCGCAGGTGCTCCTCCTTGATGAACCCACGAGCGGAGTGGACATCAATACCCGCCATGACGTCCTGCACTTGCTGGGCGACTTGCACGACGACGGTATGGCGATCGTCCTTACAACCCATGACCTGAACGGGATGGCCGCTCATCTACCCAACCTGGTCTGTGTCAACGGGCACATCGTCGCCGAGGGCGCGCCGCGCGACGTGATCATTCCCAGCGTCCTCGAAGAGACCTTTGGCGCGCGCCTCGAAGTGCTCGAGCACCTGGGCATGCCGATCGTGGTTGACGGCTCGCATGCCGCGCGAGAGGCGGGCTGACATGGAAACCCTCATCGAGCCCTTGTCCTTTGGGTTCTTCCAGCGCGGACTCCTCGTCGCCACGCTCTCCGGCGCACTGCTGGGCTTCGTTGGCGTCTACATCGTCCTCCGGGGGATGAGCTACATCGGCCACGGGCTCTCGCATGCGATCTTCGGTGGCTACGCTGCCATGCAGCTCTTCGCCGCCCAGCTCTATGTCATCGGTGCCGGACTGTGGGGCATCGCATCAGCAATCGCCATCACGTCCGTTGCCCGCCGCGGTCGGGTGGGCGCGGATGCGGCGATCGGCGTCATCACCACGGCATCCTTCGCTCTCGGCGTCGCGCTCTTCAGCAAGTTCGGCTCTTCAGGACCGGCCTTCGACCAGGCGCTCTTCGGCAGCATCCTCGGCATCACCAATAGCCAGATCGTGTGGTTGATCCTCGTCATGATCCTCGCGGGGCTCGTGGTCCTGCTTCGGTACCGCGAACTCCTCTTCACCACCTTTGATCCCGATGTCGCACAGGCGTCCGGCATCAAAGTTGCCCGCGTCGAGGCGCTCTTGATGATCGTGCTCGCCCTGTCGATCCTGGTCACCCTGACGGTCATCGGTGTCACGCTCGTGGCGGCCATGCTCGTCATCCCCGCGGTCATCGCGCGCATGCTGACCGACTCCTTCGGCCGCATGCTCGCCCTATCGACGGTCATCGGGCTGGTGTGCGGCCTCGTGGGCATGTACCTCAGCTATTACGCCGGAGTCCCGTCCGGCACGATGATCGTCCTCGTGGGCGCTCTCGCGTTCCTTATCGTCTTCGCCGTGACCGGCGTTCGCGGCCGCGAGCGGGCCGCCGGGGTTGATGATCATGCGGGCCCGCGCGCGAGAATTCCGGCATGACCCGACTCGAGCCCGGCGACCTCGCTCCCGCTTTCACCCTCCTCGACGACCACGGAGACAAGGTCACCCTGCGGTCCTACAAGGGCACGCCGGTGATCCTCTACGCGTATCCCGCTGCCATGACCCCGGGCTGCACCACCCAGGCCTGCGATTTCCGCGACTCCCTCGCCTCACTCACCACGGCTGGCTACGCCGTGCTCGGTATCTCCCCCGATCCGGTCGACAAACTTGCCGAGTTCCGCGAGCGCGATCACCTCACCTTCCCCCTGCTCTCGGATCCTGATCACAGGGTCCTGGCCAAGTACGGCGCGTACGGCGAGAAGAAGCTCTACGGCAAGACCGTCGTCGGAGTGATCCGCTCAACCTTCGTCATCGATGCACGACAGCGCATCGAGCGGGCGATGTACGGGGTGAAGGCGACGGGTCACGTGGCCAAACTGCGCCGCGATCTCGGCCTGGACTAGCCGGCAGGTAATTCCCGTGCGGAAGGCGGGACTCGAACCCGCACACCCGGAGGCACTGCGTCCTAAGCGCAGCGTGTCTGCCAATTCCACCACTTCCGCGTAGCCGACACTCTAGGCGACCGGCTCCGCCGTAGGCCGAGCCGACATCTGCCGACAGAACGTAGGCGTCTGGCTATGGCAATTGGGGCAGAGGAGCCGGAGGTTCTCGAGTAGGTCATTCCTGGCGTCTCCATCGACGTGATCGACGTGAAGAACAATCGGGCGGCCCATCCACACTCCCGGGATGCCACATAGCGCGCATTCGGTGGGCACTCCACACTCGACAAGGGCACGCCTCAGCAAATCGGGCTTACGGCGGGGCGCGGATGCATCTCTTCTCACGAGGACTTCGGATGCGGTGAGACGGGGGCGCCTCATTCCCTTCGTGACGGCTTTGCCAAGAAAATGGGACGTGTCGAGTCCTGCTCGCTTGATGCGCTTGCTCATGTGAAAGTGCGATCCGCCAGCGTCCCTGATGCCGAGTCGGCGCAGCACCTCCGCTACGGACCGCGAAAGTGCAACAGCCTTCGCTAGGTCCTCATCGGAGTACGAAGGGCGTCGCGGCATCCTCCAAGATAACCCGCTGGTCTGACAGGGGGCCGCTGCAACCAAGACAACGCTTGGTCGCAGCGATGCGGGCTTGAAGACGCGACGAAGCGTCGCTTTCGTGCGCAAGAACTACGCCGGAGGGCGCTCCGGCTTCAGAGCGTCGGCGAGGTGCGCGATCTGCCCGGTGAGTTCGCTCGGCAGGACCCACACCTTGTTGGCGGATCCCTGCGCGATCTGCGGCAGGGTCTGAAGGTACTGGTAGGCGAGCACGTGACTGTCGGGCTTGGCCTGATGGATCGCCTCGACGACCTTGACGATCGCCTCGGACTCACCCTGCGCACGCAGCACAGCGGCCTCCGCATCACCCGCGGCCC
>Ga0129342_1001371_pt1 | contig 10831 bp, 6 predicted proteins | sample CPBDNA_5_FD_94426 | JGI IMG/M metagenome (GOLD analysis project Ga0129342, IMG submission 94426) | Freshwater to marine salinity gradient microbial communities from Chesapeake Bay, USA - CPBay_Sum_15_0.2_DNA | ecosystem: Environmental > Aquatic > Marine > Coastal | place: USA: Chesapeake Bay...
CTCCGTCGTTACGTGGGGAACCTTGCGGGCACAACTATTCAGAACAACGAGGTGGTCAGGCCTATGAACATCAAAGCCAAAAGCGGCGCTATCCATGCGGGGCCCGCTTTTCCAAACAGCCTCTCCAGAGGCAAGAAGGGTCCGTGGGTCAAGCGGCTTCAGGGCCTGCTGTTCGCCGGAGGATTCATGACCCTCGAAGGCAACACCGACCGGGATGGGTGGCTCGACGGAGTCTTCGGCGGCTCGGTCGAAGGAGCCGTGAAACGAGCACAGCAGAAGGCCGGGGTTCCCATGTCGGGAGTCGTGGACCGCAACCTCTGGCTGTATCTGCTTGGTTTCTAGGCCACAACTAGCGCTAGTTGTGGACAAGGAGTAATGATTGGTCGTCCCCATCTACAAGCGCTTTGGTGTGGCTGGCCCTTCTGGTGCCATCTTCGGGACAAAGCAGCAGCAGGTCCAGAAGGACCCCCGCCCTCGAGACCTAACTCCAGTCCCTGTTGAACCTTTTGAGCCCAAGCCGAAGGATGAAGATTCATCCAACGACACTCCACCCTACCCGCCAGAGGGCACGGCGCTTTCCGCCGAGGTCTTCGGGGCGCTTGCAGAACGACGCCGGGTTGCGGACGAAACGCTTCAGAAGGCAATCGTTGCGGAGGAGTACCAGACCAACCGGCTCAAGTTAGCTGCGGAGGTGGCGAAGCAGCAGACCGTTAGGCAGTTCCGCGTCACTGCCGAGGAGATTCAGATGAAGCTCGGGGGTCGAGGGCTCGCCACGGACCCCAGATTCTCAGGACGCGCGCGGCGCGACCTTGAGATGCAGAAGTCCGAGAGGTTCGGGCAGATTAGTCAGACTTTGGCTGATGAGATTTCCTCGCTCCAGGAGATGGTCCAGACCGCAGAAACCGCACGCGACCGCGAGCTCGCCAAGATTGCGCAGGAGGAAGCTCTGTACCGCACTAAGCCGTCCGCTCTTATTCCGGCTTCTGCCGCGTACACGGACTGAGATATGGCTGAGACCGTGAACCCACAGCAGAATCTTGGCATCGATACTTTTGCTGAAGCCTACTTTGGCCAGGAGGCTCTCGGGTCAGTCAACGAGTTTGCCGGCGTCAATTACCAGCGCACCGAAGATGGGTATTTCATCCTCGACACCGGCAACAGGGTCATGGATGCCATCGGCTCTGTTGCACTCAACGAGCTCGGGGTCGACAACTTCGTCAATGCAGTCGAAGCTGCGCAAGGTGGTAGCTACGGGAAAGCAATGCTTCAGCTTGGCTACGGCGTGCTCCAGCTTGGTTTGAACCTTACGGGTGCTGGCACGCTTGTTAAAATGGGAGCAAGAGGCGCTGCCGCTGCAACGCGGGCTGTAATCAGAGTAGGACCAAATGCGCTGAGAGCTGCAAGGTCCGCAATTGCACAACGCGGTCTCCTCGGTGCCATCTTTAAGCGCTCTCCGAATTACTCCAGTTACATGCGGAGCATCAACAGAGCTGGGGTGGGCTTCAGGTTCGGGACCGGCCGCCACACCCAGCGCGCCGCTCGACAGGCCGGACTGTACTGGGACGACACCGCTCGTTCCTTCCGCAGAATCGCGGATAATCGGCGCGTCGCGCCGCCGCAGAACATCGGTGGAAGAACGCCGCTTGTAGGTGGGCTTGCCAGGAATCGCCGCAGGGCGGTTTCTGAAGCAATCGCTCAGAACGTTGCAACAAACACCACTCGCGCAACCGCCGTTCCCGCTAGCACTCAGCGGGTAAGGTACCTTCTTGGCCAGCCCGTTCAGGGCGTCAACGTCGCTGGCGCAACTCCGGTTACTAACTTTGGCGTAACACAGGCTGCTGGCGGCTTTTCTGGGTTCCTGGGCAGCCCTACAGCCCGGACTGTCTTTGGCACGCTGGGTGCTGCCGAAGGGTATCAGATTGCTCAAGCAGCTCGAGAAGCAAACAGGAACGCCGAGGCTGCTGCAAGGCAGCAGGCTCCAGGCAACTGGGACCGCAACGTCGAGCAGGTTCGTGCTGACAGTATTTCACGACAGGTCGATGACGCCGTCAGTGCCGTTACTCCCCTTTCAGTCGAGGGGCCCGCGCCAGACCCCGACATTGATGCGCTCGACACCAATGCTCAGGCTGCGTTGTCGGCGATTCAAGGGCAGTACAATCGCGCGGTTGGTGAGCTCCGCTCAATGTATCAACTTGCCGAGACGGAAGACGAGAAAGAGCGGTTGAAGTTCGTGCTTTCCGACATCCAGGCTCAGGCCGATGCTGGGCGCGAAGCCATCATGAATGTCTACGAGCGCAACCGCAAGCAGGTGACCGAGCTGTCCGCCCAGTCCAAGGCTGCTGCTATCGAGGCTGCGCAGAAAGCTCTTGACAATTACGAGATGTCCGCGGCCTCGTTGCAGGACCAGCTCGATGCAAACTTCGCTGCAGCCGCTGGCGACACCTACGGGTTCGGCGCCGCGGTCCCCAGGGAGCAGTCGGAGTACGTCCAGCTTCTTTCGGCGATGGCGCCCGTTGCTTCCCAGTACCGCCAGGCCATCGGCGACATCTCCACCGAGGGGCTTGAGTGGATGGGAGCGACGATGGGCGAGCAGACCGCTGCTCGTCAGGCGGACCTGCAGCGGCTTGCGCTCTCCACGAGCGCGGCTGCGACGTCGCAGCACAAGCAGGCTGTTGACAAGCGCATCGCCGCCGAACGGCTTGCACTTGCGGATGCGATGGAATCCCTGATGAACCAGCAGATGCAGCAGTCGGGTGCGAACTACCGGGCTTTGGTTGCTCAGCAGGAGGAGGCACCCCAAGCGTTCACGCCCACCGAGATTGACACGTATCTTATGAGCCTGGCTCTTCAGGGCCAGCCTTTGGAGAACATCATCTCGGAATATCAGGTGAAGTTCGCAGGGAAGCCGAACCCCCTGGGCGGCGTGTACCCCACCACTATGCCTGAGGCTTTCCGTATTCGGGTTGCTGAGGGCATTGCTGAGTACGAAGCCTCTTTGCAGTTGACGCGAGACCGACAGCGGGTAGAGCGAGACCAGCTCGACGACGCACTGGGAATTGTGGAGTAATCCATGTCTTCACTTGACCCGGGCCGTATCGAGCCAGGCCGGCTTCGTCCTCGCACCATCCGACCGGGCAGCATGGCGGGCTCCAGTCCCTCCTTGCTTGCATTTCTTCAGAGTCGACAGTCGAACTACACACCTCCGGTTGGGTTGGAGAACAGAAGCGATTCCGTCATCGCGGCGCTGGCTGGTGCGCCCGAGGAGACGGTTCGAGCGCTTTCCTATCTGCCGACGTACGAAACAAGAGTCGCTTCTGCAGAGGCGTTCGGTGGAGATTACGAGACAGAGCCACCTCGCGGAATAGTTTCCACAGTATTCGATTATCTGCAGCGCCCTCAGTCAGTCATCACTGGTATCGCCACCGGGTTGCTGGGCATGGACCGGGTGGAGAACGAGCGTCGAAGCATCGGGGCCGACGTCACAGCCGGCGAGACGAGATTCGAGACCGCCATGCGCCGAGCCGGCGAGGCGTTCTTCGGTGAGGACCAGTTCTCTTTCCGAGATTTCGGCAAACTATCTTCCGCTGCCGCGAAGAAGGACGCCAGCATTTGGGAACGCGGGTTCTCGGCTACCTTCGGGTTCGGGCTCGACATGCTTCTCGACCCATTGACCTACGTGTCGTTCGGTGGCTCCATTCTCGGCAGAAGGTTTGCTTCGAGGTTTCTCTCAAGTGCCGACACCGGTATCGATGACGTCATCAAGTCCAGTAGAAGCAAGGGTTTCTTCCAGTTCGATGACTTCTTCGGTGACGCGGTAAAGCGCAACGTCATCGACGAGAGAATCCTAGTGGGAAGAATCCAGAACGCCATCAAGAACCGTGCAACCAAGATGGAAATCGACGTGGACAAGCAGGACCTGGCGGATATCGCAGGCGCGCTGCAAGCAGACGATGCCCTTGGTGCCATTCTTGGAGAGGCTCGTCGAATCGGGGCAAAGCACAACGTCAATTACTTGGGCCAGGTAGCCATAGAGACTGCGCCGGAAGCTGCCGGTCTCATCTATGGAGCCAATGGCTCAAAAGCTCTGCGTCAATGGGCGAACCGCCACTTTGGCGGGGACGGTGAAGCATGGTTCAACGGTCTTGCTCAGGACATCAAGGGCGGAATCAGGATTCGTCTTCCGTTCTATCGTGACAAGAACGGCGTGCCGAAAGCATGGGCACTTCCGGGCATCGGTGCTGGGAGACTTTCCGAGCAGTCGACGGTTATCAATCGTCTGACGGATTTGTCCGAGAACGCGAGGAACTGGTTTGCCTCCAAGGCCGGCAGGGTCACTGGTATTATGAGCGGTCGTTCTGGCGAGCTGTGGGCGGAGGCAATCGGCGCAGCTCGAGGCAAACTTGCTCGCAACGGCGCAGTGACCTTCGCGGACTACAAAAACTTTGAAAAGGCTTTTGCTGCCGCCGAACGGTCGGGCATTCTGTTCGATGACAAGATAACCAAAGATTACATGCAGGGTCAGTACAATTTCAACGCAGCCATGGAACGTCACGGTCAGAAGTTCCGCGATGAGTTCGACCTGTTGTTCCACAGCCAGGAGAACCTCGAGGCTGCCGAGCGCGCTTTGAAGAACGGCAGTCTTCAGGCTTTTGCGGGCTCCGCCGAAAGAGCAGAAATCATCCAGTCCGCCATCGCTTCGGCAAGGGTGTGGCGCGATTTGTTCGAGAGCATCGGAAACGAAGCAATCGAGGTCTTCGGTGACGCAGAAGTCGCCATGAACTTCCTGAAGAACCACGTGCCTCGTATAACCGAAGCAAGGTACTCGGCCGTGAAGACCGCGCAGAAGGGCTCCGGTTTCACGCAGGGCGCCGGCGTGCCGAACATCTCGAAGACTCGTAACGCATTCGCTGGCGGCTGGTACGTCACCGAGGAAAACGGTGCGCAGGTCCTTCGGTGGCTGTCCGAGACCGAAGCCAACAGGTTCATGCTTGGCACTCCTCAGATGAAGCAGATTATGGGACCGATGTATGTGGAGGACCCCACCAAATTTCTTCCCATGTACATCTCTGAGGTTCGCTCGGCCCTTCGCGACTATCGCATTACGAACGAACTTCACCGCGCAGGTCTGTTCGTCGACCTTCCGTTGGAGGAGAGCCGCGATTTTGACGTGAGCGAAATTTGGCGACGCGTCACGGAGCTCGTCTCTCCGAGACTGACGGGGCTCGACGGAGACATGACGCTTCCAAGACTCGAGGAATACAGGCGACTTCTCGAGCAGCACAGAATTCCTGGCCTGATGGAGGATTCCGACGATTTCTTCTATCGAGCAAGGACTCTTCTCAACGTCCTGAGGGACAAGGTGAAGTTCCAGGAGCCGTATGCCTTGAGGGACGGCAGTGTTATGTATCGAAGCCTTATGAGTTTTGAGGACGCGACCGATTATCGCATCGAGATGACCGAGGACATGGTTTCCTACCTAGAGCTCTACACCCGTCCTGACTGGGATGCCACGAGCGGATATCCGCGTTACTACAACCCGCTCGATGATTCGTACGTGGAGCCAGTACCTGTCGCTGAGGGCATGACGCCTGGACAGGCTGGCTGGAGAATTCGTCAAGGCAAAGGCTCAGGCACAGTCATTATGCGCCCAGACGGTTCTGCTTTCTCGGACGTCCAGCAGGCTGCCGAATTCATGCGCAAAGAGTTTGGCCTTCAGCACAGGGCGTTGTTCGTCAACTACGTGGCCGACATGCAGCGACTCGCCATCGATGCGACCAAGGGAATCCTCAACGAGATTCCGGACGTAGCCCAGTATCTCGTATCTCCCCAGCGCCTGGCGCAGGCCGCAGACCTAGCAGAGGAGAATCTTCTCATCTCCGGTGCGGTTGAGTATCTCTACACAGTGCTTCAGCAGTTCGGAAGAGCTCAGGGCGTTGCAAGGATGTCTCGCGCAGGCAGGCCCACCATCGTGTCGGAGTCCGTGCTCAGTGTTGACAAGGAGATTCCAATCGAGTTCATCGGTTGGGCCCAGCGGGAGGGCTTTGTCGACATCAGCGGGGTAGACCTTGACACCGGTGCGCGCGATGCGTACCTCGCCAGCACCCAGGTTAGGGGCAGAATTGCCCAGGCTCTTGCCAGTAAATACGGTCCGAAGAAACTGATGGAGACCATCGGCAATCTGTTCGAGGTCCGACAGTCCCCGAAGAACGCAATGCAACGTTTCTTCGAAGAGGTGTACAAACCGTTCTACGCTGTGCAGAAGGTTGGCATGACCCTCTTCCGTGGTGTCGGGTTTGTTCATCGTAACATTCTCGGCGGCCTGTGGTTGGGTTTCGTCAATGGTGTTGGTTCGGCGGAGACTCTACCGTCATCCGCCGTGGTCATCGCCGCCTCTCGCGCCCTTAGAGCCGCCCGAAAAAAGTTGGGCCCCGAGTTTGACGCGAACCCGCTCGATGCGGCAAGGGTAATGAAGGAGGAGTTTGAGGCTACCATCCGCCGTCAGTTCACCGGCTCGAACAACATCGTCAGCGGCCAGGGGGATGCGGACGCCATCATCGACCTCTGGGACAAGTTCCACAAGAACGGCCTTGATGGCAGGCGCCGCACCAGCCGCGTGATGGGAGAGATTCTTGATGCCTCGTCCGCCATGGGCCGAATGGGCGGAATCCAGATTCGCCGCACTCCCACTTCCAGAGCTTCCGATTACCTGAAGGTCGATACCGACCGTGGTTCCTACTTCGTGATGGAGGAGGAGCTGACCAAGGTCGACAAGCTTATGCGCATGGCGATGGACAATCCATGGATTAACTTCGTTTCGGGGTACGCTGAGCAGTCCGAGGACTTCCTGCGGTTTGCTGCGTTCATCAAAGCGTCGAAGGAGATTGGGACTAGGGACGGAGGATACGCCGCCTCGCTTTTCGTCAAAGCCGTGCACTTCGACTACGCCGACCTCAGTGCTTTCGAGCGCGATTACCTGAAACTTCTGCTGCCCTTCTACACCTGGATGCGCTACAACATCCCTGCGCAGTTCAGGGCGATGCTGCACGACCCCGGTAAAATTAGCAACGCCCTGCGTCTCAACGAGTCGCTCGCCTACATCTTCTCCAACGACAGCGAGGACCAGTACCCGTACGCCTCCTACGTAGCAGAGCGTTTCGGTTGGGCCATTCCTGAGTCCTCCTTCGATTTCCTGCCCGAGGTTCTGCGACCCACCGGCCCCGTGAGCGTGGGTCTTACCTGGGGTGAGCCAATCGTGGACATCAACCGCATGTTCCGAGTGCCGGGCCAGTTCTCTGGCTCGACAGTGGGGAGGAGTCTTGCGACTTTCCTCAACGCCAGAGAAATCTTCGGGGCGACCAACCCGTTGCTATCGACTTCTGCAGGAACTATCTCTGGTTTTAGCCGAGGCGAGCCATCTATCGAGAAGGGGCAGGACGAAGTCGCACCGAAATGGATGGCCTGGGCCGTCAGGCGCACCGACCCTCGCACTGGCGAGAAGGTGGTGAGCCGCTATCTCACGGAGGCGCTGCGAGGCATCTTCCCGCAGCTCGGTGTCATCGAACGTCTTGCTGCTCCAATTGCGGGCGGCGAACGGCAGGAGGGGAGGTGGCTGACCTCGCTCACCTCTGCACTGACGGGTCTGTCCGTCGCCACCGAAGATGATTTCAAAGCGGCTGGCGAACTCCTGCGACGCAACAATCTCATCAAGCAGCAGTTCGACAGGGAGTTCGGCCCTAGCGCCGAGTACCGCCAGCTTCTGGTCCAGCGCCTTCTGGACGCAGGCGCCTCGATGGCTTATATCCAGTCACTTGACATCCCAATGATTCCCGATGAGGAGTTGGATGTCGACCAGTACGTCTCCGCTTACTTCTTCATCAACGCCGTCAGGCGAGCTCTGGACCTGAACGTACCAGAGGAGGAAGTCGCTCTGAGTCTGTCCACCTACATGGACGATGAAACCAAGGGGCCAATCGTCAGGGGTCTCCTGGCCAGTTTTGCGCAGCGTTACGTTTCCGACCGCAACCGGCGAGTCCGCATGTTCGGGCTCCAGGAGGCCACGGAGGATGACCTGGCCAGCCTTGGCCTGACTCCCGAGGACGTCAGGGATATGAGTAGGGAGGAGCGAGAGGCGATTATCGAGCTTCTGGGGGACCTCGATGGATGAGTTCGACCGGAAGGAGATGGCCAGGCAGCGGCGTATGGCCCAGATGCATGCCATGTGGGACGGCTATGATTATCGGACGAAATGGATTCCACCGAAGGACATCTACAAGCGAAAGACCAAGCATAGGCCACAGGATGTCTATGACTGGGAAGAGTTGGAGGACTGATGGCAGCCGGTTGGAAGACATTCGTTAGGGCCGCTAGGGATATTGCCGACGCCCTGGCTGACGCAAAGAAGTCAGCTCCCCCTGCGCCGGTAAACGTTGAGTCCCAGAGTTCGTCAATGCGGGCCTGGACCGAGCAGTTGATTTCGGACGTCGACTCCATGCAGCAGGTCCGTGGCCAAGACGTTCCGCTGGCGGTCAAGTACATCAAACGGTTTGCTTACAACGTTGACGGCATGACTCCGGTTCAGATTGATACCATTGAGCCCGGAGTCAGGCGACTTATTGAGCAGGCTTCTCAGGTTGCAGGCGTTTACCGTGGCGCTGATGGAAAACCGCTCCAGGGCGTAGACTTCGACACAACTCTCGAGGCCGTGCAGGAGGCGGCAGAAAAAGTAGACCGTAAGCTACTTCTCCGAAGGGGTGGTGCATCCGCCGGTGAGGATGCCCAGCTTGCTGAAATCAAGAAGATGGCAAAAGACCTTTTCGAAAATATGAGAACTGTTTCGAGGGAGAGTGACGACCCTGGCATCATCAGGGTTTACGACAGGGACATTGCTGACGCGCAGGAGTTGAGGGCCGAGCTCTATAGAATTAGGCGTGCTAGCGAAGATGTTTACAAAACCCTTACAAGCGCCGATAGCATGACCAAGGGCCAAATTATTCAGGCAAGCAATCGGCGGCTTGGGAGGGCCAAGAGCAACGAAGACCTGGACCGTCGCTGGCGTAGTCTTCCCGACAGCCTCCGCACGTCCATCGTTAACGACGAAAAGGCGGGGAACGTCAATCCCATTGCAGAGAAAGGGCGTGAGGTTCGCGCAAGATTTAGCACGCCAGCGACTCCGCCTGTTGCTTCCGCAGGGACTACCTCTACTCCGCCGCCAGCTCCGCCGGCTGCTCCTGTTGCACCTACGCAGCCATCTGGTCCTGGGGGTGGTGCCAGCCCTTTAGCACAACGCCCACAGCAGCCACCGGGGCGTCCGGGGCGCAAACGCCCGCCGCAGCCGCCACCGCCGGAGGGACCGGACGGGGGACGACCCCGCCGCCAGCTCCCACCACCGCCAGATTTTCCGATGGGGTAAAAGTTCCCATTACGCTACGCCCCTTGAAGGCGAAGGGTACGCATCGTCTAGACATTTCGGATGACAGCTGGGGGTCAAGCTGGGTTCAGCCTATCAGGAACTCATACGACAGGACTGTACGCAGCTGGACCCAGCCTGGCAGAGCGCAGGACGATTACGAGTTTAACCGCTCCATTGAGCAGATGATGAACGCGTACGAGCAGTTGCCAAGGAACGCTCCCGTTTGGGTTAAGAACATTCTCCTTGATGAGCTGCGTCTAGCTGTTGAGTCCATGACTGGCAGGCCCGTTCAGATTTCTCCGCCTACTACGAAACGTCCCAAGGGTCAGTACAAGCTCAGAGGCATCTGATGGTCAATCCTGTACGCGGCGTAAGAGCGCTTGCAGATTTCTTCGACGATGTCACCAGGTCCTGGCGTTTTCCCTGGCGTGGTGTCGATGACATGTTGGAGATTGGACTCGATGAGTTCACCGGCTATAGCGGCAGGACTCGAAGGAACGCCAGCCAGAGCGATATCACAATTCATATCGCCAAGGACTTCAACACCCCCGGCGAGAAGCTGACCGCCAGGTCAACTCGAGAAGCCGGCAGGCCCATCGTCCAGGTGCCGCATGAGGCAGAGGATTTTGACGAGCAGGTCCGCCGCACCGTTGAAGCGTTGAACGAAGCGGCTGAGCGGAAACAAGGCCCGCTCGTTGTCAACGGTGCTGGCAACGCGACCAACAGCCTCGGCAGCCAGGAGGCGGCTGACGATTTTGCGATGCGGTTTCTGACCGCCGTGCTAGAGTCGACGGACAAGCGTTTCGAAATTGTCACGCTTAGGTCAGGCGGGCAGACCGGATACGACGCAGCCCTCATCAAGGCCGCGCTTGGCAACGGCATCCGTGCACGCATTGTAGCGGCTAGAGGCCGCGGTACTGGCGGGTTCCTCATCCGCCGCGTCGACAATAGCGACTACGAGCTCGGCATCGAGGAGTACATCGACGAGCTCGACATCTACGAGGACAGCATCCAGGCCATCGTCGACAAGTTCCGTGGTGCTGCGCCTGCTCGAGTCGTCGATGAACCGCTTCCTCGTCCGAAATTTACCAGCTCTATGGTTTATGCGGATGGCACGCAGGGCCGGCGTATGCGCCCTGAGTTCCGTGGGATGTCCACGATGCAGCTCATTATGCAGGGAAGTCGTACCGCTACGACCAGACCATCAAGGTATGTGAGAAGCGTCAAGAAGAACGACATCATCGAGTTTACGGACAACGACGGCAACACCGTGCTCGTTCGGGTCACCTCTAATCCCTACAAACTCAAGACCCCGGAAGACCCGGCTGAGCTCGAGGCTGCAGCGCAGCGTTGGAGTGAGCTCGAGGGTTGGGACCCGAGCGAATACGCCAGGAACGCTACGCCCGACAATCGACAGTACAC
>Ga0129342_1001372_pt1 | contig 10817 bp, 9 predicted proteins | sample CPBDNA_5_FD_94426 | JGI IMG/M metagenome (GOLD analysis project Ga0129342, IMG submission 94426) | Freshwater to marine salinity gradient microbial communities from Chesapeake Bay, USA - CPBay_Sum_15_0.2_DNA | ecosystem: Environmental > Aquatic > Marine > Coastal | place: USA: Chesapeake Bay...
ATCTCCATTCTTTTTACTATTATATAAAACATTACAATATCCTGAATTACAATTATCTGGTATTATTGTTTCATTATCATATTTTGGTAATTTCTTTTTTTCACTTATATCATATATAATTATATGTTGAGATGCACGCTTCCTTCCAAAAAAATCTTTTATTGTTTCTATTATTTTTATAACTTTGTTAATCCTCTTTTTAACCACATTTCTAGTTTTATTTGTTTTAAAATCTATCTCATTATTTTCATAATTTATTTTATATGAATATTTTAATCTTCCCATCTTACTTTGAATCGATTTACCTACAAAATATGAATCATCTACTACTTTATAATCTATTTTACTTATTTTAATATTTTCAATATTTATTTCTTTACTATAAATATTTATTAACCTTTCTTTCAAATTTTGAAAATATTTATTTTGACTTATTTTATTACTTGTCAATTTGTAATTATTTTTTTTATTACTTAATAATTTTATTGAATCATTCGACAAAAGATTCATATATACATATATAAGATATTTATTCAATATTAAATATATCATAACTATTTACATAATTATATTTTATACACTCCTTTTTCTCTTTGTTATCATTCTCTAATTCTAAAATTGTATTTACTTTATCATATAAATCATTTATTTCAGGCATAATAATAGAAAAATAACAATACAAATTACCATGATATTCTTTATCATTCTCTTTAAACGGAATTCCCTTTTTATCTATCCTAATTAATTTATTTCCTTTCACCTTCTCTAAAAATAATATTTCATCACTTGGTAACTTTATTTCTACATATTTATTTAAATAATAATCATTAAAATCAATCTTTTTTTCATAATATACATCATATTCATTTATTCTAACAAAATCACTCTTGTTACAATGTAAATATATACACGTATTCCCCTTTTTATTTTTTGTCTCATTCCCATTACCCTCTAATATAATTTCCTTATCATATAAATCTATTTCTAATTTTATCTTCTTCTTTATTAATTGTCCCTTTTTATATCTATTTTTTTCATAACTAATACTCTTCTTTTTATTTTTATATATTTCATCTATGCTTACATCTACATGTATAACAATATCATCTATTACTTCCTCAACTAAATTACTTGTTTTATTATTTATTTTATTATTTTCCATTTTAAATATTTCATCCAAATTTATTTGTTTATTATTACCATAACTATTTACCTTTACATGAAATTTTGGTATATCAAATAAATTTCCCAAATTTAATCCTGACAATTCATTGATTATATTCCCTACATCAAAATTATTTTCATATTGCATATTTTTAAATTGATTTAAATGCTCATTAAATATCGAATTAAACATCTTAAATGGGTCTTCCTCAAAATTTATATCACTATCTTCTACCCCAAACATATCATATTTTTTTCTTTTTTCCTCATTACTTAATACATTATATGATTCATTTATTTCAATGAATTTTTTATTACATTCTTCATCATTGTTATTTTTATCTGGATGATATTTTAAAGCCAATTTTCTATATGCCTTTTTTATATCTTCTTGTGTAGAATATTTATCAATTCCTAAAATGTTGTAATAATCCTTATTCATTATACTCTATTTCTATGAATTATTTTTTATATTAAAATTAATTTTTTTGTAATAAGATTATTAATTTAATTATATAATTCTCTAAATGTATAAAATATTTACCTGTAGAATTTTGAAGATTTATATTACATTCATTTGATAAATTTATTATATTTTCACATATTGTAATATTACTATTATATTTATTCATCAATATATTTGACATACACAATACTAATTCATTAACATCATAACAATTTATAAATATCTTCTCACATATTGACTTTATATATAACGCACCAATAAATTCAACTTTTTTTGATGTAACTATACTAATTAATTCATCAATTGTATTATAATAATTATTTACTAACATTTTCTTTGTTTCAATATAAAAATAAAAATTTAAAAATATATTATTTAAATCATGATGATTTTTATATTTTATATCACAATCTATTATTTTATTTAATATTGCCTTTGTTACTTTATATTTATTTTCCTTTATTATCTTTTTTAAAACTAACTCAATACTTTCTCTTGATGGCGATTTTACTTTTATTATTAAAAATCGACTTATTAATGTAATTGGAATACTACTAATATTTGTTGTCTCAAATATAAATTTAGCACTTTGATAATTTGTTTCAATTAACTTTCTTAAATATAATAATGAATTTTTATGTATTTTTTCAACATTGATAAAATATATTATTTTTGGAATATCTAATCCAATATTTCTTGTTTCACAATATTCTTTCAAATATTGATTAAAAAATATTCTTTCATTGTTTAATAACTCATTACAATCTATCTCTAAATGATAAATACTTGACTTAAATTTAAAACTTTTTTTATCTATTTCAACTTCATTATTTTTTAATGTATATACTTTGTTATCTAACATTGAACATAAAAATCCATATATTTTTGTTGTTTTACCAGAACCTCGAGGTCCATTAAATACTAAATTTGGCATCGTTTCTATATCAAATGATTTAAATGACTGATAATGTTTATCTATAAATTCAATATCATTAATATTTGGCTTTTTCTCAAAAAATGAAGTATTCATTTTATATAATAATTAATTACTACTTAAACTATTTATAATCTATTATTTTTAATATATTTTTAAAAAATTTATCCTTGTATTTCTGCTTATTCATATCCAATATATATTCTTGATTTTTTAAAAATAAATCCATATCTTCTTTATAATTATCATACAAATTAACATCTAAATATATATTTGATATATTTGTTATTATTGTATCCTTTATATAACTAGCATTTTCATCATCATTATTCATTTTACCATTTAACCAATATTGATAATTTCCATTTATATGCCTTATAGAATAATCTGTTTGCTGAAAATCATTTATATAAATCTTTTTAAATAATTTCATATCTGAATTCATATTATGATTATGTAAATTATTCTTCACAAAATCAATATCTAAACTAATCTTCTCTTTCTTTATTTCTTTATATTCCATTCCTGTCATACTACTTACCCTTATTAATTCTTTTGGTGCATTTAATTCACTGTTCTCTAACTCCATAATTTCAGTTATTAAATCATTATTTTTAACTTTCTCTTCTACTACATTTTCTTTCACATTTTTATTATTTTTTACTTTCTTCTTTAACTCTAATATTTCTTTATTCATCAATATCATTAAATTCTCTAACACATTTATTTTATTATTTAATTTATTATTTTGTTTTTCATGTTCTTTTAACAATGTTTGTGTATTTTCATATATATTATCTACTTTATTTAAATTCAAAGTACTCAGCTTTTTATTTATTAAATAATGAATTCTATTTAAAAAATTCCTATTTATATCAATTTCTTGATTTAAACTCATATATAAAAATATTCTTTTTTTTTTAAATATTATTATTCTTTAAAAAATAATTAGTAAATAATTTAAAAAAAAAATATAAATAATAAATTATGAGCTGTCAATATTGTCATTCTAAAGAACACGATATTAATAATTGTCCAATTATTATATGCAGATATTGTAAGCAAGTAGGACATCCAAAATGGCTTTGTAAAAATAAAGATAAGAGTGTTAAAAACAAAAAATATGTTGAAAAAAACATAGAATATTATTTGAAACTTAAAGATTGTAAGTGGAGTGAAATTATTAATAATGTAAAAATTTAAATTAATTTTTTTTATTTATAATATATTTTTCTTGATATATTACGTGACTTATTATTATTGATTCAATATTATCAATAATAGAAACATTATTTAATTTTTCATGATAATTAGTATCTAAATAAAAGCATAATAAAGCTATTCCAAAATACATCAATACATTAAAAATTTTTAATTTTTCAATATGAAAATGATTTAATTTAAAATGATTTGGTACATGGAAAAATACCATATAATATATTAATAAATCAGGATTTAAAACATAAAATAATAACAATGAAGTACATGCTAATAAATATCTTGGTATTTCAAAATTATTTAAATTTATTCTAGGAAAATCATGACGAAAATGTATAATGGATGATAATACTAGAAAAAAGGTCATAATATAGTTATTATCAAAATTATGAATAACTAAGTTAGTAATACCAAAATTAATTCCATATATTTTTAATAAATTAGAAGTATTATTAGTAATTATACTATGTCCGATATCTGTAATACCATGAGGTGCTATTACAGTTTTAACTAAAAAGGGTACTAATTTCATATTATATTTTTCTTTTTTTTCTTTAAGTAAATCCCCAAATTTCACTTGGCTGCACACTATTATTACAATTTTTTAATTGTAAAAATTGTTTTTTATTATTTCCACATGAATTATTTGAACATCCTGCTAATAAATTTGTATTTTCATCAATTTTTGGTCCAGATAAAGCAATACATCTATCATATTGACTATTTGCTTCTTTATTTTTAGATATAATTCTATTTGTTTTTGGTTCCCAATCCCATTTTTGATTAATAGCATTTACATTTTCATCTGGAAGACATTCAGACATATATAAATCACTTGTATTAATAGAATTTGCTTTTGCTGTTAAACATTTATTGTCAAATCTATTTTTTAATGTCCCATCTTTATATAAATACCAATATTGCGTAGATGTAAATGGATTATCTACTTCCATAAATGCTTTTCCTGTATCATCTTCACCTTGTGCTCCCATTACTACTAAATTTTTTGTTGATTCATCAGAACTTGTTTCTTTATTTGCTAACTTACCAGACATAATATAATCAGAGCCAGATGGTCCAGGTGGTCCAATAGGACCTTGAGGACCTTCAAACATGACTTTTTGATTTGTTACCATATTTCTTACTTTTAATTCGGTTGTTTGATTTACAATATCTGATACTTCACTTTTTTGAGTTTTATTTAAACCTTCTGTTTTTAATTTAATTTCTTCTGGTGAATCAGTCCATTTATTTACTTCTTTTGATTCAAAATTTTCAATAAAATTGTCTGTATCGTACAATTTAAAATTTTCTATGTTATTCTTATATTTATTTTTTCTTAACTCTTTCATTACCATATAAACTAATATTATGAATAATAAAAGTAATAAAATACAAATAATTTTATTAATCATATATTTAATGAAGAAAAATATATTCAATTTTATGAAAAATTAATTAAAATTAAATTTATAGATAAATAACTTTTTTTTTTTGAATTTACTATGGTACATTTTATTCAATGTAATTATAATTTAGAAAAGGAATTAAATTTTGTACTCGATAAAAATTCGATAAAATATTTAATTTCATTTCATAAAAAAAATATAAATAATTTATTTTTCAAAAAAGAAAATTTTTATCATGCATGTTTTAAAAATAATTTAAACATAATAAAATACATTTTTCATCACTTGCATAATAAAAATATAGATTTTAAAGAAGCATTAAAATATAGTTGTAATCAAAATAATTTAAAATTAATTAATTGGTTATCTAGAAATCATTATTTTCATATAAAAAATTATTATGATACTTTAAAATATTGTATTAAATATAATAACTTAAAATTATTTAAATTTTTCATTAAAAAATATCAAATTGATATTTTTCAAAATAATTACGAATTATTATTCGAATCATTACATAAAAAAAGATATGAATTTATAAAATATATATTTTTATTAGGTGAAAATATTCAATTATTAAATAACTATGAAACAATAAAAAGTATCTTTTATACAAATAATGAAAAAATAATTAATTTAATTATACCAAAAGTAAAATATTTTGAAATAGATTATCAAAATACACCCATAATTGCTTATATTATTAAATCAGGATTATTAACTTCTTTAAACTATATTTTAAAATATAATTTTATTACTAATTTTATCAAAAATAATATTTATAAATTTGTCTATTTATCTTTTGAAAGTCAAAATTTAGAACTAATAAAAAAATTATTATCATTAGATTCAACTATTCAATTAAATTATAACTTTTTATATAAACGTTTCATTGTTTTTGGTAACTTGAAAATTATTTCATTTTTATATGAAAATGATAATAATATACAATTTTTTGATTATTTATCACTTGAAAAAATATTAAAAAATAAATTCTTTGATATATTTCTATTTATTATAGAAAAAATTAATTTTATATCCATATCCGAAAGACAAAAAAAATTAGTTGAACAACTTATTAATCATCATTATTTACAAATTATTATTAATATTAAAAAAAGCGACTTATTATTATTTTTTGACTTTATTTCAACTAATGAAATTAATATCAAATATTCCAATATTTTATATATTATTAATAATTTATTAGCCTATAACCAATATGAAAAAATTAATATTATTGAAAATACCTTTCCTGACTATTTATGTTATTCTTCCAACACATTGCTAGAAGATTCACTTAAATCTCACAATATTAATTGTATTCATTATGCTTTAAACATTTTAAATGAAACTATGGAAGATAATAAATATCATATTTTATATTATTCCTATATTCACAGTATTAGTGATATTATTTATGAATTAGATGCAGATAATAGTTTTGAATTCAATTCTTATGATATAGCATTAATTAAAAATATTTTAAAAAATAATATTGAAATTATTAACAGATTAGTATCAAAAAAAAATATGTCATTTGATTATTTAACACATAATATAATTGATATTATATTTCAAGTAGGAAATTCAGAAATTTTAAAAATATTTTTACCATTATTTAAAGAAGAAAATATAAAAGATGAAAATATTATTGAAAAATGTATTGAAAATGATAATTTTGAAATGATAAAAATATTAAGTACAAAAATAAATATACAAGAAATAGTTGAACCAAATTTAATTACTAAAATCTGTAATTATGGAAACTTTATTTTTTTAAAATGGTTTTTAGACTTTAACTTAAATATAAATATCTATATTAAATCTGCTTTTAATATTTTAATTATGTATGAACATTATGAACAAGCAATTTATTTTTACAATTATAAGAACCATAAAGAATCCATTGACTTGATATATAGTAATTTTAATTCATTAAAAGAAATTATTCGAAAAAATAATTTCTATATGTTTCAATGGTTTTTAAATAATTTTAATGATATGAATAAAGTACAATTCTTAATTTATTTAGAATTACAAGAAAATATTGTACAATTAATCAAATATGATAATGCTGAAATTTTAAGTTATGTATTAACTCGATTTAAAATAAAAAATAATAATTTAATTAAAATATTGTATAAATATGCTTTTACTAATTACAAAATAAATACATTAACTTATTTAAATACACATTTTGAATTAAAAAATTATGATTTAGAATTAGATTATAAAACTATATTTTTTAATTCTTTAAAAAATAATTATTATTCAATTATTGATATTATTATTAAAAACGTCACAAAATATTCATGGTTAAATATTATTTCTTATTATGAAAATAACAATGATACATTTTTATATTTAATTGAAAATTATTATGATTATTTAAATGTCAATGAAGAAATGTTTTATAATATACTTTATACTGGAAATTTAGAATGCTTAAAAATATTTAATAAATATTACAAAAACATAATTGATTATAGTAAAATCACCGATGATGATTATTTAATATTAATTAGTTATAATAATGTTGAATTATTAGATTATATTTTTAATTTAAATCCAAGTGTATGTTTTAGTAATAATGAATATATTATTAAATTAATTGTAAAATTAAATAAATATGAAATATTAAAATGGTATTTCAATAATTTTAAATTTGATGATTTACATTTGGATGATGGTTATTTATATTATACCGCAATCGTAAATAAAAACTTAAATATAATTAATTTACTTTATGATAATGATAATATTGATAAATTTAATTTACATAATAAAAAATATTTAAATGTTGCTTCACATATAAAAGATTTATATATTTTTAAATGGTTTGAAAATAAATGTGAAAATGTGGATTTAAGTTTTGATAATAATAAATTAATTCATAATTCAATTATATCAAATAATCTTATTATTTTAAATTATTTATTAGATAAAACTAACATTGATATTAATTATGATGAAGGAATAATTATTCGTACTGCTTTTGGTAATAATTTAGATGAAATAATTCAATATTTATTTGAAAAATATGATAATATTGATGTTTTAGTAAAAAATGAAATTATAATGAAATATGCTATTGAAGATGCAAATTTAGAAATGATAAATTTATTATATAATTATAATTCTAATTTTAATCTATCTCAAAATAATGAATATTTATTTAGAATAGCTTGTAAAATGGACAATATTGATATTGTTAAATGGTTAATAACAAAGAAAAATGATATTAATTATTCAATCAATAATCATGAAATATTTTATTACATCTGTGAGCATAATTTTATTGAAATAGCTCAATTTTATGTTGAGTTAAATTCTGAATTATATGAAATAAAAGTGGAAGATGCTGAAATTATAGAATATCATGTAAATAAAAAAATAATAATAGACGGTGAATTAAAAGTAGATACCATAGAAAAATGTCCAATTTGTTTAGATGAAGATTCGAAACTAATAACGGATTGTAATCATCAATTTTGTGAAGAATGTTTAAATAATTTAAATAATAAAAATGAACATTTTAATTGTCCTTTGTGTAGAAAAGATATTTTGTCTATAAAAAATTTACAATTATAAAATCTAATAAAATAAAAAAGTCTAAATATATAATATAATGTCAGATAAATCAGAGCAAGTTGATTCTAATTTCAATAAAGAAGATAAATCAGAACAAGTTGAACAACCTGTCTCTAATAATGAATCTATATCAACAAAAATACAAAAAAGAAATAGCATTAAACATGATACAAACTTTAATGAATTTATAGATGTCATAAATCATGATTTAACAGAAATAGAAAATAATAATTCAAATGTTTATACTGAAGACTTTAAAAAGTTTAATGATATTCAAAATAATGTAAAAGATATGTTAAATGAAGATTTAGTTTTAAAAACATCAACTTCATTAGATATTGTTGCAAGTTATTTAAAATGTCAAAAAATTTTATATTTAGAATCTAGCTATTTTATTACAAAATGTTTGAATTTTTTAATCATTCCTACATTAATTATTACAGGTGGTTGTAGTGTGTTAGCATCTTATGTTGATGAAATTGTATTTGGTAAATTATTAATGGCAAGTTTAAATGCGTTTATAACTGTTATTTTATCAATTGTTAATTATTTAAAATTAGATGCACAAAGTGAAGCTCATAAAATATCTTCACATCAATATGATAAATTACAATCAAAAATAGAATTTTTTTCAGGACAAACATTACTTTTTAGTACTTTAAGTACTGCCGAATTTTTAGAATTACCTGATGAAGTTAAAAATGAAAATAATGAAGTTGTTTATAATAAAGCTAATGAATATCAAAAATTAATGGAAGAAGTTCGAGAAAATATTACAGATTTAGAAAAAAAAACAATGGAAATTAAAGAAACAAATCAATTTTCAGTACCAAGAATTATTAGGTATAGATATCCCATTATTTATAACACTAACATTTTTACCATTATAAAAAAAATAAATCAACATAAAATTAAATTATTAATTGATTTGAAAAATGCATATAATAATTTAGTAGAAGTTAAAAATGATTTAAATAAATATGAAAATGAACATATTATTTTATCTCAAAAAATTTTATATCTAAAAAAATTAGAAAGACAAAAAAATACTTTTCATGATGTTAATATTAGTAATAAAATTGAAACTGATTTGGATATTTTTCAAACAGACGTAGAAAAATTAGAAAAAAAAATGACTCAACTTAAAAAAGACAAAGAAAATTTACTTACTAAAAGAAAATATGTTGAATACAAAATTATTTCATTATCCACTGTTTTTACTAAAATTGATGATATGTTTCAACAAGAAATTACGAATGCAAATATAAAAAAAAGTAGTTGCTGTTTTTCTGACTTTATTGCTTGTTTTAATCATCAATATAAAGATCCAAAACAAGTTGATAAAATGTTGTGTGAAATATTAGGAAATGAAGAGCATAATACAATTTATAATGATAAAAATAGTGATAAGATTTAAATTATAAAAATAAATATCTTTTATTAAATTTTCAAATAATATATATATATATATTATGACATTTAAAAAGAATAGAAAATCACCTTCTCAATCTGCTACATTATATGAAGAAGGTATAATAGAAAAAGGAAATGATAAACAATTATGGGTTGTAAAAAAAAATAAAAATAATACAAAAAGATGGGTTCCATATCATAGTGCAGAAATTTTTGGATATACTCCATTAACTGCTAAAATTCTTAAAAAAAATATTAATAAACCAATTATAGTATTTGAAAGACAATTTAATTATAATTTTCCAAAAAAAAGAAGTGATTTTGATGTTAAATATTATTTTACTCCTTCTGGAGATGGTGAATTATATAAAAATAAACAATCAATAGTATTTAATAATTGGTTAAAAAATAAAAATTATATTGTAAAAGAAAATGATCTTTTTATTATTAAAGGTATAATGAAATCGAATGATATAGACGCTACACTTCAGGTATCTCCAAAACCGTCTGAATTAGTTAGTACAAATTTAATGAATACACAAGCATTCATAAAAATATAGATTTTAAATATTATATCATATAATAATATAATGTATATATTATATGCTTCTCAACATGG
>Ga0129342_1001374_pt1 | contig 10815 bp, 9 predicted proteins | sample CPBDNA_5_FD_94426 | JGI IMG/M metagenome (GOLD analysis project Ga0129342, IMG submission 94426) | Freshwater to marine salinity gradient microbial communities from Chesapeake Bay, USA - CPBay_Sum_15_0.2_DNA | ecosystem: Environmental > Aquatic > Marine > Coastal | place: USA: Chesapeake Bay...
AAGACTAGCTATTCTAAATGGCTTTCAAAAGTTGTTGAAAGCGAAGGCTGTAGGGTTGGAGAAATCGTTTTCGCTTTTTTTAACGACGAAGACCTTAAGTTGTTGAACAACAAGCATTTAGGACGAGATTATTATACAGATGTTATTTCTTTTAATGATTCTAAAAAAAAATTAATAAACGGAAATATTGCTATTTCTGTTGATCGCGTTAAAGAAAATGCTAAAACCTTTAATGTTTCTTTTGAAAACGAGATGTTAAGAGTAATGGTTCATGGCGTTCTTCATTTTTTGGGGTATAATGACACAAACCCTAAAGAAAAAAAAGAAATGTTAAGTGCTGAAAACAATAAAATTAAAATGTTCCACGTGGAACGATAGGTATGTTTAAAGAAAAATATGATGTCATTGTGGTTGGAGCCGGTCATGCAGGCTCTGAGGCTGCAGCTGCGGCAGCCAATATGGGAAGCAAAACCCTTCTTATTACAATGAATCTTCAAAATATTGCTCAGATGTCTTGTAATCCAGCTATGGGGGGCATTGCTAAAGGTCAAATTGTAAGGGAGATTGATGCTATCGGAGGCTATAGCGGTATTGTTACAGACCTTTCGGCTGTACAGTTTAAAATGCTCAATAAATCAAAGGGTCCCGCCATGTGGAGTCCGCGAGCTCAGTCTGACAGAATGAGATTTGCGGAAACTTGGAGGATAATGCTTGAAAAAACACCAAACTTAGATTTTTATCAAGAAATGGTAACAGGCTTATTGATTTCCGGTTCAAGTGTTGTAGGTGTTAAAACATCTCTTGGCCTTGAAATTAAGGCTAAATCAGTAATCCTTACTAATGGAACGTTCCTAAATGGATTAATTCACATTGGTGAAAAACAGTTTGGAGGTGGTCGAGCAGGAGAAAGAGCTTCTTTTGGTATTACAGAGGTTTTAACAGATTTTGGGTTTGAGTCTGGCAGAATGAAAACAGGAACTCCACCTAGGGTAGATGGAAGGTCTCTAGATTATTCTTCTATGGTTATACAACCTGGGGACAAAAACCCTGCAAAATTTTCTTATACTAAAACAAAACCTTTGAAAAAGCAGTTGGATTGTCATATGACCTACACCAGCCCTATAGTTCATGATCTTTTAAGAGAGGGGTTTAATAGGTCTCCGATGTTTAATGGCGCTATTCAAAGTACAGGCCCTAGATATTGCCCCTCTATTGAAGATAAAATAAATCGATTTTCTGAAAAAGATAGACATCAGATTTTTGTAGAGCCTGAGGGTTGGAATACTGTTGAGGTTTATGTAAATGGTTTCTCAACATCTCTTCCGGAAGACATTCAATACAAAGCTTTAAGGTCTGTTGCTGGGTTTGAAAATGTTAAGTTTTTTAGGCCTGGCTACGCTATAGAATACGATTATTTTCCTCCAACTCAGCTTAAAAATTCTCTTGAGACTAAGCCTTTGTCGGGTCTTTTTTTTGCAGGTCAAATTAACGGAACAACAGGATATGAAGAGGCTGCTGCTCAAGGTCTTATGGCGGGGATTAATGCACATCTTTTAATTAAAAACAAAGACCCGTTTGTTTTAAAGCGAGACCAAGCTTATATCGGGGTTTTAATAGATGATCTAATTACAAAAGGAACGGAAGAGCCTTATAGAATGTTTACTTCTAGAGCAGAATACAGAACTCTTTTGAGGCAAGATAATGCGGACATAAGACTTACAGAAGTTTCTTATTTTCTTGGTTTAGCCTCAAGATCTAGGCTTGAGAGGGTAAATCAAAAAAAAGCTGATACGCTTTCTTTTGTGTCTTTTTTTAAAGAAACTAGTGTTTCTCCTGATGAAATTAATCCGATTTTAACAAACAAAGGCTCTTCTGAGGTTTCACAATCTTTAAAACTATATAAGGTTTTTTCACGCCCTGATATTGGTTTAAACGAAATGAAAAAAGTGTCGTCAGTAAAAGAATTTATTTCTAATAACTCTTTTGATGACGATGTTTTTGAACAAACCGAAGTTCAGGTTAAATATTCAGGATATATTGAAAAAGAGAAAAGTAATGCAAAAAAGTTAAACAATTTAGAGGGCATAAAAATTCCGGATAATTTTAACTATTCAAAAGTTCACTCCCTGTCTACGGAAGCAACTCAAAAGTTAAACCAAATCAAACCCACATCTTTATCTCAAGCTTCAAGAATTAGCGGAGTGTCCCCTAATGACATAAGCGTCTTAATGGTTTATATGGGAAGATAATAATGTGTTCCACGTGGAACCAATTAGCAAATGAAAAAAAATAAAATAGAAGCAATTGACCATTTTTTATCAAAAGAAAAATTTTTTATTCAAGAATCAAAAATTTCTGGCGTTTTAAAAACCTTTCCAAAACCAAAATCTTTAAAAAAATATTACAATAGTCCAGAATATTTGTCTCACAAAAATGGAAAATCTACATTTTCTAAAATATATCTTCTTTTTAAAAAACTTAATTTTAGTTATAAGCTTGGTTTGATAAAATCTTTTAAAAAAGATTTTGATTCTTTGTTTGATTATGGTTCTGGAAACGGGTTTTTTGTTTCTAAGCTTAGGCAATCCAGTGTTTATGCAGTGGGATACGATCCTTTTTTAAAATTAAAAGAAGAGGGTCTTTATAGTGATTTGGGTTTTTTAAAAGCCCAAAACCCTAAAAAATTTGACGTCGTTACAATGTGGCATAGTTTAGAGCACACAGACTCATATTTAAGGGCTCTAAAAGAAGCAAAGGCTATGCTTTCAAACAAGGGGGTTTTAATAATTGCTTGCCCTAATTATAAATCTTTAGACTCTAAGCATTATGGTCCGTATTGGGCAGGGTTTGATGTTCCTAGGCATCTTTGGCATTTTTCTCCAGATGGAATGAAAACCGTTTTATCGTCTTGTGGTATTGATTTGATTAAAACAAAACCAATGCTGTTTGATCCTTTTTATGTTTCAATGATCTCAGAAAAATATAAAAAATCAAAAATTTGGTTTATAAAAGGACTGTTTGTCGGCCTGGCATCAAGCTTAGCCTCATTAATCAACAAAAACCCCTCATCAGTCATTTATGTCGCAAAAAAACAGAAATAAAGAGTTTTAAAGGACTTTTAAAGGTTTGTCAAAGATTTGTATAGGATTTTTTAAAAAAACTAAAGGAAATTAAAAAATTAAATCAATTTTAATAAACAAAAACTATTAATGTTTGGGGGCTATAAGAAAAACCTATTGAATTAGTCTTGTTAGTTTTAACGAGAGGTCCATGAAAATCATGTTTGGATTTCCATTTGATTCAATACCAATATAAGCACTTTCAAGCTCGTTGTGTATTTCTTCAATATTTTTTTCGTTAATATAATTGGAAAAAGCCTTGAAATTAATGTCTGTTGTAGGTCTAAAACTTACTAGCTGCTCTATTTCATAATGCTTTAGAATTGCGTTTCTAAATAGTTCCATGCTAAACTCTAAAAACTTTTTTTGAATTTCTCTTCCATTACTTGAAATTGTTTTGCTCCAATTGATAAGCTCTAAAACCTCCTCCTTGTTTTTTTTAACATTAAATGCAGTTCTTACCCATTTTAAAAACCATTCTTCAAACAATCGATCTTCTTCATTATCTTTTGCAATAATCAGTGCTTTTCTTAGGTTACCATTTGAGTTTGTTGCAGAGAATTTAGCTTTTGAGTTTTCAACCCCCTTTTTTTTTAAAAACAATTCAATTGCTTCTTTTTCGATAGGGTTTAGGTTATAGACTTGACACCTGGACACTAAAGTGTCTGCAAGGTTGTTTTTTGATTCACAAACAAAGATAAAAACAGTGCTTTTAGGAGGTTCTTCGATAAGTTTTAAAAGCTTGTTTGTGGCAGTTAGATTAAGTTTTTCAGCCATCCAAATAACACAAACCTTCCATCCTCCTTCAAACGATTTTAAAGAAAACCTGTTTAATAAATATTCAACATCATCGTTTCCAATCTTTCCCTGTTTGTTCTCAATGTCAATTTTTAGATACCAATCAAATAAATTTCCGTAAGGACTTTTGTGCACAAACTCCCTCCAAGAACTTAAAAATAATTCAGAACTTGGCTTTGATTTGACTTCTTTATTTATTGCTGTTGGAAACAAAAAATGCAAATCAGGATGTTTAAGCTCACTAAGCTTTAACTGTGTCGATTCAGACGGACGACTTCCTTCAATAATCAGCCTTGCATAAGCAACAGCTAGGGCTAGCCCACCGGATCCTTCGGGTGACACAAAGAGTTGACAATGAGGAATGCGATTTTGAAAGACGCTCTTTTCAAGCTCTTTTTTTAAATTTTCTTGACCAACAACATCATTGAATAACACAATTCAAATATAAATTATTAAACCCAAAATAAACCAGAAATATCTATCTTTAAACTCCAATTATTTAATGATGAAGTCTATATATAATCATAGTTTTAAAAACCAAAAAGTATTGATACGGGTTGATTTTAACGTTCCTTTAAACGCTAACAAAAATGTAACCGACAGATCTAGAATTATTGCTGCAAAAACAACAATCAATAAAGTTTTGACAGACGGCGGCACGCCAATATTGATGTCTCATCTCGGAAGGCCGAAAGGAAAAGATCAGGAATTTTCTCTGGAGCATATTGTAAAGGACGTTGAAGAAGTTTTAGGAGTGCCCGTTAAATTCACAGGAGGATTAATTGAAGGCAAGACAAAAGAAATAGTTCAAAAAAGCTTGCCTAAAGATGTCATTATGTTAGAAAACCTTCGTTTTTTTCCCGAAGAACAAAATGGAGATGAAATTTTTGCAAAAGCAATATCCTCGCTGGGAGACAGCTACATAAACGATGCTTTTGGTACAGCACACAGAGCTCATGCATCAACTACAATAATTGCAAAATTTTTCCCATCTAATAAATTTGCTGGTGACCTTCTATTAAAAGAAATACAATCAATAAAAAAAGTCATGGTATCCGGAGAAAAGCCTATTTTAGGAATTTTGGGAGGGGCAAAAGTTTCATCTAAAATCACAATTATAGAAAACATAATGAGTAAAGTAGATAGATTGATTATTGGTGGAGGAATGTCTTTTACTTTTATTAAAGCTCTAGGAGGCAGAATCGGAGATTCTATATGTGAAGACGATAAAATACCGCTAGCACTATCAATAATAGAAAAAGCAAAAAAAGAGAACGTTGAAATACATCTTCCTGTTGATGTGGTATGTGCAGATGATTTTTCAAATACAGCGAACACAAAAATATGTGAAATAGACAAAATTCCTGATGGATGGCAAGGCATGGATGCTGGTCCTAAATCTTTAGATAATTTTAATAAAGCCATTTTATCTAGCAAAACAATTTTATGGAACGGCCCTGTTGGTGTTTTTGAAATGGAACGGTTTTCAAAAGGAACGATATCTATTGGCCAAAGTGTTTCTCAAAGCACAAAAAAAGGCTCTTTTTCATTAGTTGGCGGAGGAGACTCTGTTGCGGCAGTAAAAAAGTTTAATTTTGAAAATAAAGTAAGTTACGTTTCAACAGGAGGTGGCGCAATGCTTGAAAGTTTAGAAGGCAAAACGCTTCCTGGAATAAAAGCTTTAGAATAATATGATAAAAAAGGTTTATATAATCGTTGTTTTGTTTTTCTTTGGTTGTAACGAAATAGCCCCCTCATACAAACCTAAATCAAGCGGAAACATTCATACGGTTTCAGTTGTTGTAGAAGACAAAATTTGGAACAGTAAGCTGGGTGACAATTTAAGAGAAATTTTTGCCTCCGAGTTTGAGGGCCTGCCTCAACAAGAGCCTCTTTTTACTCTTATTCAAATTCCTCCAAAAATTTTTCAAGATTTTGCCAGAGAAGGAAGAAACATAATTAAAATTTCACAAAAAACAGTTGATACTGCCTATATTGAAAAAAACAGGTACGCTTTTCCACAACTTGTAGTAAATATTGAAGGCCCAAACATTAAGGCCTTAACCAAACAATTAAACAAGGTTTCCGACAAAGCAATTTTAGCTTTTAAAAATAACGAGGTAATAGAAAAACAAAAAAGGATAAGAAAATCAGTTTTAAATACAGATGAGTTTAAAAGCCTGGGTTTTAACCTTACCTTACCATCTGCATACAAGCTTTATAAAAAAGACAATCAAAACAAGCTTTGGTTTCAAAGAGAAACAAAAAAAGGAAGCGTAAACCTTTTGACATATGCCCTGCCTAATTTAACTCAACAAATTAATTTAGAAACGGTCATTAAAATTAGAGATTCAATTGGAAAGGATTTTGTCCCTGGAAGAAATGAAGGGTCTTATTTGGTCACAGAAAAAGCATACAAACCTTATTTTAATAAAATTAAAATCAATAATTTAAGCTCTTACCAAACAAAAGGCACTTGGGAGGTGGTAAACGATTATATGGCAGGCCCTTTTTTAAATGTCATTGTTAAAGACACAAAAAATCAGAGATTAATTGTTTTTGAAGGGTTTGTTTTTTCTCCCTCTGATAAAAAAAGGGAATATATGGTTGAAATAGAAGCTATAATAAGGTCGCTAAAAATACTTTGAAAATTAGTCTTTCTTTTTTGGCTCTTCTAGTGAATCTTCCTCTTTGACACCTTTCTTAAATTCTTTGATACCTGTTCCAAGCCCTTTCATCAGCTCAGGAATTTTCTTCCCCCCAAAAAGTAAAAGAATAAGTATTGCAATAACTGCGATCTGACCAGGGCCAATTGCTAACAATAAATTAGATAATACCATATTAATTTTTTTACAAAAGTATAAAGAAAAATAGAATAACCTCAAATAATGTCTTTTAAATAATTTTATAATACTCTTCACTATATTAGCTGAGTGAAAAAAAACGCAAAAAAACCACTTAAACAACGGCTTTTAAATAAGTATCGACTGGTTGTTTTGAACGAAGAAACGTATGAAGAAAGAATCTCCTATAAACTTACCAGATTAAATATTTTTTTGTTTGTTGCAGTAGTTTCTTCACTTCTTGTTGTCACCACAATAGGCCTAATAGCTTTCACTTCTGTAAAAGAATATATTCCTGGATACGACTCTACTCTTTTGAGAAAAAAAGCTTTAGAAAACATTGAAACACTAGATTCTCTTGAAAAAGTTATTCAAACAAACCAAAAGTTTATAAATTCCGTAGGGTCTGTAATTCTTGGAGATGTTTCAGAAAAAGATATAGTTAAAGAGGCATCTATAGTTAAAGTTGACGTATCAGAGCTTGATTTTAAAATAAACATTGAAGACTCTTTGCTAAGAAGCATTGTAGAAAAAGAGGACAGATTTAATGCTTTTGAAAACGCGAATCCAAAGGTTGAATATGTTTTAATTCGTCCAATTAGCGGAAAAATATCTTCACAATTTGATTTAAACGAAAAGCATTTTGGAGTTGACATTCCTGCGTCTACCAACACTCCAATAAAATCAGTGTCTGACGGAAGAGTAATATTTTCAGAATGGACTATTGACACAGGATATGTAATAATTGTTGAACACTCTTTTGGTTTAACAAGTGTTTACAAACACAATTCAACCGGATTGGTTAATCAAGGAGACTACGTTAATTCAGGCCAAGCAATAGCTCTTTCAGGAAACACAGGGGAATTGTCTACAGGACCACATTTACACTTTGAATTATGGAGCAACGGAAACCCTGTTGACCCTATAGAATATATAAGCTTTGAGTAGCCTTAAAGAAAACATCATAAAAGTATACGCTAAGTATATTGTTTGGAAAACTAAAAAATGGTCCTTACAGCCTGTAAAAACTCAAAACAAGGTTTTTAAACAATTAATATCAAAAGCAAAAAAAACAGCCTTTGGAAGAGATCACAGTTTTCATAAAATTAATAGCGTTGATGATTTTTCAAGACGTGTTCCAATTAGAGATTATGAAGAAATAAAACCTTATATAAGCCGTATAATTTGCGGCGAACCAAACGTGTTGTGGCCAGGAAGACCAATTTATTTTGCAAAAACATCAGGCACAACATCTGGAGAAAAACACATTCCTCTTTCTAAAGAATCTATGCCTTTTCATATAAAGGGGTCTGTTCACGCAACCATGCATTACATTAACGAAACGTCTAACACAGAGTTTTTAAACAAAAAAGTGATTTTTTTGCAAGGCAGCCCTGAGTTAAAAGAAATAAATTCAATTAAAACAGGCAGGCTTTCTGGGATCGTTGCTCATTATACACCCTCATTTTTAAAAAACAATACAATGCCTTCTTGGAAAGTCAATTGTATTGAGTCCTGGGAGCAAAAAATTTTAGAAATTTCAAAAGAAACTTTAAAAGAGGATATGGCTGTAATTGGAGGAATTCCACCTTGGGTAATCATGTATTTTGAACAACTTAAAGCTCTTTCAGGAAAAAAAACAATAAAAGAGATTTTTCCAAACTTTAACCTATTTGTTTATGGCGGCGTAAACTTTTCACCATACAGGGATAGTTTTAAAAAATTGATTGGAAAAAAAATCGATAGTATAGAATATTTTCCAGCCTCTGAGGGGTTTTTTGCCTATCAGGATAGTCAAAAAGACGAAGCCTTGCTTTTGCAGTTAAATTCGGGTATTTTTTACGAGTTTGTTGAGTTAGATGAAATGAAAAACAAAACGCCAAAACGCTTGACAATTAAAGATGTTGTTAAAAACAAAAACTATGTATTAATTGTTTCAACTAATGCTGGGTTGTGGTCGTATAACACAGGAGACACCATTTCTTTTGTTAATTTAAAACCTCATAAAATTATTGTTACAGGCAGGTTTAAGCATTTTATTTCAGCCTTTGGTGAACATGTTATTGGAAGCGAGGTTGAAAAAGCGCTTAAGCAATCCTTGTCTAAATCCAAAAGCATAGTTAAAGAGTTTACGGTTGCTCCAAATGTAAACCCAAAGAAAGGATTGCCTTTTCATGAATGGTGGATAGAATTTGAGGAGGAGCCTAGTAAAAGTGAGCTTGTAAGGCTGAGTCAAGAGATAGATAAATGTCTTCAAGAGCAAAACTCGTATTATAAAGACCTGGTTAAAGGCAAGGTTTTGAAACAATTAGAAATTGTTTTGGTTTCAAAAGGAGGGTTTCAAAAGTTTATGGAAGATTCAGGAAAGCTAGGAGGGCAAAATAAATTGCCTAGACTTTCAAATAATCGAAAAATTGTAGAAGTTTTAAAAAAATATAAAGCCTAAGCTTTAATAATAATTTTAGAGCTAATTTTATAAACGGATTCTCTAGAATCTTTTTTGCTTTGGATTTTCTCAACAACAACAAGCCCAAACGTTTCTAAAAACTTTCTATTTAAGTCCCTTATAGCCTTATTTTTTCTTTTAATATTGGCGTCATTGCTAATATCACTGTTTTTAAAATAATTTAAAAAATAAGAGTTGTCGATTTCGTTATTTTTAGCGCCATAAAGAATCTCAAGAATAAACCTTTCATCTTTGTTTATTTTCAGAGATTTATTGAGCCCCTTAATAGCATTATTTTCTAATACAAAATAAAAAGTGTCTTTTTTAAATTTTAAGAAAGTAAACAAAATAAGAAGAAAACAAAAAACCCCTACACTAATCACGTATGTTAATATCAAATCCAGGTCGTTAGTCAAGTAACCCTCATCAACAAGAACGCTGCCTTTATTTATGTCCTTCATAATTAAAATTTCACTACTCCTGTCACCTGAATGCCCTGTGTAGATAATTTTAGAGCCAATTATTATGGAATTACGCGTGACTAAACTTAAATTCGTGTTTGTAAAGGTTTTAACTGAGTTTTTTGTTGGGTTAACAATCAAATAAACATTACTATCATAGCGTTTATGAAAGTATTTGTTTTTGCCATACCGAACACCAATCTTTTGTTCAAAAAGGTTTAATTTTAAATCTTCATTAAACAACCTGTTTAAAGTTCCCCCAGCCTCCCAGCTGTAAGAGTTTAAATCAAGTTTAAAAAGATCAGGGTTTTTAATATCCTCTTCGTCAACTCTCTCTGTAAAATTAAACACATAAACAATGTTGTTGTTTAAAATAAAATCACCACTATTTATACCAAGTTTAGGAGGGGCCCCAATCGTTGGTATTATATTCCATTCTTTACTGTTAAAGTTAAATCTTGTTAAAAGACTATTGCTTTTCCAATACCCATACCCTCCCAAAACAAACAGGTCTCCTTTGTAAGAAAAGAAATGTCCTGAAAACTGATTTCTGTGAGGAAAACTATTATCAATTCTTTCAATACGATTGTTTTTATATTGAAAAAGCAGACCTCCTCCAGGAAATAAAAAATAAACCTCCCCTTTTGAATTTGATGTAGATTTTAGCTCTCTAAATAAATCCAAATTTTGTATTTCTTTAGGTACAGGAAATGAATAATTATTATAAGAGTTTAGCACAACAGAATCGTTAATAAGAGAGAAGTTATAAACCCCCTTTTTAGAAAAAGAGTAAAAAGAAGTAGAGTCTTTTTTTACTAAAAGTTGCCCATTGTCAAGTTCAAACTGAGAGTTTAAATTAATTGAAAAGGTGATAGTGAATATGACGAAATAAAAGAGTTTCATTTAAAAAAAATAAAATAAAAAACGGTTATAATAAATAATGTTAAACCAATTGCCCCAACTAGACCAACAATGTTAAATAACAGGATATTGGTAAAAAAAGTTATGGAAGAAAGGCTAAAGATCAGTAAAGAGGCTTGCCAGTGCTCATAACCTTTGTCAGCAAGCCTATGATGTAAGTGAATTCTGTCTGCAACGAATGGTGACTGATTTCTCAAAGAACGAATTAAAAAAGCTCTGAGTGTATC
>Ga0129342_1001376_pt1 | contig 10809 bp, 4 predicted proteins | sample CPBDNA_5_FD_94426 | JGI IMG/M metagenome (GOLD analysis project Ga0129342, IMG submission 94426) | Freshwater to marine salinity gradient microbial communities from Chesapeake Bay, USA - CPBay_Sum_15_0.2_DNA | ecosystem: Environmental > Aquatic > Marine > Coastal | place: USA: Chesapeake Bay...
AAATGCGTTGCACAAGATTGTTAGTGCTTAAGGGACTAATACTTGAACTCCCTCTAAACACTTCATTACTCTGTTTTAGGTCGTTCATTCGGCTCCAATCATCGTAGATTTTTTTACGTTGTGTGTTGGTTAGCCAATTGTTTGTCCATTGCGGTTGAGGCTTGGTATCCAATCGGCAACCATTCACCGTACCGTCAGTACACGTATCAAGTGACAGGTCCATACCTAAATCACCAAAGTGCCAAATCATTTTAGGTCCTGGCACCAGTAAACTCACAGCACCAATCGCCGACATTCGGCTAAGCGCAACGTTTAGGTTTTTAACATTATGGCTAGTTTGTGTTGTATTACCAAACTGAAGATTTTTATACATCAGTCGTTCTTCGTCGTGGCTTTCTGCATAACCTACTAAGCGTTTTCCGTTAAAGCCGCGGCTTTCAGATCGCATTCGTTCAATGCTGTTGCTCGAGTTATGTCCCATGCTGAGTTGGTTGTATGGATCGGTCATTTTACCCCAAAGCATGATGCCTTTTCCTTCACTCAAACGGTAGTCTGCCCACTCTTTTTCTTCAGTATCCCCACCCAAATGCTCAAAAATTACATAATGATTAGCGTCTAAAGACCATGAATAATCGGCGTATTCTTTTAATACAGCAACTCTGTCAGCTTGATAGCTTCCTGTACAACCCTCGTCGCTGTCCGAGCAGTTTTGCGTAAATCCTTTGGTTAAATCCCAACGGAATCCATCAATCTTATATTCTTCAATCCAGTGTTTAATCACTCGCTTGGTAAAGTTTTTTGTCATCGTAGATTGATGATTAAAATCACTCCCTACATTGTAGCTATGTTTGGGCTCTTCGTTAAAATAGGGGTTTTCACTAGAGGGGTCCCCCCAGCCGTTCCCGTCTGGGTCGTCCATCCACATGCGTACACCGGGTGCACGTCCATAGGCATGATTAATAGCCAAATCTAAAATTACGGCAATACCATTTTGGTGAAAGGTGTCAACGAGTTGTTTAAACTTTTCGGGTGTACCGTAAAATTTATCCAACGCCATATGAAAGGCGGTATTGTAGCCCCAACTTTCGTTGCCTTCAAACTCCATTATAGGCATCAACTGAATGGCATTGATGTTTAAGTTTTTAAAATAAGACACTTGATCGATCAGGTCTTGAAAAGACCTATTGGCATCAAAATCACGTATCAACACCTCGTAAATTACTAAATCCTCTTTGGCGGGTTTTTGAAAATTAGACACTTGCCAGTTGTATGCGTTCTGACCTGTTTGTAAAACGGTCACTTCTCGCTCTTGTCCGGTAGGATAGGCGGGAAGATTTGGATAGGAACCAGCTGGAATATATGGGTCATCAAATGGAGACAACACCAAAGTAGAGTAGGGATCTGCAGTTTTGACAATGGCAGGACTGTTGGTTACAGGATCAGTGTCATAAACCCAATATTGGTAATGGTATATTTCACCAGAAGTAAGCCCAGTTAGCTCTAACCAAAACAAATCGGATGTTGTATCTTTTTTCATTAGGTATGCGCTGCTTGTGGTATAGTTATTAAAACTACCTGCCACATACACATAGTCTTTGTGGGGGGCATTAAGCACCAAAGTTGCTTTTGAAGTGTCGGTATGGTAATTGATGCCCTCTTGTAGCCCTGTTGGAATAGCCTCTTCAGTTACGGTTGGGGCTACCTCAACAGTAATTTCAATTTTGGCTGTTTCATTAGAACTGAAAGGGCTACCCTCAATTCTAAGTGTTCCATTAGAATTCACGTTTAAACTTAAATTATAAGTTGGATACCCATTTCCACTATCAATTAGTTGGTCATTAAAAAAACTTGAAAAAGAACCTGCTTCTTGGGCTCCATTCTCAGTCATTACAGCGTAAACATTTGTGTTTTGATTGGCATTAACTAAAATTGTATTACCAGAGTGGGAGGTAATAGTCATGAGCACCTTACCCACATCAATTAGAAAATCTTGAGTTTTACGTTCTCCAGATCCTTGGTCTTCACCATTTTTTGCCTTTACTAAAACCCCCATTTTAGTGATACCAGTGTCGTTGAAAAATGTATTTGGAGTTATAGAAAAGCTGTATGTCCCATCGTTATTATTAGTCAATTTAAGCGCTTCATTTGAATTACTCCAATCACCATTACCTATATCTGGTCCTCCTGTTTGTACACCATTTTTAAAATACCAAGCCCATAAATACACATCATCACTTCCCCATTGTGAAGTAGAAATTCCACTAAACTTAAGTGTTACAGATTCATCTTCGTTAAAGGTTTCAGGTGTGGTAATTAAAGTTGCATTTTGAACTTGGCCAATTGCCAAAGCACAAAAAAAAGTAAACATTAATGTTAGAAGAATTTTAGACATAATTAAAAAAAAGCGGTAGAGTGATATAATCACCGTACCGCTTCAAAAATAGAATTTTATAAATTATTTTCCTTCGGCTACAGTGATGGTTTTATTAACCGTGTCTATATCTACACGGTATAATCCAGTAGTACCCACAAAAGCAAAGTTATTATCACCGTCTTGCGCATCTTCGAACTTTGCATCAATGGTGTAGCCGTCCCCCGCATATGTTGGGTAGTTTACCCCAGAACCCCAATTGTCTTTCTCAGTAAAGAAGCGGAAATTATTATCTGCGCCACTGTTATTATTAAGATTCATAACAGAACTGTATACACCATTTCCATGACAGGGTAAATTCACTGGAGATGTCCATCCCCAACCAGCATCAGGAACTCCTGCTCCTACAGCATATAAATTAGCGAAGTCACAACCTTCAGAACCGTCTTGTGTAAGAGTTATCGTTTTAGCAACAGCGTTAATTTCTATGTGATATGTAGCAGAGTTTCCTACAAAAGCAAAGTTTTTATCTCCATCATCTTTTTCAGCAAACTTGTCATCAATAGTGTAACCATCTGAAATAAAAGTTGGATAGTTTACACCAGAGCCCCAATTGTCTTTTTCAGTAAAGAATCGGAAATTATTGTTGTCACCCGCAATGTTACGTAGCGCAATATAACCTGAATAAACATTTGTGCCTGTACATGGAATTTGAACTGGTGAAGTCCAACCCCAACCTGCATCAAACGCACCGGCACCTACTGCCCAATATTGATCTAAATCACAATTAGCAACATTAGTCGGTTGCTTTTCAACAACTGTCAAACTCATTGTAACGGTATTTGACACTTTTGTCATCCCATTTGAGTTACTAGCATCCCCTACAGAGGCAGATACTCGCACATATACTTCACCTACGTTGCCTTTGTCGGTTGTAGTTGGATCATCATCTAATCCTAAAGCCATTGCGAGAGTCCAAAGTTGCTCAACAGTCATGGAGTAGCTTGTATTTGTGATTGTTCCTGAATCAAAAGACGCTGCAGCATCTGATGCAAATGTTTGGCTAGTAGACACCTCAACTTTATAATCTACTTGAGTTACAGCTCCAAAATCTGGCTTATTCCAAAGCAATCTTTCGGCTATGTTGGTACGAGTTTCGTATGATAAATAATAGGTGTCCAACAAAGCGTTAGAGAAAGTAATAGTATCTGACGTCACTGCCAGTGTGAATTGCGGATCGTCATCTTCATTTTCACAACCAACAGTAACAAATAGTATAGCAACTGGGAATATGAATTTTGTTAAAAGTGTTTTAAATTTTGTTTTCATTTTTTTAAGTTTTAATATCCAGGATTTTGAGTTAGGTTAGGGTTTGCTTCTAATGAGCGTTGAGGAATGGGAAACAACTTATAATGTGCTGAAATTGTAGACCCATTAAGAGTATTTCCTTTCCATGGCCAGATATAAGTTGCGCCAGTAAATTTTCCATTTCGAATAAGGTCAGAGCGACGCACCCCTTCAAAATTAAGTTCGCGCGCGCGCTCATCCAAAATGAAGTCTGCTGTAAGTTCACTAGCAGATATTGCAGTAGCCCCAGCACGTGTACGCACATCATTTACGTATTGTAATGCTGTGGCTGCAGATCCACCACCTCCGTTAAGCTGCGCCTCTGCATACATGAGGTACGCATCTGCTAAGCGAAATAGTGGAAAATCTGTACTTGAGAAACTGGTATTTGTTCCAGTTGGATTGTTAAACGCACTATTTCTAAATTTTATGGATGGAAAACCATCTGACCATTTCTTATAGCTTTCCATTTCATACGCATGCCCTCCTGTCCAAAACAGATGTGCACGTTTATCAGATGAAGCAGCTAATCCTGCTGCATCAGCAGCAAATAGTCCATACCAGCCTTTAGAGGCACGGTGTCCTCCCCAGCCATCTGTTGCACCATAATCAGAAAGGGTCATGGTTTCACCCGAAAGACTTCCATTTACAATGTAAGTGGTGTTTCCATAGCTTTGACTTACATCTGAATCAGCAATTAATGGAAAGATTATTTCTGGCGAAGTGTGATTGTCTCCAGAGAAGTTTTGCAAAAATTCTGGAGCAAGCGAATGTCCGCTTCCTGTAATCACTTTTTCGGCATAGCTCAATGCATTGGCAAATTGTGCCGTGCCCGTATATACTTCAGCATTCAAATACAAACGTGCTAACAAAAACTGCGCAGCAGCTTTATCGGCTCTTCCGTATGAGTTTGAATCAGGCAAAAGCCCTTCCACAGCAAGCAGCTCAGTTTCCACATAATTGTAAAGCTCGGTACGTGATACTTCGGGTAGCGGTGCAGACTGACCAAAGTTTTCTTCGGTAGCCAAAACGCCTTTTCCAAAACAATCAATCAAATAATAGTATGCAAGTGCGCGTAAAAAACGCACTTCACCTTCTATTTGCGATTTGTTAGCCACGTCAACACCGCTCAACACATTAATAAGGTTGTTCGCTTGCGGAATGGTATAATAAATTCGGTTATACATATAACGGAAAAATTTATTGTTTTCATCCCATTTTGAAGTGGTTGTTAATTGGTCTAGTCCATCATCGCCCCAACGGTTTTTAAGCCCGTCTGCGGTAAAGTCTTGCAGGTTTACAATCCCTCGTAAAAACGGAGACTCCCCTGCATCATCATCAATATCAGAAGAACCTGGACCGTCGGCACCCGAAAGGGCAAAAGAACCGTATAAGCGAGATAAAATTCCGCTAACCGCATTGGGGTCTTGCTTGAGCAATTCCTCAAGGGTCAAGTCAATTTCTGGCTTGGTGTTTAAGTCATCAACACAGCTAACCGCTAATGTTGCTACAAAAAAGATTAAAAGTATTTTTTTCATGTTTATCTTGATTAAAAGTCAAAGTTTAGTCCTAATGTAAACACACGTGGTCGCGGATAGAAGTTATTGTCTATACCTCCAAAATTTTCAGGATCTTGCCCCGAATATTTGGTAATAAGGAATGCGTTGTTTACCGTAAACGAAGCTTGGATTTGCGTACCGTTGTTCAACGGTTCAAACGCATAACCTAGCGTAATGTTCTCACAGCGAATAAAACTCGCATCCTCTAAGAAATAATCAGAAAAAGCAACATTCCCTTTCTGATCATAAATGATTGGATTTGCAGCACCGTTGTAAAAGTTTAATACATTACTAAGCGCTTGCGTATTAACAGGCACTGGACGCTCTGTAAACCCTGAGGTTAATCTTCTAGCGTTATACACTTGACCACCGTATTGCCCTCTAAAGCTTGAGCTTAAGGATAACTGCTTGTAGTTAAAGTTAAAGCCAAACCCAAAGGTATAATTTGGGCGCATGGCACGTAAATAACGATCGTCATTTGTAATCACACCATCTTGATTAAGGTCTGCAAATGCATTGTAAACAGGCTCTCCTGCTTCGTTATACATTTGACGGAACACCCAAGCGGCTCCCGCTTGTTGATTTAACGCATGGCGTAATAAGAAGGTTCCCGTTCCAATAGGGAGCCCTCCACCTGCACCAACTTGTTTGATGCCATTAAGATCTGTTATGGTTGTTTTTGCATACGCTCCATTCGCAAACACATTTAAACTGCTGTTCTGAGTGTCTATTGCTAGAATATCTATGCTTACTTCAAAACCTTCACTTTCTGTGCTTCCGATATTATCAATGAAACTACTTGCAGGAGCTTGGCCAGGTGGTACAGGGGCATTAGCGAGCAAGTCATTGGTATCGCGCTTAAACACATCAACCGATCCAGAGAGTACGCCGTTGAATACTCCAAAATCAATTCCAGCATTCAGCGTTGTTGTTTTTTCCCAAGTTAAGTTTGGGTTAAACATAAGTGCGTTGTATAAGTTCTCACCCGGAAGGTATTTACTTGTAGCAGAACCAACTTTGAAAAATGGATAAGAAGGATAATATCCCACAGCACCAGATATATTGGATTGTCCAGTTTCTCCCCAGCCGGCTCTTAATTTCAAATTATCAAATACATTTAGGCTCTCTATAAATGTTTCGTCGCTCAATCGCCAAGCTACAGCAGCTGCAGGGAAAATACCCCAACGATTATCTTCAGCAAATAATGAAGATGCATCAGCACGAACAGATAGTGTTACCAAATACTTACCAGCAAAATTTAGATTTGTACGCCCAAAAAACGATTGCAAATTCAAATCAGAGTAATAGCGATTAGTAGGATTATTTTCATTAACTAACACCTCTCTTGCACCTGAGGTTTCGTCATACCGATACAATTCTTTGGTTCCCTCATTCTGAAAGTTTTGGTACGAATATCCTGCCTGAGCATCTAGCGACTGCAATAGTCCATCAAAGTCTATGGTATATGCCAAATATCCTTCAAGAGTTTTATTTGTGATGCTTTGCTCTTCGCGGTAATTTTCACCCGGATTAAAGCGGCCTACTTTATAAGTTGCGATAGCATTTTGACTAAAGGTTTCACGAATATCTGCATCCGATTTTTCTAACCCAACGTTTACCACAGCACGTAATCCTTCAACAAACGGAAGGGAATAATCTAATTCCATATTGGTCAAAATACGTAGTAGTTTTTCAGGACGTTGGCGTTGCATAAGCATAGCAACAGGGTTCCATGTACCGTCTAAAACGGTTAATCCACCATCTTGTCGTGTACCTTGATAATATCCACCAAATGCACTATTCTCGTCATAAATAGGTTTGGTGGGATCCATGCTAACAATATTCCCTAAAGCACCACCCTCATCGATAGCGTTTTTATTTACATAAAATGCTTTGGCGTTAAAGTCAACTTTCAACTTTTCATCAAAAAACGAAGGGTTTATTCTAAAGGTAGTACTCAATCGTTCGTAGTCATTGGTATTAACCAACCCTTCTGTATTGGTATGCCCTAAAGAAAACCTATATGGTGTTTCTTCTTCTACACTACCCGCCACTGAAAAGTTCACAATCGAACTGTAGGATGTGCGGAAAACAGCATCTTGCCAGTCCGTATTGTACATCACTCCATTAACACCCAAAAGATTTGCATATGTTGGATGATATTCGTTGATAAAACGCTCAAAAGTAGGACCGTTCATTAACTCTAACTTATCGCTAACTTCACTCATAGATGCAGACATGCTGAGGTTGTATTTGGTCTCACCCAATGTTCCTTTTTTGGTCGTTATTAGTATGACCCCGTTGGAAGCGCGTGAACCATAAATTGCAGTAGCCGAAGCATCTTTTAGGATAGAAAAGCTAGCAATATCATTTGGATTGATTAGCGATAATGGATTCCCCACACCAGCTGGTGTTACTACATCCAGCGGTACACCATCAATAACAATCAAAGGGCTGTTTTCAGCTGATAACGACGCTCCACCACGAATTCTAATGTTAGGTGCCGCATCTGGCGCACCACCACTATTGGTAATTACTACACCCGCTACCTTACCAGTCAATAACTGGTCGGATGAAACAATGGCGCCTTGGTTAAAGTCCTCAGTTGTAATACTTGCCACTGAACCTGTAGCATCTTTAACGGTTGTGGTACCATACCCAATTACAACTACTTCGTCTAACTCGGAAGCAGACTCGGATAGTGTAGCATTGAGCGTTGCACCAGCAACGGTAAGCTCTAATGTTTCAAAGCCGATAGAAGAAAACACCAACACACTTCCATTGGCAACGGAAATGGTATAGTTTCCATCAAAATCGGTAGAAACTCCCGTAGAGGTACCTTTTGCCACTACGTTAACGGAAGGGAGTGGATTCCCTGACTCATCCGTAACAACTCCGCTTACGGTTTGCTGCGCATACAGCCCAAAAGAGGCTATAAATAACAGGCAAACTAAAGCGTTTTGTATTTGTTTTTTCATATAGTTTATTTTGGTTAATAGATCGAAATAACACACTTCTTCACCCACGAAAGTATGTAAAGTTTGTGTTAAATTACTGCTTCTAAAACGAACAAAACATACTACAACGTTTTCGAAGTTCACGAAAACGTTGTAGTGTTAATAACTTTTATATTACTATTTTTACATCCCTAGAATTATAATATCCGTAATTTACACGTCCTAAAATAGCGATTTATGAAAAAAAAGATAACGATAAAGCAATTAGCAGCCGAGCTTGGCGTATCTGTTTCAACGGTTTCAAAATCGCTACATGACAGTCCAGAAATTAGTCAGGAAACACGTGAAAAAGTAAAAGCTTTTGCGAAGCTTTATAACTATCGCCCAAACAATATTGCGCTGAGTTTAAAAAACAAAAAAACCAAAACCATTGGTGTTATTATACCAGAAGTGGTGCATCATTTCTTTGCCATGGTAGTTAAGGGTGTAGAGCAAGTGGCTATGGAACGTGGTTATAATGTTGTCATATCACTATCCAATGAATCTTTTGAAAAGGAAGTCATCAATATGGAGACATTTGCAGACAGTCTTATAGGTGGCTTTATTATGTCACTATCTAAAGAAACCCTAAAAAAACAAGACTATCATCACATCCATCAAACCATTGAAGAAGGTATGCCTGTGGTGCTTTTTGACCGAACGGTTCCTGAAATTAATTGTGACAAAGTTATTGTAAACGACGAACAAGGTGCCCTATTAGCAACACAACACTTAATTAATCAAGGTAGAAAAAACATTTTACTCATTACCACCCAAGACTATATCAGTGTAGGCAGATTGCGTACACAAGGCTACATTAAGGCATTACGCAACGCGAATATTACTCTAGACAATAAGATGATTATCAAAACCGATGACAGTAAACATTCCGATATTATTTTGCCATCGTTGGAGGAGGAACTTAGAAATGCCCTAAAAATTAGGCCAGAAATTGACGCAATTTTTACAGTTAATGAGATTTATGCAGCGGCTGCCATGAGAGTAATTCGCGAGTTTGATTTGTCGATTCCTAATGATATTGCAGTGATTTGCTTCACTGACGGCGTAATATCAAAATACGCCACACCACCCTTAAGTACTGTTAATCAGCACGGAACCCAAATAGGCATTGAGGCAGCTAACTTACTCATTGATAGACTTGAAAATAAAATTGAACAACCAAAACCTATCACAAAAGTGGTGGCGTGTGAAATTGTTCGTCGAGATTCAACATAAATTTTTATATTAGCCCCATCAGAACATACACACTTCTTCAATTTTGTTTTGATGAGTTTCAATTTATGTCTTGCATTCGCAAGAGATTATGATTTTCATTTGGACATATTTTATAAAAATATAACTGCACCATTTTCGTTTATACGTTTATGGAAAATAAAGTATTTTAAATATGAAGAAGCCTCAGTTAAAATTCTGGGACATCTGGAACATGAGTTTCGGATTTTTGGGAATTCAGTTTGGGTTCGCCTTACAAGGCGGATTCATGTCACGAATTTTCCAAACGCTTGGTGCTGCTAAAGATGATATTCCACTACTGTGGATAGCAGCTCCACTTACCGGACTTATCGTACAACCCATTATTGGATATTTAAGTGACAAAACCTGGCATCCTCGATTTGGGCGCAGACGACCTTTTTTTCTAATTGGTGCTGTTCTTAGCTCATTGACATTATTTTTTGTCCCGCATTCGCCTGTGCTTTGGGTAGCCGTTGGCTGCTTATGGATTCTGGATGCATCCATAAACATCAGCATGGAACCTTTTCGGGCATTAGTGGCAGATAAACTTCCCGAGCAACAACGTTCCTATGGATTTGTGGTGCAAACCCTAATCATTGGTATTGGGACTTGGGTGGCGAGTAATTTGCCTTGGCTGGTTTCCGAGTTGGGCGTTAGCGATGCCGCTGCACCAGGTGTAATTCCTATGAGCGTAAAAGTTGCTTTTTCTATAGGGGCATTTGTATTCCTTACCAGTATTCTATACACAGTATTTACTACAAAAGAATATCCTCCCGAAGACTTAGACGCATTCAAAAAAAGCAAATCGGAAAGTAGTTTAATTGCTGAGGTTTTTGGCTACCTCAGTACTATGCCCAAGACCATGGTAAAGTTAGGCGTGATTCAGTTTTTTAGCTGGTTTGCTTTTTTTGCCATGTGGAGTTTGGCTAACCCTGCGCTGACAGAGCACGTATATAAAGCGCCTGCACCCATTGAAGCACAATTTGATTTTTCAAACCCAGAACACGAAGCCCGTTTTCAGATAGAGAATACCGCTTTCCAAAAGGCATCTAATCTTGTAGGATCAAATATGGGTATTTACGGCTTGTCATCTATGGCGTTTGCATTGTTGTTGAGTTTTTATACCTCTAAACGAACCATTAATCGAAAGCTCATTCATATGGGGTCGCTTTTTGTTGGTGGATTTGGTTTTATTGCTATGTACCTGTTTCCCCAACCTGAACTGCTCAAGTTTTGGTTTGCTTGTGTAGGGGTCGCATGGGGAAGTATTCTATCTATGCCC
>Ga0129342_1001378_pt1 | contig 10806 bp, 22 predicted proteins | sample CPBDNA_5_FD_94426 | JGI IMG/M metagenome (GOLD analysis project Ga0129342, IMG submission 94426) | Freshwater to marine salinity gradient microbial communities from Chesapeake Bay, USA - CPBay_Sum_15_0.2_DNA | ecosystem: Environmental > Aquatic > Marine > Coastal | place: USA: Chesapeake Bay...
AGCTAATTCTATGTGGAACGACCAACAATTTGGTTATATTCAAGCTAGGCAAGAAGCATACGGAAGTATTGCAGACCAATTAGATATGCAATATTGGGATAGTGTTAATGGAACAACCACTTGGGCAGACCATATAGCACAAGTTAAAGCTGATAATCCTAAACCTGCCTAATGAAACTTGATGTCATAAGACACCAATTCGGCTCAGACGCAACAAATGGAATGCTATTTATTGACGGTATTTTTGAGTGCTACACATTAGAAGATGAATATCGAGATGTAAAAGTAATGCACGAAACTTGTATTCCTGAAGGCGAATACGAAATAAAATTTAGAACTGTTGGTGGTTTTCACACAAGATACTTAAGTAGATATGGTGCTGATTGGCACAAAGGTATGTTGTGGCTTCAAGATGTTCCTGAATTTGAATATATATTAATTCACACTTTAAATGATTCTACGCAAACATCAGGTTGTTTAGGTGTTGGCTCAGTTCAACAAGATTTAGATTTAGACGCTAAAGGTTTAATCTCTCAAAGCACAGACGCATATAAACGCTTATACCCAAAGGTTAGAGACGCTTTACTTAATGGAGAAAAAGTAACAATTAAATATTCCAAAATAAATCTTGGAGAAAATATCTCAAATGATTCTCCACCTGATATGTTGCACCCTAGTTTTATAAAAGAAGATATATCAGAGATTAAAGGTTTAATTAGAGAAATTTTAGTAAAATTATCAGGTAGAACAATAACTTAATCAAAGGATTCTTTGAAATTAATTTGTCATTTGTGCAACCAAGACACAAAACTTTTTAAAGTTGGATATAAATGTGTCAATAAAGATTGCAAATTATATGCTAAGGTATTGTTAAGCAACCCTAATAAAAAGGAAGAAGAATGAGAAATAAAGAATATTGGAAATTTATTTTAAGTAAGGCTTTTCGTACAGGGTTGCAATCTGCAATTTCTTTGTATTTAGCAAACTCATCAGGAATCATAGACGCAAATATGTTTGAATTAATAGGTGTTGCGTTTTTGAGTTCAGGATTAGCAGTTGTGCAAAATGGTCTTGAACAATATAAACCAAAAATTACCTACGACAATAAGTAGGTTTAATGAAAACACAAGTTAATTTATCACAAATTCTGCAAGGTGGTTTAGCAGGATTAGTCGCTTGGTTATTTAAAACTGTTAATGAACTACAACAAATGGCAGTAGTTTATCAAGTTCAAATAGATAAATTAGAACAAGTTGTTGTTGATTTGGCTTTGAGAGAAAAAGAATTAAACAATGCTTTAACAGAAGTTCTTATCAAATTAGGTGGTAGCTAATGCAAGAACTTTTAAAAAAAAACATTGAAGATTGGTCTAAACCTTTTGTAGCTTGTATCTTAGGTATGACTTCAGGAATTGATTTATCTGCTGAGCATTTATTTATTGCTTTTAAAACTGCAACAATTACATTACTTTTAGGTATTATTATTAAAAATATAAAAGGATAATTATGGATTACTTTATAGGATTTTTAATAGGTTATTTTTTAAAAGAGATTAGTTCTTTTATTAAAAGAGTAAGTAAATGGGATTTATCAAACCGTTCTGTTTTTGATAAAGATTGGGATTTTTTTGATTATGACAGATAAATGTAGTACAACTCGCAACGAAGAAGGAACATACATTACTATTTGTAATTGCAAATATGGTAGTGATAACTGTAAGGAAAATTAATTGATAAAGAAATTGTGGTCTTGGTGTGTAGAATCAGTAAAAGAAACACTTAACCTTGCTTGGACTTTGTCAGGTTTAGCTATTGCGACTTTGGTCAATGTTTAATGTAAAACAATACAAAAATAAAGGAGAATAAAAATGGTACAACCAACAGAGCCTTATAGTCGGCTTAAAAACTATACACAGAATATGACAATTACAATTGCAACAGACGACCAAAATAGTAATAGCTTTGATATGCAAGGTAGTAAATTAAGAGCTTTAATTATGCCTAGTGTTTTAACAAGTAATAAGTTTCAACTACAGTTCAGTATAGACAATTCATTTTGGTATAACTTTACAAATATAACAGGAGTAACTCAAGACATACAACATAGTGCTGACGGTTTAGTTTTTTTGAATGATTTTGATTTTTTATCTGACGGATATTTAAGAGTTAGAACTAATTCTTCGGAACTTGCAGATAGAACATTTATAGGAATATTTGGTTGATACTATGTGTATGGTAACTAAAAAAGATGACGGCTCTTTTGTACAGATTTGTAATTGCAAACACGGAAGCGAACATTGTAAGGAAAATTAATGGCAGATAATAACGGTAATGGAATGACACAAAAAGAGATGTTATTGCTTGTCTTAGAAGGACAAGATAAGATAAATTCTCGCATTGATGAACTTCACGAGAAGGTAAATACAAAGATTTCTAGGTCAGAGCTTTTAGCTACTGCAACCTTTATTGTTATATTAATTGGTGGAATTATCCAATATAGTGCTTAAATTAGCCATTTAGAGCCGTTTTAAGAGCATACTTATAGGATTTAGGTATAACTTACCACCCTAAAATAATTTAAAAAAAACTTATAAATTTCTTATTTTTGTGTTGCATAGTTATTTATTTCTAGTAATCTTTGATTATGAATGAAACAACAAAGATATTTAAAAAGAACTTGGACATCAATGTTCAAGACTTTGTATATATAACTGCTTTAGACCTTAAAGTAGAAGAAGATTCTTATGACAAATGCTTTACTTGTGGTAGTTGGGCAGGAGAAGTTATTGAACTTAAGAATATTGGTAACAATGAGTTCCCTTCAAAAATTAGAGTTGGACTATCTTGTGCAGATTACTTTGAACTTCCTGATAATGCTTCTGCTTTATTATTAGCAAAACAGAGAAGTGCTGAAAGAAAAGCACAAGAAGAATATTGGGCAAAAAATAGAGCTGAATTTTTTGTTAAAGAGCCACAATTAGCTCAAATGGGAGAATTTCTATCAACAAAAAATGACTATTATGCACAAAAATTTAACAATGTAAAATATGATGTTCAAGATTCTTACATAGAATGGTTAAGAGAATTAACTTTAGATATGTGGCAAACACAAGTTGATGAGCTTGTTAATGAATTAAGATTTGAAAATGCTACACAATTAGAAAACGGACTACAAGAAGTAACAGGTAAAGTAATAAATATATACTTTGCAGAAACACAATGGGGTAGCCAAGAGAGAATAGTTCTTGATGTAAATGCAAACACTTTATTTGTAAATGTAACTAAAGCATTAGATGAAGTAAATGTAAATGATACAATCACAATCGAATTAGAAGTATCAATGTTCGATACAGATACTAATGGAGAATTTGTAGATAAAACACTAAAAGGTATGGGTAAAGCAGGTAGAAGAAAACTAATCAACCATATCAAAGCATAATTAAAAGACCCTAGAAGCTATTGCTAGTATCTAAGGTCTTTTTTTTTATTTTAAATCACAAATTCGTTAATTTATGATTTATAATACTTTTGTGAAAGTAAAAGGAACAAGTTGTATGTTCTGTGGCAAACATCTTACCACATATCAAGGTAGTTTGTTTTGCGATAACAGAAATTGTTTGTATAGAAATTCTAAACAAACTGACTTACAATATATAAACAATTAAATAAAGGAGAACAATGCCTTCATTAATTATTGAAGGTGTGATTGTTTGTTTATTATCTTTGCCACCAACGGCAAATGATATGGACATATTCCTAGATTGCAGGGAACAATACGAGAAGGTTGAAGTTGTACAACAATGGCTTCCTATTCTTCAAACACACTTTAAAGAAGAAGATTTATTACAAGCAAGTCTAATGATTTACTGTGAATCAACAGGCAGACCACACGCAGTTAATATCAATAATAATGGAACAAAAGATGTAGGTTTGTTTCAATTTAATGACCAAACTTGGAATTGGTTAAAACAAAAATTGAAATTTAGTGGAAGTAGAAAAGACCCAATCTTAAATATCAAAGTAGCTTCGTGGTTGTTCTATAATGACGACAAGGGAAAACATTGGAGAAGCTCAAGGAGTTGTTGGAATTATGACTTTTAATTTTAAAGACCAAGATAAGATTGGCAAGATTGGAGAGAAACTAATCCTTGCACATTACAATTCAATAGAAGATGAGAAGGGACATAAGTTCCACGCAAGAAAAACAAGAATGGAAGAACAACTTAAAGGTGCTGACATTTGGGTTTTCAATACACAATTAAATTCTAAATTTATTGAAGTTAAAACAGATACTCAAATTAATGAAACTAATAATCTTGCATTGGAATATTTAATTGAACAAGAGAATGGAGAACTTGCTATTGGTTGCCAAATGAAAACATTTGCAGATTATATGATGTATTGGACTTATCCAACAAACTTTGTTCGCTATTGGAATCCTACAAACTTATTACCATTCCTTTTGACTTGGATAAAGAATGATACTTACAGAACAGTTAAAGTTGAGAATGAAAATGAGAATGGAGATAAATGGTTGGCACATTGTTTACTTGTACCAACATCTGATTTTGATACACTTGGATTTATAAGTTCATTTAGAGTAAGTTTAAATATTTTAGAGAAGGTGTTAGATGAATCGAGAGTTTGATATTAGAGATGATGAAACTTTTTCTGATTGGAAAAGACGCAAACACGAAGAACAAGGTTTACAGGGTTTAGGTCAAAAGAATCGTAAGAATAGAGAAGGTTGGTCTGAAAATCAAAAGCGTGGTCTTACTAATAAAAATAAAGGTAGAAGAAAACAGAATCTAGCTAGGAAAAAATTAAAAATACCTGATACAAAGTTTCGTTCTCAAATGGGTAATGAAGAATCTTGGCAAGGAAAAGTTCGAGTAGAAGTTAAAGCAGGAAAACAAGTACAACCATTATGGACTAAATATTTAAAAGCAAAAGAACAGTCTGATAAAAATGTTGCAATAGGAGATACAAGACCATTTATGTTTGTTGCTATGCCTGACGGAACTTCTAATGGATTAGTTGTAGTAGAGCTTGATAAGTTAGATGAAGTTGTCTTTGCTTTACTTGAAACTTGGGAAGAAACTAGCTAAGCTAAGCTAAGCTAAAAAAGGAGAATGATGAAAACTTTTGGGAACAAATATGTATTTTTATATTTAGTAGCTATTGTATTAGCAAATATAACAACTGCTATTTTTGGTGCAAGTTGGTCTATTGTAAATGCTTTTTTGTTTATAGGATTAGATTTAACTTGTAGAGATAAACTACACGAACATTGGAAAAATGATAACTTGTTTTGGAATATGTTAATACTTATTCTATCAGGCTCATTGATGTCTTATTTACTCAATTCAAGTGCAGGAATAATAGCAATAGCTTCCTTTACTGCATTTTTATTAGCAAATATTGTAGATGTATTTATCTACCAAAAATTAATTAATAAATCAAAGTTAATAAAAATTAATGGAAGTAATGTAGGGTCAGCTATAGTTGATTCTTTAGTATTCCCAACAATAGCATTTGGTGGAATACTTTGGACTATTACACTAGGACAATTCTTAGCAAAAGTCTTAGGTGGCTATATATGGTCTTTAGTAATTAATTATGTTGATACTGATAGCTAAAAGTCAAAAATATATAAACGAATATCCAAATAAATATATTGGTAGATTGTTTATTCCTGATTTACAAAGCAAAGCTGAAGATACTTTTGATTCAAATTATATCTATGGTGTTGATAATGGTTGCTTTGTAGAATTTAAGGAATCAAAATTTAGATTACTATTAGAAAAAATACAAGGTCAGGACAACTGCAAGTTTGTGTGTTGTCCTGATGTTGTAGGTAAATTTAAAGAAACTATGGAACTATTTGACGAATGGCAACCAATTATAAAAGAAACAGGACAACCTGTTGCTTTGGTATTACAAGACGGTGCAACTAAAGACAATATACCTTTTGATAAATTTGATTCTGTATTTGTAGGTGGCACTACGGAATATAAGTTAGGACAAGAAGTTAGAGATATTATTAAAATTGCAAAGCAAAAAAACAAATGGGTACATATTGGAAGGGTAAATTCTAATAAAAGAATTAATTATTGTTTAAGAATTGGTGTTGATAGTATTGACGGATTGTCTTTTTCTAAATTTCATAAAACACATTTACCAAGAGGTATAGCTCTATTAAAACAAGAGTCTTTACTTGAAACTTGGGAACAATAAAAAAACCCACCTACCGAAGCAGGTGGGTTAATTTCATTAATTTTACTTCCAATTTGCAAAGTCATCAGCGTTGTAATTAACACTTGTCCAAAAACTTGCATAAGGTTGATGAGATATTCTATCTCTACCACGATAAGATATTGAAAAATCCTTGCTACCATTTTCAAAGTCTCTCACAGTAAAAATATATACATTAACAACACATTCTGCATTGTCATCATCATTTTTCATAAATGCTTGAAATCTATGTGTAGTAGATTCTTCTAGGTCAAGTTCTCCTGCTAATGCTTTATTAAATATAGCAAATGCAATTTTTTCTTCAATATTCATAGTTTGTCCTATGTTATTTTTTGTTTCAAGTGTCAATGTATTTAAGCCAAATGCTTCTGACTTTATCCATTCATCACTTCCTCTTTTATTTTTTGCTAGTCCTACTACTGCTAGTTTTTTATTTGTCATTGAAATCAACTCCCTTCTTTTTTCATTCTTTGTTAATTTCATAATCTAAGATTACTACTTTGTAATACATATACAAGTATTTCTTGTAAATTTTATAAAGAATAAACCCAATGTTTATAGGCTTTAAGGTATGCCCAAAAAAAAACTTTAAAATATTCCCAAGAAATACCCTAAATATCACACTAATACTTTATAATTTAAGTAAGTTAAACAGGACGTAATATGACACTTAAAGACTATCTCGAAACCTACGAGAGAAAACCACAGAAGCGTGGTTACTTCTATTCAACTGAGAAGCGTGAATCTGAATGGGAAGAAGTTTTATCTGCTCTTAATAATGGTTTTAATGATACTCAAGCATTAGTTGATTGGCTAATTGATGAATGTGGTTGGACAGGTGTTACTGCTAAAACAATAAGTAATAGAATCAATGAGCAAAAACAAAGAATCAGAAAATCTAAATAAGTTTCTTGAACGCTATAACGACAAGAAACATAACGAAGCATTAGCTAAAGAAAAATATCCTACAGGTTGGCAACCACACGCTGAATATGACCCAAAGACTAATAAAGGTACACTAGTTTCTCGTGGCACAAAAGAACAAGAGCCTGAGTTTGCAACCTTACTAAGTGAATGGGGATTCGACCCTAACGAATATGAAGTGGTCGGAAATTTGCAAGTAAGAACTTGGGATATGAATATGGGAGACGGTAATATCGAACAGGCTTGGTATTACAAAGCTGACATAAGAAAAAAAGTTCCTGATAGAGATACAGATTATGCAAAGCTCTTAAAAGAAATCAAATCACATAAGCCTAAGAAGTCAGATGTACTTAAGGGAGATTCTGCATTTATGTATTATGTTGCAGATTGGCAAATGGGTAAACGAGACGGAAAAGGTAGCGAAGATATTGTTAATAAAGTTTTAGCTTCACTCGATACTGCAAATGCAAGACTTAAAGAATTAAAAAAAGTAGGACACAAAATTGATGAAGTGTATGTCATTGGACTTGGAGATATTGTTGAGAATTGTAATCTCTCAGGTTGGTATTCGAGTCAAGTTTGGAATACAGACTTACACTTACGAGACCAAGTTACAGTTGCAAGAAGATTGCTTTGGAAGATTGTAAAGAATTTTGCAGACCAAAACTATAATGTAGTTCTCTCAGGTGTAACTTCTAATCACGGACAAAACAGAAGTGGTAAACAATCTTTAACAACAGAAGAACTTGATAATCTTGACTTGCAGATATTAGAACAAGTTGGAGATTTGGTTTATGCGTCAGACTACAAGAACATCAAAGTTGTTGTTCCTGAATCTCCACATCTCTTACTTGATGTCAAAGGCTACCTTATGGGTTTTACACACGGTCATCTTTCGAGTGGGTCGGGTACACCTGCAAAGAAGATAGAGAATTGGTGGAAGGGTCAGATGTTTGGACTAAATGAAGCAGGAGAACAACCTGTTGGTTTAGCCAAGATGATAGTACACGGACATTATCATCACTTTACTGCCGTGCAACAAGGTGGCAGAACAATAATGGGAGTTCCTGCTATGAGTCCTTCAACTGATTTTCAAACTAGAACAGGTTACTCAACATCAACAGGTGTAGTAACAATGACAGTTACTAAAGACGGTTGGGATAATTTAAAAATTTTATAATAAAAGATTGCATTAAAATAAATCTGCGATTAATGTATATAGAGTATCGAAAAGGAGTTGATATGGAAGAAGGAATAACATTAACAGGGTTTGTTCAAGGCAGAGTAGATATTGTCGTGAAACAAAGCTATGGTAGTGAATATAAAGCTAGTGGTTGGATAAACATTGAGCCTGTATTCTCTTATCAAAGACCAACAAAGATACTTAAGAAGGTATCTGAATTAAACAAAGATAAATTCCCACAGTTCAAATTCCAATTAAATATGAGAGCAGTTCCTGTATTTAATCAAGATGATGAACTTGTAACAATTTATGATGTTGATATAGAAGGAGAAGAAGAATGAGTGAAGGAGATTTCATAATATTATTTGGAACAATGTCGTTCCTATTTTTTACAGGAGTTTTCGTTCTAATAGTTGAATGGTTAGCTCTTAAATTATTCCCTGAGAAATTCATTGATAATACTAAGTTGAGTGAAGAATTAGACTTGTTATATTCTGAATTATCAAAGGGCAAAGAAATAAATATTGCAGATTACATTAAGGAGAAAATATGACGCAAGATATATTAGGTACTGCTGAAATTGGTGCTTGGCTTGGTGTTACTAGACAAGAAGTCGCACAATGGAAATTTCAAGGTAAACTTCCTACACCTGATTACCAATTAAAAGCAACACCTGTTTGGAAAAAAGAAACATTAAGTGAATGGAGAAATAATAACACTTGGGTAGAAACAAGAGTTAATAGTTCAAAGGAGTTAGTAAATGGATAATAAAGATAATTTAATTGTACGACAAGTAGCTATCAAAGGTGCTATTGAGTTAGCCTGTAATTCAGATTTTAAATTTGAAGGTCTTGATTCTATTTTTGATACTGCACAGAAACTTGAAGAATGGATTTTATCTCCGTTTGCTCAGACATCTGTTGTTAGTACACCTGCAACGCAACCAAGCCCACAACCAACCGTGTTATCACAAAGCCCTGTGGGTCAAGGAGAGCTAAAATGTCCTTCTTGTGCGTCTAAGGTGTACGACAACAGAGCAGACAAGAAATCAGACAAAAGCCCTAATTTTAAATGTGGCAACAAACAATGTACAGGTGGAAATAATGGCTTCCCTTATGCAAGTTGGTCTGATGAGCCACCTGCTGAATTGTTCGCTAATTACAAACCACAAGATTTGGTACAACCTAAATCTTTAGATGATATTACTGATTCAGATACTCCCTTCTGATTGGTATAGTACGGTGCTGAGTGAGTATCTTGACGCAGGTACTCACTTAAGCATAGTTAGGACATTATGAGAATAGAAGCAGATAATTACTTTGCAATAATACCTGAGTGGATATTAGACGCAGACATAAGCCCAAGAGCAAAGAACTTGTATTGTATCTTATGGACTTATGCTGATAGAAAAGACGGCTCTTGCTATCCAAGTGTTACAACACTATCAAAAAGAGTTGGAGTTAGTCGAGCTAATACTCACAAACTATTAAATGAGTTAATTGATATTGGTGCAATAGAAAAAAAGAATAGATTTAAAGATAATGCAAAGCAAACTAACTTGTATTATCTAAAAACAAGCAATCCATATCTTAAATCTGATACCACTATATCTAGTAGTATCGCTGATGATACTAGGGGTAGTATTGCAGACGATACAAGGGTAGTATCGGAGACAGTACATAGAACTATAACCAATGAACTAAAACCATTAGAACAAGAATATGTGGACAAGCCACAAGTAAATAAAATTGATGAAGAAGAATTAAAAAATAGAAAAGCTCTTTACAAGGTATTCTGTGAGCAACTTGGTTATACACCTAGAACTCAAGGAGAGAAGTCAGGTTGGTTTAAAGTTTGCAAGGAACTGACTGAAGCAGGAATAACACCAAGTATGCTTGAAGGCTCTATAACTGCTTATAAGAAGCATTGGAATAAGATTGATGTAACACCTTACGCAATTAACAAATGGTTTGGTAAGTTTGAAGCTCTAGGTCAAGATGAAGTTCGCAAGAAGAAAATGGCAGAGAATCCTGAATTAATTTGTTTAGAAAAAGGACATAACTTTATAGACCACGATTACTTTTTCTATTGTATTGTGTGCAAATTAGAGCAAAAAAAGTAGTCGAACATTTGTTCTAATTAAAAATCTATAAACAAAGTTCTGAGATAATTTTTACTGTAAAATTAACAATTTTTTTAAAAAAAATAAAAAAATCCTAAAAACATACTATATATAGTGGTTTTTATTAATAATTTAACAAATAAATCCTTTACATAAATCGAAGATTATGGTGTAATTAAGTATGCAAATGAATGAAATAAAAAAAGCACTAAGTTCTAAAGGTTATGAATTAGTTGAAACTAGTAACTTAGAAGATGATATTACAAGATTGCAAGGATTTAATAATTCATATAATAATTTGCCTATTGTTACTAAAGGAAAAAT
>Ga0129342_1001383_pt1 | contig 10792 bp, 10 predicted proteins | sample CPBDNA_5_FD_94426 | JGI IMG/M metagenome (GOLD analysis project Ga0129342, IMG submission 94426) | Freshwater to marine salinity gradient microbial communities from Chesapeake Bay, USA - CPBay_Sum_15_0.2_DNA | ecosystem: Environmental > Aquatic > Marine > Coastal | place: USA: Chesapeake Bay...
GGGACGTTCTCTTATGCCGAAGATGCGTACATTTGTACCTGTCATCGTTCGTGGTGAAGAAGCAGAAGGAGTTCGGTTTTGGGGTTTTGGTAAAGAAGTTTACCAAGAACTATTGAGTGTTATTGCTGATCCTGATTACGGAGACATTACCGATGCAACCAACGGAAGAGACATCACAATAGAATTTCTTTCAGCAGAAGAGGCGGGAAGGTCATTTCCAAAAACAAACATCCGTGTTAAACCCAACACATCTCCAGTATCTGAAAACAAAAATATTATTGACGGAGTTGCTAATAATCAAGCAGAAATCACAGAAATTTATCAAGAACTTAGTTATGATGAATTGAAAGATGCTCTTGAAAAATGGGTTAGTGGTGAATCTGACGAAGATGCTCCACCGGCTGAATCAGTATCAACTAACGAGGTTGTAGTTGAATCAACTCAAACTGAAGTAAAGCAACCTGAAGTTGCGAGTGCTACTTCAGAAAAAAGTAAACCTAATGCAACTTCCACGGAAGATGTAGAGGCAGCTTTTGAAGAGTTGTTTAAGTCTTAAAAACTAACTAAGAGGGTGGTTGGATTTACCAACCACCCTCATATCAATTTAAAATTTATGGCAAGAAAAAAAGAAGAAAAAACAAAATCAGAAGACTTAGCATCTGTACTTGCAGAAAGTCTAAACTCTGCGTATAAGGATGAAGGTAAAGTAGCATTCTTTCTAAATGAAGGAGATGATCCTTCTTTAATTTCCGATTGGATTCCAACAGGTAGTAGTTTACTTGATTTGGCAATTTCAAATCGTCCGAACGGTGGAATACCTGTGGGACGAATTACCGAAGTAACTGGACTAGAGCAAAGTGGTAAAAGTTTGTTGTGTGGTCATATTCTTGCGGAAACGCAAAAAAAGGGAGGTGTTGCGGTGTACATTGACACGGAGACAAGTGTTAGTATTGAATATTTAACTGCTATCGGTGTTGATACGACCAAGTTGTTGTATGTTCATGTAGACACCGTAGAAGATATATTTGCAACAATTGATAATATCATCGCAACAATTCGTAAAAGCAATAAAGATAGACTTGTTACTATTGTAACTGATAGTGTTGCAGCCGCATCTACCAAAGTAGAAATGTCCGCCGATTATAGCAAAGACGGATTTGCAACAACCAAAGCAATTTTAATCAGTAAAGCAATGCGTAAGTTGACTTCAACAATTGGACGTCAAAAAATTGCTTTAGTATTCACCAACCAACTTCGTCAAAAGATGGGAGTTATGTTCGGTGATCCGTGGACAACAAGTGGTGGTAAAGCATTAGCATTCCACGCAAGTGTTCGTCTTCGTTTAAAGAATCTTGGACAAATTAAACAAGGTTCTACAACTGATGTAATTGGAAATAAATGCGAAGCAACAATCGTTAAGAATCGCATGGGTCCTCCTCAAAGAAAAGCATCTTTTGAAATTTATTTCAATCGTGGTATTGATGATTTGGGAAGTTGGATCACCACACTTAAAACTCATAAAGTATTTAAGCAAGGGGGTGCATATTACACCTATGTTGATTCTAAAGAAAATGAACACAAGTTTATGGCAAAAGAATTTCCAACTTTGTTAGCAGAAAATCCCGAACTAAAAGACGAGTTATATACTCAGATTTGTGATAAAGTTGTGATGCAGTATGAATCTGCAAATAGTGTCATTGATGAAGATGTTGAGTTTGAAGATAACGATACAATTGCTGAACAAGAATTAGCATCTGTATCCGATGAGTGACAAAAGTAAAATATTCAGTTTATTTCAAGAGTTTTCAAAAGAACAGAAAACTGAATTAAAAGTAGACAGAAATATAAATTCCGATGCACTTTTAGTAGACGGAATGAATACTTTCATGCGTGTTTGGAGTATGTATCCAACCACAAATGATAACGGTGATCATATCGGTGGTTACACCGGATTTCTAAAAAGTATTGGTCATGCTATTCGTTTAAGAAAACCAACACGATGTATTGTTGTGTTTGATGGAAAAGGTGGTAGTACACGTAGAAGAAAAATATTTCCTGATTACAAAATGAAAAAGAATGTTAGGTTTCGTGTAAATCGTGCGTTGAGTTTGGATATGGATCAGAACGAAGAATCAAGTTCTATGAAGTATCAAATTATAAAACTCATTGAATACCTTAATATGCTTCCTGTTACAACGATTTGCATGGACAATGTAGAAGCAGACGATGTCATGGCATTACTTGCACGATCTTATTTTAGTGGTCTTGGTAAGAAGTGTACTATAATGAGTACCGATAAAGATTTCCTTCAACTTGTAGACGAAGATGTAACGGTTTATAGTCCAACTAAAAGAACGGTTTACACTCCTGAAAAAGTATCACTTGAATATGGAATACATCCTAATAACTTTTTATTGTACAGAACAATAGACGGAGACCGTGGTGATAATATAGATGGAATCAAAGGTGTCGGTGAGAAAAAACTAAAAACTGCATTTCCTGAATTATCAACAGAAGCAAAACTATCAGTTGATGATTTACTAAAAATTTCCGAAGAAAAGAAAAAAGAAATGCCATTGTATAAAAATTTTCTTAAAGAAGAAAATCAAAGTTTGTTGAAAAGAAATTACGATTTAATGCAATTAGTAGATTCTATTCTTCCTGCAAGTATGCAAACAAAAATATTCGACCATGTCGATTCACCCGTAACAGAATTAAATAAGTTTGAATTCAGTAAAAAATTTGCTGAAGATCAATTATGGGCTGCGTTTCCAAATCACCACACTTGGTTAATGGAAACGTGGACAATTCTGAATAACTATGCGATTTCTTCACAATCGTAATTTTTTTAAAAAAAGTCTTGATTGGATTCCAATCATTTGATAATCTATTTTAATATATGACGGAGACAAATAATAATGTAGATACTTTACAAAAGTTCGGTACTGCATTTCAAAGTAAAACCATTCGTGCTTTAATTGACGATAAAAAGTTCTTAGAAAGAACTCACGATATTATTGAAACTGAATATTGGGAAAGTGAAGCACATAAATGGATTGTAGATGAAATATTAACGCACTACGATAAGTATAAAAGAACAACTACACTTGATGTATTCAAGATTAAGTGTGATGATGTAAACATCGATTCATTAAAGGCTGCAATCATTGACCAACTTAGAAGTATATTTACACAAGTTGACACAAATGATGCGGAGTTTGTTAAAAATGAGTTTTTGAACTTTTGTAAAAATCAAAAACTTAAAAATGCAATTATGCAAAGTGTTGACTTTCTCAAAGGTGGTCAATACGACTCAATTAAAAGAATTGTAGATGACGCATTAAAAGCAGGAACTGAACGTGATATTGGTCACGATTATGCACGTGACATTGATTTAAGAATGTCCGAAACTGCCCGTGATACAATTAATACTGGTTGGGAAGTAATTGACGATTTAACTAATGGTGGATTAGGACCCGGAGAACTTGGTGTTATTATTAGTAGTGCAGGAGGTGGTAAAAGTTGGTGTTTGGCATCACTTGGTAAATCAGCAATGCAAAGTGGTAAAAATGTATTGCATTATACTTTAGAACTTAATGAGTGTTATGTAGGTCTTCGTTACGATAGTTGCTTCACAGGAATTCCTTTCCAAGATATTATGGAATATGAAGAAAAAGTTAAGAATGTAGTTTCAACTATTAAGGGTAAACTTCTTATTAAAGAATATCCAACAAAAAGTGTAGGAGTAAGTACAATTCTCGCACACGCAAATTTAGCAAATACAATGGGGTATCCTGTTGATATGGTGGTAATTGATTATGCTGATATTTTATCTCCGGGTAAAGTGTCTAATAATGCAAATACCTATGTAGAACAAGGTGGTATTTATGAGGACTTACGAGGCCTTGCGGGCGAACTCGGAGTACCTGTATGGACGGCATCTCAAGCAAGTCGTTCGTCATTGGATGATAATATTATTGAAGCACAAAAAGTTGCTGATAGTTATCGTAAAATAATGACGGCAGACTTTGTGATAAGTTTGTCGAGAAAGGCAACTGACAAGGTTAGTAATACAGGAAGATTTCATGTTATCAAAAATCGTTTTGGAGCAGATGGCATGACTTTTCCAAGTAGAGTAGACACTTCTTCGGGTGTTATTGAAATATATGATGAGCAAAGTACAAAAGGTGCGGAAATAATGGTGGAAATGAATGATTCTGAGAATGGTGCGAAGAATCTTTTAAAATCCAAGTACGACCAAATGAACAATAAAAAATCATATAATAACGAAGATGTTGTTGATATTGGGTAAAAAATTCTGTATATATAGTATGTATGTTTACGACAAAAATCGTAAAATATATTTATATAATTAAATTATAATGTTAATATAAAAAAACTAACAAAAGGTTACACGTGAAAGTAAAAAAAAGAAATGGTAGATTAGAGAATTTTAATGTTGATAAAATCAATAAATGTGCTGAGAGAGCCGCAAAAAATTTAGATAACGTTAGTGCAAGTGAAGTTTTAATTGATGCCAAAATCAAGTTGTATGATAAAGTTACAACGATTGAAATAGACAAATCACTTATTATGAGTGCTAGGTCTAAAATTGAATTTGAACCGAATTATGCTTATATGGCTGCGAGAATGCTTCTTAATACAATTTACAAAGAAGTGTTCGGTGAGGGAGTAGATAGTGATGCATTTGAACTTCAGTATCGTAAAAGTTTTATTACGAATATGCGTAGATTAGTCCGAGAAGAAATTCTCAATGAAGAACTTCTTGAGTGTTTTGATTTACGTGAATTGAGTGACAAACTTAATATTGAACGAGAAAAGGATTGGAAGTATCTTGGTATTCAAACGATATACGATAGGTATCTTCTTCACATAAACAATCGTAGAATGGAAACACCACAAGCAATGTGGATGCGTATTGCTATGGGTCTTGCGTTGAATGAGAAACCTGAAGAACGTCAAGCATATGCAATTAAGTTTTATGAAACACTTAGTTGCTTTGACGTAGTAAGTTCTACTCCAACTTTGTTTAATAGTGGAACAACTCATAGTCAATTGAGTAGTTGTTACCTAAATACCTTTGATGATTCTATTGATGGAATATTTGATGGAATTTGGCAAGAAGCAAGAAAAAGTAAATTCGCAGGTGGTCTTGGATTTGATATAACCAATTTCCGAGCAAGAGGAAGTTACATCAAAGGAACAAACGGAATCAACCAAGGACCCGTTTACTTTTGGAAACTTTACAATGATATGCTTGTTGCAGTTAATCAAGGTGGTAAAAGAAAAGGTGCAGGATGTGCATATCTTGAAACCTGGCACGCAGACATTGAAGACTTTTTATCATTAAGAAAAACCGTAGGTGATGACAGAATGCGTTGCCACGATATGAATACTGCAAATTGGATTCCTGATTTGTTTATGAAACAAGTTGAAGCAGACGGTCCTTGGTATTTGTTTAGTCCAAACGAAACACCTGAATTGCACGAAATCTTTGGTGAAAAGTTTGAAACAAAATATTGGGAATATGTTAAAAAAGGTCAAGAAGGTGAACTTAGTGTTTTCCGTGAAGTAAAAGCAAAAGACCTTTGGAAGAAAATGTTGAAAAGTATTTTTGAAACAGGACATCCGTGGATTACATTCAAAGACCCAAGTAATATTCGTTATAGCAATCAGCACGAAGGAACTGTTCATAGTAGTAATCTGTGTACAGAAATTCTTCTTCACACAAAACCAACTATTCACGACAACGAAGGAACTCGTTCGGTAAAAGAATACGGAGAAACTGCAACTTGTAACTTAGCAAGTGTGAATTTGAAACGACACGTTGGTGTGAACAAACACGGAGAAAAATTTATTGATTACAAAAAACTTGAAAGTAGTGTAAAAACTGCAATGCGTATGTTGGATAATGTTATTGATCTTAATTATTATCCAACTGAAGAAGCACGTAAAAGTAATATGAATCATCGTCCTGTTGGTCTTGGAACAATGGGTTGGCACGATATGTTTTATGAGTTTAATGTTAATTACGAAAGTGATGATGCGATTCGTATTTCCGATGAAATTTACGAAAACATTTCTTATTTCGCAATTGAAGCATCTTCTGATATGGCATCTGATCGTGAAACTTATAGTTCATATTCAGGAAGTCTTTGGAGTCAAGGAACATTTCCAATTGATACTTGGAAACAAGTTATGAAACTTCGTGGAAACTCTGATGAAGTTGCTTTGCGTAAAGATTGGGATAAACTCAAAAAGAAAGTTGCTAAACAAGGAATGCGTAATTCTAATACAATGGCAATTGCGCCGACTGCAACAATCAGTTACATCGCAGGATGTTCACAAAGCATTGAACCAAACTTTGGTGTTATCTTCGTATACTCTACATTAAGTGGTGAATTCACAATGATGAATGAATATTTTGTAAATGATATGAAAGCAGAAGGATTGTGGACAAAAGAACTTAGTAATCTTGTTAAAAGTGTAGATGGAGATTTACAGAAACTAAACGGAGCAATTCCACCTTGGATCAAGGAGAAGTATAAAACTGCATTTCAACAAGATCAATTCAAACTAATTGATTGTGCGGCTTCTCGTCAGAAGTGGATTGACCAAGGACAAAGTTTAAATCTTTACAATGACAAAAGCAGTATGAAGTTTCTTAACGACATTTATTTCCACGCATGGAAAAGTGGTTTAAAAACAACTTACTATCTTCGTAATCTGGCTGCGAGTGCTATTGAAAAAAGCACAGGAGTCAATGTAGAAGAGCATAAGACCGAAACGGAAAACAAAGAAGCAGAGGGTGAACCGTCTCCATCATTATGCAGTTTAGAAGCAAAAATGCGTGGAGAAGTTTGCGAAAGTTGTCAATAATTTAATGTAATTGACTAAAAACCCTATGTGGGGTAATATATATAGATATATTATTAACCAATCAACCCAGGGGGGTAAAACTATGAATTCAAGCAAGATTTTCGCAATCGTGGCCTTTATGGCAATTTCCGTTAATGTTATTTTCGGATCACCAAACTATAAACAATTAAGGGAAGTTGCGGATCACCTGCAAGATGTATCGGTTACAATAAAAGCAAAAGCACGATATAGTAGTTCAGAAGGGTCTGGTGCAATGATTATTCGTGAAGTTGACGGGAAAAAAGTTACATTTGTTTGGACGGCTGCTCACGTTGTAGATAATCTTCGTAAAGTTCGTAGTGTTATTGAGGGAGGTGCTCCTGTAAAAATTGTTGAGTTTGATGACGCATCAATCGTAAAAGAACTTGTAGAAAAAGGTCGTAGAGTTGGTGAAATGAAAATGGATGCTAAGATCATCAAGTATTCAAATGCTGAAGATGGTCACGATTTAGCACTTCTAATGGTTCGTGCAAAGGATTATGCAAAAGACGGAGTTGATTTTTATCTTAAAGAAGAAAACGATAGAATCATTCCAATTGGAACTGATTTATTTCATGTTGGTTCGTTGCTTGGTCAAATGGGTGCAAATTCAATGACAACCGGAATCATCTCACAAGTCGGACGAACTCTTGATAAGTTTGAATATGATCAAACAACCGTTACTGCATTTCCAGGAAGTTCTGGTGGTGGAGTTTATTTGCAAAATGGACAATATGTTGGCATGATTGTGCGTGGTGCGGGTGAAGGATTTAATTTAATGGTTCCTGTGCGTAGAATGATTCGTTGGGCAGAAAAGAATGATATTATGTGGGCAATTGATCCTAAAGTTGAAATGCCTCCTATGGAAGAAATTTTAAGTATGCAAATCGAAGATACAGGTGTTATTCGCAAGGATGAAGATGAAGATGAGGATGAGTACGGTGCAAAGTCTACATTTCCTTATAGAATTAAAACTGAGTATAAATTTGATGATAAATTATTAAATGGATTTGATAAATCTGACGAGTTTGAAAAAGAATTGAAGATTATGCCATTTGACGGAATGAATCCTTACAGAATTGAGCATAGATAATGCAATTTTTTGTTAGGTTTTTAATTGTTACATATTTTATTTTATTATCACCCTTGGTTACTTCATGTGCCGAGGGTGATGGGTATATAAAAGCACCACCTCTAAACAAAAAATTTGAAGGTTGGCAGAATTTAATTAATCCTGTTCTTCAAAAATCATTTGACGAATATCAAAAAAATAAATTATTAAAAGAGGAATTTAATAAAGACATTCGCAGATATGGAACATTAACAAAAGATGAGTTGAATCTTGCTATGTTGATACATCGTTTTAATTTAAAACAAAATGATGTTGATCAATATACATACAATGAATGTACAAAGTGGATGAAAATATACGAGAGAGAAATTGAAATAGCAAGAGAAAATTACGATGGTCCTGCGTATGTTTTCTTTTTTGAAGAGTTTGTAAAATTAACTTTTATACGTGCAGGTGTCGATAAATACGGTAATCTATGATACTTATTATAATGGAATTGTTGAAAAAACTATTATGTAAAATAAAATGCTTTTTTAGTCCTTGTTGTGATGATAGCAAAAAATGTGATTGCAAGTGTCACTCTAAAAAATAATTTAATTACTTTACAATAAAACTTATATGTGGTATATTTCTTCTAACTAAAGGAGAAATATTATGAAATACATTATACTCGCAACTGTCCTACTATTATCATCGTGTGGGGTAAAAGATAAAATATTAAAATGGAACAATTCAGGTGAACTTGGTGTTCCCAAGCAGAACATTGAAATCACCGATTTGGTTTCCGACTCAGAAACAAAAACTTCTAATATCTCAACTACAAATGTAATTGAAACAACATATACAGAAGAATCCAATGAGGTTGATGGTGAAACTGATTATTATTTATATTTGATTCCTTTTGTAATTTTAGGTATACTTGCATTTTTAGTATTTCGTTTGAAAAAACAAAATATGAATTCATTATAAACCTTATTTGAAATTTAATCGTTATATATATTGATATGAAAACTGGAGAATTACTAGGTAAAGAAACAGAGGGAGTAAATCAAATACTTCCTCATAAACATAAATGGGCTTGGGATTTGTATGAACAAGGTGTGAAAAATAACTGGGTTCCTACTGATGTGCCGATGACAAAAGATGTGCAGAATTGGAAATCTGCTCCTGAAGCATCTTTGAGTGAAGATGAACGATTGGTGATCAAGAGATGTCTTGGTTTCTTTGCAGGTAGTGAAAGTTTGGTAGCAAATAATTTGATGACATTATCAAAGTACATTACTGATCCTGAGTGCCGTCAATATATGGCAAGGCAGATGTATGAAGAGTGTTTACACAATCATACGGTAGTTTATATCTGTGATAGTTTAGACTTGGATATAGGTGAAGTATATGAGGCATATCAAACCGTTCCTTCTATTAAAGCAAAAGATGATTTTCTTATGAAAGTAACTGGTGGACTCAATGATGCTGAAATTGATACATCAACAAAACAAGGTCGCAGAGAATTATACAAGGCCGCATTTACATATTGGGTTGTATGTGAAGGAACATTCTTTTTTAGTGGATTTGCAATGCTTCTTGCTTTAAGTGATAAAATACCTGGAATTGCGGAACAAATTCAATATACACTTCGTGATGAAAGTATTCACATTAAGTTTGGAACAAATCTTCTCAATAAATTAAGAGAGCAATATACTGACATAATGGACGAATCATTTGAACAAGAATTGACTGATGTATTAAAACAAGCAGTTGAACTTGAAATTCAATATGCACAAGATGTACTTCCACGTGGAATTCTTGGTTTGAACTCAAGTATGTTCGTGGAGTATATGCAGTTTATCGCAAATCGTAGATTGGAAAATTTAAATATGAGTTTCAGATACGATAGTGATAATAACCCATTTCCTTGGCTAAGTGAAGTGATTGACATCCGTAAACAAAAGAACTTTTTTGAAACTAGAGTTATAGATTATCAAGATGAATCTGCTTTAGTTGACGATTTTTAATTTTAGATACATATATATGTATGTGGACTACGATAAGGAATTATACGAAAAAAGTTTATATTATCGTCATGTAGTAGACGAACATAAGGAGATAGATATTCATAAATGGCTTGAATCTGAAAAAGAAGGTCAAGACATTGGAGTTGATAAAGCAAGACGGTCGTGGATTATGAATCATAAGAATCAATGGCATTCTTATTGGATTAAACAAAATTTAGATAATTTAGAAAAATAAAATAAAATAGTTTTTATATTTATTTTATATGGATCAAACGGAAAAAATAACAGAACCATCAGACGAAAAAAGGTTTCTAAAGTTTTTACCTACAAATCCTTTGAAACATTTAAAACTGCTTATAGTTGTTTTATTGCATTGGGCAGTTGTGATTGGTAATTTTTGTGCATTCTTTATTTTAGCATTTCAAGGATTTACTCCCTATGGATTTCCGTGGTATGTATGTTTGCCATTATGTTCTTTTATTGCTTTAATTTCGTTTTCGAGAGTTCTGGATTGCCCAATGACTCGGTATGAAAATAAAATGAGAGTGAAACTCGGAAAACCAACAATCAAAGGATTTATAGGTCATTATTTTCTGAAACCGTATGTTCGTAGAAAAGTGAGAAAAGCAAGAGAGAAACGAGACGCATCTGGAAAAACAAAATGAATATTAAATTTAAAGAAGCATTTGAGTTTGCGAAGTGGGTATTTGAAAAAAATGGTGTCCCTGCAAAATACTCAAATATTTGTGCTGATGTTTTATTGAGTGCAGACGAACTGGGTTTTAAAACA
>Ga0129342_1001385_pt1 | contig 10789 bp, 3 predicted proteins | sample CPBDNA_5_FD_94426 | JGI IMG/M metagenome (GOLD analysis project Ga0129342, IMG submission 94426) | Freshwater to marine salinity gradient microbial communities from Chesapeake Bay, USA - CPBay_Sum_15_0.2_DNA | ecosystem: Environmental > Aquatic > Marine > Coastal | place: USA: Chesapeake Bay...
ATAGATGAATTTGTAGAATCATTTGAAGACAAGTATATGAAGAACATTCCTCGTCTGTTTGAAACAGATGCCGAAGGTAATGTTCTCAATCGAAAAACTCTACTCACTCGAATCAAAGACTTCTACGCCGTCAAGGGCAGTGAAAAGTCCTTTGAGTTTTTCTTTCACACCTTTTATGATAGTATCGTTGAATTCTATTATCCAAGAATAGACATTCTGGAATCTTCTGGTGGTAAGTGGATTGAAAAGAAATCTATTCGAGTAACATCCAACAACGGAACTACTAACTTTGCCGCAAAAGGTAGAGTCGTGAATATGATTGGTGCGGACGGAACAAGCGTTGCAACAGCAAATGTTGTAGATGTTTTTCAGTTTGAAGTATATCCATATACAGTTACTGAATTTTTCTTAGAGAATATTCAGGGAGACTTTTTATCTGGTCAGCCAGTAAGAGTTTATTTTGATGATGGTTCATATATTGATGAGACTATTTTTGGTTTGTTTGATAGATTTGACATCACATCCGAAGGATTCAATTATCGAATCAATGACTTTATCACTATTCTCGACGAGTCTTCTGGTATTGGTGCATCAGCAAAAGTAAGTAGAGTAGATGATAAGGGAAGAATCAAACAAATCGCCATCTTGAACCACGGTATTAACTATGTAACAGACGCTCCATTTGCTGTCGAATCTGAAACGGGAGACGGTACTGCGACTGGTTTTGCAAGAGCATCTGCTATCGCAATCTACGATGGTTTCTACTATGACGATGGTGGTAAGCCAAGTTCAAGAAAGAAGATTCACGATGGTGACTACTATCAGAGATTCTCTTATGTTTTGAAAACAAATCTATCGTTACAGAAATATCAAAAGGCACTCAAAGCACTGGTCCACCCCGCTGGATTCAAAGTATTTGGTGATGTTCTTTTGGCGGAAAATAAAAAATCGGAACTACCATTTCATAGTCAGGTTCAAAGACAAGAAATTTCTATCATAGGAAACTATACACCATACACGTTCGGGACAACTCAAGACCTTCGCAATAACAGTGAAGATACCGATTTGTATCCAGACGGATATGCGCCAGGTTATACTGGTGTTGGGTCGAACAGTGCAACTAACGCAACTGTTCCAGAGGGAGGTAGTGTTGCACACATAGTAGGAACGGGTTCGACTGGTCCTCTTGGTACTGCTGGTGCAGAAGGCTACACAGCAGCACAATCATTAAACCTAGACTTCTTTCCGATTTATCACCACCCGAATATAAGAGGCATCTATGAAATTGCTAGTGGAGTGTCTTTTGGTGTCATTGAACTTAGACCATTTTTCTATCTTCCAGTTGGCTCGGATTTCCATTCCAACCCTACATATTCTACATGGACATCTCCGCAGTTCCCATACTTGGGAAGCACAGTAGATGGTGGAACACACGACGAATATTACAGCGTTTCATACGGAACAACATCAGAAAGTCCAAACTGAGGTAAATAGATGCCCCTAACAGATGCTTTACAGAACAACTTTAAGACTCAGTTCGCCACCGAACTTAAGCGAGCATTTGACCCGATTTCTGAGGACAACTATTTTCTTTTCTTCGGAAAGGCACTTCCTTGGGCGGACGAAACAACTCCACCAACTGTTGTCGATTCTGTCGCAGAACATTTTGCTGCTCTTAGAAATTCACTATTTGCCATTCGCATCGACTCTCGAAACACGGCATTTGTTGTTCCAAGAATCAACTGGACAACGGAAACTGTTTACGACGAATACAATGACTCTCTAGACCTACACGATGTAGACAATCTAAAGAGATACTACGTTCTTGCCGATGGGGATAGAGTGTATAAGTGTATCTCCAACAATGGCGGTGCTTCGTCAACAACTAAACCGACTTTTACTGGAACATATATTTTTACAACAGAAGATGGTTACAAGTGGAAGTTTCTTTATAAGTTGACTGAAGACCAGAAAGACTTCCTTACACAAGAATATATGCCAGTCTTCGTTTCAGAAAAGACGAGCGATGAGGTTGGACAACTTCAATATGATGTTCAAACAAAAGCAGTTGATGGTGAAATCTATCGAGTCACAGTCACGAATACATCATCTGTTGGAACATACGATAATGCTTTTGCGTCTGGCATAAACTCCACCCCAAAAAGAACAGCCAATATTGGGTCCAGTGTTGTGATTGTAAACACGGATGACAGCAACATACTTACCACCGCAAATGCGTATGATAACTATATGTTCTATGTAAGTGGTGGAGTTGGTCCTGAAGTTGGTCAACTTCGTCGTATACTTTCATACACGCAAAATGCTACCACAAGCGAATGGGAACTGGAATTAGATGCACCTCTTGACTATGATGTTTATGGTTTGAATGAATCAAATAGAAGTCAATTCAGAATTCTTCCAGAGATTTTGATTCACGGCGATGGTATAAATGCAAAAGCATATATGACGGTTGACTCCGATAAAAAACCAAACGCTGTTTATATTTTAAATGGTGGGAAAGAATACAAGTACACATACGCAACATTCCCAACAACAATAACTGGAACACAACCAACCGCAAAGGTTCACATTGGACCAAAAGGTGGTCATGGTTCAAACGTAATCGACGAGTTTGATACTTCTAGAATTATGATTCGACTTTTAAATGAGAACATTGAAACTCAACCAGAAATTATTAACGTCAACGATTTTAGACAATTTGGTGTTATAAAAAATCCAGTCCTGAATGATAATTCCTTGAGAACTGCTGGGACAGAATACGATAGAAAGACAACCATTCGTATTCGTAAGCCATATGGAATCACAGACGAATACTACGACTTTGCTTCTGCTGAACCAACATTTAAGGTTGGAGATTTTGTTTATGGCTTTGATTCGGGAGCAGTCGCTCAGGTGGATAAATGGGAACTCGACTCTGCAAGAGATGCGGGAACTCTTATTCTCAAGAACACATCAAAGAATTTTGAACTACCAAGCACCGTACAGCAACTCGTTAGAATCAATATGGGTTCATCTGGTGCCTCTGGTGATTTTACAGTGAACGAAAATGTAACCCAATATAATGATGTCATCGGAGCAACTGCAAGCGGTGTCGTTAAATATTGGGACGACGAGAACTACGAATTGGTTGTCCGACTGGCAGCGACTGGAAGTTACACTGCCATTCCATTCACGACCGAAACCAACAATCCCATCATAGGTCAGTCTTCTAATGCGTATCATTCTGATTACAAAAACCTAGAGGATGAAGGTGGAGAACTCGTAGGAACATTCAGCACAGACAGCGGTTCGTTCCGAAAGTTGAATAACAAAGTACAAATTGCAAGAATAGACAGAGGCATCAACTCGTATATTGACGTATCAGAAACACCAGTCTATAGAATGACTACTATCATGGAAGTTGCTGGTTCTGGACTAGACGAATCTACATTCACACTCGATGATGGTATAACACAAGCCAACAATAGATTATTCACCACAGCAAATGTGGCTTCATGGACACCAGATTCTGGTGGTAGTACTGGGTCTCTTGTTCTAACGAACGTAGTCGGTTCTTTCACTGTCGGTGATACTTTTGATGCGCCGAGTGGAGAGTATAGCATAAACAGTATAACCGAACCCAATCTAATCAAAGGTTCAGGGGAAGTGTTATACATACAGAATATAAGACCTATTGATCGTCAAGCGAGACAAAGAGAGGAATTCCGAATCTCAATAGGATTCTAAGGGAGCAATAGATGCCATCCTATAATTCAGACCTGTTCAACATAGAACCATACTATGATGATTTTGACAAGACGAAGAACTACCAGAAGATTCTTTTTCGTCCTGGCTATTCAGTCCAAGCAAGAGAACTAACACAACTTCAGACTATTTTGCAGAACCAAGTCGAGAGATTTGGTAATCATATTTTCAAGGATGGTTCAAAAGTCTATGGTGCGGAAAGTGCCATTCAAACAGTAGACTACTTGACTATTACTACTACAAGCGACCTTAGCAACTTTATTGGTTACGAAGTATATACTGGTGAAAACAGAGCAAAAGTTATTCACGCAGAAACAATCAGCGATGTTACCTATCTTTTTGTTCAGGTTGTTCGCGGTTCTTTACCAACAAGCGGAACCGTCACTTCTTCCATTGATTCTGTTCTTGCTACAGCAACCGTAACTGGAACGGGAACAACTCGATTGTTCTCAGTCACAGAGGGAATCTTTTTCGTTGACGGCTTCTTTGTAAGAACTGGTCAGCAGTATGCCGCAAACTTCAACGCTGCTGGTGTTTTTGGATTTGATATTGAAAGAAACTATATTGGGTCGAATCAAGATACAACTCTTCTCGATCCCGCAAGAGGTTCATATAACTTCAATGCACCTGGCGCAGATAGATATCAACTAAATCTTGATTTGAACTTCTACTCATCAGATGAAAGAGATGACTTTGTTCCACTTGCAACTATAAACGTAGATGGACAAATCACAAATCAAGTAGTTTATAGCGACTACTCAGAAATCGAGAAGACGCTTGCAAGAAGAACCCAAGACGAATCTGGTTCATATGTCACTGATCCATTTGAACTAGACTTGACAAATTCAACAGACGAAACCAAAGTTACTCTCGGAATCGGAACTGGAAAGGCTTATATTTTCGGATATGAGTTTGAAAACCAGTCAACGCGATTCATTGATATTGACAGAGCAAGAACAACCGAAGAGAGAGAACTGACAACCATCAAACCATTTGAACTTGGTTCGTATATTGATTTACGGTTTTCTGCTGCTACTGATTTGCCATCTGGTCTTGGACTCGGCATTCTAGAAGGTCTTGGTATCGAATCTCCCCTCACTGTAAACATATTAAATAATTCCAATAATTTTATTGGAACTGCTGATATCATCTCTATTCAGAAAGCACCATTTGCTTCGTTCTATAGATTTTATCTTGCAAATATAAACTTTGAAGTCAACGAAAGTTTTGAGGGCACTGTCCAATTTGCTCTACCCACCGACCCATTAATTGATGGAATTTTTGCCACTGGAAGCGGCGGTGGGTTTGTTTCTAATGAATATGCTAGCCTTCTTTTCCCAGTAGACAAAGGTTCTACTGTAAAAACTATTAATGACTTGCAAGTCAGAATGAGAAAAACTTTTTCGTTCACAGCAGATTCATTAGGAAAAGGTTCTGTTGAACTTTCTGCCTTGCTAAGAGAAAACTTTAGATTCGTTGGAGATAATGGAACACTTCTTTCTGAATATGTCAATCTATACTATCATCTGTTCGAGAACGTAAACGATGGAACGAATCAGTCTACGTCCTTTGTTGCTGCTGGATCATATTCCATAAACAAGTTGAACGATATTCTTAGATTTGATGGTCTCACGGCAAACTCCAACTATTCACTGATTGCAACTGTTGAATTCAGACACAATGCAAATTACAATCAAGCGATTAGAAGAAAACTTCTAAGAAACGAAGTATTTACTGTTGATGCAACTGATGTAATTGAAGACGAAACGGGTCGTTCATATATCGCACTGAATCATTCTGATGTTATTAGAATTCGTTCCGTTGAAATTGCGGGTGGCGATCCACGTTATGAAAATGACGACAATGTTGGGTTGAGTGTGATTTCAGACTTTATGTTCGATAGTGGACAAAGAGACTACTACTATGAATTTGGTAGACTATACTTCTTGAAGTCCAGAGAAGACGAGTATAAGGACGAAGAAGGATCATTTACATTCACTCTTCAAATAAACTATGATTACTTTGAACACGATGGTTCTTATGGATTCATCACCGTTGATTCGTATCCAGTGGGTGAAACCTATCAGAACTCAAATGATGTTTTCGGTTACGAAGACATTCCACTCTTTACAAGTATGATCTCGGGTAAGACCATTTCTCTTGCCTCTTGTATCGACTTTAGATTTGTGCGAGACTACGCAAGAATTCCAGAGGTAGATGAGTTTGGTGAAATTCTAGATGACGCTGGAAATGGAACTGGAGTTTTCCTGGCAAATAGAATCGAACGACCAACTTCATCTTCGGTTCCTGTATTCCAGATCACACAAACAAGAGAGAATGATATTCTTCGAGTTGCTCACGAATACTATCTTCCAAGAATTGACAAACTAGTTCTCAGAAGAGACTTCAATGATGACACAACTAAGTTTGAAGTTATCTCTGGAACACCATCATTAATTCCAGAGTCACCAGCGGACCAAGAGAATGCTTTGACTCTTTACCGAATGATTATACCAGCATATACTCATAATCCAAATGACATTGAGATAGAGGGTGTTTCGCATAGAAGATACACCATGCGTGATATTGGAGACGTTGATAAGAGACTCGAAAAGATAGAGGTTCTCAGTTCTCTCACCAATATTGAGTCCAAGGTAGATTCAATCACATTCCTAGATTCTACGAATACTGAACTTGCCAAGAAGGCAATTCTTGTTGAAGACTTCAAGGGACACGGAATCGGTGATGTTTCCAACGATGACTATAGGTGTTCAATCGACTTCCAGAAAACTGAACTTCGTCCTTCTTTCAAAGCATACAACTATGATTTGGAAGTGGAAAATGTTTCTGGTAGCGTCACCAATCACAGCAACGGTGTTCTCACTCTTCAATACACCGCAAGTGAAGGTGTAACCTTTGCCAATCAACCAAAGGCCAGTGAAACACTTTCTGTCAACCCATACCAACTCACAAACTGGGTAGGTAACATTGAAGTAAATAAACCCATTGACCTTTGGTTTGACCAGTCAACTCGTCCCGTTGTTAAGACAAACAACGAAGGCGAAAACGATGCTTGGTTGGCTACTTCCTTTGAAGACACTCAGGTTGGATTTGGTTCTCAGTGGAACGACTGGGAAGCAATTTGGTCTGGTGTTGCTCCAGATAAGAAAGTCAACGATACCAAACTGAAGAAACTTCTCTCTGTTCCAAAGACAAACGAAAAACTCAACAGCATTCGTTCTTACTTCGAGAGAGACCTCAAGATTCAAAGAGTCACCAAGAGTGTCGAGCAAAAAATTGATGACCTGTCTCCAAACATCGACACATTCCCCGACCATATCGTTCGTGTTCTTCGAGACAAGACTGTTGACTTGAGTGTCGTTCCATATATGAGACCAAGAGATATTTCTCTTACCGTTCACAATATGAAACCAAACACCACGGTCAAAGTGTATATGGACAACACCGAAGTTACCGATAATGTAACGGGAACGCTCACAACAGATAATACTGGCAAGTTGAGCGGTCTAACTCTCTCGGTTCCAAACGCAACTTTCCTTTCTGGAAAGAGAATTCTAAAGTTTGTTGATGATGACGAGACCACTGTTGCTGAAACCGTGATCAGTTCACAGGGAATTTTCGAGACCAGAGGACAGGGTGTATCTTCTGTTCGACCAATCATTCGTCGTCGTCAGACTGTTTCAAGTTCTGCGATTCCAAGCGATGTGAACACAAGAAAGAATTCAATTCGCACAAGCGAAAAGTATCAGTGGTTGGACCCACTGGCACAAACATTCTTCGTCGATGAATCGGAGAATCCAAGAGGTTTGTTTGTTCAAGACCTCAAACTATTCTTCGCAAAGAAGGATTCCACACTCCCAATTACCATTCAGATTCGTCCAACTCGAAACGGACATCCAAATCCATCTGCAATCGTGCCATTCTCGGAAGTGGTTCTCTATCCCGATCAAGTGAATGCAGATTCGACCACAGGAAACACAGAGACTCTCGTAACTTTCGAGTGTCCAGTATATCTCGAACCTGGCGAGTATGCACTTTGTCTTATCTCCAACAGTAGAGACTACGAGGTATATACAGCGACTGTAGGTGAAGTAGAAATTGGTGGCTCAAACAGAATTCAAAAGCAAGTCTACAGTGGTAAACTTTTCCGTCCACAGAACTCCAACATCGCAACCGCAGATTTCACCAAGGATATTAAGTTTACATTCCGACGTTGCAAGTTCACAACCAGTGGAAGTCAGCGTGGGTTTGACCTCGTTGCAACAAACACGGGTTCCAATCATAACGTCAATATTTCAAGATTGATGTCTTATATGTTGACTCCGTTTGGAACTGGTAAGCAAATTACATACTCACTTACGAATGATGGTTCGGTTCTCGAAAACAGCAATATCCAACTCGCAAACACAGAAACCATTTCTACTGGTGAAGAAGTTTCGTTCAGAGTGGATTTCTTGAACTCTGCCGATGATGTTTCTCCAATGTTCGATTCCAAGTCGTGTTCCCTTGTTCATATCGAGAACATCATCAACGACAATACTTCAACAAATGATGATTTGAAGCCTTACGGTTCGGATGCTGGTTCTTTGGTTCGTTACATCACCAAGAGAGTCGAACTACCACAGAACAATTCAGCAAACGATTTCAGAGTCTATCTTGACTGCACAAAGTTTTCTCCGAACGATATTGAAGTGTATCTCAAAGCAAGAAAAATCGGAGACTCTACAGACTTCGATAATCTTCCATATATCAAGTTGACCAGAGTTGGAAGCGAAAAGTTTTCTGCCGATCCAACGGACGTAGTTACCGAAGAATTTAAACTGGGAACCATTAGCGAGGACTACTCGGCATTCGCAATCAAAGTATGCCTCTTTAGTGAGAACACCAACATCGTCCCCGTTGTAAAGAATATGAGAGTGATTGCACTTGATGGTTGACCGTTTTCATAAGGTAGAAGGTAGAAACGACCTTCTTCGTGACACTCGAACAAATGCCTTGTTATACACAGAAAACAAGGAAGTTGTGATGAGAAATAAAATTAATCGGATGGAAAAAGAGATACATACCTTGAAGGATGACATACATTCAATCAAAAGTCTATTAGAGAGATTAGTCGATGGGCGTTGAAACCAACACATACCAAATACCAGACCTCGTTCTAAGTGACACATTCTATGAGTGGTTCACAGTAACCAATAACGAGATAATCGAAAAACTCAATCTTCTTACAATCTACGACCTTGGCCAAGTTTCAATTTCTGGTCAAGGTAATGTTGTTGGTGATGGTATTTCTGCTGGTATAGATTCCTCTGGTAGTCTTTTCATTGAGATCGGTTCGACCATCGACAAGGATATTACCTTCAATGGTAACATTACAGTCAATGGTTCGACAACTACAATCAACTCAACAAACTTTTCCGTAGACGATTACAATATCGTTCTTGGTGCCACCACCGATGATGTAAGCGATGAAGACATTATGAACTACTCTGGCAACAGTGCCGGTGGTGGTATGATTATTCTCGGATCTAGTGGAGACAAGGAGTTCCTCTGGAAGTATACGAACGCTGCTTGGAATACCAATCAGAACATCGCACTCGAAAACGAAAGTTCCATCGTTGGTTCGAGCGGTATTCGTATCGCAACTGGAGCATCTGGTGGAACTGCCACCAAGGGTCTGCTCTTCGGATTCACAGCGGGGACCACGGGTGGCGTCACTGGTTCCGACGTTCGCATTCAGACATTCAACTCGGACCTCGCTGCGGGATACTCTGCTGATGCCATCTATATCAACGATGATGGTTATGTCTCTATCGTCAATGGTGCAAACAAGATTACAGTAGACCAGAGCGGACACGGATTTATATTCGGAAATGTTGTTTATGTTCTAAGCGATGGAACATATGCAAAAGCAATCGCAGACAGCGTAACTGCTTCAGAAGTTGTTGGGGTGGTTTCTAGAGTCTATAATGCCGATAGATTTGAACTCACAACACAGGGTGAGATTGTTGGCGACTTCACCGCTGTTACTGAAGAATCTTTGACGTTGGTAGCGGGAGCAGCATACTTCTTGAGTCCTTCGACTTCTGGTAAAGTTACTGGCGAAAAACCAGTTGATAATGGACAGATTCAGAAGACGGTTTTGATTGGTCTTGGTTCAGATAGAGCATTGGTGAAAAACTATATCGGTGGTGAGGTTTCTATCATCAATCAAACAGCACAGGCTCTGACATCGAACAAAATTATCGTTCTTCAATCAGGACACGGATTTACTAACGGTGATCCCGCTTATATAACCGATTCTGGTACTTTCGGAAGAGCAAACGCGGTGGTTTCTGAAGGTGGAAACTTCCATGACGTTGTTGGTATTGTAGAAGAAGTAAATCTATCTGGTAACGCAGATGCTTTCAGTTTGGTTATGTCTGGTAAATTTCAGTTACCCACTGGTGCTGGTTTACAACAGGGTGACATTTATTACTTAGATAATACACTTCCGAGTGATGGTCCAAATATAACAAACACAAGATTTCAGACTGCGGGGTCGATCGACAAACCTTTATTTGTTGCTGAGAGTGAAAACTCTGGCATTATTACTATCCAAAGATCATTTGTGATTGAAGATGCGGTTGAGGAAGATTTTGTTACCGATGTCCCAATCGGTGGTATTATCGCATATCACGGAGATGAAAATAATATTCCCGATGGTTATCTTCTTTGTGATGGACGTTCGGTGCCAAAAGCAGATTATCCCGATCTTTATGAAACATTAGAAGCGACTCGTTCACCCGGTGAGAACGATGACCCTAGTGATCCGGTTAATAGTTTTATAGTTCCAAACTTGAGTGGTAAGTTTATTGTAGGTATTGGTGTGGATGGTAATCCATATGGACTTGCCGATCAGGGTGGATTGAATGAAGTCACGCTGACTATTGATAAGATGCCGTCGCACACTCACGGTGGTCATAATCATACCATTACTCTGAAGGAAGTTCAGCGAGGGGCG
>Ga0129342_1001388_pt1 | contig 10777 bp, 7 predicted proteins | sample CPBDNA_5_FD_94426 | JGI IMG/M metagenome (GOLD analysis project Ga0129342, IMG submission 94426) | Freshwater to marine salinity gradient microbial communities from Chesapeake Bay, USA - CPBay_Sum_15_0.2_DNA | ecosystem: Environmental > Aquatic > Marine > Coastal | place: USA: Chesapeake Bay...
AAAAATTACAAATAAATTATAAATCTTCACAATTTGCTATATCACAAGTTCATTCTAAATATACAAATGGACCTTTTAAAGGTGTTGATAAATATTCAGCACATATTATTTATAATTGTAATAAATCATTTCATTCAGTAGAAGATATTAAAATATTCAAAGATTATTTATCAACTTTATTATTAGAAGAAAAATATAAAGATTTATGGTTTGGAAAATCTTGTGCTATTGATACAAAAGTGTATGGAAAAAATCAAGCGTTTAAATTACCATATCAAGCAAAAAGTTCAAATAAATATAAACAAATACCTTTATTTAACAATTTAGATACAATATATCTTAAATCATTTTTAGTTTCTTATAAAGCAGAATGTATGGATAATATAGATGTATCTTTAATTAAAACAGAGAATAATAAAAAGTTTAATGAAATCAAAAAGAAACATAATTTATTTCATATTCCACAAAAAAATCAATCAACTATTTTGACTTATTCTATGTTTTTGGAAAAAATACCAAAAGAGAAATATTATAAAGATGAAGAAATACAAGAAGTAAATATAGAAACATTATTAAAATATATTTATAATGATGATGGATTACCTTATCAAGTTTATATGGCAGTTGGAACAGCATTAAAAAGATGTTGTAATGATAAAGGGTATGCCTTTCAATTATGGGATGAATGGACTAAAAAATGTAGGAATAATTATGATAAAGCATATAATAAACAACAATTTAATGGATATAGTGAAGAAAGTTGTGGGTATAATACATTATTATATTTATCAAGTTTGTGTAATCCACAAGTTAATAAGTTTAATAAAAACCCATTAAACTTTATTTTAAATGATGATTTATCAAACACATATACAACAAAAGAAATTGTTACTCAAAGATTTATACAAATTACAAAACCACAAATCCAAAAGTATAAATACATTTTTATTAAATCACCTATGGGAACTGGTAAAAGTTATATGCTTCATAAATTATTAAATTACAAAGAAATTAAATCTCGGTATGTAAATGCTTTAGGTCAAAGAAAAGTAAAACTTACAAGAATGTTTAAAAGATGTGTTTATTTATCTTCTCGTCAAGCGTTTGCTTGTAGTATGGCGAGCGATTTTAAAGAAGATGGATTTATAAATTATTTAGATAAAGATAATTTTAATGGTGATAATGAGAAAGTTATTATTTCTATGGAATCATTACAAAGATTAAATTATGATGAATGTGATTTATTAATTATTGATGAAAGTGAAAGTATATTTAATATAATTAGTAGTGAAACATTATTAAATAATGGGGTTGATGATAATTTACAAAAGTTAAAAAATCTTATTCAAAACTCAAATAAAATATTAATTATGGATGCTTTTTTAACAAATAGAAGTTTTAAAGCAATTATAGATATTAATCAACCAACAGAAAATAAAGTAGAAAAAGAAAACTCTTATTATCTCAATAATAAGTTTCAGTATGAAGAAAGAACCGCAAAAGAATGGGAAAAAAATCAAATGATAAGTTACATTATCAGTTTATTACACGAAAATAAAAGAGTTGTTTTATGTAGTGGGTCAAAAAAATATGGTGATAAAATTATAAAAAATATATTAGAACATTTCCCTGACTTTGAAGAAGGTGAAGAAATATTATTTTACAATAAATATAATCAATTACCTAATGAAACTAATGTAAATGAAGAATGGTCTAAATGTAACCTATTAATTTATTCTCCTACTATTACTTGTGGTATATCATATACGAATACAGATCACCCATTTGATAATTTATTTATTTATTGTGTAAATAAAAATAGTTCTCATTTTAGAGATACAATCCAAGCACATAAAAGAGTAAGATATTTTAATAATAAGAATATTGGAATATGTATTAATGATGCTTATGATGGTTTTTCAATAGAACAAAATCCTATTAATTTTAATATAATCAAAGATTATTTAAGAGATTATAGATATAACCTTTTTAAAAAAGAAGATTATGAAACTATTACATTAGAAGAAAGCAATTTATTAAAAGATTGGGTATTTGAAATCCATTGTTTTAACATTATGGAGAAAAATATACATTCTATATTTTTAAGGGAAGTTGTGAGTAAATATTTTGAATTAGAAAATATCAAATGGATTCAAGATTTAGATTGTAATAATTTAGATATTACAGAATTAGAAACCGATGATTGGTTAAGTGAAGATATAGATTTAATAGACCAAGAAACATTTGAAGAATATACAAGAGAGTTTGAAAGAAAAGAATACGATATGAAAAAATATAAAGAAATGAGAAAGTTCAAGTTTTATGAAAAGTTTGATGAAGAACAAATAAATAAGTTTGATGAAGTATTTAATGAATGGTTTATGGAAGACAGAAGAAAATATATAAATAATATTACATCATTTAAATCAGCATTAAAGCAAGAAATCCAAAAATATATTAATAAAAATAACCCAACTAAATATGTAGAATATTTTAAACAAAACTTAATAGCATATCAACATACAAGTTTTATATTAGATAAATTAAATATAATCAAAGACCACGATGTAGATTTTTCGGTCCATTTTAATACATTAGATTTTGAACCATTAATAGAACATTATAAAGATATGAAATCATTAAGTATAAATCAACTTTTTAGAGATGAATATTATAATACAAAAAATGATAAAGGTGAAATAAAAAAGGTTACAACAAGAACCATTCATAGTATTTTAAATAAATTACTAAAAGAATATTTTAATTATGAGATTGAAAGTTGTGGTAAGAAACAAAAAACTATAAATGGAAAAAAGAAAAAAGTTACAATATATAAAATTATACCAAATCAAGAAAAAGAAAATAATAAATTACCACCAATAAAGAATGATATATTTAAATATATAAAACTTGGTGAAATGTTAAATATGGAAGTTGAAGATCTGTATGATTTTCAAGACGAAGAAGAATTAACATTATAAAATAAAAACTAATATATTATATAATGTTTGGAAAAAGTAAAACCAAATATAGTTGTGTTTTTTGTTCTAATAAAAACGAGAAATCAAATAAAAAAATATTCTTTTGTAGGGAGTGTAATAAAATAAGAGATTATATCCGTGATAATGGAATAAAAACTTTAATAAATGTGATAGAAGATAATAATAAACCATCCGCTCCTCCTATATATAATATCCCATAATTTTTTAATATTGTGAAGTCACCCTAACTTAATTATTCTTAATATATATTTTAAGAAACTTTAAGTTAGGGTGACTTTTTTTCCTAATGTAATATATATAATGAGTTATTTAAATAAAATAACAAAAGAAGATTTACAAGATTTATTTTCATTAATTCCTGAATTACAAAAGCATAGCAAAGAATTAATGGAGAAAACAATTCAAACTAAAAAATATTATAATAGTTGTAATGATAAAGACAAATTAAGAGACCTTCAAGAATTAGAAAATAAATGGTATTTATCATTAAAAAACAATCAACCTGATTATTCAGTATATTCAAGTAAATATTTTATTTGTGATGCTTGGTGCTGTTGGTTAATATGTTCTCGCAAATATATTAAGGCAATTATTAAAAATAATATAATACCTGAAAATACAAAAACAATATTAGATATTGGAAATGGTATTGGTTATTCAACAAAAGCAATTGAGGAGGCATACCCTAATGCCGAAGTATTAGGTTATAATTTAAAAGATACTTTACAATGGACGATCTGTAAAAAAATTAATTGTAAAATGACCGATGAATTAATTAAAGCAGATGTGGTATTTTGTAGTGAATATTTTGAACACATAGAAGAACCTATAAAACATTTATTAGAAATAATAAATAAATGTAATCCACAAATGTTAATAATAGCAAACTCATTTAATTCTACAAGTGTAGGTCATTTTTTACACTTTAAATATAATAATGAATTAATACCAAGAAATAAGATTGGTAAAATATTTAATAATACATTAAGAGCAAATAATTACACTATGGAAAAATATGGATTATGGAATAATAGACCTAATATATGGGTAAAAAATTAAATTAATTATATAAAAAGTGACTTAAAGACATCTCTTCTTATATAAGTATAATGAGTATGACTGGTAAAATGAAAACCTTTAACTTTCCCCTTGATGAAGATGAAAGAAGATTTTTAACGGATGCTTGTTTGATGAGGTGTGGATTTAATGATTTTTGGAGAAAAGTAGGTTTTACAGATATAAATATATTTAATGAAGATGAAATGAGAAGAATAAAAGAATATGCCTCATTTGTAAAAGAAAACAATATGACCGCTTATTTTTTATATAAAAGAATTATTAAGATTTTGTAAAATATATATATCTATAATATTTATAATATGGATAAAAAATCAAAAATATATCCAGGATATACAAAAGGAGTTAATAAAAAAGAAAGAATAGAAGAATTAAAAAAAAGAAAAGAAAGTAAAAAACCTTTAAAAGAATTATTCCCAAAGAAAACTGATAAAGAAGCAATTAAAAAAGGACTTGTAAAACCATCTACATATACAACAAAGTTTAATAAATTATATCCTGATTTAAAGTTTGATAAAAAGGTATTTAGTAAAAAGTTTAAGATTCCATTAAAAGATTTAAATGCCGTTTATGATAAAGGAATTGCCGCTTGGAAATCTTCAGGGTCACGCCCAGGTGTTCCTGCTATTGCTTGGGGGAGGGCAAGACTTTACAAGTTTATTTTAATAGAACAAGGAGATATTCCAAAGAAAAAAAATGACCCTGATAATATTTATCATAAAAAAGTTTAATAATAATTTATAAAAAAAAATATTATAAGTTATTATAATAAAATGGCGCATTCGTTAATATTAGGGACAACTTCCACTGGAGAAGTTGAAAAAGTTTTAGTTTCTTCATCAGGCAAACTTGAAGTAGATGCTACTATTACTGGAGGTGGTGATGCTACACTTGCCGAACAACAAGTTCAAACCGGTCACCTTTCTACAATAGAAGGAGATACAACCAGTCTTGATGCGAAAGTGGTTGCGTGTGATACAACTGGTAAATCAACCCTCGTAGAACAACAAGCACAAACTACACACCTTTCTACTATTGCTGGTGATACAACCAGTTTGGATTCAAAAGTAACCGCTTGTGACACCACAGGTAAAGCAACTTTAACAGAACAACAAACACAAACTGGTTTGCTTTCCACAATTCAAACCGACACAACCAGTTTGGATTCAAAAGTAACTGCTTGTAATACTGGTGCCGTTGTTGTTTCAAGTGGTGCTATTACTGAAACAAACTCGGGTGCTATTGCTACAAGTGTAGGAAAAATTAGTCAAGGATACGATGCTACAATTGCGTCAGGCGGTTCAGGTCTTCAACAAAATCTCGTATATGGTCGTGATACTAATACCGGTGATTTAGAAGCACTCAAAGTAAATGCGAATGGTAATTTACTTGTAAATGTGGATGAGCAAACAAAGGAAACAACATCCGCTCAATTATGGACGGCACAAAGTATAGGTGCTGGTGCTTCCGCAACAACTGCTTCCGTAAATATGTCTAACCACCGCCACATTTCGGTTTATGGTGATACAACAAGCACTTTTGGTGATTTAATTAAAATAGAGTTTAGTGATGATAATTCAAATTGGTATGAAAGCGACCAATCATATATTTATCCTGATGTGACTTCAGGACAATTTGCTCACACCGTTACAGAAATAGTTTGTGTGCCTTATATTAGATTTTCTACAACAAACAGCGATACTTCCTCTCATACATACAACCTCAAATATACCGCATTAAGACATTAAAAAACCTTTTTTTTTAATTAAATATTTTTTTTTAATCTTAATTTTTATTTTAAAAAAAAATAATATAAAATAATATAATATAAGATGACTGAAAAAATTGTTGATTCCAAAAACTCCTCCTATATTTCATTAGTTCCCACTACACAAACAACATTTACCGAAAACGGACAAATGATTTTTGAGATTGATGAAAGTTTAGGATATATTAAAGGTCGTGATTCCTATTTAGTTCTTGATGTTGAAAATACATCAGCAGATTTTTCAAGATGGTCTTTCCCTAATGGTGTTGGTGCCTCCTCTTTACTTAAAAGAATTGAAATATATAGCAGATCTACAGGTCAATTATTAGAAGCATTAGATAATTATAATCAATGGTGTGGTATTGAAAGTCAATATTTAAGAGATGATTTTACTATGGAACAAAGAGAACAAGGTGTAGGAACTCCACACTTTCAACATATTAATGGATATGATGGTGCTGGTAATGTATTTAGAAATCAAGTTAATCTTGACCCAACCGCAATTGAAAACTCTATGCTTTCTCCGTTAAAAAATGATGGTAAAACTCCAACTTATTTTACTCGTCAATTCCTCATCCCTATTAAATCAGGTGTTTTTAGCAGATGGTGGGATAGTGAAAAACTTTGCCCTGTATTAAACTTTGGTGGTTTAAGAATGGTATTCACATTTGCTCCAAATGAAGAAGTTTGTCAGAGATTAGGTTATGCTCCACAACTTCCTGCCGACACGAAACCAAATCTTGTTCGCAGTTTAGTTTCACAAGGAATTAAATGTTTAGACCAAGGCAGTGGGTCATTAGATAATTTCCAAACAAATGAAGCAGAAGAAGAAGGATATTTTACTTCCGTAGAACAAACTGGTCTCGTTATAGGTCAATCTATCACAGTTACTTATACAGGTGGTTCTACTACAAGAACCATCACAAATATAGAAACTATGTCCCCTACTGGTCGTGTTAAAATTACTTGTGATAATCCAAGTGGTGCTCCCCTTACTGGTGATTTGTTATTAAAAGTTGATACAGCAAAAGCACCTTCCTTTAAGGTTAATAAAGCAGAACTTCGTGTTTTACAAATGGTAGTCCCCAAAGATGGTATGGATAAATTAGCAAAACCTATGAAATATGAATATACTTCATACGACCAATTTTTAAATACACTTCCTACAAGTGTTCTTCGCCACCAAGTTCCTATCCAAAGTGTAGCAACAAAAGGAAGAAGTATCTTCACCCATTTTGTAGATAGTAATAAAGAAGCAACACAGGACCACAAATCTTATTTTAGTGGTATGTCCCCAACAGAACTTCATTTAAGTTCGGTTCAATTATTCATAAATAATAGATTATATCCTATTCAAAGTATAGACCCAAGAAAATACAGAGATAAACCATTAATGTTAAATGAATTAGTTAAGGCATTAGGAAGTATAAATAAGTATGCTATGAACCTCGGCAGTAATGAAAAAGGTCAATTAGAAGATTATTCAAATACATTCTTATATGCTCGTGAATTAGCAAGAGGTGATTTTGTATATAGTTTAAGAAATGCTGAACCTGAAGTAAGATTAGGTTTCGCACAAACAAGAAGTCATCCAGTCCGTTGTAATTCATTCGTATTTTCTCGCAAAGTTATAGATGTTTCGCCACAAGGTCTTATGGTAGAACTCTAATTTAACAATTATATTTAGTATTTTTTTTTAATCTTAATTTTTATTTTAAAAAAAAATAATATAAAATATTATAATATAAGATGCCCGTCCAAAAGAATACTTTTTTGATTAAACCTTCCAACAATACAACTGATGGTTTCTCCCATAGCAAAGGTAATCCAGTTATTAAGTTCTCTGTTCCCGCACAGGATTTATTATTAGAAACAACATCACTTCGTCTTACTGGTAGAATACAATTTTTTAATTCTAATGGTGATTTAATAAGTGTTCCCGGAAATAAAGATGCCCTAACTCTTGATGATGGTTCTGCCGCTCAACAAGGACCAGTAAATACCAACCTTTCAAACCTCGGTGGTGTCCATAATTGTATTGATAAAGTTGTAGTAAAATCTAAAAAATCCAGTATTGAATTGGTTAATGACCCAAATTATTCACAACAAACTGCGGTCAAACAAGGATTATCAAATAATAAAGGTGATTTTTTGAGAAGTCCATTAAACAGAACTCTCGGTAGTGGTAATAACGCAGATCTACTCAATCGCCGATTAGTTAATCAACAAGAAAAAGGTCAAGATTTCTCTATTAAATTAAATGTTCCATTTCTTGGAGTCCAACCTCTTCATTTAGGAGAAAGTTTTTTAGGTGGTTTAATGATGACCTTATATCTTGCTCCTGATTCAAATGTATTAATGAACCGATTTAGGCATTTAGTTAATAATGATATTAAAGGAGCATTTTATAAACTCCAAGATTTAAGATTAGTTGGTCGTTATTTAGTTCCAAATGAACAAGACTTAAAAATGTATCAACCACAAATAACTTTTAAAGATAAAATAAATCTTATTAATGATGTTGTTTCATCTGTTAATTCAAATGGTTACACACCACAAGTCAATTTTGTCCGTGGTATTACACATCAATTCCAAAAACCTGATGCTATTAATAATTACAATCTTAATGCTAATGATTTTCCACAAGTAGTAGGTTTAGAAAAAGTGGTTCAAAGCAAAAACTCTCGTAGATTTCCTTTTGATTATGCTACAGAAGTTACACCAAACAGAAAATCTCAAGACCATAATGGTTTATCAAATAGTCCAGGTAATTTATTACATATGTCCCTTGGTATGGGTGACACAGAAGTAAGACATCAATATTATAAATCTTTTCTTGGTGGTCGTATGCCTTATCATTCATCTACAAGTATGAAAGAACAAGAAGAAGAAAGAAAATCACTTGAAGCGGTCGCTGGTGCTGGTGATACTGGTAATAATACTTTTGTTGATATTGCTGGTGTTGGTTGTGATTATACATATGGTTTAGGTATGACTCAAAATTACCGCAATCAAGATTATTCATTAGAATTAACTTGTGGTGTAAATACTGGTGCTTCTAATTTACCAACTGATAGTAGAAATATTACACTTCTCCAACAAACCTTCATAAACGACATTGAAGTTGTAGATACTCAAAAATTAGTAAAAACATTTTAAAAAACGATCTGTTAAAAAAAAGTCACCCTAACTTAAGTTTTCTTAAAATATATATTAAGTAAAATTAACTTAGGGTGACTTTATAATATTTTTCATTAATTTATAATTAAATTATTAAAATATCATTTAATTATAATATATAAGTATGGAGAATAATATACTTTATTTAGATTGTAATCGTTCATTCGCATCAATTAAAGAAGAAATAAACAGAAATATATGGACAAATGAGTTTGATTCAATTTTTATTCCAAAAGGTTCTACTATATCAATACAAAATGCTTTGGTAAATATTCAAGGGATAGAAGGCGGAAGTATTGAAATAAGAGAAGATGAAGAAATACGAATGAATATATGTTTTTATATTTCTCATAGTAATTATCCTATTCCAAAGTTTCAATATAATGCTCCTATATGGTCAGCAGATTACTGGCAACAAACACAATTATTAGATACATTATATACTGACGCTTTCCATTCACAAAATACTCACAAATTATTTTCACCAGGTTTAAAAACAAAGTTAGATACACCAATAAACTTTGGTATAAATGATACAACAAATGTAGCAAGTAATCTTTACGCATTAATAGCACAAGATTTTGGTGAAACAAATGCTTTTGGTGGTATGGAAATACCTTTGTATGCGTGTTATTTTGACGCACAAGGATATTTAAGACCACATACACAAGAAGTAAAAATAAATATTCCAAAGGGAACTTATGGTATTTCACAATTAAGTGAATTAATCACCGAACAATTATTAGGAAAAGAAGGTTATACAAAAACAAATCCAAACTCTAATTTACCCATAACAGATTATCTTGTAAATGATGCGGAGTTTGCTAATGGACATTTTAGAGGACAATGTATAAAGAATGTTAATTTTTGGGATTATTCGTATAGAGTTTTAGGAACTCTTTATGAAGATTTTCCATCAATTATTAATAATTTGGCGAGTAGTGATATAGCACAACTTCACGCTATTACTGCCCCTGATAGAGGAAATCGTCCTGTATATATTCTTGCCGACCAATTTAAATTATTGATGGGAAACTTCGCAATAGGTGAAGAACAAGCAAGTGACTTTCAAGCAAATACTTTTGTTGTTACAAATGGAAATTATATAGCAACATTAAAAAATCAGCAATATCAGTTCCCTTATCCACTCATAAATCAAGCAACACCCAACGCAACTTATGTAGATAATGCGTCATCAACAATTAATCCAAGTAATACAGTTCCGGCAGCGGGTAGTGTTGATACATACAGATATACACAAAATCCTTATTTGAATGGTTATTTTATTGGGACAAATACTATAAAATTAGAATATGATACAACAAATGCTGGTTTTTCATTTACAGATCTTCACACTTCTCGTATAGAAAACTCACACGATATGATAGGAAATGTTTTAACAAATGAAGGACAAAGTGTTTCACATTTAAAAGATAATAATTTATTTAATTCTATAACCAACTCAATTTTAACCGAAACTGAAAGAAATGAATTAATAAGTGCTTTTAATAATCCACGTAGTCGTTCTACTGGTATAGAAATATATAACTGGGACAAAAACATTATTAATAAAAATAAAAAGATTCCTATTCCTCAATCTCAAATAGATTATTCAACTTGGGATGTAATGTTTCAAGGACAAACAGAAGAAAAAGAAAATATATGGAGTAAAACATTTTGGTATAGAATTGGTTTTGATTTTAAAAAATTAAATGATGTATTTCCAATAAAAGTAAGCGACCAACAAATG
>Ga0129342_1001392_pt1 | contig 10768 bp, 6 predicted proteins | sample CPBDNA_5_FD_94426 | JGI IMG/M metagenome (GOLD analysis project Ga0129342, IMG submission 94426) | Freshwater to marine salinity gradient microbial communities from Chesapeake Bay, USA - CPBay_Sum_15_0.2_DNA | ecosystem: Environmental > Aquatic > Marine > Coastal | place: USA: Chesapeake Bay...
GCAGTAGCAGTCCTACCAACACCAATAAGTCGAAGAGTTGTTATATATCCAACATCTTTAACCTGAAGATCAATCTCTTCAAGTGAAGTATCAATAATCTCATCTTCATATTCAAAGAGTTCACATTTCAGTTCATAAACATAGTTTTTGCCAAGTTGGAAGAATGGATTTTCGTGCTCTACAAACTTAACTTCAAATAATCTTTCTCCAAGAGGAAAATATACTAAGTCTCCTTCTCTTGGTCTTGTTGGTGTTGGTAACACACTGGCATCTGTTCCATCATCAATACCTGCCATAAATGGAGCGATGAAATCTTCAAATCTTTCTTTTGAAAGAGTCAGTATAAGTTCATCACGTACACTTACACCAAACTTGGTTAAAATATCTCCCGCCCCACCATAACCATCATACGTGTTTACATACGCTTCAATTGCAAAGTTATCGTCAAATCTTGATGATTGAACTTCCTCAATGATAGTTTTTTTATTTACATATTTTCTAGGTATGTAAATAACTTCTATGCCATGAAACCTCAGGTGCTCATTCACCAAATCCTGAACAAGTCTCTGTTCAGAAGCAGTACCCTGTAGAAAAAACGGATTAAGTGCCATTATCCAATAAAGTCGAGGGGTGGAAGTTCGTACTCCATTGACATTCTTGATTTAATGTCGCTGAGTTCCTGCTCTGCTTGCTGTAGGATCTCTCCACCATTTAACTCAATGCCACCAGGAAGTTTAACGCCCCTGAACTTGCTGAGATTTCTTCCCCACTGCCTCTTAATCAACGCAGTGAGATACATTTTCATAAAACTATCGTTATAAATCTGCGTAAATGACGCAGGATCCAATGCTCTATAGCACTCAAGAACAAGATAGTTGCCTACACTTTGAGATGCCCAGTCAATATCGAGATATAGACGATCTTGTCTCTTATTAAATCGTATTTGCTTATCTGTGGTTAAAAGAAAATCAATATCCTCAAGATATGATTTTGTCATTGAATATTGTAAGAGTTCAACTGAGTTAAAATAGTAAAGGTCATTCAAAAACAGTTGATACTTAATACTAAACATTCCACCAGATATTGAACTGGTATCAAATCTAAAGATTCTTTCAACACCAATAACAGAATCTGGAACTTGAATAAAGTTTGAGTTTTCGTAAAAACTGAAAGTTGTTGCTGCAATACCAGTAGAAGTTGCTGTGGTGGTTACAATACCAACTCCTGTTTTTGGGTCAACAGTATTAGATCCTGTAGAAGAAAGACCTCTTCCCCTATCAATATCTCCTTGAGATATTTGATATTTTAAATACATTTTTTCAACGCCGTCATAGTGACGCTCATTGAAATATTGAATGGCATCATCAACTAGATCATCGATTTGATCGTCATCAACGTTAATTTCTAATACTGGTGCTCCTAACTGGCGGAGACAGTAGTCAATCAATCCCTGTCTAGTTGATGGTTTTGCCATATTACTTAGTTTTTTCTTCTAACTTTTGCTTCAAGTTGGCATTTTCCTCTAGTAAAGATTCAATATGCTCTTTGTAATCATTGGTCAAAGTAGTTAACTTTGCCTCTAATAATACATTCTGATTTGTAACTTGTGATAGTTTTGTATGATATAATTTCATCAAAACATTAACATCAACTTCACTTTGATTTTCCATCTATCAGAAATTACCTCCATCCAATGTTGAAGTCCACTGTGGCTTATTAGTATATATTACACTAACTCCACCACTTGGTATTGAAGAAAGATCTTCAATGAATCCATTTTGCCCTTCTCTTCTAAGATTATATGCAACACTAAATGTTCCTTCAACACCAATCAAATCAACAGTTGTAGAGGAAGATACTGATGTTTCTACGACACCGTAGGCACCACTAGTATCTTGTCTAATAATATCACCAGCAGATACTGTGATTGCACTACCCAAGGATAGTGTATTCTTAGTAACCGCAGTTAAGATCTGTTTAGATGTAACTACAGGTGATGCAACGGCGTTTGTAGATCTCTGAAGACCTTGACTATCAAAGTATACAACACCACCTAACTCATAGTTTCCAGATTGGTAATAAACACCTTTAACATCTAAGAAACCTTTGGTTCCTGTTACAACACTATTCGTGATCGCAGCATCTGGAACATAAGTCCATCTTCTACTATCATCGGCGTGAGTGCCATGATTATCTGCATCTGCAGTGCTGTCTGCAATGGAACTATCATCTAAACCAAAGAAACCAGTCTTATTGTTGCTAGTTCCACTGCTGGTATTGTATGCATAAGAAACGCCCCTATCAGTATTCGTATCATATGCATGGGTGATTGTCAACTGTGCAGTAGTTGCAATACCAGAAATAGTTGCATCAGTTAAAGTAATAATCTTGTTTGCAGTATCATATGATGTAATAGTATTAGCAGCACCAGCATTTAATCCTGCATTGCCACTAACAATATCGCCAGTATTGATTCCAACAACAGAATCAAGTCTGACTGTACTTACACCAGATACAACGGTTTCCATAACCGTTCTAACACTGGTTACATCACCAAGGTGAATGATTGGATCATTTACAGTTGCAGTTGTGGAGTTAACCTGAGTTGTAGTTCCATCAACCTGGAGGTTACCCTTAATGATAACTGTTCCTTCGTTACTCAATCCATCAGGATATGGATCAATATAAAGAGTATCTGTTCCGTCCTGAACCGTTGAGATTACATTATCTTCAATCTTAACCGAATCAAAGATTGAAACACCATCTATATGAATGTTTCCACCAACATTCAGATTCTTTTCAATACCAACACCACCTTCAACTACAAGTGCGCCAGTATCTTTATCACTGGATTGAGTTGAATCATTAATGGTGATTTGTACACCACCATCAAAGAACCAATCAGCACCTTCGATTTCAAATCTGTCATCGTTTGTTTCATCATAACGCATTCCTACGTTATCATTATCACCAAAACTGAGATAAGTATCGTCTGGAAGTCTTACACTACCAATTCCATTTGGATCTAAGACAATATTGCCATCAGTATCAGTGGATGATAATGTATTTAAATCCAGTCTTAGATTATCAACATTCCACTGGTCTACCTTTCTATTGCTATCAAGAACAGCAACAATGCCACCATCACTATTTCTTGTGTTTGATACACCATCAATGGAACCAGGAGAGTGTTCCATCATGGATGTGTAGTAATAACCACCAACAGGGTTGGCGTTAGTACCATCATCTCCAAGGAAAATTCTATCCTTATACTGGTTGGTTCCACCGTAGCTACCAATACCAGTTACGTATCCAAATTCACCCCATTGTAAACTGGCTGGTTTGCTAGTACCTGAGGATCTTTTAATCCTAATAATACTTGCCATGTCAGAAATTTCCTCCGTTGATGTCTAAATTCTGCGTTGCGCCTGGCGTGAGCTCTAAGGTTGCTTCCCACTTTCTGATGCTACTGTTGTAAACTAGCACCATACCATTCTGCAAGTTAGAAGCACTAACATCACTGAGTTCCGCCAAAGAGAGACCTTGGGCACCCGCAAGCGAAGATATAACTTTTACTGCCGGTTGTTGACCTACTCTGACTTTAATTTCAGCCATTTATTATATACAGATCAGGATGTAGAAATATTTATATTCCTTAAAGTCCCAATCCAGCAACAACTTCTTGCTGCTTAAAATAAAGTTTTATGTATGACTTTGCAAGATTTCTTAAATCTTGTATTGAGTCTATATTGTCAATCTCTGATGCTATTTTAAAATACTCAAAACTCTTGGTAAGATTTTGAAGTTCGATTTTATCTGGATCCATTTGCTAATTCCTTTAATAGAGATTTGATTTCTTCAATATCACTTTTTATTTTATTAAGTTCATCTTTTTCTCTCTGCTTTTGTTCTTTCATCCTAATATAGTTTGAATAAGCAGATTTGTCTGTATTAATAATGGCACCAGTAAACCTGTCTCTAAACAGGTTACTGTGCCCATCAACTGGTATCAAATCATCATTTTTATCGTTCATATCAAGCAAGAGCGATTGCTCTGAAATCCTTAAGTTTTACTGGTGTTGATTCATTCTTGGAAGAAAGAACCACCTTGATAACAAAAGCATCAAACTGATCTAAGTTATTTGCGGTGAACTGATATTCTGAGAAGGATTGTGCATTGTTAGGTGCAACAAATGCATCAGCACGACCACTGTTCTTATTTGGATCAATTACTTCATCACCAAAACCATCTCCATCAGTGTCCTTCATATTATCATATCCAGGGAAAGGAATAAATTTTTGTGTGATTTCCGTGGAATCTGCCTTGAACAGTTTGTAGAATACTCTGAAATCAGCATCTTCTTGTCTGTTTGCACCAATCAGAACCTTTAAGCTAGTTGCTGGTTGCTGCAATCCAACCAATCTAGTAACAAATACTGCTCCGTGTGGATCACTATTAACTTCATTGGATCTGCTATCAGCAACATAGTCATCAATCGGTTTGTTAGATTTGTTTCTTCCAAGAACAAACGTGGCATTTTGCATATCAAGTACAGGAGATAAATTCTCATCTTCTGTTCTAAAGTCGACACTCATTGAAAGTGATTTGTTTGATGGAAGATTTGTTAATCTCTCAAGTTCATTAACTCTCGAAGCAACCATTCTTGGTGTACGGAAATGAGTTACTCTATTGAGTGGAATATCTTCAAATCCTTGATCAAGGAAGGAAACCTCATTTCCTCCTGCACTTGTTCCAGAAATAGTTCTAACTCTGGTATTGGCAGCAGTTCCTTTACCTGGAGTAATCATATTGAATACTGGTTCAATAGAACTGAACTGATGGTTTTGAGAAATGCCAACAGTGTTTCCACCAAATCCCTTCTGTGCAGCAAAGTTAAGCATTGCTGATCCAGATGATCTGATAGTCGGAGTTGATCTATTAAATTCTAAGTAATAGTTATCAAGATTAGAACTATCGTTCTTATAATATGTTGATGGAATATCGTGAGTGGTATTAATTCTCATCAGAGAAACACCATTAACCTCATATGGTTGAATAAAGTCGGTTGATGGGTGTGTCGTCTTAACTGTATTATTGAGATTTCTTCCACTGATTGTAAGTGTTCCTGCTCCACCAGATCCAGCAGTAATATTGGTGTAAGAAACAACTTCATTTTGAATGAGAGCATAACCACGGCTTGTTGTAATACCTTCAAATGTTGCAAATGGTACTGTATTGGCAACGGATACTGTTGTATCATTCAGTCCAAAATCAGCAGTTAAAGCAACTCTTTCTCTATCTGGAGAAATGTTTGTAACTTCAATCTTGTTGTTTCCACCATGGTGTGCGTGGTTATATTGTTTGATTCTGAATACATTTCCAGAGAATCTATCATCAATCAAACTTGAAGACCCATTTACTGTGGTTGGACCAGAAGTGTTGGTTCTGGTTGTTTCATCAGTTTGATCGGTATAATAAACAATAGTTTCTGAGTTTGTGAAGTTTTCACCCTGAACATTGGTCAGGTAGATAGTATCAAATGTAGCATTTCTTGATTTAACACTAACTCTTGCACCAGAACCACCACCAATACCAGATGTTGTGATACCCAATACTTCACCTTCAACATATCCATTTCCAGTATCGGTAATAGTAACAGAAACATTTCCGGCAGCATTAACTGTAACTGTACCTTGTGCTCCAGTTCCCTTTCCTGAGATTGAGAATAAGTCAACTGATGTATGAGATCCTGCTGGATACTGGTCACCTTCAGTAATAACAGTAACAACTCCAATAGGACCACCAAGATTTTCAACAATACCAGTAATGCTTGGAGTTGATCCCTCACCAATTTTAACTCCAGGTTTAATATTGCCAATATCAGTTGCATTGACTCCACTTACAGGAAGTTTTAACTTTCTAGGAAGACCTTCAACTGGATTTTCTACAAGTTTGGAAACATTTCCACCATTTGGTGTAATATCGGAGTTATAGAAAGTTGCTGTTCCAGATGGGACGAACTTTGCTTTATAGATCTTAAACGTCAAATCTTGGTATTGGCTTGGAGTCCAAATAGTACCATTTTGAGACTTAAAGAGAGACCCACCAATGTATTGCTTAGTAACAACAACATTTTGAACATCTGGAAGATTCTGTGTTCTAACAGTCTTCTTGCCCATCGTAGCAGTCCACATCTCATATCCATCAGATGCGGGAGAAAGAATCACAATAGCATATTCTTTTCCACCCTCAAGATAAACTGGAGATGGGAATCTAACTCTTGTTGGTACTGGTTCAAATGGGTTTGCCTCGTTAATATTAATATTTTCGGGACTCAATGCAACTTGAGTAAAATCTTGAACAAGGAATGATGTTGGTGTTCCAAGTTCGACTGTTCTAAGTTCAACATAGATCTTTGCACCAGGATCTTTGGTGGCAAAATAAAGGTCGAATGATGTAAGGAAGATTCCCTTACCATCAACAGTAAATGATTGTGCCAAAGGATCTCTGTGAGGTGCTTTGACTTCAACATTAACTTCAGTTGCTTTTGCTGCAGGTTTGGGTGGATTTCTAACAGAAACTCTACTGGTTTCCTGAGTAAGGATAGTACCAGATCCACTATAAGTTCCGATTGCTTCACTAGCAAATACTGTTGAACCTGGGAGTGGAGTAACTCCTGGTGGAACAGCGGTAACCTTCATAGTTTTTGTTCCACTCTTGACCTTTACTGGTGGTGGTGGATTAGAATTTGGATCTCTGAAGAAGAAGTTGGCAACAATATCTCCCCAGTTATCAGAAATCAGTTCTGCTCTTGAGATTGTTGCGATTGCACCACTTGTTCTACCAATAACTCTTGCACCCGAGGTTACATATCCATAATACTTCTCACTAGTTGCTAAAGCTCTAACGCCAAAGTTAATCAGTTTTGAAGTCGCAGAATATGATGTTGCAGGTGCAGGTCTTGTTCTGTCATAAGGATCAACACTATATTCTTCAACAAGAACTGCAGGAGATCCTAATCCAGCACCGATATCTGGTCTGCTAGTATCACCAAACTTATGATTTGGTTTTTGGATTCTAAGATGTGCAATCTTTCTTCCACCATAGAATACATCTGCATCTTCAAATACCTGGAATGTTCCAGAAATCATATTGATCTCACAAAGTTTTGGAACAAGGTCAACTTGCTGACTATCGAGATAATGATAGTGTTTTGTGAATGGTCTCAATCCATTTGCGTTAAAATAAACATTTCTGGAGCGCATGTATGGATCCGCTGCACCAGAAACTTTTACATCTTCAACATAATTAAACTCTCTTGATGGTCCTTGGAGTTTTGGAGCATATTGTGTAGTTGTAGTAGTTGTGGTTGTAGTAAATGCCTTTGTTTTCTTTTCACCTCTACCACCACCTCTCTTGTATGTTACATACTCTGTTTGTTGATCAACATCAACATTAACTTTTGCTTCCTGAGTCCAGTTAGCACCTGTAGATTCGACTCTATGATCATCAATATAAATGGTTCTAACCCAGTTATCTGATTGTGGGTCTAATGCTACACCACCAACGAATACAATAACATTGAATGGATTAACATTCTCAACGTTTGTTGCGTGTGGTTGGTTGAGCCACTCAACTTCAGTATAAGCAAGAGTTAAGAGATCGCCAGTTTTTTGTACATTTGGATCAAGGAGTTTTAAGTTTTGAGATAAATCTGCCTTTGTTCTATCAATACCGGGATCGAGAGCAAGATCTGCTTGCATCGACCAGAAATCAATAGGTGCAATGGCAGTAGCACCCTCTTTACTTACATCAATAGTAGTATAACGTGGATCTGCCAGAGACTTATCTCTAAAATCACTAACAATAAATCCAGATTTGAATCGATTTAAACCATTTGCATCAGTTACTTCCAGAGACTTTGCATTCAACTCAAGCATTGTGAGGCTGGTAACCTCCTCAAGGTTTTCAATCCTTTCCTCAAGTTTCGCAATGTCGCGCATTGTGAATCTTCTGTTATCTCTCAATAAGATCTTAGGATCTTTTGCTGGATTGCGGAGATATGCTGGAAGAAATACTTGTGCAACTTCCATTGCATCGTCAGCAAGCACAGGTGCTTGTGGATTATCACTTGCTTCACCTCTAACAACTTCAACTTCACCAAGGCGATTGATAGTAACTAAATCAACTCTTGGTAAGTAATAACTATATCCAATAAATGATGTTTCATCTGGAGAAACAACATATCTGTAGTTTGCTTCATATGTTCTACTGCTAAATGCAAATGGAGATGCATTTGTTGCGGATGGATCAAACTCAGTAACTCTTGGTCTAAAGTCAAGAAGGTCACTGACTCTGGTTCCATTTGGAACTGCAGGAATATCAGAGTTGTATCTTTCTTCGGTGTAAGAGTTGACTGTAAAGATATCTCCAGAGTTACCAGAAGGAACTTTATAGTAATCCAGAATAATCAGGAGTTGCTTATCTGGGATGGCACCACCCTGTATTCTTCTGATTCTGGAGTAGTCGCAATATTGGTTCTTATGACCTTTATCCAGAATGTAGTTTTTGGTTCTGTCTACATAACTACCATTTGTTATTTGTTGGACTACTGCGCTAATTGATGAATCCTTAAACTTAACTGTTTCACCAACTTCAAAGTTATCCTCATTTAAGTAAACAAAATCAATAGTTGTTGAAGTTTTATTTACTACCTGAGCAACTGCTCTACTATCTTGTCCAACAATTTTTTCACCAATAATAGCATTTACATCCAATGATAATCCAGTAGCGAAAGTTAACTTATCTAAAACTGGTGCGGATGTATTAGTAGATTCGTAGATTGCACGAACATTAACAACATCAGGTACGTTCAATGAAATCTCTTCATCTTCCACTCTCAAACCATAGTAAACACTTGTAGTAAGACCAGAAGCAGTTGATGCGCCACTTGTTCTTGTTACTGATACTTGTCTACTTCTCTCGAAGTTTTTAGACTTATTGGTGACATTTCTCTTTTGAAGAGTAGCAATAACAGTTACATCACCTGTTTGTGATGCGACAAGATTTGTAAGAGTGACCGAGCGACCATTTGCACCTAAAGTAAACTGATCTCTCGTAAGATTTTCTGTTGTTCCATTTGCATAGTGAACAGAATATCTTTCAGCATCAAACGTTTCAAAGAATACACTAGTGATACCTGCAGAAGCATCTAAAGCATCTGAAGTGTAAATGGTAAGTTCTCCATTCACATCAGTTGTTCGACCAGTAATCTGTTTGGTGATTGTTAACTCTGAAGATGCAAGATCGACAGAAGCAATATTTGATTCTGGAAGCTCAGAATAAAGACCAGAAGCCTCAACACCAGTAATCCTAGGAACCATGATTCTGAAAACAGAATCGGTGTTTTCGACAGTTGCTACTGCAACCCCAGTAACGCTAGAGTCTAATGCTACCAGTCCAATAGAGGTTCCATTAGCAGCAATTGATGAAACTCTATTGAAATTGGGATCATCATTACCATCTTTTTGATATGCAATGATAGATTCTGTTTTAATGCCAGTTACTCCAGCAAAATATCTTCCTGGTACTGCTCCAGTATTTCCTCCACTAACTGTTAACTTATCTGTAATAGAGAAGTTTGGTGGCAATGTTCCATAAAGAACAGTATCTGCAATAAAATCAGTTTGTAAAGACGTATTCAAAGTGTTTGAATCTTGCCAAACAGATTTGATGTCCTGTACAGTATGTGCATCAATCGCTTTAATACCTGCTTTATATTCCTCTCTCTCATTGATGATTACAGTTTCACCAACCAAGAAAGTTCCTGATGTTTGTGACAGGCTGAATGCTCCATCATTTGGTTTGGAAGCAAGATATCCAGTTGCGCCACTAGAAAGTCCTCTTACAAATGATGTTAGGGGTACTTCCGAAGTTGAATATTCTTTTCCAAGATAAAGAGTTGTATAAGTCTGAATATCAAAAAGATATAAATCCCATTCCGTAGATGCTCCAGAATATGGGGCATCGGAAACACCATACCAATAAACTCTTGCCTCACCAATCTTCAGACCAGTTCCAGCATTATTTGTAGAAGTATTTCTTCTTCTATTATAAAGAGAAATGACGTTATCTCCACTTCCAGTTGGAGCACCAATATTGATATATGGAACACCATATACGTTATTGACCTTCAACAAGCTTCCCATTGCAAATGGTACTAATGCACCATTAACTTTTTTGGTTTTTCTTGGTTTTGGTACATCAACGATAGTTGATCCTACAAGATCAACATCAAAACCCTTAACGTATGCGGTGCCAGCAGACACTCTAACACACATCAAATCGTCATCTGGTATATTTCCTTGTTCAGTTTTTTGACCCTCCCTGTAGAGCCCTCCATTGCCAGTCTCGTTGTTTAGAGAATTGACAACATCTACCTTGAAAGGATCAATTGCGTAGTTTCCAGATTCTTCAAATGTTCTTTTAGCAAAATAATCTTTAATTATGCTATACTGAGTTTTATCCTGTAACTTCTTAATCTTACCTTGATCGACTTTAACGAGTTCTACGAAGTTGGTATCATCAAAGTCTAAAAGTTGCTTCTTCGCTAACTTAACACTAATCTTTAATCTATCTGCACCTGGTGCAGCATAGTTTGTAAATCCTTTTGCGTTATCATTTAATGTCTGATCTTGATCGGAGTTGACAATCTCCTCAATAATATCAAATCCAACTCTATATGATGGGTTATTATTATATGGATCA
>Ga0129342_1001393_pt1 | contig 10758 bp, 2 predicted proteins | sample CPBDNA_5_FD_94426 | JGI IMG/M metagenome (GOLD analysis project Ga0129342, IMG submission 94426) | Freshwater to marine salinity gradient microbial communities from Chesapeake Bay, USA - CPBay_Sum_15_0.2_DNA | ecosystem: Environmental > Aquatic > Marine > Coastal | place: USA: Chesapeake Bay...
CGCAAACTTCGTGAGTCCAAGACCAGATGGCGATAAATTCTTTGGAAGCAAGATATCAATTGCGAAAACTGCCACTGGATACACCATGGCAGTAAGTGCTCCAGGACTGAGTGACACGAAGGGAAGAGTCTATCTCTACAATTATACCGATGCGGATGGCTGGCAGTTAATTAACAATCCTAATTATAGGGGAATATACCAACCAGGTGGAACCTATCCTGCAACTGAAATGCTTGCTGGAAGGACATACACCATTAATACTGCGGGCACGACCAACTTCTCCGATGTGGGATCTTCCTCAAATCTTGTAGGAACCACGTTCGTTGCCACAGAAGCTGGAACGGGAACTGGAACTGTGACCCAGAACAGTTTCTATCCAAAGGGTTCGATAGTGTTTTACAATGGTAGCCTATGGCAGGCGCTGGAGGACAATGTTGGAGATGGCAGCACGATTACAATCGAAAGCAATGATTGGATTAGATTGGACGATGTCAATACAAATGTTTCATTACCAACCAGCGTAAGCATTGAAGATGATGGATCCACTCTTGCATCAGGAATACTAACTCCTGATCAGATTGCTGAATTAATCAAGGAAGGTGATAAGTTTGGAAGTGCATTAACATTCAACAATGACGCATCACTATTAATAATAAGTGCGGTTGAGGCGGATGGACAATACTTTCCTAACTACAAGGGAATATGGCAGCCAAATTATGAATACACACAGGGTGACGTTGTCAAGTATGAAAACATGTATCATAAATTGGAAAATGTTGGATCAACAGCAGTTGGACCTGACAGTTCAATTAGAAGTTTTAATCAATTGCCTAAATTAGGCGAACCTTGGGTAAATGTTGGTGACAGCAGCTCGTCAGCTGTTGGAAAGGTATTCGTATATGAAAGAAATACTGCAGGATACTACAGCCTAAATCAAACAATCACTGCTGATAATCTAGCAGAACTAAGTGATCTTGGATCAGAAGAGACCATAAGTTCAGGTGATTTGTTTGGATTTGCTGTTGATGTGGACTTTGCGGGTAACACCTTGGTAATTACAAGTCCAAAGGCTGACAAGAATTTACAAAATCAGGGCAGTGCGTACATATTCAAGAGAGAATTAGATTCAACAGCATCTAAGTATAGACTAAAACAGAAGATAGAAAGTTACGGATTGTATCCTAATGAATACTTTGGACAATCTGTGTGCATGACCGATAATTCTGCCAAGATTGTGATTGGCGCAAAGAGCACTGGCTACGAATTACCAATTAGATTTGATGCTTCGCAGACATCCTTTGATACCACAACTACCAGCTTTACTTCATACGGAGGCTACAGTGGAGCTGTTTACGTCTTCGATCTCAAGGATTCAAGATACTTGCTGACTGAAAAATTAGAGGATGATCTAAGCACAAATGAATCATTTGGTTTCAGCGTTTACTGTTCCACAGATGTTGTGGTGGTTGGTTCACCAAATTACGTCGAGCCAACCACTCACGGTCCAACTCTTGACTTTGATGGACCTATCATAGGGATGGTAAGGCTGTTCAAGAAGCAGTCTGGTGTTGACAGCCTCAGAATAATTGGATCACAACCTGACAGCGTTGATCTAGCAAGGATCAAGAGAATCTCTCTATACAATGAAAAGGGTGACACCAAGATACAGGACATTGAAGTTGTTGATCCTGCAAAATTAAAGATACTTGCGGCAGCGGAAAAGGAAATAGAGTACAAGACCATATATGATCCTGCCACTTATAATGTTGGTACTGACACTGTTGTGGTTGATGAAACCATCGCATGGTTTGATAAGAATGTAGGCAAACTATGGTGGAACGTAGGAAATGCCAAGTGGGTTGAATACGAACAGGGAGACACTGCTTATAGATTGGCAAATTGGGGAGCCCAGGCAGTTGGATCCAGCATTGATGTTTATGAATGGGTGGAATCCAAACTGTTGCCTTCGGAATGGTCAGTGTTGGCTGACACCACCGAGGGATTACAGCTGGGCGTATCTGGTCAGCCTTTGTATGCTGATGATACAGTTTACAGCGTTAAGGAATTTTTAAATGTCAATACTGGATTGGTAACGGAAACAAAATATTATTACTGGGTGAGAAACAAGGTTACCGTACCAGAAAATACTATAGGTAGATCAATTAGTGCCGCTGAAGTAGCCGCACTCATAAACAATCCAACAACGCTTGGAAACACCTACATTGCGCTAGCGGATTCGGACAAGATATTCTTTTACAATTATAGAAATCTTGTTAATGACAGCAGAGCAATTCTAAATTTAGAATTCTATAATTCAAGCATGAAGAATAACGTTGCTCACAATGAATTCATGCTGCTAACGGAAAATGATGAGGACAGCGTGCCCAACGAAAGTCTAGAAAGAAAATGGATAGACAGTTTGGTTGGATATGACACCCAAGGCAATAGGGTACCTGATCCTGCCATTCCTGACAAGCAGAAGTATGGTGTATCTTACAGACCAAGACAAAGCATGTTTGCAAACAGGAAACAGATACTCAAACAGTCAATTGAATACATAAATGGAATTCTATTAAAAGAAGCATTCAGTGATACCGTAAACTTTACCAAATTAAATTTGGTTGATCCACAACCAGACGAATCAAGATTCCTATATGATGTTAAGGTTGACGGAGTGATTGATTTACAGAACGTGGGTACAACAAGAGTCAAGCAGGCAGTGCTTACTGCAAACATAGTTGACAATGAAATTTCATCCATCAACATCGTGGATCCAGGATTTGGATACAAACCGCAGGAAAGATTTAGCGTGGGATCATCAGGATTATTCGAGGGTCCACCAATTACCATAACAGGAGATGGAACGAAAGCGGAGGCGGTTACCCGCATAGACAGTCAGGGAAGGATAGCCGAGGTAACGGTTACGAATGGTGGAAGAAACTACACCAGCGCTAACATAAATGTGAGGCGCTTCTCGGTGTTGGTTGAGAGTGATGATACGGCAAACAATTATTGGTCAATCTACGCATGGGATGAAGCAAGAAAAGTGTTCTTTAGGACGGCATCCCAGGCATTTGACACTACCAAATACTGGCAGTATGAGGACTGGTGGAAGGAAGGATACAGCCCAGTCTCAAGAATTATCAAGGAAATCCTCAACGTCAGCGTGGAACCATCAGTCACTATAGAAATTGGTGAGCTGATACGGATTAAGGAATACGGTGCTGGTGGATGGGCAGTTTTTGAGAAGACTGCGGAATCCAGCGATATCCCACTAGGCAACTACACGCTGGTTGGAAGGCAGAATGGAACGTTCCAGTTCACAACAAGCCTGTATGATATAGCAAAGAGTGGAGTGGGCTATGACAACGTGGTGAGTTTTGACACGGGACTGTATGATTTGGAGCCAACGGAAGAATTGAGAAACATCCTTGCAGCAGTCAAGGAGGACATCTTCGTGGGCGACTACAGGATTGAATATAACAGGCTGTTCTTCAACAGCATACGCTACCTACTGCACGAACAGATTTACGTGGACTGGATTTTCAAAACCAGCTTCCTGCAGGCAGTACACAGGGTGGGCAACCTAAAGGTTACTCCAAACTATAGGAGCGATAACCTCGAGAGCTACGAGCAGTACATCAACGAGGTGAAGCCATACAAAACCACCATAAGGGAATACGTCAGTGCCTACGACGAGGTTGAAACCAACGGAGTGGCAACCGTGGACTTTGACATGCCAGCGGTGTATTCACAGCAGGCAGGCAGCATAGTCACTGTGGACGAGAACAGTCCGCTGGTAGCACAGCAGCCATGGAAGTCATGGTTTGACACGAGGGGTTACAGCATCAGCGAAATTGCAATTGCGAATGGGGGTTCGGGATACACCAGCGCACCAAGAGTGGTAATCACGGGAAATGGAACCGGAGCGGAAGCGACGGCATACATCTCAAGCGGCAGGGTAACGGGAGTTAGGCTGCTCAGCAAGGGACAGGGCTACACGAAAACGCCCACGGTATCCTTGGTTGGTGGTAATGGTTCCAACAGTGATAGGGCAAAGGCAGTCGCGTACCTAGGAGAGGGAAATGCGAGAAGCTTTGAGCTCAAGGTAAAATTTGATAGGATTAATGATGTGGGACTATTCACCAATCTTTCCGACACGGAATCGTTCACGGCGACTGGTACCACGGCTGTGTTCCCTCTGAGATACGCACCAACCACGGACAAGACTAAAATCACGATATCCAAGAACAACCAAACCGTGCTGTCAAGCGATTACAGGGTGTCAATATTCACGTCAGTAGTGAATGGATACAGCCTCATCCAGGGCAGGATTGTGTTCAACACCGCACCCGAGGCTGGTGATGTGATTAGCGTGGCATACGAGAAAAATATAGAGCTGCTGGACAGCGTGAACAGGATTAACAAATACTACGCACCAACCGAGGGCATGAAGGGCAAGGAGCTCAATCAGCTGATGACGGGAATAGACTATGGTGGAGTGCAAATCCAGGGAACGACATTTGACGTAACGGGTGGATGGGACGCGCTGCCTTGGTTTACGGACAGCTGGGACAGCGTGGAAACCAGTGCGGACTACTACGTGGTTGCGGATGGCAGCACGGATTCCGTGACGCTACCATACGTGCCAGCGGATGGACAGGAGATTAACATCTATCTCAAGAGGGCGGGAACGCAACGATTACCAACCATTGATGATTTACAGTATTCCGATAGGATTGCCAATCCACCAGTGGTGAGAATAGACGACCCGTTCTTTTTCGAGGGCAATGACAGTTCAACCAGTAGCAATCCCAATGCGGAAATGCCAACGTTCGTGGGAGATGGCAGCACGAACACCATTGACATCGGACAGTACATCACAACCAATGACGGTGACATCCTCATATTCCGTCCGGTGGAGAGTGATGGTGCCGTGACGATAACGGATCCAAACATAGTGGACACCAACATCACGGGAGGTAGCCTGTCACAGATTGACGGAGCATACTCAACTGCCACGGGGCTTACCGTGGAGGAAATCAAGATTACGGGCGGAAGGTACGTGGGTCCGGAACAGGTGCCCGCACCGGAGGAAAACATTCCCGGGCAGGTGCTTGACAATCTCAGCATCAAGGTATTCCAAACCACCAATTCGGGAGCGGCTCCCCTGGAATCAAACGTTACCGTGGCGGATGGAAGCACGTCAGTGTTTGACATAGGACAGAGAATTGTTGAGGACAAATCCGTGTTGGTTTACGTGGATGGAATCAAGCAGGTGCTGGACACGGACTACACCGTGAGGGGCGGTGAAATATCGTTCACGCAGACTCCTGACAGCAACAAGAAAATAGAAATCATCAGCATAGGCATAGGCGGAATAGGACTGCTGGATTACCAGGAATTCGAGGCGGACGGTGATACAAATCTGTTCCTAACCAACGCACCATACGAGCTGTCCAGCTCCGTGTTCGCAACCATAGACGGAGTTGAAACCAATGCGGTGTTCAGCGACAGCACGGACACGATTGACACAGTGGGCAGGGCATTGGTACAGTTTGGAACCAAGCCAGCCAGGGGCAGCACCATCAAGATAGTGATGTTCCAGGCAAGCGAAAGGGTTGACAGCGGACAGCTGGGCTTGGTAAGGGTGAACAGGCAAACCACCACCCTCGGCACGGAGAGAACGATTGACTTGGATAACTTCGTTGAGCTCACGGCGGAGAGTTCCATAGCCTCCATGGTGGTTGAAATCAACGGAGTCAAGCTCAAGGGAGTTGACACGACGTATGCAATTTACGATGGCACGGACACGTTCACGCTGGGACAGGATCCATTCGAGGCATCGGGTGCCATCCTTGGCAGCAACATTTCCGTTTTCATAAACGGCGACAGGAAGACGTTCATCCAGGATTTCGTGTACGATGGTACAACCAAGGTGCTAACGCTGACAGCAGGAGTTGCCACGGAGGGAGACGTAATCAAGATTGAGAATAACTTGAGGGCGGAATACAGAGTTGGCAGCAACAGATTGGTGCTGGCTGATGGTGTGTCGTTCTCGCAGGGTGACACGCTCTCGGTAACATGGTTTAGCGAATACCCAAGCATGGAAATATACAGTGACGTGAGGACTGGCGGTAAGGTGAATTATGAACTGCCATACGCTCCCCTGGGAGTTGACTACGTTTGGGTGTACAGGAACGGCGAGAGGCTTACGCAGGATGAGGACTACAGCATTTCTCTGCCAAGGGGCGTTATATACATCACGGGATCAAACACGGAGGATGATGAGATCACCATAACCACCTTTGGTGCGAACGTGTACAGGCTGCCAAGCGCATTTGAAATTTCCAAGGACGTGCTCAACGTGTACAGATACAACAGATACTCCACGGACACTGCCATGAAGTTGGCAAGTCCCCTAAACTACTATGACGAGACGATTGAGCTAACTGACGCGAGTTCGCTGTATGCGGCAGACAGGAGGGAGAACAGTGCGGGCGTGATAGAAATCAATGGAGAGAGGATCCAGTATCTCAGAAAGGTGCGCAACACGCTAACCCAATTAAGGAGAGGCGCGAATGGAACCGCAATCCGAGAACTGCACCCAGTGGATTCCCTGGTTGCCAACGTGGGCCCAACGGAAGCACTGCCCTACACGGATGAGCAGGAGAGGACGGACTTTGTCAGCGATGGCAGTTCCGTGCTGATAGGGCCTCTGGATTACGTTCCCGAGAAGAGCAGCACGGGCACGTGGACAGCCACCACCATCCCCGCAGACTATGAGAGATGCGACACGGTGGAGGTTTTCGTCGCGGGCAGGAGAATGCGCAAGTCACCAATAACCGTGTACGATGAAACCCTGGGCCCAACCAGTCCAGCGGCGGACAGAGAAATTGAGGCAGAATTTGCCGTTGATGGCGTGAATCCATACGTGAGATTGACGCAGGCACCACCAGCGGGAACTAGGATAACCATAATTAAGAGGAAGGGCAACAGTTGGTACGACAGGGGAGCAACAACCGCAACTAGCGGCGTCACGCTGCTTGATAATAGCAGTGCAATAAGCAAGTTCATTGCTGCTAGGACTACCAGTTTACCTGAATAAATACACTATGCAAACGGAAGAGAACAAAATGCCAAATAACCAAGAAGACACCAAAGAGAACAAGAAACCCGCAGTAAATGAGACCGGAGGGTTCCATTTCGAGGGGCACATCAAGATATTCGACCCGGAAACTGGTGAAGTTTTCCAGGACAAGCGCAATGCCATACACTATGAAAACATGAGTGTTGCAATGGTTCAATCTCTTTCAAATCAAGGATTGGGCACGGTGTACGAAATGAGTTTTGGATCGGGAGGCACAAGCGTTGATCCTACGGGCTTAATCACCTATCTAACACCAAACACGGTTGGAACGAATTCAAGCCTGTACAACCAAACTTTCACGAAGATAGTGGATCAAAACGCTATCGCAAATGTTGATCCAACCAGGAACAAGATGGAAGTGAGGCACATAAGCGGAGCCACATACAGTGACATAATTGTTTCGTGCTTGCTGGATTATGGAGAACCTGATGATCAGGAGGCATTCGATAACAGCGTCAACCTTGATGGTAATTTTGTTTTTGATGAATTGGGACTTAAATCATATAATCCAAATGGTGAAGGAAAACTGCTGACACACGTTATCTTCCACCCAGTGCAAAAATCATTGAACAGATTGCTTCAGATTGATTACACGATTAGAATACAGAGTCTAACAAGTTTTAGTGAGGGGTAATAGATGCCATACATTGTAAATTTTACGGACAGGGATAACAAGTCACCCATTACCGTTTTTGACAATACGTCTAGCAATGATACCAGCCTTACCTTTCCGGGAAGAAACGTTACAGGATACGGACAGATAATAGCAGAAAACTTTCTGTCGCTGTTAGAAAATTTTGCATCAGCAAGCCAACCAGTAAATCCAGTGGAAGGACAATTATGGTATGACACTACCAATGGCGTGCTACAACTGTATGATAATACTGCATGGAAGGCAGCATCAAACATTCAGAAAGGTCCAACTGAACCATCAGTGGAGACGGCAAAGGTTGGAGAACTTTGGGTAGACACCACGAACCAACAGTTGAGAATCTACACTGGATCTAGATGGTTATTGGTAGGACCAGCTGAGAGTTCCATTGATGGCAAGAGATATGGGCCTGCAGTTGAAAGAGTAATTGATCAGGACAACACTGATAGAAATGTCCTTATATTCTACATAGCTGACACGCCTGTCGTAATTCTATCAAGAGATTCATTCACTCCCAAGATAGAAATCAAGGGTTTTGATCAAGTCAAGGCAGGAATTAATATTGCGACTCCCGCAAACGCATCCGAGGAAACAGAATTTGCATCAATCTTTTTAGGTGGTGAACTGCCCAAGCTGGTAGGCACGGCAAAAAATGCTGATGCACTAAACGTTGGTGGAGTAGAAGTTGCGGCGGGTAAATTTTTAAGGAGTGATACCACAAACACCACCGAACAGGGATTTAACGTAAGGAACAACACCGGGATAACGATAGGACTTGACGGTAACTTCCAATTAAACACTTCCGCGACATCAGCAAAAATTTATAACAGTGCTGCGGGAAGTTCGATTGATTTACAGATTAACAGGAATGGAATACCTGACACCATCCTAAGGGTGATTGATGACAAGGTGGGCATAAACATTGCAGCACCTAACAACGCTCTTGACGTGGGAGGTGATGTGGGTGTGACTGGATCCATTGTCGTATCCAACACAAACGATTCGATTAATTTACAAACAGGCAGCATTAGAACTGAGGGCGGCGCTAGCATAAAGAAAACTCTAAGGATTGGACAGGGACTAAACGTCAGTGGAACAACTACCACGTCTAATATTGTTCCAGAATCCAACGAAACTTACGATTTGGGATCATCCACGCTTAGATGGAACGAGGTAAAAGCAAAGAAAGTAATAGCGGATGAAATAGAAGGAACCATCAGCGGAAACATCACGGGAAATGCGAACACGGCAACCAACCTCAAGAATGTAACAAACTTTACAATGGCTGGAGATGTTGTCTCCAATGGATTCACATTTGACGGCATAGGAGATCCTAAAGTTTTCAACACGCAGCTGACTGCGAATATCATAACCAGCAAGAATCAACCCCTACCAAACCGTTCGGGCGAATTTGATGAAGTATTGGTTTATAGGGCAAACGCTCTCACAGGCAGTACATCAACTGGATTGTTAAGACAGTCAAGAGACACATTCATTGCTGATCTTGGAATTCCAATAGGAGCAATACTTCCTTTTGCGGGACCAAATGTTCCTTACGGTTTCCTACTGTGTGATGGTGGTGAAGTTGAGATAGCAAAATTTAGAAAGTTACATGACATCATAGGTAATACCTATAACGGAACGGTCGCACTGGCTGGTGCTAGTGGACAAACATTTAGGGTACCAGATTTGCGTGGTAGATTTGCTCTTGGTAGGCACAACATGGATAACAATATTTCAATACCAAATGATGTTGGAGGATTTATTGATAATGGTGGTGGTTCACCAGTACCTGCGCGTATATCAGGAACTGAACCAGAAACACTGGCTGCATCAAGCGGTTCCAGTTCCGTTGTCCTACAGAGATCGAATTTGCCAGAACACTCACACACGCTGAGAGGAGCTGGTGGTGAACAGTTTTATGCGGTTAGAATAGATTCCGCCACAACACCAGACAGTGTTGACAACAAGGCGCCTACTAGCGTGGCCAATGACGCACAGTATCTACCAGACAGTGGAGGCATCAAGATACCATCAGGCACGACACTAAGTTCACCGGTTGGAATCATGAATCCATACTTAACCATAAACTATATAATTAGATCAGGACCACCTGCATTTACAAGCTCACCATAGGAATAAAAAATGGCATATCAAGTTAATAAAACAGACGGAACGATTGTAGCAACTGTAGCAGATGGACAGATTGATACACTTTCTACTGATCTTACATTAATTGGAAAAAACTATAGCGGATTTGGTGAAGCACTCAATGAGAACTTTATTAAATTGCTTGAAAATTTTTCAAGCACAACACAGCCAACCAATCCAATAAAAGGACAGATATGGTTTGATGGCACCGAGAACAAACTTAAGGTATACAGTGGAACGGCATTCGTTCCCGTGAGTTCCGCAACGGTATCCAACACGCAACCATCAACACTAGGAGTTGGTGATTTATGGTTTAATGATACTGACAAGCAGTTATACTTCTTTGACGGAACAAACACCATCCTGTTGGGTCCGGACTATTCGGAACTGCAGGGGCTGAGTGGATTGAGAGTATCCAGCATTCTGGACAGCCTAAACCAAACTCGCGTGATTACCAGCCTGTACAATAACGGAATACTGCTAGGAATATTTTCAAAGGATTCATTCACACCAAAGAGTGCCATTGAGGGTTACTCAGGAAGCATAGAACCAGGATTTAATCAAGGAACCCTAGCAAATATGAAATTTGATGTGACAGCGACTAACTCTGACAAGTTAGGAAACATAGATGCGACTACCTATGCAAGGCGTGATACATCAAATCAATTCGCGGGACAGATAAGGGTAAACAGTAATCTAGGAATAGTGTTTGGTGCTGGTGACCAAGGAAACCTCACAGTTGGTGGAGGTGGTGACGTATTCTTTTCAAACACTGCGTCCGACAAGGCAATCACCCTGCAGGTGA
>Ga0129342_1001394_pt1 | contig 10753 bp, 10 predicted proteins | sample CPBDNA_5_FD_94426 | JGI IMG/M metagenome (GOLD analysis project Ga0129342, IMG submission 94426) | Freshwater to marine salinity gradient microbial communities from Chesapeake Bay, USA - CPBay_Sum_15_0.2_DNA | ecosystem: Environmental > Aquatic > Marine > Coastal | place: USA: Chesapeake Bay...
GTTGGTCGCAGCAGCGCTTCGCGCGCCGGCGTGACAAACAGGTGCATGAACTCGTGGATGCGGCAGTGGGATACGTCGCACGCGTGGTGATCCCGGCCCTGCCGGTCGACTACATCGCCACCGGCGGCGACCGTCCCCTCGTCGACGCGGTGCTTGACGATCCGCGCCTACGCCCGCTCGTCGGCGTGCCCCGCGGACCCCACCTGGACATCCCCGACCCCCGACGCGATGCGGTCGAGTCCCTGCCCGAGCGGCTCTCGACCGTCAGCATCGACCTGATCGACCCGTGACGGGCCGGGATCTGGCTACCCTCGGCCCATGCTCGACGACCTGAGCGAGGATCAGCCCGCGCCCGAGGACGGCCCGGACGTCGATCCGTGGACCCAGCGGTTCTACCAGCGCGGCACGCAGGGGTTCGAACGCGTCATCTTCTTCAGCGACGCGGTCTACGCCATCAGCCTCACCCTCATCGCGGTCCAACTCGTGCTGCCGGCGCTCAGCGACCTGAGTTCCCGCGATGTCGGCGAGGTCATCACGGAGAGCCTGGGCAACATCTGGGCATACGCCTTCACGTTCATCTGGGTGGCGTTCTACTGGAAGGCCAACCACCGCTTCACCCTCACGCTGCGGCGGATGGATAACCGCTACATCTGGGCCGTGCTGATCTACCTGGCCTTCATCGCCCTGCTCCCGCTACCGGCAGCGCTCCTCGGCGAGGAGTGGGATCCGCGTGCGCTGGCGTTCTTCTTCGTCTACATGGCCTGCGTCAGCCTGCTCGAAGTGGTGCTGATGATCATCGCCATTCGCGGTGACCTGCTCGTGCGTCAACTCACCGGACCCCAGCAGCGCCGCTGGGTGTTGAGTTCGCTGAGTCCGGTCGTGGCCGCGCTGGTGGCGGCTCCCCTGGCCTTCGTCACGGCGTACGGCAACTACATCGCGATCGCGGCCATGATGGTGATCGCCTTCGGCCTCAGCGCGCTGGTGCGTCGCCGCTACGCGGTCGCGCTCTAGCACTTCGGGCTTGACGGCCTCTGCCCACTCGGACACCCTTGCAGCATGCGACGACTCGTGACCGCCCTCTCAGCCGCAGCACTCACCTTCGCCCTCGCCGCCTGCGGTGGCTCCGGAGGTGACAGCGAGCCCAGTGAGAGCATCCTCACCGGGGTACCCGCGCCGGAGGAGAGCATCCTCACGGGCGTACCCGCACCTAGCGAGTAGCCGCGACGTCCGACGGGCGTCGTTCGCGCACGAGCGCCACGCAGATGAGGGCCAGCACCGCGCCCACCATGCCGTTGACATGCAAGCCCGCAGCAATGCTGTCGGCAATCACCTGACTCGTCTCGATCCCCGAGGGCAGTGGTACGGCGTACTGGCTCATGACGTCCGGCGACGTTGCGGCCCCCTGGATCTCAGCCACCTGTGCCGCGACCTCGTCGTCAGTCAGCCCCTGGGCCTGCAAATCTCGCGCCAGGAAGACGCGACCGAGGGTGAAGACGACGGTGTTCATCGCGACCACGGCGAGCACGGCACCGAGGGCCTGAGCCGAGCCGCGATAGGCGCTGAGCTGCCCAGAATCGACCCCGGGAGCCGAGATGAGCACCCCACTGGTCACGGTGATCGATGCAGCGACGGTGAGGACGTTGTAGACGGTGACGTAGACGACCGGTACCCACAGCGGCGAGTCGGCGGTGACCAGCAACGAGCCCACCATCGCGACGGCGAGTACGCCGAAGAGCCACTGCGCTGTCCGCGCGATCCCGATGCGCTTCATGAGTGGGCCGGCGACCAGGCGCGTGCCGAGCACCGCCGCGGCCTGCGCAGGGATCATCACGAGGGCCGTCTGCAGGACCGTGAGTCCGTAGAGGTACTGGAAGGCCATCGTCATGAAGAAGACGGTGTTGATGAGCGGGATGATGATCACGGTGGTCAGGAGCGCCCGGGAGCGCCCGACGCGCAACGGGGCGATGGAGAACGACGGTGACTTCATCCTGCGCACGAGCACCGTCGTCGTGGTCGCGAGGGCAACACTTACCGCCATGCTCGCGAGAGTGATGGGTGCAAGCAGTCCTTCATCGCTCACGCGATTCAGTGCCTGCACCGCGGAGGCGATGGTCGCGCCCGCGAGGACCGGGGTGATGACTTCCCCCGGGGGGCGGCGCTCGTGGGTGCGTGACAGCAGCAGTCGCGTCGCGATGAGCATCACCACTCCGCACGCGACCCAGGTCGCCGGCACCCATCGCCATGACACCTCCCCCACGACGAATCCGGTGATCACGGGGAAGCACAGCCAGATGAACGGCGAGACCATGCCGAAGGTTCCGAATGCTGCGGCGCGGGCCTTCGGCTCGGGGAATCGGTCGGACAGCAGGCCGATGCCGACGATCTGGATTCCCGTCGCGGCGATTCCCTCGACGAGCAGGCCGATGACGACGGCGGGCAAACCTTGCGCGATCGCGACGACTGCGGATCCGGCCATGAAGGCCACGCTCATCCACGTCAGCACGAGCCGATGGCCGAGACTGTCACCCAGGCGACCGGCCAGGAAGACAATGAGCAGTGACGCGATCGGCGGGATCGACAAGGCAACGCTCGCTTGGGCCTGGGTGAGTCCGAGATCGGCCAGCATCGGCGTGAGCATGTAGTTGAACGACGCCATCACCGTGAACGAGCCACCCACGATGAGGCAGATACCCAGCAGGGTGCGTCGCGGACTGGACGGCGGAGCCGTCCGTGGGGCGCTCACGGGCACAAGGCTAGAAGCAGGCACTTGCAGCGAGCCGCAGCAGCCACCATGCACCGCATCTTGGGACAACGGCCCTCGTCGCGGTTGCAGTAGTCCAGGTACTGGCTCTTGACGACGTTCGGCTCGAACTCGTGATGGCATCTCGCGCGACATGAATGAGTTTTCCGACTAGCAGGTGGCGTGAAGGGATAGGCTCCCAAGAAGTGCCACGTATGCCCGGGGAGGAAGCATGACGGACGCCACACCAGCACCCGCGAGCGCGTCCGGTGGTTCCGGCAGCGGGAGCGGCATGCCACTGACCGCCCTCATCCTGGGCATCGTTGCCGTGGTGTTGTCTTTCATCCCGATCATCCCCATCCTGTCGCTCGGACTCGGTATCGCCGCCATCGTGCTCGGGATCATGAGCAGGAAGCGCCAGGGCGGCACCATGGCGACAGTTGGCCTCGTCCTCGGCATCGTCGCCATCGTTCTGTCGATCGTGGTCAACTTCTTGATCTTCGGCTTGCTGATGGGTTCTTGATCGTCGGCTTGCTCATGGGCTGAAGCGGCCGACCAGTTGCGACCTCGATACCTCTCGTGAAACGGGCCGATGTCGACCCCGCTGTCACGAGGGGCAGTCTCGTTCACATCTGGTTCCCATCAGCTCACGATGCGGCGCTTGATCGCATCCTCGAGGCCGGCAATCGCATTGCTGACACCAGACGCGTAGGCATCCACATACAGGTTCAGAGCCGGGCGGCCTGCTTCCGTCCCGCTTAGCTGCCCTGGATCGCCTTCCAGGCAAGGAGCACCGCGATCGCGGCAAGGATGGCAGCGTTGATGACACGCTGGTGCTTGGTCGTGAAGATGTTGAGTCGATGGAGGAATCCAGCTGCCCGGGCACCGCTCATCGTCACCAACGCAGGAGGAAGGACGAGTGGAAGCACCGCACCGAGGAGCAGCAGGGCCGATGCGAGGATCTTGCTGTCCAACGGTGCGTTCGCCTGGGTGATGTGGTGACTGCCCGCCAGGACGATAAGCAAAGTTGAGGCGTTGAGGGCCATCGCCACCGCGCCCAGGCCGACGAAAACCACAGACCGGCGACTGCTCAAGAGGGCCTGGATCCGACTCGGTTTGGCGGGCGCCTTGGGTTTGCGCGAGACGATGAGGATCGCCCACACGCCCAGGACCACCGCAAGCGCGGCGTCGATGACCCGGTCGATGGTGTGCGGCCCGTCGCCGGAACCGCCCACCTGAGCCAGCAGCGTTCGACAGATGGCGATGAAGAGTGCGGTGAGGATGGTGCCGCCGAGCGCGAAGAGCCAGGCGCGCTTCAACGCGTGGCTTCCGCTCGCCAAGATGAGGACCACCACGGTGAGCACTGCCGGGCTCACGGCCGCCCCCAGGGCAAAGGGCAGGGTGCCCAAGACCACGCTGCTCACCGCTGACTGCCCGCCACACCATCAGTCTGTCACCGTCGGGATGATTGACCCGGTGCTGACACGGGCGCACACGCCACGCGGATAGTCGCCCCGCCGCGCCATCCCGGGGATCGCTAGGCCAAGATGACTAAATGGTCGCGGAGCCGAAGTCTCCCCGCCGACGCTTCCGATTGACCTTCAGCCAGCGCGTTCCCTTGACCATCGCGCTCGTTCTCTCCCTCTCCGGCCTCGTCTACACCGCCGTGGCTGTGAACGCGGTGACGAGCTCGCTCACTGACCAGTCCGAGCAAGAAGTCAGCAATGTGAACGCCGCCATCAGCGCCCTCGTGCAAACCGAGTACAACGACATCGTGTCCTACAGGACGCAGACCCTGGAGAGCCGCAAGCAGAGTTTGCAGGACATCGCCGCCCCCATCGTGGCCTCCCTCGATGAGTTCGCCGCAGCCGCCCAGAGTGGTGAACTCACCACCGCGCAGGCGCAGGCCCGCTCCTTGGACATGGTGAAGAGCATGCGATTTGGGAACGACGACTATTTCTTTGTCTACGATCTCGATCTCAACGCAATCGGCCACCCCGACGACCGCATTCAGGGACGCAACCTCACCGACATGCAGGATGCCGACGGGCGGTACCTGCTGCGCGAGGCACGTGAACTTGTGCTGACGCAAGGCAGCGGCTACCTGGACTATCGCTGGGAGAGGCTGGAGGGAGCGGTGCCCTCACCAAAAATCGGCTACTTGTTCCTCTACGAACCATGGGATTGGCTCGTCGGGACCGGCGTCTACGTAGATGATGTGGACGCCGAAGTTCAGAAGCGCCTCACGGCCGTCGAATCTGAGTTGCAACAGACGTTTGCAGACCTCTCCTTTGCTGGGGATGGCTTCTTCCTCATTCTCGACCGTACCGGCGATGTTGTCGCGAGTGGATCACCTGCGGTGTCTGCCGCGGCGCAGACGGCCGCAGGACAGGAGGCGATCGCCTCGATCCTCGCCGCCGCACCGACCGAAGCAGGGGTCGAGCTCACGGCGACGATTCAGGCTCCCTGGAACCCTGATGGTGATGGCGCCTGGCGTATACAAACGTCAACAACCGGTGGCGACTTGGACTGGATACTCGTCTCCGCGGTGAACCAAGAGGAGTTGGCGGCGCCCGCCCGCGCGCTTGCTATTCAGATGGCCCTCATCGCGGTCCTCGTGGTTCTCGTCGGACTGATCATCGGGGTGCTGCTGAGCCGCCGCATCACCAAACCGGTCGACGCGGTCGCGCGTGCGGCCACCTCACTGGCGGACGGCACCTTCGATCCGACGACCTTGGACAGCGCCGCTCGGCGGACGGATGAACTCGGCGATCTCGCTCGCACCTTCCGGACGATGGGCATCGAAATCGCGGCGCGCGAACGTCGCCTGCGAGAGCAGGTCCAACAACTGTCCGTGCAGATCGATCGGACCAAGGTGGCTGCGGAAGTCCAGGAGATCACTGAGAGCGACTACTTCCAACGACTCAAGTCTCGGTCCCGTGAACTTCGGGATCGCGATGACTGACGCTCGTGAACGCCTGGAGCGTCCCATCTTCATTGTGGGGTCACCGCGTTCGGGCACGACCTTGCTTCAAAATGTGCTGTCTCGCGACCCCAGCGTCTTCACACTGGGGCGCGAAAGCAGGTTCCTCTGGCACCGCCTCGGTGGGCAGGAGGTGACCGGATCGTTTCCCGGTGCTGACGCTGTCGCGGCCGAGTACCTGGCAGAGGCGTATCGGGGCGAGCGAGCCTGGGGCGAGGACGAACAGCGACGATGGGCGGCTCGCTGTGCCAGCCAGGGTGTCCCTGCCCAATACCTCGACCTCCCCCATGAACTTGCTGAGGAACTTGGCACCAAGACGGCGGGCCCCTTCGCGGGCTCAGTACAGAGCGAGACCGCGCCCTTCACACTGCCACCCCTTGATCCCGAGTGGGCCGCGGACACAGACGGTCCGGTACGGCTGGTCGACAAGGACACCGGTCACTGCTGGCGGATACCGGAGCTGTCGGCGGCGTTCCCTGACGCGCAGTTCATCTTCGTCGTGCGTGATCCGGAGGACGCCATTCGCAGTCTCATGGCCGGCTGGCGACATCCCACCTGGTTCTTCACGTATCGCCTTGACACTCCACTGAACATCGCCGGTTACAGCGATCTTGCTCCCTGGGGAAAGCGATGGTGGAACTTCAACCTCTTTCCGGGTTGGGAGTCGCTCGTGAACGCGCCCATTGAAGAAGTGGCCGCTGCGCAATGGTCTGCGGCCCTCACTCCCATCATCGAGCACGGTGTGCCACTCATCGAGCAAGGGAGGGCCTTCGTGACGACCTATGAACGGCTGACGAGCGAGACGCGGGCGACACTGAGCGCCATAGCGGAGTTCGCCGACCTTGACGCAGACGCACTCATGGCCGAGGACCTCGACCGGGCATACATGTCGATGAGCGCCGCGACCTTCGATCCGGGCAGCAGCGACCTCCGGCAACGTGCCGATCGGGCACGCACACTCTTGGATCCCCTGTCGACATTCCTCCCGGCAGGCCGCGCCTGACTGGGTCTTAGCCCTCCCCGTTTCACAGAGCGTCGAGTATGCGAGCCATGGAGGCTCGTGATCGAGCCCGCGACTGAAGGGCGCCCATGACCCGATCGCGGTCCTCGATCACGTAGTCGAGCAACTCCCTGCCGAACTCCGAGGCGACGACAATCGTCTCGGGGTCTTGCTCGCTCAGGTTCACTCCCAGGACAAGTTCGTCACCAGGATCCTGTTGCGGGAAGAGAGCGTTGAAGGACAGTCCCAGTTCGCCCAGACCCGAGCCAAAGTAGGCGGTCAGCGGGTCCATGAGCGGCAGATGGACCGTGATCACCTCGAATCGCTCTGTCTCGAAACGGCGGATCAGCCCTTGGAGAGCTTCCACGAAGTCCTGTCCGTACTCCGCGACTCGAATTTGTGCGTGCTTGGTCGCGGACAGCAACTCGGTGACGAATTGCGACTTCGGCGGTAAATCGGCCGGTGGTCGACCTGCCTCGGAGTGGATCTGGCGAGGCAAGCCAACGACCTCGTAGATGCGCTCAAGGATGTCGCGGTAGCGAGCAGGCACATGCACCTCTTGCTCGACCGGTGCCATGAGCGGCCGGTACAGAATCATGACTGCGCGGCGGAAGCCTTTGGGCCCATCGAACCCGATGAACTCCACGTCCGACGGTTGTCGACCGAGCACAAGCCCGGTCTCGTGCAACCCGACCCTGAGCGCACCGGCTTGACTGGCCGGATGCGCGGTAACTCCCTCGACGTAGATTCCGCGCATCCCCAGAGCGAGGATTTGCGGCATGAAGGCCTCATCGAGGCGGTTCACGATCCCGCGCTGCCGGAAGGCCGGGTCGACGGCAGCCGGGCCACCCGACGCCGTCGGCGAATCCGGAGTGGACCGCAGCAGCCCGGTATGACCCACGATGCGCCCGGAAGGCAGGACAGCAACCATGCCTTCGTGGATGTGCGTCTCGATCTTGTGCCGGAAGACATCCGGCTCATAGAGCCAGGACATGCCGATCTTGGTGTAGCCGTACGTGCGGAAGTACAGACGCGCGACTTCAACGGCGTCATCGCTGCTGATTGGTCGGATGACGATGCTGTCGATATCCACCGATTCGTTGTCGTTGCCCTCGGCTTCGACCGCCGCGACGAATTCTGGATCTTCGACAAGGTTGCCCGTGTTCACCGAGCGACCGACCCTTAGCTCACTGCCTCTTACGCCGTCACTGACGAACTCCATCGATTCGGCGTAGCCAAGTGCGAGCAGAGTCTCCAATCTCACGGGCAATTCGCCATTGAGATACGTGGAAGGCGCTCCACGCTGCTTGAGAACGATGGTCACTCGGCCGGGTTCGTATCCCACGGAGACATCCACGTCGATCGCGTCTGACCCGTCGAATGAGTCGGCGATCACTGTCGCCAGTGCCTCACTCAGGAGCGAGGCCAGCTGCGTGCATTCGATCGCCTCAAGGCCGAAACGTCCGGCAGTATCAGCAACCGCTCGGGCGGCAACGTCGAGAGTGGATACGTGAGACAAGGACATCGTCATCACCGTGTCACTCATGAGGGCGTTCCCGCATGAAGACGATCTGCGATGCCGCGCACCTGCTGCGACCATGGATGTTCAGGGTGGAGGAGTGAGAAGAGGCCACCTGACGCGTTGACGACCACCTCTTCGGAAAGCGGTAGGACGGCAATGGTCTCGGCCCCGTAGGCGTCGTCCAGCTGCTCGCGAAGGTTGGTCAGCCCCGAGGGCACCTTGTTCGCGACGAGGAACAGTGACGGCACCTCGAGTCGGCGAGCGACATCGACTGTCACGGCGGTCCCCTGATAGTCCTGGCGGTCCGGTCGCAGGATGAGCAGCAATACGTCGCTCAGGGTGATGGAAAGGAGGGTCTCCTCGTTGAGGCCGGGATGAGTGTCAACGAAAAGGAAGTCCAAATCCAGGTCCCGTGCGAGCTGGCGCATCCCGTCACTCAGGGACTCCACGTCGTACCCATCGCGCAGGATCCTTGCGATGTCCCCGGGTTTCATACTCGAGGGGACGAGATGAAGGGACCCGCCGGGTGACACCGCCGTCGACATCGACACGCGATCGGTGATGTCGTGAGCGACGTCCCGGATAGGACGAGTCCCCCACAGATAGTCATTGAGCGTGCGATCCAAGGTCTCGTCGAAGCCGAAGAGGACATGGATCCCAGGACTTTGAATATCGCAGTCGATGACACCGACCCGGTGGCCCAAAGCAGCCAGATTCGCGGCGACGTTAGACGTCGTGTTGCTCTTACCGGTCCCGCCTCTAAACGAGTGAACCGAGACCACAGTTGTCATGTGCGGAACGTACACCCCATTCACCCGGGTTCGTCGGGTCCCAGAGGCGATGACGACCGTGACGGGGGCAGCTACCAGGCGATGAAGGCCACGAATTGGGATCCGGTCTCATTCGCATCACCTCGTGAAACTCAGGGGGTCCTCCCTCCTGGTCGGCCCCGGCGTCGGTTGGCTGGATGCAATCCGAAACGCTCAACAGGTTCCGGGCTCGCGGCTCCCGTCGATCGCCTCGCCTATAGCCTTCGGCCATGACTCAGACGCACGGAACCCTTCGGGGTTCCGGCGCCGCCACACGTTGGGGTGCAGCAGCCCTCGGGCTCTGTCTTGTGGCCGCTCTCTTCGTCCCCGCAGCCCACGCGCTGGCGATCTCGACCGCAGATGACGGGCCGTCAATCGCACCGATCTTGAAGCGCGACATTTTGGTCGGTGCCGACATGTGGGACACGAAACCGCGGCTTATGTCACTAACCTTGAACTTCGAAGGAATTATCGGCATCCCTGACGCTGACAATCCGGATTTTGACGTCGCCAAGGCGGCCGTGGAGGCAGCCGGTGGTGCGTGGAATGTGATTACCGAGTGCAGCACCACCCCCACACAGATTTCACACACAACTGCCGTCTCACCCGAGCAGTACTACTCCGTTACCGGGGTTAACGGTGAGTTCCTCGATGTGGTGCAGGTTCAGACGTCCTGGCCGGTGCGCCCCAGCACCCTCGATGGCACCGACTTCAAGGTCACTTTGAATGATGGCAGCGTCGTCGACCCCGTGGCATCGATGATCGTGCCCAACTTTGAATACAACGAGCGTTCAGTTCTCATCCTCAACGGCGAGTTCGGCAACCGCTACCCCAAGACGGACTCGCGATCGCGATACCCGGTCAAGGTTGAGGTCGTGCGAGATGCGACCCCGCTTCAGCTGGTGGGCCCCCGAGGCAAGCTCGCCAGTGCTGTCGGGATGACGATCACCAATGACAAGACGCCGTACGACGATCAGCCCAGCGATCCGAAGAAGTGGACCGGTCCACGGATTATCGCGGCCAAGATGACGCGCATGTCGACCCTCGGCGAAAATGGACCGATTCCCCTTAAGCAGGGCCTACTTCCCAATGACGGCGTCTCGATGTACGGCGAGAAAAAGGCGAAGTTCAGGATGCGCATGCTCACCGTTGGCGGGGCCTTCTCACCGGATGGCATCTTTGGTATGCATCCAGGGGACTACCGCAAGCATTTTCGACTCGTAGCCATAGAACATGACGGCACGCGCGTTCAACTAGTCGAGCCCGGTAGGACGTACTACGTCGATGGGCACCCCATCAGGATTGAGGGCTTGGCAGACCTTGGGGTGAAAAAGGATACCTACGATGACTGCTATCAGGAGGACAGCGAAAACCAAATCGACGTCATCCTCTCAGGCAGTGTCAAGGCTGCCAAGCGCATTAAGATCCTGCAGATCCCGGCCAGGGGCGATGGATATTCCCCGCTTTACAGCGATGGAGGTCCGGGCAATAACCCGGTGCCGGGGGTCCGTTACACCGCACCAAGTCCGCGTCATTCAGTGCAGATCATTGACGGGCTCAGGGACCCCATGCGGGTCACATACCGGCCCTAGCCAGTCATCATGGCTCAGGTCTCCTGAGAACTTTGGGCAGAAACGGGGCGGTAGCGTTGCTTTTTGCCCAAAGTTCGGGAGTTGTGGGGCTGTTGATGCTGCGCAGA
>Ga0129342_1001395_pt1 | contig 10752 bp, 13 predicted proteins | sample CPBDNA_5_FD_94426 | JGI IMG/M metagenome (GOLD analysis project Ga0129342, IMG submission 94426) | Freshwater to marine salinity gradient microbial communities from Chesapeake Bay, USA - CPBay_Sum_15_0.2_DNA | ecosystem: Environmental > Aquatic > Marine > Coastal | place: USA: Chesapeake Bay...
AAGCCTAATGCTGCTGGTTTGAGCAATGCAGCTGGTGAAGATCTTGCTGCAGGTGCACTCTGGGGTATGTTGTTCGCAAACGTTGGAATTGATTTCTCTCGTGGAAATGCTTCTAACTGGACAGCTCCTGGACTCGTCCGCTCTAAGATCGGTACAGTTCGTAAGTCTTACCAGTTCTCTGGTAATGCTAAGGATTACGTTGCTCAGTTTGAACTCCCAATGAAAGAGGGTCGTTCTACTAAGTTGTGGATGGACTACGAAGAGTACCGTCACATGCTCAAGTTTAAGGAAGAGTGTGAGATGTACTACTGGTACGGTCAGCGTACGCATGATGACAATGGTCGTACTCAGATGACTGACGAGAACGGTCAACCAGTTGTTTCTGGTCCTGGCTTGTTCGAGCAGATCATCAACAAGGATACATACTCTACTTTGACTCAGAAGAAGATTGAGAATGTAATTGGTGATTTGTTCTACGGCATGACTGATGCTACGGACAAGCAAGTAACGTTGTACACTGGTATTGGGGGTGCACGTGAGTTCGATAAGGCTCTCCGTAACTACTACGCTGGTGGTGGTTTGAGTTCTACGACCATTGGACAAGACTCTAGCTCTAACTCTTACCTCCGTACAACGGAATCTAAGTTCATTACTGGTACTGGTCGTAGCTTGGGTATTACAGGTTACTTCACTTCTTATGATCACGTTGATGGTCACAGAGTGAACGTAGTAAAAGTCCCATTGTTTGACCATGGTCCAGTTGCTCAAGCTTCTGCTAAGCACCCAGAATCTGGATTGCCATTGGAATCTTACAGAATGACCTTCGTTGACCAGTCATCTTATGACGGAGAAAACAACCTCCAGATGATCAATAAGAAGGGTCGTGAAATGTTGCGTTGGGCTGTTGCAGGTTCAGTAGTTCCTAAAGGATTTGCTGAGTCTGACACTCGCGCAAGTGATATAGACGGTGCGTCTGTACACATGTTGAAAACAGCAGGTATCTTGCTTCGCCGCTTTGATACTTCGCTCGATCTGCAGTGTGTGGCATCGTAATTTGTGTTTGGTTTGCATAGGGGGGATCGCCAACGGGTTGGTCCCCCCACTTACCATAAATTCATTAAGTTATTCTTCTTAACAAAAGAACAACTTAGTTATTCTTTCTAAACTCTAAAAGAACAAAATCATGCGTAAAATTTATATCCGCAGAAAAGAAGTCCTGAATCACTTACCTAAAGAAGTACGTGCAGGCGCAAAAATTAGTATTGGGAGTATCTATGTCGGGAGACAGCCACTCCGAGGTGTGGAAGGCGAAGAAGCTGGAAAGCTTTTAGCTGGAATACTAGATGTCCCATACGGACATGCAGACTGGCCTAGACAAGAAAAAGCATTCTGGGCTAGCATGACTGTCAAAGTTCCCTTCGAAGGAAAGGAGCTAGATATCACTACTGATGAAGGAGGTAATCCAACAAATGCCTTGGATTACATTACTTATAAGTGGTGTATGAAACACAGACAGGTTGCAGACTCTGAGGCAGCAATGCAAGCAGACGGAACAAAGAAATTCTATATCTATGATCCTCAGCGAGACTTGCTTAAGAAAAATGCGCAAGTAAAACTCAGGAAGGAGGCTGACAAAGAATTCATTAAAGTCAGCTCAGACCTTGACAAAATGCGCAGACTTCTTAGAGTGCTATCTAAAGGTTCTAGACCAGAGAAACTTACAGACATGGAAGTTGAGAATCAACTCTACGCTGTTAAAGATGAGAAGCCCGCGTTGTTCATCAAATACAGCACAGACAAAGACCTTGACACCCGTGCAGAAATAGAACAAATGGTTGAACTTGGGGTGCTTCGACTGATCGGTAACCAACACATCTATGGAGATGAGATCATCGGAGAGAACGTCACAGACACAATCATTTACTTCAACAACAAAAAGAACTCAGGGCAAGTCAATGCCATGAGAGCACAACTTAAAGAACTTAAATGACAATAGAAGAGATGCATATTGCTGTCAACCTGGGGGTGCAAAAAATCGCATCTTTCCAGGTTGACAATCTCTTACCGCAAGAGATTGACCACGAGCTTAATGATGCAATGGAGTCATTCATTAAGCAGCGATACAACCCTATGGGTAATAAGTATCGTAAAGGGTTTGAACAATCTCAAAAAAGAGTTGATGATCTGCGCGCACTAGTAGTTGATGGAAGAATCAAGTGTTTCTACGCCGGGGAAAGCATCTCCGGTTTTTATATTGATAGAGCCCCACTCCCAAATGACTACATGTTCCTTATAAATGCCTTGAGTGATAACTACTATGAGTGCAATGCTGCAGTAAGTTATGGTACAGCAACATACACGTACAAGGCTATGGAAGTATCTCTCACTCCCCCGGTGGAAGGATATGTACTTAAGTCTATAGGGATTGACAACACTGTCTTCGTATCTGATGATAATGGGATGTCCTTGGAGTATGTAAGCAACGCTAACAATTACTCAGACAGTACATCCAGCCTCAACTTAACCAAAATTGCACCTGCTGGATCTAATCCAAAGACTCTGACTGTCCAAGTTACTACAGGCACTTCATACAATCTTACAGACTTAGCTAACTCTGAGACAACACCAACAAGTGACTCAAATAAGCTTGTCCTTTTAATAGATAGTGAAATCTACGGAAACACTGCAAACGTAAAAGCTACTTGGGTTAGTCCTATCAACTCAGCACTGACAGCAGAAGTAGATTACCCGTTTGCAAATATCATTGAGCAGCCGGTAACTTACAGAGTGTACACTGCTGGGGCCGGAACTCGTCAGAGAGAGAACATGTCATTTGTTCAACATGATGACCTATACTCACTGCTAAGTGATCCGTTTAATACGACTACTTACGACAAAATTAAGTACACTATTCAAGAAAACTTTATCGACGTACATAGTGACGAAACTTTTTTCACTACATTTGTTGATATCAAATACATTAGACAACCTAAGCGTATGGATAAATCCTTAGGCGTAGGTTGTGAACTGGCACCTCACACTCACAATGAGATCGTTGAGATGGCAGTACAAAGCATACTGGAGGCCATTTCTGACCCGAGGTATAACACACAATCCAGGGAAGTCCTGGGGAGTGAATAAATATGATGTTTAATCCCAAAAAAATAAATTAAAATGGGAAGTAATCTTTCACAGGTGTTTATTGCAAACACCTCAACTTTGGAGAGCGGCAGCAGTTTTACCGCTATTGCAAGCACTCCTGAAATTGGAATCTGGGACATTGATGGAAAAGCCTGGGTAAATACTGCTTTGTATAAAGCAGGTGTTGACGTAACAGATGAAGTTGAAACTGCTGACGTAACAGAGGAAGTTACCGATAACTTGACCACTGTAGCAAATCCTTTGTGGTTGTACAAGAACTTGCAGTTTGTTCAGGGCACAGCAAACAATCCAATTGCTACCCCAATGATCAACACAAGAAACATTCGTAGCATTCGCCACGATGGATTCAAAGCATCTACAGGTGCAGTAGTAACTATCTCTGATAACGATTTTGCTGGCTCTGCCGGGGACGAAATTGAATTGAAGTTTGTATTCAAGAAGTCTCCCACCGACTACAACAATTTCTATGATGTAGATGGTTTGAGCATATTCTCTAAGCAGTTTCCTTTGTCTGCAGCTAGAAACCACTTTATCGTAAACATTAGCTTTGTAGTTAGTAATTTGGCTGATGTTTCAGCTAGTAACACTCCAACTAATTTTACAGCAGCAATAAACGATAACCCAGTGCTGAGTAAAATCTTCACTGTTGATGTTTCTGGTGCAGACCTCAAACTTACTGCAATTCACCCAGGTGTAATATTTGAGTTGATTAGCACTAACTTGACTTCTGGCGCAGATCCAGTTAATCAAGCTGCTATGATTACAGCACCTGTATTGGGTTCTGGTAATGATTGGCAAGTTTCGGGTGATGAGGCACGTTGCAGAAGCCGTTACGGTAACTTCAACAGAATGTATCTCCCAGAGAACATGCCTTCGTATACCAACAAAGGTGAGAGGTACGACAAAATCACTATTTTGTATGAGCACAATTGGCCAACCTCTACTGGTATTGCTCCAGCTGGAACACTCAACGAAGTAGTATTGTACTACACATCCACTGATGGAACTGTAGTTACTACTACGGAGGGTACATTTGATGATGCGTTTGTATTGAGCACTCAAGCCTACGCAGCAGCAGGTATCAAGTACGTCTGGTAATAATACTTCTTTTGGTAATGGGGAGGACAATAGGGTTCTCCCCCTTATCTTTCTACTATGAAGGTCCTCATATTTATAACAGTTTGGAAAAGACCAGAGGTAACTGATCTTACATATTCCGGACTAGATAGGGTTCAAGCTATCTTTAAAGAGGAAGGTATTGATTCAGAAGTATTAGTTGTTTCATCAGAAGATTATCATACAAAAAAAGCTAAGGACCGAGGCTATCACGTAATAGAAGTAGAGAACTTCCCGGTAGGAAATAAAATGAACCTAGGAATGCAGGAAGCTTTAAAATATAAATGGGACTATCTAATGGAAATGGGGAGCAACAACTTGCTCTCTAACTTGTATATACGAGCATTTATAGCAGCCTGCAAAGAAAAGTTCGCTTGTTTTGGGAGCGGAAAGTTTTACGCGCTTCAGCCTGATAGAAAAAAGGTAAGGGTCTTTAACGTAAAAAGAAGAAACGGATTTGGGGGAGTTGGGAGAGGATTTAGGAGAGATGTTATAGAAGCTGCGAAAGACGGAAAGTATTGGGACTCAGAAATAAATTCAGGAATGGACGGAAGTATCTGGAGTAATTTAATAAAACCGCAGATTGAAAAAGATCCACACTCTGTACGCAGGCTGGTAAACAACTCGTATCCTAGTGTCTTAGACTTAAAGTCAGACACAGACGTAAATAAACATGGAGGGAAAATTATAGCTGACCAAGACTTTTTGGTTAGATGGTTCCCTGAAAGCAAAAACTGGATAAAATAATGGCAACAGTAGACGACGTACGATTTTTAAATATTTCAACTAACTGCAAGACTGTTGCTGGTAGGATTGCAGAGGCAGACTTCTCTAGTCTTGACCTAGACGAAGTACAAAAGATTTACATCTACGACCAGTCTAAAACAGTGCAGATATACTTGACTTCAACTGGCTGGAGCATTGCAGATGGTGTACTTACATTTACCACAACTTCAACTACTGCCTTGACGGGGGTTGTTACAGTAATATTGTATTACGATTTAGACATTTCGTCAAACGTGGCAACTCCTAGACTGATAATATACACAGTTGCTCCATGCACAATTAATTGTTGCATTGCTAAGCTTACTGATGCAGCTATAGAATGTCACTGCAAGTGTGACAAGTGTAAAGAAGACTTGCTAAGAGCAGAAAAAGTAATGCTCATGCTCCAAGGAGCAACATTTGCCGCAGAGCAAGAAAGCAACTACGACCACGCAGTTAATATGTATAACAAAGCAAATACTCTATGCACTGAGGTTTGCGCATGTGGATGCTAATGCCGGTAAAAACCTACTATAATAACCAAGAAATAATCGACCATATCGAAGCACTACGTACGTGCATTGATCGTCGCCATCATGCTCTGTATAAAAAGATACATGGAGGGCTAGAATGTTCTACTATCGAGAACGTAAAACTTACTCTTATCGCACAACTCCTCATTGATTATCAAAAGAACGGAGAGGACGATAACGATAAGGACTGTCTTCAAACAACCGCATCTGCAAGAAAGGGTTGGAAGATTATAAACACATTTTTGGACTATGTCTCACGAGAGTGTAGAGATTGTTTTGCAGCAAAAGTAGCAGACACAATAGGTCAGGCTTCAGGGTCTCCTCCTCCATATGAGCCACCAGTAAACACTATTATTACTCAATCCTCTGACACCCTTACAACACAGAGTGGGGACACTATCATAACAAACTAAGAAAATGGCTAACGTAACTATAGATTCTTTTTCATCAACAGCTATGTCTAGTGTGACGACTAGTCACTACTTTATACTGGATGATGGGAGCTCTACAACTAAACTACAAGCACTAGCTGCAGCAATAAAAACAATCAGTACTTTAGGGTCTGGTGGAGCTTCTGTTATCAAAAGCTTCTCATTGGGGACATTAGCACAGAGAGATATTGTAGGAGGTACTGGAGTTACTGTAACAGAAAACATCAACGATCTAACGCTGTCTGTAACTCAAGGAGACATTAACATTAATAACCTTGCTGGAATATCAAGCTTTGATCTTAGTGGGGCAGATAACTCAAGCTCTTTGTTTTTGTCTAGTGTAAATCTTGCATCAAACGTTACAGGTACCCTCCCTATTGCAAATGGGGGAACTGGACAAACTAGCTTCGCTGCAAACAGTGTACTGCTTGGGGGTGCTAGTATCTCTACTGTGGTTCTTGACGCAGACAAAGAGATTCTTGTCGGTACGACTAGCGGTCCTGAGATGAAAACTTTGACAGCAGGAAGCAATATTTCAATTACTCAAGACAACTCTTTAGACACCCTCACTGTAGGATTTACTAAAGGAAATTACATAGAGTCAGGAGACAATGTAACTCTTGGAGATGTAACAGTAGGAGATCTTACTATAGGAACACTTAGTTCAAGCTCCACTGGGACAGTAACACAAGCTACATCTCTATCAACTGGGGTAACATTAGACGCTGTTGGGGGTACTATTACATTATTCGCATCATCTATTACAGCTAATACAAATACTCAGTTTACAGTAACTAATAACCAAGTATCATCTACATCAGTAATATTCTTGTCAAGAGAATTCCAGAGTAGTGTAGCTGCTGATAATGGGGTACATATTAGCCTTGCATCTGTAAGCAATGGGAGCTTTGTGATTAACATCACACATACAGGTAACCAAGATGCAGGATCAATTGTAAGAAAAATACATTTCTTTGTCTTAGGATAATAATAACCAACCAAACCATACACAATGTTTAATCAGTTTAAAATGAAAGTAGCAGACGCTATCGAATTGTACAAAGGACTTGAAGCTGTCAAGCAGCACAAAGGAGCACGATTCTCTGTAGTCGTAGCTAAAAATGTGAAAGAGCTTGAGCAAGTACTCAGACAGTACGAAGAAATAGCTAAGCCGTCAGATGAGTTCTTAAGAGTTTCTGGGGAAGCACACAAACTTGCAGAAGCAGAAGATGAAGATGGGCTCAAGAAGTTAGAAAAAGAACATGCAGATTTAATCGAAGAGCGCAAGACTCAACTTGCACAACTCGAAGCAACAATGCAGAATGAAATTGAAATTGATCTGCACTCCATCAAAGAATCACAACTCCCAGACGACGTAACTCCTGAGCAGATAGTTCCAATACTCCCAATATTGTCATGAGATCTAAAGAGACATAAGACAATTTTTGCTTAAAAGACCCGGGTACCTTAAAAAAGGTGCCTGGGTTTTAGCGCGAAGATTGGAATGCTCTGTAAAAGATTGTCAAGAGGTGTTAAAAGAACTGAGGAACGCAAATACATCAGAGAATAGACTTGATAGAGAAGATAGAGTTAAAACCTCTAGCTTGCAGAAATTCCTAACTACACATGGGATTAATGAGGCATCTGTATCAAGTGTAAAATTTTGGCAAACAGCTACGGGAGATTTACGATACTCAGTAGTTACTAATGATGCCCCTAACACAGAGGACATCAAACAAGAGATAGAAGACTTTGCTGCGGATTATGCTCCAGTATATCCTGAACAGGAATACCCAGAGTGTGAAGACCCAATTGCATATGAAATATCTCTCCCAGACATACACTACGGTAAGTTAGTGGATATGCCACTGCCTTATGATTTTCAGGAAAAAGAATACATTACAGTTGTAGAGAATCTTGTAGCTAAAGCTGCGGGTTTAGAAATAGAAAGATTCATTCTCCCTATTGGGAACGACGGGTTAAACTCAGAGGGAATGAGAATGACTACAACCAAAGGTACCCCACAACAGGACTATATGGACTGGAGAAAAAGCTTTAGGGGATACTGGAAGCTAATAGTTTACACCATTGACTATTTAAAGCAGATAGCACCCGTGGATGTTATAGTTGTCTCAGGCAACCACGATTACGAACGGATGTACTACGTAGGAGATGTGATTGCAGGGTGGTTCCGTAATGATCCTAACGTAAGCGTGGACAATAGTGACGACCCTAGGAAGTATTACCAATACGGGACAAACATGCTAATGTTTACCCATGGAGATAAAGAAAAGGCCCAAAACATTCCTTTGATAATGGCAACAGAACAACCAGAAATGTTTGCAGCTACATCTCACAGAGAAGCACACTGTGGACACTTTCATAAAGAGCAAGTCAATGAGTATCGAGGAATCAAAGTCCGTTTCGTTCCTTCTATTTGCCCTAACGATTCATGGCACAAGCAAATGGGATACGACTCCAAACGAACAGGACAGGCTTATATATGGAGTAAAGAGAGGGGAATGGAGGGATATAATCAGTACAATGTTTGATGATCTGTCATATAACAATGATGAGTTTGACGACACTCTAGACGTCAATGAGGAGATAGAAATCCTTGCTGATGCCTATGAGAACGCATATAAAATACTAACGGGAAAAGTACAAGTAGAAGAATTCTTACTAGAACGAACAGATGATGGGGATATAGTCTTCCTCCCATTTGACCCAAAAGAACCAGAGACAATAGAGTTAATTATAGACGACGTAATAGCATACTTTGAAGAGGGCGAAGAGTACGAGAAATGCTCAGAGCTTTTAGAGATTAAGAAGAAGTTCGATGACACTAAATGAAATTGCATATAACTTATTAAACTTGATGCGGGCTGGGCGTTCTCATAACGATGAGAATATCTCCCTAGACCAAATTAAGTTTAACATTAAGCACTACCGTGCGATGTTTATTCGCAGGGATTTTATGCGTAACGGGCTTATTACAAGACACCTGGAACAAGATCTGGGATGTCTTAAGTTAATACAAGTAGATGCAAGCAAGTGTCTGTGTGACTTTAGTATAGACTGTCCAATATACAGAACAGAGAAGAAGATACCGCGAACTGTACGATTTAACTTCAGAGATGCAATTACACACGTAGGGGATGTTACAGGTCTTGGTCGTATCCCACTTATAGAACCCTACGAAGTACAGTGGTTACCTCATGATAAATACACAGCTAACAGACCAAAGGCTTACATGATAGAGGACTATCTCTACGTGTACAACCCTAAAGGAATGGAGCTAGTTAATGTACGAGGGGTGTTTGAAGACCCAGAAGAGCTTGCAGGGCTCAAAAGCTGTGATCCTGTATGCTACGACGCAGACTCCCCATTCCCAATCCCAGCTGACATGATCAGCTTAATAACAACAGGTCTCACTAACGGTGAACTTAAATTTTTAGTTAGTACCTTAGTAGACGACGAAAACGATAGACAACAAGATACTCAATAACTATGGCATATAACACTAACGCTGACAGGCTCAGCAATAAAATAGCTGAAAACTCTGACGTTTCGTTGGGCAAACGAGGGTTTGACTTAAGAAGTGGTGCGACGGTGCAAATATATAATAGCGGAACATATATGGCAATGCAATTTATTGGTGACACTATTTTTGACGCGCTAGAGATAGATGGAGTAAGTGTATTTGCAGGAGCTAGCTCACCTAATGCATCAGACTTTACAGTACCAAAAGGCTCTGTGCTCTATGGAAACGTAACCAAAGTGCAAATTAGCTCTTCAAGCGTTAATCAAGTTCTCATTCTTTATAAAGCATAATCGTGGCTAAATCACCAGCATGGACACGCAAAGAAGGTCAGAACCCTAGCGGGGGACTTAATGCTGCAGGAAGGGCTTCCTATCGGCGAGCAAACCCTGGTAGTAAATTATCTGCTCCTGTTACAGAATCTAATGCGACTGGTGCTAGAGCTAAACGAAAGAAGAGCTTCTGTGCTCGTATGTGCGGCATGAAAAGCAGACTGACTAGCGAAAAAACAAGAAGAGATCCCAATTCTAGAATTAATAAGGCACTCCGTAAATGGCTCTGCCGTTGTAGCTAACAATTATGAACTTTGACGACATCACTATATATCAATTTATCGTTCTTGCTGGAGGACTAATAGGTACTTGGATTAAACATCAAAATGACTATGCAGTTCTTAAGAGCAGGGTAAAATCTCTTGAGCTCAAGAATGATGAAATAACTGCAATGTTAAGAAAACTGGCTGAAGACGTTGCTGAGATTAAACTTCTACTAGCCAGAAAACAAATTGACAACTAATACTATCATGGGTAACAAAAAAAGAATGTACAAGAAGAGCAGCTTCTTGGAACCAAATAAAGAGCTCACGTTTGGGGGCATGAATAAAGGTAAGTACGAAGCTGCTGGTCCTGTAGCTCGGCAGATGGAGGACGCAAAAAAAGCAACGGCTGCAGCTGAAAGAATTGAAGCAGAAAAACGTGCAAAAGATAAAGCAAGCAGTACTAGCGGTATAAAAGGAGTAGGTCGTCCTACTACTATGAACACTAGCCCAAACGTAAAGACTGTGCTTGATAAACTCAGCAAAGCTCCAGGCCCAAAACCTGAAGCCAAAAAACCAGCTTCTACTGAACCAAAACCAGGTACATATGCATACGCAAAGAAGCGTAACCCTAACTTGGATAAGCTAATTGCTGAGCGTAAAAACTAT
>Ga0129342_1001396_pt1 | contig 10752 bp, 9 predicted proteins | sample CPBDNA_5_FD_94426 | JGI IMG/M metagenome (GOLD analysis project Ga0129342, IMG submission 94426) | Freshwater to marine salinity gradient microbial communities from Chesapeake Bay, USA - CPBay_Sum_15_0.2_DNA | ecosystem: Environmental > Aquatic > Marine > Coastal | place: USA: Chesapeake Bay...
AGATAATAGTTTTAAATTTTCATTTCGTGGTGATAACAATGATGATATTTTATGGCAAGATGAAAGACCTCAACCAACAGAGGAAGAAATTCAAGCAAAAATAGCAGAACTGGAAGCAGCCGAACCAATGAGACTTCTCCGAATTGAAAGAGACCGTTTAATCCAGCAAACAGATTGGTGGGTGCTTCCAGACCGTAATGCTACACCAGCACAATTAGCATATCGTCAAGCACTCAGAGATTTACCAGCAAACAGCACACCAGCACTAGATGAGAATGGTAATCTCACAGGTGTTGAATGGCCAGTATATAGTGAGGAAGCATAATGGCAGGCACTCTTAAAGTTGGTGGAAAAGTATTAGCAACTCATGATTCGGGAACTGATTTAGTATCCTGGGGTGCTGGAGTACCAACAGGTGCAGTTTTAAATATTGTACATACTGCTATTAAAACTTCTCATGAATTAACAACACCAGGTTATGGTAATTTTGCAGATATAAAAAATGGTGATTCTGGAGATATAACTTTAGCAGCAACTATTACACTAAAATCACCAAATAATAAAATTTTAATTTTTGGTTATGTTTCTTGTAGTAATGTTAATGAATTAGAACATACTGCAATACGTGTGGTTAGAGGAAATTCAGTTTCATCCAGTTCTAATGATACATCTACTAGTATTGTGGGTGTAGGAGATAATATCGGTTCAAGAGGAAGAGCAACAACTGCACATCATACACCGTATGCCACTAATAGAAGTATTGTTGCGCCTATCAATACTGTTGACCAACCTGGTACGATAGGTCCACATATCTATAAAGTACAATTTTATTCAGGCAGTAGTAATTTTTATTTAAATAGAAATGAAGCATATACAGATAGCGACCATTATATGACTGGACAGAGTTGTATAACTTTAATGGAGATTTCGGCATAATGGCAGGACAACTCAAAGTAGGCGGAAACATAATCGCAAGTCACAGTGGAGTAGAGGGTGCCGGAACTGTGACTTTACAGAATGTGACACTTGGAGATAGTGGAGTGGTGTTTCCTGCTGGGCATGTTGCGCAGGTTGTTAGTGGCAGAAGTTCAAGTGCTAGATATGACACAACTAATACTGCATTTCACAGCATTACTGATGAAACAGATGTTGCAACTCTGACTACAAAATTTACTAATTCACAGTTTTTTTTAACAATGACTCTTTCTTTTCAACTTAATTCCAATCACCAATTTCTTGTTGATTTTAGAAGGGTCGTAGGAGGCACAACTACTCAAAACATAACTGGAATGACTGGAGGAGTAACTTCGCAGTTTGGTGATGGTACGCAGTGGAAAAGTATAAGTTGTTCGCATTTGGATTCGCCAAACTTAGCAGCAGGAACTATGGTCAAATACGGGTTGTCAGCAAGGGTTCAGGGAGGAACAGTATACCTAAATGATTATTCTGCGAATACCTTTACTAATATTACTGTCATGGAGATAATTGTATGATCCATAAAATAGATGCAATTATTTCATTAGATCCAAATGCAATGGTTTCATGTAACGAAAATTCAGGCGAGGTAATCTGGTATAGTGAGAATAAATTAAAAATTACTGAAGAAGAAATCCAAGCAAAAATCGCAGAACTCCAAGCAGCCGAGCCACTACGTCTTCTCCGACTAGAAAGAGACCGCTTAATCCAGCAAACAGATTGGAGAGCCACTGTTGACTATCCAAATCCAGACAAACAAGCATGGCTAGACTATCGTCAAGCACTTAGAGATTTACCAGAAACCGCAGAACCACAACTTGATGAGAATGGACAATTAACAAACGTCATATGGCCCACACCACCAACTTAACACCAATTTTAAATTACCACTAAAAATAACATAACTCCTAATAAATACAATTATATAATAAAATACTGGGAGTCATTAAGTGTCAGTTACAATAACCAACATCGTAGAAGAGCTTCAATCTAGAATTGACGCTTTAACTGCAAATGATAGTAATAGTGATTTACTAAAACTTTTTTCAGCAGTAAAAATAAGCAGTGAACAAGTTATAAGAGGTTATGACAATGTATCAGACTTACCAGCAGCAACCTCTAATAACCAAGGATATATCTATTGGATTAACAATGAAAATGCATTATATGTAAGTAATGGACAAAATTGGTCTATTGTTAGTGGAAGTTCTGTTTACTATGCTGGAAGTAATATAGATATAACAAATAACACAATTACTAATACTGCACCAGATCAAACAGTTACATTAACTGGAGGAAGTAATGTTACTATTTCAGGTACCTATCCTAACTTTACAATATCTTCTACAGATAATACAGGAATTGCATTAACTAATTTATCTGTAACTCAAAATGCTGCTAGTGGTGGTGGTAGTTTAATATATGACAATACTACAGGTAATTTTAGTTTTACTCCTCCAGATTTAAGTAATTTGCAAGGAGGTAGTGGAGGAATTCAGTTAACTAACTTAGCAGTTACACAAAATACTGCAAGTGGAACTGGTACTCTAACCTATGATAATACTACAGGTAATTTCACATACACTCCTCCTGAGTTATTTTCAGGAGATTATACTGATTTAACTAATAAGCCTACTAACCTAAGTGATTTCGTTAATGATGTTGGGTATATAACTAGTCAAACAGATTCTCAAACACTTTCTTTAGTAGGTACAACACTTAGTATTTCAAATGGTAACAATGTTGATTTATCTGCATTAGGAGGAGCTAATGTTAATGTAAGTGACACCAATCCATCTAATCCTGCATCTGGAGATTTATGGTGGAAATCAGATGAAGGTGTATTAAAAATATATTATAATGACAGTAGTAGCTCACAATGGGTAGATGCTGTTCCTCAAGGCAATTCAAGTTCAACTAGTATACCATGGACAAGATTTTATTTTGATAGAGGTGGTGTGACTCCTACAACAGTAGCTAATAGTGAGAATGTAGGCAAAAATTTTGGATCTTGGATGGAAACTACATCATCAAATAATGGTACAACGGGTATTACACCGTCAAATGCAACCTATGACCCGACACTTTCTGGTATTACAGTAAATGCTAATGGAGAATTTGAATTTCCTGCAGGTGTCTATGAAGTTAATGCATCTATTCAATTTAAAATCTATAATTCAACCGGAAATTTACAAAAATATGATTTTTATCTTTACGCAGAATCGGGTACAAACTGGGCAGGAAGTTATGATGAACAATTGTTGGTACCAGATACAACTACGCTTATTGATAATAATATGATGATTAAAATAAACGGATTGTACATATTTGAAAATGCAACACAGTCAAATAACATATTATATTTACAAATGGGTAGTACATCTTCTCCTGTTACTGCAAATATGTTTCCAGATTATGGATATTTAGATATTAAGAAAATAGGATAGAAAAAATGGCAATAAATTTTCCCAACAATCCTACAGTTAATGATACTCATACTGTGGGAGATACTACATGGACATGGGATGGAACAACTTGGTTATCATCTGCTAGTAGCTATGTTTTACCAACAGCAACTACAACAACATTAGGTGGTGTAAAAGTAGATGGTACTACTGTGACAATCAATAATGGTACTATTTCTTCACCTGAAAGTTATACACTACCAACAGCAACTACAACAACATTAGGTGGTGTAAAAGTAGATGGTACTACTGTTACAATTAATAATGGTACTATATCGTCCACAGCATCAGGAGATGTAAATAAAGCTACTAGCTCTACAGACAACGCAATTGTAAGATTTGATGGTACTAGCGGAGACACTTTACAAAATTCATTAGTTACTGTAAGTGACACGGGACAAATTACTGCACCTGCTGTAGGCAATGTAATACCATTTTATTATGCTAATACTGGAGATTTTCCTACATCTGATAGTACCAATCATGGAGCAATAGCACACAGTCATGCTGACGAAAGCATGTTCTTTTCTCATGGTGGAAATTGGGTAGAAATTGCTAATAGATCAGATATAAAAGAAAATTTAGTTAGCTTAAATGATATAGACAGTGTAACTAATTCACCAGCAACTACAAGTGGATTAGTGTTATTAAGTGATGGCAATAACGGTTATGGTTTTGGTACTTACACACCTACAATAAACAGAACTACATTATCTGTAACAACAGGTTCTTTAGCTAATAATGTTTCTTCTAATCATGATTTGACAGGATTTAAAAGTTATTACTTACTTAAAATTACAGCAAATGCTGGGGCATGGATAACATTATATACAGATACTGCAAGTAGGACTTCAGATTACTATAGAAATATACTTACCGATCCTTCTCCCAATAGTGGAGTTATAGCAGAAGCAATCACATTAGCAGCAGACACAATTAAATTTACGCCTGGTATTTTAGGTTGGAATAATGATACAGTTCCAAGTACAAATATATATGCCAGAATATGCAACACATCAGGTATTACTCAGGCTATAACAGTAACATTTACAATAATTCCGGTAGAGACTTAATGGAAAATTATATAGTTTTATGTAAATCATATGAAGACCTACAAAGTTTATATGAAGACATGGAAACTCCTGGTGGCAATTTATATATTCCAGATCGTGCAGTAGAATGTACTAACAGACGAAGTATAAGCAGAAATACTATATATTTGTTATCAGAAAGTGAAGCAGAACAACTTAGAAATGATCCAAGAGTTCAAGGTGTTGAAAAATTAGACTTAGTTAATGAAAAAACAATAGAGCCAAGAGGATGGTCGCAATTTTCAGATGATTGGGATAAAAACACTAGTGGTACAGAAACAGGAACAGAAAAAAATTGGGCTCTTAGAAGATGTACAATGACTTCACAAAGTCCTACAGGTTGGGGATATAATGGTCTTGCAGTAGTAACAGATACTGTTGTCAGTATGTATTCTGGATATAATGTAGATGTTATAATTACAGATGGTCATTTAGATCCAACTCATCCTGAATTTACAACCAACCCTGATGGATCAGGTTCGACACGGGTAAGGCATTTAGATTGGGATATGTTTAACAATCCTTTATATGGATTAACTAGTGACTTACCAACAACTCGTGGATCTTATATTTATGGAGATGGTAATGGAGGTTTCACAGAATATGGTTCTGATCACGGTATGCATGTTGCTGGCACAGTATCTGGAAATACTCAAGGATGGGCTAGAGGAGCTACAATCTATAATATAAGTCCTTATAGCACTGGAAATCCTAATAATTCTAGTTATTATTATAACTTGTTTGATTATATACGTATGTTTCATAGATACAAACCAATTAACCCAATAACTGGAAGAAGAAATCCTACTGTTGTTAACGCTAGTTGGGGAGGTTTTTATAGTATAACTGCGTCAGGTGCAAGTGTAGTTTTTAGAGGACAAACTGTTACAACTGATGCGTCGAGTAACACAACAACTGACTTTCAAAATTGGGCATTACCCAATAATTCTACAACAAGTAATTTGCGAACAGCAATACATGGAAATGGTGTAACTTCTGGTTTTAGTAGATTTTATTTGGCAGATGCTACTGATATGATTGCCGAAGGAATAGTTTTAGTCACTGCAGCAGGAAATGCATTAGAATGGTTTGCAAAACCAGGTGATCAAGATTATGATAATTATATAGATGATGGAGTTTACACACATTTTTATTGTAGAGGAGATGAAAAGACTTATGGAGGAGTGTCAGGTTTTGCTATAGGAAATTTAGAAAGTTATTATATACAACTAAAAAGAATTAGTTCTGCTAGAGGACCTGGAATAGACTGTTGGGCTCCTGGAAGTGCAATAATGAGTGCAGTACATGAGATTGGAGATGGAGGTTCTACTGGAAAAGTGGATGATTTAAGAAACCCTATTTATAAATTAGCTAAGTTTAATGGAACAAGCATGGCTTCACCTCAAGTAGCAGGTGTTTTGGCATGTTTATTAGAACAAAATCCTGAATTAACTCATGAAGATTGCAGGAGTTTGTTACAAGGTGAACTTAGTATAAAAAATCAGATAGACCCTAGTTATACTTCAGCTGATCATGCAGATCCTTGGTGGTTAGGAGACGATACAGGAGAAAGTAACAGGCACCTATATTTAAAACAAAAACGTTATGATAATGGTCCTAATCAATTCTTATATAAAGGAAATCGTCCAACACAAGGTGTAATTTATCCAAGACCTAGATATACAAAGATATCTACTCAAAATGTGACAACTTGGTATGACGTCTATATTGTATATGCTAGTCAAAGTCCTGCACATTATAAAGTTTCAGGTATAGACTATAACGGAGAATTTACTAACAGGGATAGTAGTACTACAGCAATAAATATTAATGTTGGCGAAGCTATAGCATTTAGTAATATGTGGGGGAGCGGAGCAATAAATACAAGCCATCCTATGGCAATAAGTAGCACAGTTGGAGGAAATAAACATGCAGATGTAGTTTATGATACACAAGAAAGCTACACATTTATACCACAATCAACAGGCACTTACTATTACTATTGCATATATCACACTAGTATGTATGGACAAATAATCGTTTCCTAGGAATAAAACATGTCATTAAATTTTGCAGTCAATGGTGAAAAAATAAACAGAATCGATACAATTGGAATAATTCCTACTCCTAACAGAGATTTAGGAGCTAGTACTGAACAATGGAAAGATTTATATCTGTCTAGTAACTATATAACATTAGATAATAAAGTTCTAACTTTAACTACAAGCAGCACACTAAATTTTAATAGCAATACAGTTACTGCAAATACAGACAGTGGATTAGATTTTAATAACAAAACTTTAACTATAGACGCAAATAACAATCTTTTAGTAGATGGCGTAGAAGTTTCATATATTAAAGAACTAGTAGAAGACACAAGTCCACAACTAGGAGGTATTTTAGATCTTAATGGATTCAATATACACCAACCTAACACTACAACAGGATTTACTACAAGATTAGACTTTTTGACACCTACAGTAGATAGGACACTTACATTTCCAGATGCAGATGGTGTGCTAGCAACATTCACTGATATTCCTACAACAATAACACAACTTGGAATAACAGATGGTAATACTGGTCAAGTATTGTCAACTGATGGGAATGGTACATTCACGTTTACTGATGTTTACACATTACCTATACAAACTTCAGCACCAGCTAGTCCCATAAATGGTATGATTGCAGTTAGTGATGGTTCTGGTTGGGATCCACATACAACCGGACAACAAGAAATAAGTGCATACTTAAATAATGCCTGGGTCAAACTAAGTTAATACTATAAAAATTGAATAAATACTTAAACAATAATTTTTTAGGGTTTAGGTATGAGATTTCGATCCTTATTAATAGAAAGTCCAGTTAAAGATAATTTAAAAAGTTTACTCACCTTTTTTGAACCTAACAGTGCAGAACAAAATAAAGCACAACAGTTTTATCAAGGCATTATACAAATATTTAATGAAATAATTGTTCCTAATGCTAATAATGCAAATCTAGGTCAATTAAGCAGTTATTTTGCTAATACAGCTAGGTATAGTGTTGCTAGAGTGCTGCAAGATAGTTTGACTGACAATGGCAAAGTCAAATACCAAAAAATAGCTCAAAATTTTAACGATATGGATTATGGCCTTTACGGAAGTCCTAGTATAGATAGATTTTTAAGAACTTTAAGAGAAAACTTATCACATTGGTACGTAAATACACCACATCAATCTATTAAAAATTACATTCCCGCACCTGATAAAAATTTTAGTCTTATGTTTGAAGATCTGCAAAGACTAGAAGATAGAGCAGTTCGTGATCAAGACAATACAAATCAAATTAGCCATAAAGGTGAAAGCGGAATTGCACCTATAGATTTGCCTGATGATTTTGGAAAATATGCTTGGTATAACCTAAATAAAAATTACTGTGATAAAGAAGGTGCAGCAATGGGACATTGTGGAAATCGTGCTGCAGCAACAGAAAGAGATACAGTTCTAAGTTTTAGAGAACACAAAGGTCAAGATATGTATGTACCTCATTTAACTTTTGTACTAGACACCACTAGTGGTATGTTAGGTGAGATGAAAGGTAAAGCAAATACTAAACCCAATGCAAAATATCATCCTGCAATTTTAAGTTTATTAAAAAATCTAGATGCAATTAAAGGTATTGAACCCAAGGGATATTTACCGGAAGAAAACTTTAACTTAGTTGCAGATGTTGCAGAAGACAACCCTACAAAACAATGGTTAGCAGAAAATAAGCCTTTGATGTTTGGACAAGACTTTAGTATAATGTATGAATTAACAAAGGATAAACCTGAATTTAAAGAACAATTTTTCGATAGTTTATTATCACAATTTAGCGAACCTGGTGATCAATCTGTTAAAATTGACGAAGAGTCAGGAACTATTGTATTATTTAGAGCAAGTGATGCTGGAGGTTTATTAGATCAAATCAGTGGATATAATTACGGAGAATCTGAATGGAAATCAGATCTAATTGACAGACCAGATTATTATGACGCTATGGATGAAATTAAATCAAGGATTAAGCAGTATTTTGAAGAACAATATGATGGATTTTATAAAAAAGAAGCAATAGACGAAATAGACGATTTTAGTTACGACAACATGTTGGATTTGTACTTGGATAACCTAGAAGAGGATTGGTTAACTAAACAATTAGAATCTGCACTAGAAGACAGTTTTTACGATTTTGCTGAAACAAATGTAGAACTTCAAACCACAGATAATTCAAAAATAGAAAGAGGAACATTTAGAGTTTTTGTAAAAATTGCAAATGCAAATGCAATTATACAGCAAGCTCAAGAGGAAGAATATGATACAGCTAGAGAATACCTGGATAATATGTTTGAAGGAGATATTTTAGTAAGTATGGAGCAAAATATTGACAATGTTATTAATAACTTAGATCTTAGTAGTTTAGGTGCTAAAACAAATGATTTTGAGGATAAGTATTTAGATCCATGGTTAGCAAAAAATCATCCTAAATTTAAAAATCAAAACGAAAGCGTAAATCGTCTTTTAACCTTAGCAGGTATAAAAGAAAATTTTAAAGATGGAAAAAATCCACAAGACAAGGGAGATAGTGCCCGACATGAAATACCAAAAAATGCTACAATATCACAGTTAGAAAAAATCAGATCAAGTAAGTCAGCTAGCCCCCGAAAAAAACAATTAGCACACTGGCAAATTAACATGCGTAGGGGCCGTAAAAAATGAGGTATAAAGAACTTGTTGAAGCTCCCATAAGTGATTTTCGTCCTATGGGAGATTGGGATGATGAGATAGATCAGGATCAATATGATCAACAAGATGCAGAATATTGGGGAGGACCTGCATGGACTCCTGGAGAAAAGAAAAAAATACATAGCAAAAAATGGCAAAACAAGGTCGCAAAAAGCTGGAGTAAAACAAAAAACAATTATATATTAATACCTGTCGCTGGAGAAGATGCATATAATTACGAAATTATAGAACGTGGTGTAGTTGATATTAGCGAAGTACAAGAGGATTTTCCTGAAGGATATGAATTTTTACAAGAATTAAATATATTAGATCAATCAGGAAATAGGACATCTGAACATGCCGATAAAACCATTGTATTCTTTCTAGGTAATAGTGCAGCAGATTGGATTGCTACATCAGGATGGATGCTATTACATAGATTAGGACATGGCAGTAGAACTCATAAAGGTAGAGTAAATCCAGCATATACACAAATTGTAAACACTGTACTTGATGGTATTGCAAACATTTTTGGAAACTTTGGTATTGATATTTACCAAGATCACAAAAGATATCCTTCAGGATTAAGCCGTAGACAAGAGCAATGGGCAGATTACTGTTTACAAAAATTAATGACTACAGGTAGTGCTAGGCGAGGAAAAGTACGAGATAGATTTGAAGGTATATATGAAATGTGGGTGCAGTATCTAAATTCAGGTAGTGTAAAACTGCGAGCACCTGATAGTCTAGATATTACTAATACATACGATTCTCCCAATCCAAAAGATGAACAGGAATTAACTGAAATGGACAAGGATATATTAAGTGGATCTATAGAAGACCTACAAGATGTACTTAATGAAGACCTATTTCCAGCGTTTGAACAAAGTATTGCTGGTGAGATAATTTTAATGTGATGGGAAAACTATGAGACTTTATGATTTTTTACTTGAAAATACAGCAGTAAATTTATCTAACAGAACTGGAGAAAATAATCAAAAGGATAGTTTTGATGAATGGTGGAATCATGAAGTTGAAATGAATATGCCTTATCATCAACAATTGCTTTCCCGACTTCTTCCAGCTATTAAAAAGAAATACTTGGCTGCTATTTTTAGTTTAGCAAATAAAAATGATAATACAGGTATAGTTGGAACTATCACACCCAATCGTCCCCCTGCATTTAGCATTAATCCTAATCCAGTAAATGATGATTTTTATCAAATTATGTTAGCTGGAAATGATTCCGCAAGAAGACAAAATGTTTATATTAGAAGAGATATAGTAGACAACGATCCTAAAATGAGTGCTGCATTACAAAAAGGATATCTATACTATATTGAATTACAAAATTTAAAAACAACAAATTTAATAGATTTTTTCCATGCATTAGAAACATTAGCAGAACTCAGTATTAAAAAACCTGGCGATGTTGCCAAAGATCAAGCTAATAGAATTAGTTCCAGCAACATGACAGAT
>Ga0129342_1001398_pt1 | contig 10745 bp, 7 predicted proteins | sample CPBDNA_5_FD_94426 | JGI IMG/M metagenome (GOLD analysis project Ga0129342, IMG submission 94426) | Freshwater to marine salinity gradient microbial communities from Chesapeake Bay, USA - CPBay_Sum_15_0.2_DNA | ecosystem: Environmental > Aquatic > Marine > Coastal | place: USA: Chesapeake Bay...
ACTAAAGAAGAATTAAAAAATGGCATGGACAATCTGATAGACAGGATTAAAATAATTGACGAAAAACTTGACAAACTCTTTGAAAGACAGTAAAATATAAGTGAAGAATAAACAAAGTAAAAAGACTAAAAAGCTTCCCGCTTCGACTTTAGTTATCTCTATCACTACTGTACCTTCAAAAGTTTTGAAAACGTTACTACGTAGGAAAAAAAATGGCAAAAAATAAAAAGTATAAAAAGAAGTATACTACTGAAGGTCGTATTGACATGAGTAAAGGTGGTCGTGTACAGGCTCAAGAAGGTGGAATTCAGCTAGACCCAGAAACTGGTAGAGCTATACCTAGAATACCGACTGCTGAAGATATTGAACAAATCGGTAGAGATGCAGTTAGAAACATGAGCCCTCCTTCTGGTGCACCAGTTACTGAACCTTCGATGTCTCCTACACCCGCACCTACACCCGCACCTAAACCGGCACCTACTCCTGCTCAAGAAAAATTTGAGCAAGAAAGAGGAGAAAGAATTGTAAGAACAGGTGAACAAGCTGAAGCCATTGCAAGGGGTGAAATACCTACTGGTAGAATACCAAAACAAGAAGTAGCGAAAGTTGCTACTGAAGGGTATGATTTAGAGACAGTTCAATTAGCGAAACAAAAAGGAGTAACTCCTGAATTTGTACAAAAAGCAGGAACAGAGCAAGTTAAAACAATGCAAGACGTAGCAACAGTTGCTGCTCCTGAAGATTTAAAAGCAGTAACAATGGAAGCTGCTCAAATAACAGAAGCTCCTGAAATAACTGCAGCAGAAGGAAGAGTATCAGAAGAATCATTAGCTCAAGCTGCGGGAGTTCAAAGAATATCTCCTATAGAGGCTGCTACGGTTGATATTCCTGAAGGTGCTTTAACAGAAAGAGTTGTTGGAGTCCTTAGTCCTGAAGCTAAAGCCACAGCAGCAATTAATGCCGGTAGTTCTTTAGCTAGGATTACAAGAGCCAAAAAACAATTAGCAAATGCTGGTTTAAGCTCTGATGATATAGAAGAATTAGGTAATGACCCTGAAACTTTAGAGGCTCGTTTAGCTGACTTTAGTGAAGCTCAAAGAGGTTTAATAGAAGGATTACCTCAAGAAGCTTTAGTATCGAATCAGTTAGATAGTTTACTAAAGGGTATTGAAGAAGGTGTAATTCCTACATGGGCTGCTCCAGCAGTAGCACAAGTAGAACAGATGTTAGCACAAAGAGGAATGTCTGCTTCAACTGTAGGTAGAGATGCTTTGCTCAATACTATTATACAGGCTGCAATGCCTATAGCTCAAAGCAATGCTCAAGCTATTCAACAAAGTGTATCACAACAAAAAACAATTGAAGCTCAACAATCTGAAGCAAATGCTGCAAGACTACAACAAACAGCAATGCAAAATGCTCAGAATGTATTTCAGCTTAATATGGCTCAATTTAATGCTGACCAACAAACAGCTTTATCAAATAGTAAGTTTTTACAAACTGTAGCTTTAACAGAAGCTAACAACGAACAACAAGCTGTTATTCAAGATGCGGTATTAATGTCTCAAGCAAACTTAGCTGAAGCTGACTTTTTTCAAAAAGCTCAGATACAGAATGCTCAAGCATTTTTACAAATGGATATGCAGAATTTAAATAATGTTCAACAAGCCAATGTATTAAGAGCACAACAACAACAACAAAGATTATTATCAAATCAAGCTGCAACAAATGCTGCTAGACAGTTTAATGCTCAAAGTGAAAATCAAACACAGCAATTTATGGCAAGTTTAAATACACAAATAGAACAATATAATGCTACACAAATGAATGCTTCACAGCAGTTTAATATACAACAACAAAACGCTGCAGAAGCTAGAAGAGTACAGAATGATTTAGATGTTAATAAAGCCAATGCTGCAATTGCAAACCAAGTTAATCAATTAAATGCTCAAATGGAATTTAATAGAAATCAGTGGAATGCTCAGAATGCTCAAGCCGTTTTACAGTCTAATGTGAAATGGAGAAGAGATGCTAACCTCGTTGATACAGCAGCTCAAAATGCTATTAATCAACAGAATGCTCAGAATGTATTTCAATTGTCCTCTCAAGCTCAAGCTTTTTTATGGCAAGAACTCAGAGACCAAGCTGATTATGATTTTAAATGGGCAGATAGTGAAGCAAGTAGAAAAACTCAGTTGTTATATGCTGCTATCGGTAACGAAAGTGAGTCAGCTAAAAACTGGTCTACTAATCTAAAATCAATTACTAACATCATAGACGATTTATTCGGAGGAAGTGGATAATGGGATTTTTTAAAAAAATATTTAAAGGTGTAAAAAAAGTTGTCAAAAAAATTGGCAGAGGCATAAAAAAAGTTGTAAAGAAAGTTGGTAAAGCTTTTGGTAAACTAGGTGTCGTAGGTCAAATAGGATTGATGTTTTTAATGCCTTATGCAATGCAGGGGCTTGGTACATTTTGGAAAGGCTTTGGTGGTTTTGCAAATAAACTAGCAACCAGTCAAGGTGTAGGTAGTCAATTGTTTGGTAAAGCCTTAAGTGCTGTTCATACTGCAGGAAGCATGGTAGGTAGAGTTTACACAGGTGTAACTGACACAATTAACTCTGCTTTTGATATTGTAACTGGTAAAGGGAGTGCAGCAGAGTTTACAGATTCTGTTAAATCTATTTTCAGTGGTCCTGTAGATGAAGCTAAATCATTACTAACTGGAGATAAGTTGACTGCATTTAAAGAACAAGCTTTGCTTGATAAAAAAGAATTAATTGCTGATACAGTAGAAGCTGTAAAAAGCACAGAAATACCATCTATTAAAGATGTTATTAATCCTAAACAGCCTTCATTCCAAGACAAAATTAAATCTAGTTTTGAAGCATCAACAGACATACCTGATTTCTCTGTAGACCTAACAGCAAAAGTTAAAGAAGAACAAATGAAAAAAGGATTAGGACAAAAACTTTTGGACTATGGTTCTCAACAGGTTGAAAATGTAAAGACTGCAATTACAGAATTTGATTTAGGTGAAGAAATAGTTGCGGGAGCACAAAAGGGTATTCAACAAAGAACTGCTCAAGAAATTGTGGGCACTACCGACCCTGTATACAATAGCACAAGTATTAATATACCTTCATACATGGGGGCTGCTTATGCTAACGACTCTGTTGCAGACCAAGTTGATTTTACTATACAACAACAAACCGGTAACTCTTGGGCAAACTCTTTAATGAGAAACTATGACCACGTACAATCCGGTTTATTACAAGATGAAACTTCTTGGTTCCACAATGCAAATCATGCAAGACAATTAGTCTATGGAGCAGGAAACTAATAAGGACTTATTATGGAAAGATTACCACTAGAAGAATACGACCCACAGGGATTACAAGCTCTTACAGAAATAGGTAGACCTATTCCGGGGCAATCACTAACAAACAATCCAGATGAAAAATATCCTTGGGAAGGTGCTCCTGAGTACACTAATTTTAAAGAAGCATTAGATTATGTTGTTTCTGAAATTATTGATGAAGAAGCCTATGTATCTCTTGTGTCTGGAATTGGGCAGGGTGTTCCAATCAGTGATGTTGTAATGCAAATATTATATGCTGGATTTAAAAGTGGTAAGTGGAATCCTGACCTTATGGTGCTTCTTATAGAGCCTCTCATGTATGTAATGATAGCTATGTGTGAAAAAGCTGGAGTTGAATATACATTGTATGATGGTGAAGAAGATGAGGATGAAGATGAAGAATTGTCTCGTTCTAATAGCCAGTTTGAACAAATGAAAAGTATGGTTAAGACTAAAATGCCTACTAAGCAAAGTATTGATAAGTCTGCTGTACCCAAAGAAATTATAGAAAAGGTAGAAGCTGTAGAGGTCTCTCCAAGCTTGTTAGAAAGAACACAAGATGAAGAAACTGCAGTACAAGAATCCGCAAGTATTTTAGATAGACAGGAGTAATAATGGCTAGATATGAAGCATCCTCAGTTGAATTTGGGGAAAGACTAAAAGAAGAAAGAAAAAAAGAGCAGGAAAAAATTGCAAAAGAACAAGAAAGTTTTGCTAAGAAAATAGCAGGAGCTCAGTTTGCCGTAAAAGGAATAAATACCTATCTAAATGATAGAGCAGAAAAGTTTAATGCTTCATTGGCTGATGAAAAAGCTTTCCTAACAACCACACAGGCTAATGCTACTAACTTTTTAAATACTCATAAAACAAATGTTCTTGATAAAAATATTACAACTAGAGATTATTTAGATAATGTTAATACCGAAGCATTCCAAACTTTAATTGAAAAGCATGTCGATGGGATTATTGTTCAAGTTCCTGATTCACAGGGAAATATTGTTGAAAGACAAGCTTATGATATTCCTAAATCTACTTTTAGAAATTTAAAGAATTTTACAATTGCTGGTAAAACATATGCAGACTATAGTGCTTATTTAGATGAACAAGTAGCTAACTATGATGGTGCTTTAACTCATGCTAAAAGTGTGCCTTCTAATTCAGCAGATATAGAGACCTACTTAGCTAACTATTCTAAAGAACAACTTCCAACAAATATTTTTTCTTTTGTCACAAGAGGAGCAAGAAGATTTGTTAAAGGAGAAAGTGCAGAATCATTAAGAGATAAAATAAATAAAACTACAGCAGAAACTTTAAATGACCCTAGGTTCTCATCATTTACTAAATTTACATCTGCTATGAATGCATACAATAATAGCTTTCCTAATAAGCTAACGGATACATTATCAGAAATAGCTGCAGGAACTGCGAAAGATGATAATGGAAATCTTATTGATGTAAAGAAAAAGAAAATTGTAGCTGATGTTGAGATAAAATTTACAACTGGTAGTGAAACTTCAGTTAACCCCGCAACCAATAGAAAAATAACAAAAACAGTTGCTTTACCTATTGTTTCAAAAAGTTATGTGGATGGTGAAATTGAAAATGTACAAGGAGATTCATTTGAAATTACAAGTGGTGAAGATTTACTTGTTATTTTTAATTCTCAAGTTCAAAATTCTATTGCAGGTTCATTAACAAAAATTGGACAAGAAAACTGGGCAGCATATGTACGTGACCCTGATAACAAAGTGGCTGACAATCCTTTTGCAGCATTTGCAGAATTTTTAGGAACCGATAAAAATAATCAATTTCTTAAGACCGATATAGATGCTGCTTCTATGCTTGAAACATTTACAGAAAAAATTGGAGCTGAAGTTACAACTATATTAATTCCTCCTAAAAAAACCGACTGGATAGTGAATGGAGAGTTTGATGAGGCTGGTTATAATGCAGAAGTTAAAAGACAACAAGAATCTAATGCAACGTTAATAGAGAGTATGTTTAAAACATATATGGAATCTATAAATAATGTATTAGCAAATTATCCCAAAGCTTTAGAGGCATCTAATTAAATATGACTGACTTTATTGAAAAGAAAGAAGAAGACGAAAAAGAAGAAGGTGAAAACCTTTATACTCGTCTTATAAAAGCTGCTGCAAATAATAGTAAGCTTTTTAAGTTTGCAAATCTATTTGATAAATTAAATAACAATATTAGTCAAGCATCCAAAGCTGAATTAAACAAAACTCGTGGAGGACAACTTGCTCTAAAAACAGCAGGTTTTGTTGAACAAGCACAAAGAACAGCAGGGGGAGCAGCTTTTGATGTTGCCCAAGAATCTCTACAACTAGCAAATTTAATTGCAGACAAAACAAACTTAATAGAGTTCGATGAAGATTTAGATAGGAAACAACAAGAATCTTTAAAAAACATAATGGTAAACCTTTTTGGAGAAGAAACAGTAGAAACTGTAGACCGAGGAGGTAGAAAAGTTATGAAGATAAAAGAGCCAGAATACTTTGGTGGCTCTGTTGCAAGAGATATGGGTGCTATTATAGGTAGTGTTGTAGTGGGAACAAAGGGAGTTGGTAAAGTAGGTCAACTTTCAATGAAAACTCAGACTGGTAAAGAAATTGCTGAAAACATTGCTCAAAGTAAAATAAAGACAGCGTTAGCTAAAACAGGTAAAGTTGCTGTGGGTGCTAGTCTTGGTGAACAAGTCTCTATAAATCCCTATGAAGAAAGACTTGCTAATTTTATTGGTGAATTTGTTGAGGATGATGATGGTACTCTTAATGATATTCTTGAGTATTTAAAAACTGATGAAAACAAATCAGAATTAGAAAATAGACTGGGTTTATTTTTTGAAGGACTTGCATTTACTGTAGGACTACCTGCTGCTTTCTTTGGTGGTAAATTAGTCAAAGATGCTTTTAAAAATAAAGATGCTGCTATTGATACCTTAAGAGCTTTAAAAGAAAAAGTTAAAGATGGTAAGTTAGATGCAGATGCTTTTAAAGATAGCATTAATTCAGTGCGACAAAAATATAAACAATTACAAGAAAAAGGACCAGAAGGTAAACAACTATATTCTTTTCCTGCTGTTCCTAAAATAGAAATAGAAACTACAAGACCACCAAAATTTAATCAAGCTGATGAAGATATAGAAAAGCTATGGCAGTTTAGTCCTAACAAAGTCAAAAGAACTATAAGTAAACTTGGATTAAAATCGCTGGGAGTTGGGGCACAAGAAATATTCAGGTCTCGTGGATTTATGACACCACAAATGTTCTCAGTATTTAACACACGACAAGCTGCTAAAAATTCATGGATAGATGCAACAGAAAACATTTCTAAAAAATTAGATGCTCAAATTAAAAATTTATCTTCTAAATATGCTAAATACAAAGACCCTACAAAGCTAGAAGAAAAAATAAATGATTTACTACAAAATCCAGAATTAGGTAGTAAGTATAGATTAATGCGAGGCTTTGGTGATAATCTTGAAGGAAAACCTGTTTCTAAAAGATTAAAAAATAGTCCTTACTCTAAAGAAATGAATGAAGACTTAACTAATTTCTTTAAAGGTATCCCAGCAGAAATGATTGATGACATTGGTGGTATTAGATTATTACTAGATGATTTTTCAGAAATGTTTTTACAGTTACCTAACAATCAAATATCAAAGGAATTAAAAGAAACGATTTCAAAAAACGTAGGGTCTTGGTTGCATAGAAGTTATGAAGTAATGGAAAGCCCTACATTAGCTAAAAAAAGAGCTAAACAATTTGAGCAATATACCAAATCCCTAACAACTGGTAGTAAAAAATATTTATCTAAAATAGATTATTTAAATGAATTTGATGCTGGTATAAAATATTTTTCTGATGTATTAAGACAACAAAAAAAATATGCTAATGCCGATGAGTTTGTAATTATGAGAGATTCAGCAGCTCAGATACAAAAAATGTTTAACGATATTGCAAACCCGAGTGGAGCTGCAGATTATTTTGGTAGAATGGATAATTTTTTTGGGGCAAATAGAAACATATTTAAAAGGAGGGGGGATATTGATGAGCCTCTTAGAGATTTACTAGGAGAAATAAAAAGCCCGTCTGTTAATATTCTTAAAAGTGTATCACAGGTTGCTTCTTTTATTGAAGATACGAGATTTTCTAATGAAGCCTATGCAATGTTAAAAGGAAGAACCGCTCTAAAAAATGTTGACCCTAAACAAGGAACAAGAATAAAAGGACATATTTTTTCTAAAGCATTTATTGACGAAAAAACAGGCATATCATATACAACTCAATTAAAAGGCAAACAGTATGGTGCTTTAAACGGCAAATATATGACTGAAGAAATGGCAACGATGTTTGGACAAAGGCAGGGCATTTTAGGTGGACTTGATAGGGCTGGTTGGTATAAAAACTTTTTAGCCTACAAAGGATATGCTCAAGCATCTAAAACTGTATTTAATCATATAACACATTTAAGAAATACTATTGGGGGTATGATATTTACTTTAGCAAATGGTAATAATCCTCTTGGTAAAGAGGGTAAAAAAGCATTAGATAGTATCTATCAAAGGCGATTTAAAGACGTAGGAAAAGAAGAATCATTAAATTACTACAATAAACTTATAGCTTTAGATGTGGTTAATTCAGGTGTTAAATATGGAGAGGTTGAAAACTTATTAAAAGATGCAGCAGAAAGTGGAGTTCAAAAATTTACTTCAAACTTTGTTGACAACCTAGGCAATAAAGGATGGGTGGCTAGAAAAACTAAACAAATCGGACAGAATATTCAAGATGCATACATAGCTGAAGATGACTTTTTTAAAATAATAAGTTTTGAACAAGAGTTAGATAATTTAATGAAAGCAGCAAAAGGTTCTAAATTTAAAGTAGGTAGACGTTCTGTATCCTTTAATGAATATATCAAAACTAATCCAAGATATTTAGAAGATTTAGAAAGAGAAGCTGCTAGAATTGTTAGAGATACTATTCCAACATACTCTTTAGTTCCGACTGGTATTAAACAACTAAGAAAACTTCCATTTGGTAATTTCTTTTCGTTTCCTGCAGAAATGGTGAGGACTTCTATTAATATAGCTAAACAAGGAGGTAAAGAAATTGCTAGTGGTAATAAAACAACAGTTTTAAGAGGATTTAGAAGACTTGCTGGATTGGGATTAGTCGGGGGTGCAGGGTCTGAAAGTTTAAGTGGTTTAACTAAAATGTGGCACGGAGTTTCTGATGAAGAAGAAGAGGCAATAAGACATTTAAATGCTTATGACTATGCAAAAAATTCTAAATTTATTTTCTATCGAGATAAAAATGGAGACCTTTATAAAAATGATTTTAGTTTTATTGACCCTTATGATGTAATAAAAAGACCTATACAAACTGCTATTTATAAAATTGTTGACGGTAAATATACAGAAGAAGACATGGATAAAATGTTGTTTGATGCGGGAATTGAAGGACTGCAAGAATTTGCAAAACCATTTGTTAGTGAAGCATTATTAACCGCATCTATTCTTAATTTAGTAAGAGGAAAAACTTCAGAAGGTTATCCCATAGAAGGATGGGAAGATGCCAATGTTGGAGAAAAACTAAGTTTAGGATTGTATGAAATATATAAGCCTTTTGTTCCGGGTGGTTTAAGGGAAATACCTAAAGGTACAAAAGCTTTTACAGGAAAGGAATACGATGAATTGTGGGGTGGTAATCTTGCTGATATCTTAGAAACAGTTACAACAGGCAGAACCGGAGACAAAGAATATACAAGAATAGGACAAGTTATTGCAAACACAACCGGTCTTAGATTTGAAAAAGTAAATATAGAACAAGACTTAGAAAGAAAAGCAAAGCAATATTTAAGAGATTTAGATGATGCTGAAAAAAAACTTAATCGTCAATTTGATAAAAGAAAAACAGGTGATGATGTTTTAAAAGGAATGGCTAGGGCAAACAAAGAACATTATTATGCTTACAAAGATTTAAAACTTGCATTTGATGCTGCAGAAAAACTAGGTATGTCAAAAATAACAAGAAGCAAAATATTAAAGGATGCAAGAATAGCTGAAAAAACTAGATTGGCATTAGGTTTAAATAGATATGTACCTATTGTACCATCAGAAACTCAATATGAAAAGTTTCAAGTTGAAAATAATAAAGATGCTATGGGTTTGCATTCTTTAAAATACTATGTTGGTCAATATAATAGAACATATCAAAGTTTACCTATGTTAAACATTTCTATTCTTGGGGAAGAAGATACAAAAGAGTCTGAATTTGAGGCTACGGTTCCAAGACAAACATTAGAATTTATTAGAGACCCTGCTAGTGTAGAAGAAACAAAAGAAAGAATTAAGAATGCTAAAGGGGGCTTTATAGAAGGTCCTGATGTAGTGCCTTCTACTAAAGAGGACCCAGCAGACCGTATCAATCCATTCACTGGAGAGCCCTATCAAGAAGAAGAAAGAGAAATGTTTTACTCAGGTGGTAGTGTAGTCATAGATGAGTTTGATAACCCAGTTAATTTAACAGATGAATTTTTAGAAAAAGAGCAGGAGATAGCAGACGAAATAGGAAAATCATTAGATGAGTAATTATAAATATTTCAAAGACTCCGAATTGGCTTGTAAACATACAGGCGAGAATGGTATGGATGTTGCATTCATGAAAGTAATTGAAGACATCCGTGAAGAATGTGGTTTTCCATTTAGGGTTAGTAGTGCATATAGACATCCTACTCATCCGATAGAAGCTAATAAATCTACACCGGGTGCTCATGCTTCAGGTAAAGCTATTGATATTCTTGTAAGCATGGAACAAGCATATAAATTAGTAGAAGTAGCATACAAACATGGTATTATTGGAATTGGCATTGCACAAAAGGGTCCTATCGGTAATCGTTTTATTCATTTGGATATGGATGAATCTCGTTCCAGACCCCGGATTTGGTCGTACTAATTATGCTATTATATACAGAGAAACAACTAGACAAAGCTTATAGGATAGACTGTAAAGCTCGTACTAGGTGTAACGAACCTTGGGTAAAACGAGAAGACTTTAGACCACTGTATGAAGACCTTATAGAGTCTTACATGATTGCATACAACGAAGATAATATACTTGGTGCAGATGTTCCAGAGTATCTTCTTGATGCTGTAAACGATTTACTTGAATCAACTTTAACTTTGGATTAATATGGGTTTTCCTTTTGAAATAATTACAATGCTTGGTTCCACTTTACTAAGTGGATTACTTAGTCTATGGTCTCAACGTATGAAGGCTAAACAAGAAGAACAGAAAATGCTGATTGCTAGAACTGAAGTTCAAAATTCTGCGATATCAGATGCAAGAAATTCTGACAA
>Ga0129342_1001400_pt1 | contig 10735 bp, 6 predicted proteins | sample CPBDNA_5_FD_94426 | JGI IMG/M metagenome (GOLD analysis project Ga0129342, IMG submission 94426) | Freshwater to marine salinity gradient microbial communities from Chesapeake Bay, USA - CPBay_Sum_15_0.2_DNA | ecosystem: Environmental > Aquatic > Marine > Coastal | place: USA: Chesapeake Bay...
CACTAGCACCTAAATATGTATTTGCGAAACTGTTTACTGAATTTATATTAGTCGCAACTGTATTAATATTAGTTACAACTGAACTTTGTCCTAAAGCTGAAATCTCTGTATTTAATCCTGCAACAGTATTAATGTTAGCTGAATTATTATTTACAGCAGTAACAGCAGGTGCAATATTATTTACACCAGTTACATCTGCTGAAATTGTATTAACTCCAGTAATATCTGTTCTGATATTATTTAGGTTTGTAATTTCTGTTCCTAATGCACCTAATGTAGAAATTTGTGATGCAACAGCACCTACTGCCGAAATATTATTTGTAGGTGAAATTTGACCTGCAACTAAATTTACATTGGTTGCATTGGTATCAACATTAGTAACATTGGTTCTAATATTATAGACACCTTGAATTTCTGTATTTAGACCTGCAAGTGTACTTAATCCATTTGTAGTAACTGTACCATCTTCTAGGTCAGCTAAAGTTTGAATATCTGCGTTTGCTGAAGCTACTGTATTAACATCACCTATGTTTGTACCAACAGTTTGAACTGAAGCTATGTTAGTTCCTACAACATCAATTTCTGATACAGCTTCATTTAAGTCATTAGCTGTAGTTTCTATTTCTGATATTGCTTCGTTTAAATCATTTGCAACAGTTACAACATCAGCAATATTATTAGCTACTGTTGTGACAGAAGGCATATTTAAAGCCACTAAATCTATATCAGCTTCATTGTTTGCTACTGCTGTAACATCAGCACTTATTCCTGCTACTGTTGTGACATCTGAACTAATACCTGCAACTGTAGTGATGTTTGGTAAATTAGTTGAGATAAACTGTTTGTTTACTGCGTCTGTATTATCAACTGGGTTTGCTACATTAATAATTCTTTTATTACCTGCATCATATCTATCAGAAGCATCTAGTCCTAATTTAGAAGCAACATTGTCATTAGTTTCTTGTGCAATATAAAAGTTTTGGTCTGCACTTTGGTCTAAATCTGCTGATGTTAAAACCGACCCATCTTGGAAATCTACAAGCCTAGCATCTGAAGGTGTAATTCTCTGTATGAGAACTACAGCTCCATTAGCTGGCGTAGATGACAATTGAACTGTAGATGTAGTTGGAAATGTTATTCCAGTGTCCTCTACTCCATCAACATATACTTTGACATGTGAAGATAGAATATATGGAAACGAAAATGAAAATGTGTCTGTACTACCATTTGCAGTGTACGACACACGAGCTAAAAACGACATTATCTATATATCTAAAGTGTCCTCTTTTGGATTACTTTGTTTGGTCTATGAAATCGTATAAACCTTGTTTTTGTGATTTTGGATATTTGTTTGTTGCCTTACCAATACTTTTTAAAACATTTTTATTTATATAGGCTTGAGACAAACTAATCTTATCATTAATTGTTGATTTATATTTTGAGTTAAATTGTATTTGAGTAAAAGCTAAATCTCTGTGTCTTTTAATTATCTCATATATCATAGCTGTTTTACCTGCTTGAATTTTAAAGTTTTCATCAAACTCTATTCTTGCAGGAGCCTCTTGGTATCTTTTAGATTTAATTAATGCTTCTAACTCTCTTCTTAATCCAGATTTACCAATAAGTTCATTGTATTCAACAAATGCGCTTTTACCTGTTTGTGGATTAACAAATTTAGTTAAATCAATATCTTTGATTACTGGCTCCAATGCTGGAATGCTAATCTCATTTTCTATTAATGATTTTAAAACAATATCTTCTTTTTCACTGCTTACTGTCATTGGATTTACTAGATTATTAAATAATCTTCCAACTGTACCCTGTGTACTCATAATAGGTTCACCTAATACATTGTAAGTTTTAGGTAAATCCATGCCACCTAATCTTTTCTTAAATGCTTCTATGTAACCATTAGTTTCTCTTAAGAATGGGTCATTCATTACTTTTGTAAATAAATTAGGAACATAAGAACTAGCTTTATTTTGTAACCACCAAGCTCCTCTTTTATCTATATCAGTACCATCAATAGCTTTTAAGAAATCAATCAAACCTCTTAAATAAGTTTTAGAACCAATATTTTTAAATCCTGCTTTATAAGTTGCAGTAATTCCATTCATGATTTTAGTATCCATGCCAATATTTTCTTCAGCACCTTGTTGTTGATTGACTAAAAATGATAAAGCACCATTTTCAATTTTTCTTCTATCTTCATCATTTAGGTCACTGTAAATAGTTGAGTAATCAGCAACGATACCAATTAACATTCCAATTGGGTCTAATCTTCCATATTCAATATAAGTATCTCCAATTTTAATTGAGTAAGGTTGAAAACCTTGTGATTGTTGTAATCTTCTAACATTTTTATCTGGATGATAACCTCCAGTAATAAGACCACTTATAGATAATAAAGATGCAAAACTTAAAATACCTGTACCAACAGCAACTCTACCTCTTGTTTCTGCTATTCTTACAGCGTCTCTTGATGCACCAGTTGTATGCTTCCAATTTTTTCCAACTAAACCAAGTGGTGTCATTTCAATTGCTTGTAATGCCAGGTTAGCAGGTGTTTTTACAAATGGTAAAATTTGTTTCATAATTGGAACTTCATTTGTAATTTGTTGAACCTTACCTAAAATTCCATCTAAATCTTTTGTGAATGTAACTTCTTGAGCGTATCTTGAAGCTTCTTTATCAACAGCAATAACTCCTGTTTCATCAAAACCTGCTTTAAATCTTTTAGCAACATACTCTTCAAATTCAGAAATTTGTTTTCCATCTGGTAAAGTTAAAGTCATTTTAGTGTGAGATAAACCTTGGTTTCTAGCTTCTCTAACTGCCATAGACATCAACTTACTTCTGTAAGAAATTTGTTTAAAAAATTCATCAACTGCTGTTAGTCCTCTTAATGGAGTTCTGATAGCTTTTGCTAATTTACTATTACCTAAAGCTTTTGTGTTTGTGTCAAACTTTGTAGAACCTGCAAATAGAATACTATCTTCATCATTAAAAGATTTTTTCATGAATGTTACAGCATCAGATAAATAACTTTTGTATCCAGCTATTGTTGCTAAAGCATCTTCACCTTGTTCTTTCATTTGAATTTTAGTGAAATCATCCATACCCCAGGTCATTTTACTTCCTACCCAAGTTGATAATGGTCTTAAAAATAAATTATTAGCTGTTGAGATAGTGTTGATTACTTGTGTTTTTGGATTTGATAATGCAAAAGACATCCATACTTCATTAGCTCTATTCCAGAATTGATTTCTAAATATAAAGTCTACAATTCTTGTAAGCATGTTTTTGTCTTTAACCATGGCAATACCTTCATAAAATGCTTTGAAGTCACCATTCCAACTGTCCATACTTTTGACTAAATTAAGAATGTTTTGTCTGTCTAAATCAACATTACTATCTTTTAATACTCTTCTTAAATTTAGACCTCTACCTAGATTAGATGCAACTTTGTCATCAAATCTCATTAGTCTCATTAATAAAGCTGTAGTTATTTTAGCTTCATTTTCTGTAAATTCTTTAGTTCCTTTAGCTAAACCTACAGACATCTTATATAAAGCATCTGCTAAGTTTTGTTGGATAGCTTGAGAAGCATACATAAACTTAAGACCATCTTCCATTTTCTTACCAAGTTGGCCTAACATTTTTGTAGTTTGTATTATGTCATAACCAGATTTAGTTGCTTGTCTCTCAATAATTTCAGTAGACATAATATCAAATTTCTTTTCATTTCTGATTACTCTTTGAAGTGCATCTAAAACTATTATTCCAAAATCTGTATCTGCATATGCTCTAGGTGATAATCCTAAATCTAATGCTTCATCTATATCTTTAAAGTTTAAACCTTTTTCACCTTTCTTTGCTCTTTCAATAAATGATGTAAAGTTATTTACTATTCTTTCATTAATATCTTCTGCTACTGCTTTATCTTTTAATGTTCTAACTAAACCACCTATTTGTCCTGTACCTGCATCACTAACAATACTTTCAATTAATTTCTTTGTACTTTGTTTTCCACTTGGTGTTAAATTCCTTTCAGCACTTTCAGTTAATGCTTGTTCAAGTTTGGCTAATTTTGCCATATCAACATTTTCACCTGTTAAAGATTTTCTTTTAAGTTTTACCCATTGAGCAAAACCAGATAATTGTTCTTTAACAAATGGTGCTGAACCTCTTACAATACCTTCCATTACTCCACCAAGTAATGCACCTTCAATAGCGTTCTTTAATCTTGCTTCATAAAAAGTTTCATCTTTATCTTCTGAAGATAAATAATCAAAAAGTGGATTTTGTAATGATGGGAAGTGTGTATTAACTGTATCAACAAATCTTCCTGTTTCTTGGTCAAATGCAACAAAATCAGCTACAGCTCCTCTTGTAGTAGCTTTAGCAAAATTTGTTACTGCTGAAGCACCTTTAGTAAATTTTAAAGGTTTGATTGGTGAAGTTAAATACCATCCAGATAAAAATTGAGTTATGCTAGAAGTTATTCCTCCAAGTGCAGTATCAGCTTCATCTGTTTCTGGAAGTGCGTTTTCAATTGCACTATCACCTACCTTTGTAACATCTCCAGAAATTGGTAGTTTAATATTATTTTTAATTACATCTTGATAAGAATGATATTGAGCAAAACCATTGGAAGCGTTTTCTCCAAATGTCCATCCTCCATAACCAGTAGCCTTTTTAGCATCTTGAGCTAATCCCTCTATCAGATTAACTGATGATTTAACTCCTTTAACTACACCTGCATAAGCTTGATAAGGAATATCAGTTAAGATACCTCTTTCGTCACTTTCTTGAGGTTTTTCTGGTTCTATTGGAGCAGGATTTTCAAGATTTTGAATTTCTTTATTTATCTGTTCTTCAGTAAAATCATCTGGAAAAGTATAAGTTTTTCCATTTCTAACTATAGTTTGTGCCATTTATTATGTTCCATCTGGTTTAGGTATAAAAATTCCATATTCTCTCAAGAATAAATCTTTGTAAGTTTCATAATCGCCTTTAATAATTAAGTTGCCTGATAATACTTTTCCTAACTGAACTTTAACTTCAGCATCAAAAGCATCTTGAAATTTTCTAGGTTTATTTTTGTATTCTTCATCATCTTTGTTTTCTTGAAACCAATTAACTATATTTCCAGTAAATCTATTTTTAATTGCTGTAAGTTCTACACCTAGCTGTGTTGAAGACATCATAGGGTCTTTAAATATAGACATGTAGTCCTGGAATGGTTGGCTTTGTGTAAAGAAAATATTTCTTTCGTATAATAATTTTAATCCAGCAGAATTTGAAAAGTTTTTAAAATCAGATAAAGATAATTTACCTTCTCTAGCTAAATCTATTGCTCTATCTCTAACTGCATAAATATTTTCATCTTTTAATTTTTCTAATTCAACAAGTGCATCAAGAGAACTTTCAGTTACTCTTGTACTTTCATTAACAGCTTTATCTAAAGTTCTAAAATATAATTTATCTTTATTACTAAACTTATATTTTAAATCACCATTTTCATCTGGTTGTTTTTGATTAATAAATTCTGATATATTAAAAGTTTCTTTGTTGTACTCACTAAAATAATCTACTTCTAAATTTTGTTTTCTTACATCTTCTTTAATAGTAGTTTGTTTTTTCTTATTTTCATAAAACTCTATTTCTTTAGTTGTAAGTTCATTTAGTAATTCTGCTCTTACATCTTCATTTCTTCTTCTACCTTTGTCTCCTGCAAAATAACCAGTACCTAATTTTAATTCTGAAAATCCATTAAGAATTTTTCTTGCATATTCAAATCCTTCTGTATCATTTACAACATCTAAGTATCTTTTAAATCCTGCAAGAAATAAATCATTTGCTCTTTCTCCACTGGTTCCTAAATCCATAAATGATTTTGTCTCTTCTTGAATTTTAGCAAAAAGAGTATTCAAATCTAAATCATCAGATTGAGCTTCTATAAATAAACCAGAGTAATTTTTAATAGCATTGTTTTGAGTATTCTTTTTTATAAATGCCATTCTTTCAGCCATGAACTGTTGTTCTCTTTCATTTCTAAATGCAGAAGTAGAACTAAAGAAAGCTTTAGCTTGAGCTACTTGGTCATATTCACCAATTCTTTCTCTTTGAAAAAAATCTTTTAATTTAGTTTCATAAACTTCATTCCAAGCGTCTGGTGTTAAACTTTCAGACAAACTGTTTTCTGAAGCATATAAATCAAATTCATTTTTAAATTGTCTAGCTTTGTTAGTTAAATCTAACTCCATCATTTTATTAAAGTAATGTGGGTTAGCTCCTTCTGGTATTTTTCCAGATTTAACTAATTCTTTAAAAGCGTTCTTATTAGTATTGTAATCAGCAATTGCTTTATTTTTCTCTTTTTCAGAAAGCTTAATTTCTTCAGTAATAGTGTAATTAGTTAATGAAGGCACCAGGCTAGCCAATGATTTAGACAATTGTTGTAAACCAGAACTTACTTGTTTTGCCTCTGGTTTATAAAACATGTTGTAATCAACAGTTTCAATTGTCATTTCTGGCATTTGATTAAACTCTGGGTTTGGGTCTTGTTTTGCCATTAATCATCCCATCCATCATAATAAAGACTTTCTGATTTCCCATACTCATATGGGTCTACATCAGTTTCAAATCTGTTTCGTTTTGCTTTGTAATCATAATAAGAAGAAGCAAATGATAATCCTGCTGAAGCCATGTTGTATGAAGTTTGAACTGGAGACACATAAGTGCTTTGACTTCTATATTGATTATCTATTGCAGGTAATGTTCCATACAAATAATTAAATTTACTTCTTTCAATATTTCCTAAAACTCTATTTTTATAATTAGCTTCAGTGTCATAATAATTAGCTAATAAGAAATCATATGAGTTACCAACAAAATTTTCTCTATTAACTTTAAATATAGACCTTTTCTTTCTAGAAACTTTTTCAGCATCACCTATTTTAGTTAATCTTGCTTTTGTCTTTTCAATTAACTGTCTTTGTGATGAAACTATTTTTGCTTCTCTGTTAGCTAAAGCAATTTTATTCTGTTGTTCTTGTTGCTGTCGTGTGAACTTCTGTTGTGCTTGGTTTGCTTGAAACTGCAACAACGCAGATGCACCCGATACTACTAAAGTTGGATTACACATTATATTTTAACAAATTCATAAAATTTTCTATTTTCAATTCCATAATCAATTTCATTAATGATGGTAAAACCCATCCATTTTAACCAATTGATATGAAGCTTATTTCTTTTATCTACATAGTTATGTAGAAGTTGATGTTTACTTTTTAGAACATCACAAACTTTTTTTGAATGTCTTAAAAATGATAAACTAATTCTTTTTAAATCTTCGGTACCTACCATCCATATAAAACCTATAAGACCATTAGGTACAACACCAAGCATCGCTACTGGTTTACTTTGCTCATCACATATAACTAAAGGTACTGAACTTAATTTAAGTCCAACCAATAATGATATTAAAGCAGGTAATCCTGTTACTGCTTGTATTTCTCTATAATCATCCTCTCTTAAATTTTTAGATAAATAAATACAATCATCTTCTGTTGCTAATCTTAAATGAGGTTTAAGAACTTGATGCCTGGGAGACATAATATCCTTCCCACTCTGCATTAACAAAGTTACTTGGTAGATGACTATTATTAGTTAAAGTAATAGTTAAATTTTCATTTCTACTTTGTACTGCAAAAGTAAAATCCCCATCTTCTAAATTAACTGTACCTGCTAAACCTGTACCAACTATGGTTCCAGTAAATGTAGCAGTAGAAGCACTTCTTGCTTCTGGAGTTACTGAAGATTGAAAGTATCCTGTGTCATTAAATGAGACTGTCCAGTTTCTAATTTGTAACCGACCTTCTCTTATTCTTGTTCTGGAACCTTCTGTATTAGTTCCTAAAGCCAAGTATTGTTGGGAGAAAGTGTATGTAAATTCATACTGTTCTCCAATAAAATAGTTAAATCCTGTTATATCTCCAGCTACAGTTATTGTAGTTCCTGTCTGTGAAGCTAAAGAAATATCTCTGCCTGCTTTATTTGAGGCACCACTTTTGCCTACTAATTTCATATTAGCATCAATGGCATAAGGTAAAGTGATAGTAGTTATATTTGTGCCTGCATTATAACTTTCAGTGACTTGAGTGTTATCTAATTTTCTATCTAAATGAGTTAAATAAGTTTCACCATCATCAACTGATGCTGGCGCACAATCAACTGTTTCAATGTAAACACCATCAGACCTTTCAATAATTAAATATAAATTAGTTCCAATAAAATCTACATTTAGAATTTTAGTATCATTAGCATCACCAATAGTCCATTTGTGCCATGCACTTTGTAATCTTCGTTGATTAGCAAAGAACCATTGATAGATATATAAATTATTTAATTCACCTGCCTTACTACTTAAAGTAACTAAAATATTTTCATTAGATGCAATTGCAAATTTAAAAACATCTGAAGGTATATATTTAGGAATGTTAGCTGTGATGTCTTCACCATTATTAGTTTCACCATCATTCTCAACATACATTTCTCTAACACCTGTAAATCTACCTTTGTTGAAAGCAAAGAATACATTACTTCCAGAACCTACTGGAGCTACTGTATCTAATGTTTCATATTCAGTAGTAACATTCACAGATACATTTGATGGAGAAAGATTGGCTCCACCAGTTAAAATAAATTGTGTTTGGTCACTAAATAATAAAAGTTTCTCATCAAATGCTACTGCATGTTTTAAAATAGAAACTTTTGTGTGAGCTACATTTATATCAATTGGGTCTGTATCTAATGCGTCTGTAACTGTTTCATTAAAAAATTCAAAAATTTCTCCAGACCTAGATAGAATAACATTTTCATCTGCTAAAAAGCCTAATCTATTTCTATGAAAATATATGTCTTTAATTTTAGTACCAACAAAACTTGGGTCTGGTGAACTATCTAAATCACCTACTACTCTATCTCCCCAACTAGGTACATCATAAGAAGTTGATGATATTGTGTATGAAGAACCATCTACTTGTGTGAACCTAAAATTTCCATCTGCGCTCCTAATTAATACATGAGGCATTGTATCTGGGTCTAATTTAATTTGTAAACCTGGTGCAACAGTTTCTTCCCAAACTTTTGTACTAGATTTATAAACTACATAATAATTATCAAAACTATTTGAAGCATCCCCTTGCACTTCAACAACCATGTTATTAATTGCTTGTGCAGGTAAATCTGAAAAATTCTGAACAGTATCTTTAATTATTTGTGAAGCTTGATTACCATAACCATCAGAAGCAGATATTTCTAATGTGCCTGATGATTTAACAATTGAAAAACTACTGTCCCCTAAGTCTGCCAATGTAATTCCAGATGGTGAACCAACAGCACTTTTAACTCCATTTCGGATTGTTTTAGTATCTGTTGTAGCTGAATTATAAGTATAAGTGGTACCATCAATAGTTATTGAATATGGAGTTGATGTTGTTGAGCTCCCTACTCCTTGAACTACTGTATAAACTGCCTGTTCAATTTTAGCTGGACTTGTGGTTCCACTATCTAAAGCCACTGTTTTAGTGGTGTTTAAGATATAAGTATAATCATTAACTGTAAGTGCCTTAAACTCACCTCTAGGATTAGAAGAAGTTAAATAATTAGTAGCGTTAGTTTGGTTTACAATTGTTTTAGAATTTCCCAAAACATCATACACACTAATACTACCATTACTAATAACCACAACATATCGCTCATTACTGTCTCTGTTAATTGTGTGAATAAATGAATTTGTTAATGATGAACTAGAAATTTTTGCTATGTGATTAGTTGGAGGTCTTTTTTTTAAACCTTCAACAACACCAGAAAAACCATTTACTTGTTCAGTAGCTTGATTTTCTAATCTTAATATCTCTGGTTGTTGAGACACTCCCCCAATTAGATTGGGTATACTTCTTGTAATTAAAGGCATTAGTCTATTAATTTATAAGACCTACTTCTTGCTACAGTAGTGAACTGGTCATAACTGTTAAAGATACTGTGGTCTGCTACAGAAGCTTCTGCTTGTTTTAAAATTGATAAAGCAACTAATTCATCTTGTTGGCTAAATCTGTGTAAAGCATTTGCTCCTAATGTTCTGTCATGAAAAATTCTTGATGCTCTTATAGTAACATATCTTCTTGCTTGTTCTGGAATACTTTCAAAATCTAATAAATAAACAATTGTTACATTTTCAAAATTCTTATTAAATACATAACTCTCTGTTGCAAGGTTATATAAAAAATTTCCTCTTATTACTGGGTCGTAAGAAGACTTACTTTCTAATAATGGATTAAATTCTATTAACATTACATCACTAGCTACAACTATTTTATTATCTGTGTTTCTAGTTAATGTTGCTTTGTATGAAGTATTAAATTTCCAACCACTTGATTGTACTTCTCTATTTACTTCATCTAAAATATTTTTAGCCATACTGGCATCTGTAGGTAAAGAACCAGATAATGAGTTTACTGGAGCTTCTCCTATAGTTGAAAGCATAGTATTGACTGCTTCCAAGTGAGTAGTTCTTGTAGTTATTGTTGCCATATAAATTTGAAACACAGGCGCAGATTGTCTGTGTTAATCTCTGCGCCTATGTATTTGTTAAAGTGATTATGCTGTTTTGATTTCGCAAGCACTTTCAGGTCTAACGATTCCATGGCCTAAGGCCATTTTTCCGACC
>Ga0129342_1001402_pt1 | contig 10732 bp, 9 predicted proteins | sample CPBDNA_5_FD_94426 | JGI IMG/M metagenome (GOLD analysis project Ga0129342, IMG submission 94426) | Freshwater to marine salinity gradient microbial communities from Chesapeake Bay, USA - CPBay_Sum_15_0.2_DNA | ecosystem: Environmental > Aquatic > Marine > Coastal | place: USA: Chesapeake Bay...
ACTTTTACCGATTTTCTTATAAGTTCTGAATTTTTCCAAAAGCTCCCCTACATCTTTCGCTTGTCTTGCATCATCGATAAAGTCCAATCTTTCGACTGCCCCATCTATAAACCGGGTTAGTTTAGTTAGCTCCCTGGAAATAAAGGGATCTGATAAATCCATATTAGTACCTGTACTCCCAAAATTTATACCTTGATTCCACCATTAATCAAAATCCTCCGTAGAAATTACTAAAGCCCCCCTGTTCAATATAACCCAAAAATCAACTCCGTCATACTCAGGGTTAGGGACATTGTAGGCATGGATACCCATTACTGCTGCTGCTACCCCTATGTCAAGACTTTTTAAGCCTGTAACCCTTTCTGCTTCCTCTGAAACTTCCCGTACCCAGTTTCTAAAGGATTCAGAGTCATTGAAGTACTTATACCGGGAATCTTCTCTTAGTCCGAAAGTAACAGCTTGTTTACTAATTCCAAAGTCTTCTTCTCCTTTTCGACCCATACTTGCGAAACCTTCGGCAACTCTCTTAGCTTTTCCAGGGTTGCCATTGGGATCCCTCACTGAGGCGGCTGCATAAGAGCCATGACCGTAAGTTCCTCTACCAGGCCCATGAAACTCACCATTAACCCCGGTACCCAGAAGTTGTTGAGTGTAGTCAATTCCTGCACCCCTATGGAACAGCAAACTAGATCCATCATGTCCCTTTACTAGATCAGTCCTTTTCATTAGTTCCGACTTTGATCCTACTAACTCTGGCTTTGAGTTAAATCCTTGCATTTCATAAATAACTGATAAGGGTGGATATTTGCCCCCATTCATAAATCCCATAAATATATCATCATTCTCTAGCTCAGGATATTCTGCTAGTACCTTTTTACCGATCTCCCTTAGTTCTTCTGTTGAGGTACTAGGTATGGGCTTTCTAGATCCTGGGGTTTGTTCGTATGTGGGAGTATTTTTTAGTGCCTCCTTCCTGTCACTATCTATTTTCTCCAACTTAGCCATATAGTCCCTAGCTTTCTTGGGAATATTTTCTTCTAGTCTTTTTCTTTCTAATTCTGCCTCCTCCTTTCTCTTTAATTTGTCGTAATGGTCACGGATGCTTTTCAGATTCTTCTCTAATCTGCTAATCGTTCGGTCGTATGTATCTAAAGCTTCTCTGGGATTTATTTTACCTTCTCTTACAGCCTTATTTAACTTATCCTTTATTTTTTGAGAGTCCTTTTCAGATATGAGTTTTTTAGCTTTCTCATCAATAGTTTTAACCCTGGTAAAGCCACTTAAGTCAAATTTAGCCCGCTTTTCAGCTTCGGTAGATACGGATTTTTCTGGTTTTTTGGTGGCTTTACTTGAAAGTTTTCCTTTTAGGTTGTCTAACTTTCTTCCGAAAGTTTTGAATATTCCTTCTCCTTTGGCTTTACCACTTTTAATATCTTCTACTGTTTGATTCTTAGCTTCCCTTACAGTAGACTTATTTCCCCCTAGTTTCTTAAATTTACCTATTAAGAGTCTAGCAATAGCCCTAGGTTTCTTAAGTTTTTGATTAAAGGCGATTCTCCTATGACGTTCATCATTAGGATTATAGGCAATAGGTTTACCTCTTCTACATAGTTTTCCAGAAGCAATACCATAAATAGTCCCATCATCCCTTTGACATAATTGAGTATAGTCAAAAGTTAACTGATCTAAATACTCAATAATATCAGTTTTTTTAGTAGGTCCCCGCATCAAAACTTCCTCCGGTAACAGGTGCAATATCACTTGTCAAAATCTCTCTAAAAGCCGCCCCACCGTTAGCTGCATTAGGAGCCATAAACGCATATTTTGAAGTGATGTTTGTGGCATCTACCCCTGTACCCCCATAAGACAATCCTACAATAGAGCCGTTCCAAGTCCCCGTAGTAATCGTTCCCAATGTAGTAATACTGGTTTGGCCTACATAGGTTGTTTTGATCCTTAAGGAATCAGAGTTAATCTCTAGTGTAGAATCATCAACATTGACATCTAGAGTGTTTCCCGATTTGCTTAGGCCATTCCCCGCTGTAATCTGGCCAGCACCCGAAAATTGCTCAAAGGTGATTGCAGTTGATCCAACAGTAACAGGGGCATTGGTAGTGCAGACCCACCCACTATCAGCGAAAGTGCCACCTTCTTCAATAAATGTGAATCCGCCAGGAATTTCCCCAGCGGCATCAAAATCAGTAGCCCTAGTCCAAGACCCCGCCGCTACAACATAAATACCATTTTGAGACTGGGTACTCTGGTTTTTAACTAGTACGCGGTTCCCTTCAACTAGAACCACCCCATCAACAGTTTGAACACCTGAAAGAGTAATATCAGCAGTAGTTGCAACTCTACAAGAACCCTTAACGTCTAGCCCTTGAGCTACACTGTCAACATACCCTTTATTGGCTGCATCAGTGTCAGCCACAGGAGAAGCCAAGTTAGTAATTAGTTGATTATTAACAGAAACACTAGCAGTTGGAACTGCTAATTGCTCTATTCTGTTAGTCCTCACTTGTGTATCAAAATCAGAAACTTGGGAAGCCGTGATTGATATTGATTGAGAAGCGGCGGATGTAAGCCTACCCTGAGCGTCTACTGTGAACGTAGCTACCTGGGAAGCCGATCCGTAAGAAGCCGCTACAACTGCTGTATTATCCAGATCAAATGTGATTGTGCCTGCTGAAGAAGTGGAGGTTAGTCCTGTTCCACCAAGCAGACTAAGGGATCTGTTAGAAGCCCCCGTAGCAGTACCAACATCAGCAACAAAAGAGTTGGGGGTAGCTGTGGATGTGGCAATAGAAATAGTTCCCGAACCGTTAGTAATGGTTATTCCATCACTAGCAGTTAGAGTTGCCTTAGATAGAGTATTCCCTGTTGAGTTACCGATTAATAACTGTCCATCTGTAAATGTGGTTTGGCCAGTTCCTCCATAGGCAACTCCGATAGTGGTTGCTTGCCAAGTCCCAGCAGTTAAAGTTCCTACTCCCGTGATATTAGTCTGAGATGCTGTTTGCAGAGTGCCATAGAGGTTATCTGCGTAAATGTTTAATACTTCTGTACCACTAGCACCAATATTATATGTTGAATCTGCATTAGGAACTAGGTGGCCCAGATTGTTAACTTTCCATCTGTCTGTCCCTTCAGTTCTCAGGGTAATAGTTCCGTTAGTGCCAGTATCGGTAACAGTTACGGAGCTATCCCCTTCAGCGATATTGTCAGTTTCAACCGTACCCCAATTAAGAGTTCCGCTCCCGTTTGTTTGGAGGAACTGTCCATTAGTCCCATCAGTACCAGGTAATGTCCAAGTGACATCAGCAGCTACAGAAGCCGGAGCTTGTAGTCCTAGATAGTTATTTCCATTGGCAGTTGTTTCATAGAATCGAATATTAGCTCTATCAACTAGAGAAAGGGTTCCCGAAGTAGATAGGGATGTGAGTCCCGAAACGGTTGTAGATCCCGCTGCCCCAACCTCAATACTGGTTGTGCCAATGGTGACAGATCCGGGGTTTTTCCAAGATGTCCCGTCATAAACTTTTAGCACACCGAGAGAATTTCCGGAGCCATTAGCTGTATCTAGCCACATCTCCCCGGTAGAGTTTCCAGTGGAGCCCCCAGAACCAGGAGTTAGGTTAGGGGCGCTACTACCCACTTCCACAGGCCCTATTTTGACAACCTGACTAGAGGCATTTTTAATAAAAATACCTGTAGTCCCTGCGTTAGTATTTAGAGCGATTTCACCAGCTAGAAGACCTGATGCCTGTGGTCTTTTGCTAGCGACATCAGACCGGAGGTGTTGGATTTTAACTGCCATTAGAATGATCCTTGATCAATAATATCAATTTGATTTGAAGAATTCGGTAAAACTCCGTTACCAGGTTGCAAAGCGGTTTCAATCGCTCCAGAAGAAACCAATACCCAATTTGGTATGGGGTTTGAGACGTAAACATAAAGATTTGGGGTAAGGCCAGAATCTAACCACATATCGCCACTAGAAGGATTAGATGGGGCAACGTCTGATACACTAACTCTGGAAGTAGTTCCCCACTTAGTCCCATCCCAAGCCTGAAAAATAGAAAGATTTGGATTCCACCTAACAGACCCCACTTGAGAGCCACTATTAGGGGTGTTATTTACCTGTGGGACTATCAATTCTGATTTATTATTACCCCTAGACTGAAAAGTTAACCTAGCACCTACTACATTAAAATCACCATATATGCTATCTCCGTTTGCTCCTACATTCCTTAGCCTATACCTGACCCACCCTTTACCATCAGAACCGCTAGAAACTAAGACGGTTCCTCCCTCATCAATCCGAATATTAGACCCATTTCCAACATATAAATAGGTGTTGTAATCATTTATTTCCGGGTCAAAATTGTTTTGGGAAATATTCAAAGCAAATTGACCAGGCTCCAGATCAATGGGGTGAGTATCCTGGTCAGATGTCCGTAATTGTTGGAAAGTAGCAAGCTTTTTCATACCTGTGAATCAGAAGAAGTATTCCCACCGTCATCTGTGGGTTGTTCGGGCAAAATCCCCTCTTTATTATCTATACTTGGCCAGTTTCCTTCAGTATTATTAGTCTCGGAATTGTACTGATCATATCTCCAGTCTCTAGTACGACTACCAGCAGAATCAGTCCACCAACCACTCATGCCTTTACCGCTAACACCGTTATAGTTTTGGGGGATCCTCCAAGACCTTAATATTCCTTGACTTGAATTTATAGCCAAATCTGCATCAGGTTTTATTGCGGGGTTGTGGGTAGTAGAAGCATCAAGTTCCTTAATGGCTCTTTCAAAATCTTTAAGAACATCTTCTCTTCTCCTAACAGTATCTAGATAATATCTAGCGATGATTAGGGAAGTTCTTCTTCTATTACTACTGATTAATAATTTACCTGCTTTAGTAGACTGATTGATAAAACTATCTATCAGCGCATTGGCATCTTCAATGGCCATCCACAACCTAGCAACATTAGGTTGAGTAGCATCTGCATCATCTATATTGGTTAGTTGAATAGCCTCTTTCAACCCATAAGCCAAAATGAAATCATCAGGAGAAGCGGTTCTAGGGGAATCTCCCTTATCCCTCCTAGAATATCCCTTACCATCAGCGTAGGATCCCAGGTTAGCATTATCATTCCATTCATCTTCAACAGGTTTTAAAAGATTTCTAACGGGTACTTTGAAAAAGGCCCTTACAACATTGCGTCTAATTGTGGCTTGAGAAGACCCATCTTTGACTGGAGATCTTATCGCCCTATGGATATTTTCAGGGGGGCCGTAACTAACAAACAGCGACTCACCAGGTTTAACTTCTTTGGATAAAGTTAAGACTATTGATGTTGTCCCACCATAAACATAGGAGACAATAGGGAATAACCCGTAATTTACTGAAAAACTGGTAAGCGGTGGGTCAATATCAGTATCTAAAGGTTGGTCAAAAATTAACTCTACAAGTAAAGAGTTTTTTACAACTGCCTCTAATATCTGTGGTGCTGCCATACTCAACTCCTATAAAATCTCAAGTAGGGATCTCCTTTAACAGCAGAATGGAAACCCAAGGAAGTCCAGAAAGGGGTAGGGTCATCTTCTACCTGGACTTCAAAAACACATTCTGGCAGTGTATTTAGCATGGTTTGAACAGCTTTAATTAGGGGAGAATCATCTTCCCAGTTTGGATGTGACCACGCGGTTATAGTTGCAATTCCTCCCACAATCTCATAGCTTAAAGTAGCTAATAGGGCCCCAGGAGGTTTGTCAAATGTAGGGTTACTATTACCTGAAACAATTAAAGTTAAAGGGTCGGTATCCCCATCACCAACTAAAATATTAGAGGTTGCATCTGGGCTATCGACTACGAAATTTATCCCCACTTCATTAGAGACAACATTATTATTAGGGTCATCTAGTATTAGTTGGGGATTTGGAGATTCTGCCTCTGTTTGAATTCCCCCTAAATCCTCAGGAATCTTATAAATATCCCCAGGACTAGAGTGAAGTGAATCATATACGGAAATTTCTGCTAAAATCTTTTTCACTGTTAAACCCCTTAACCCTTCTAAATTAAATTCCCCAGAATCATAAATAACACTGTACAGGTCTCCAAAAAACCCGCTATTTAAAACTATTCCTAGGGATAATCTACCTATTAAAGTTTCATCAAATTCAATGAAGTCTTGGTCTTGGAAAACCTCAAATTCATAAATTATTGATGTTTCTTGATAACACTGCCAAGAGGATTTATGAGGAAATGGATTTTCAGAGACTCTTTCAAGCTCCGTATATTCTTCTTCAATAACCTTGAAGGTTTGAACAATCACCCATGTTTTCTTGTAGGGATTAATCTCTACAGCGGGTTCACTATACCAATCTGGTAAGCTTTGCTCAAAATCTTCAAGGTCATCGTCTATTTCTTCAAATTCCTGATAAACTCCCCAGTCTAGTCTATGTGGTGGCTGATACGTTGTCATTGATGGTTCCTTCTCTATCGCCCCTGCTATCCCTAGATTGCCCAGAGTGAGTATGTCTGAGGTCGATATGCCGAACCCACTTATATCCACCACGATTTAGGCAAACACAGAGCCAGTCGTAGCCCTGTGGCCCACCTGTCTCTACCACCATGCACCCAACATTTTCCGCCGTAGCTTGAGGTAATTGTCCAGAGGGGTATACAGGGAGCCTAGTCATAGAAGAGTTTGCAGGGGAAACCGCGTATCTCGTTTGACTAGCATCAAAAACTGGATCACCGAAAACAAGCCTGTTAGGATCTCCATTTTTAGCAATAACTGGAACCCTTAATTTGTTGTCTTTAAGGGCTTGAGGTTGTAAGCCTTTGAAAGGAACCATAGGCTCTATCCAGTCAGATTCAGAAGGGATAGCATCAGGTTGACTTATCCCGTATTCCTCTAGAATTAGTGGGTTTACCTCATCTAAGATAACCCGCACTCTGCCTCGTTGGTCTGGGTCATTAACATCTACCACTGTTCCGAAAGTTGGCAATAATTGATTGCTTAAAACCTCAGAATTAGTGGCAGACTTCAAAGCATAGTGAAGAATTTTCCCAAGCTTTTCAAGATCATTCTTCATCTTTTCTAATAGGTCTAATCAAGGATACAAATTTATATTTGTTATCAATTTTATCTGAGGATTTAGTAGAAGCCTTCTTTCTGGGTTTAGGTGATTTCTTAGGGGCTTCTTCCTGCTCTAGTAATTCTGATTCAATAGTATTTTCCGAGTCCATCTCCTCTATTCTCCTAATCATGTATTAAGTAAGCGGTTCTAGTGGGTTTTTTAGTTTCTGCAACTAATAGGTTATCGTCTATGATAAGGATTTCATTTTCGGTAGTTATCCCGAAATCATCCCCTGATGTTATTTTACCTTCGATAACTTCTCCCCGGTAACAGTAGGGTGTTTGTGGATCGAAAATAGCCTCATCTGAAGCAGAAAAATCCGCCACAAAATAAGCATAAGAAACTGTATGACCTTTGATTATCTTACCAACCTCTAATTCTGGAGGGGAAATTTCAGGGTAAATAAGTGGGCTAAGATCCCATACTGGGTACTGTGACTCTGGAATTGCTACTAAATTTTGCCTTAGAATATCTTCTTCTAGATGTCCTGTAACCTGATTGTTCAATAAATAGAAATAATCTCCTTTCCAGTTTCCATCAATTTTTGGAACCCTGTGGTCAAAAGGGTCATAGTTTGTGATTGATGCAGAAGTGAAATCCAGATAATCATCATCTTGAGAAATCCTAGAATCGGTAAACCCTTGTTGAGACTGGAGTGTATCTGTCTCGACTGAGGAAGTTAAATAGGATTCATGATATACCAATACTTCATCACTATCGTAAATACTAGATTCCCCATAAAGATTTGGTCTTCTAGGTTTAACAGGGTCTTTTACTAAAGTATTGGTTAGCGACTGACCAAAATAACCAAAGTTTTTACATACTTTTTCTGCCCTATTCCAGAATTTACTACCCCTAGGATACTCAATAGGTAATCTGATATGGTAGTTTGAATCGGCTACGGGTTCAGGGCCGTTATTAAAATCAGCAATTAGATTAGATTCTGTTACAAGAGTCCTGTTTTTCCAAACCCTTAGTGGAGAAGCTGAATTTTTAACAGAAGGGTACAGTTTCCAAACAGCAGAATCAAATAACTCTTTAGTTATCTGAGTTCTGATTAGTGCAGGAACAGAATTTAGACTATCATCCAGAGGGCCGCAAGGTTCACACTGTAAAATCCCCTTATCGTAATTCCCCTCATCGACAACCTCTACAGATATAGAATCAAATTCAGAACCATTATCTAGTTCACAACTCGCCACAAATTCAGCGTCAAACCTCAACCCATTATCATAGGTCACACAGTTGACTTCCAGATTAACAGACCCGTTTCCATCAATAGTAGATGAGTAACTAGGCGGGTTTTGGCCGTAAATCAAAACCCCGTTATCAATTCTGCAATTAGATAGGTCTTGGTTTAAGATGCCTTGGTCTACAATTAAGACCTCTGGGTTTTGATCATAGACTCCCTCATCCCAGACGTACCCCTCGTTAACTCCCATGGCAGTTCCATATTCACCATCATCGGCATTGGCAACCGGGTACATTGAATTAGAGGGGTAATAAACTCCATTATTCAAATCAAGATCAATTTCCCACTCTACAATAGGGAAATCTATTTTTCCTGAATCAGTAAATGACTCATAAGTAATGTCAAAAGAGTTTAATCTTAAGCCATCAAATACTAGCTCGAACTCCCCGATAACAGGGTCATAGCCCGCAAAACTAAGCTCGGTTTCAACTCCTAAATCAGTGTATAGAACTGGGCCAGCTTGACCACCAACATCTATTACTAAGGAATCTAAATCTATTGACCTCTCTGGATCAAAATCCCTTTCACATAATGATCTAGGGTCTTGGTCATAAAACCCGTTAAAAATATTATTTTGAATCTGCCCTATATTTTCTAATGTGCCATTATCTATTAGAAATTCTGGAACTCCTGAAAAGTCAAAAAGATTATTATCAACTCCACACCCAATAGGATCTAGACCAGAAACCCCATTGCATCCAATAGGCACTGAAATCTCAGAGCCAGGGTCAGGCCCAATAAGTAAATCTGTTTTATCTAGATTTTGGAAAAATTCTATTTTAAAGTTTGGTTGATTGCACTCCCCGAATTTAGGATCAGGAATACTGAAGCAAGGTTTAACATCTACTTCAAATTGATTTTGTGCCAGTAGATCATCACTTTCTGTAGTAATTTGAAATGGGGTGTTAAAGGAAAATCCCCCGTCACTAACTGTGAAGGTGGGAGGTTCAGAAAAGGGATATATCCCGTTGTTCAACTCCCCTAGAATTACCCCTGAATCGTCAAAATCCCCGTTATCAAAAGTTCCAGTGTTCTCTTCTTCACCATCAGTCTCAAAAACAGTGAATTCCTGACTAATGCACTCGCCATCGTCTAGAGAAAATTGATCATTTTTTTCAGTTAGAAGGTTAGTATAATCTTCGGTCTGGACACCGATAATTTTTGTCTCTAGGGACAACTCTGGTTGAAAATACTCCTCGCAACCCTCCACCCAAAACCTGAAATTTGTATTACTAAGGTAAGTGGTAATAGTGGGACTAAGACCGACTTTAGCCAATAACGATTTTAATGAAAAAGTTTCCTTTACCTTCTCTAGTTGTAGACCTTCTGACTCATCAAACCCGTGAAGGTTAAGGGCATCAAACGAGAAATGTAGAGGGAGTTCATTTCCCTTATTTCCCCATAATCCCAAGTAAGACTCTAAAACCTGATCGCTTCTCCAATCAGATGTGTCTTGCCAAGGAATTACAAAAAATACAAAATAATCAGCGAGAGAATTTTCTAGACGGACGGAAATTGTAGTGACTTCTTCAGAGAATATCTCTACTTGGGTAATTTCTTGCTCTTTGTCTTGAGTTACATATACGCCCTCTCCCTCTTCTAAAACTTCTATGAGTTTATCAAAAGTATAAACAGCGCCTTGGTACAGATAGGGGGAGTTTTTGTATTCTATGTCTTTTGTTTGTCCAAAAGCATAAATAATAGTTTTTCCAGAATCTTCTTCAATGGAAAAAGTCTGGTCTGCTAAAGTATTTACTTTTGACCTATTGAAAGGGAAAGGTCTTTGTTCGTAGGGAAGGTTTTTATGGTAAACGCCGAAAGACCCTACCTGAAGAGATCTCTTCTCGAATGCGGTTTCTGGCAGACCCACCCACCGATAATTCCCTTCTGAATCAAAAGATTGATTCCCCCAATAATTAGGCCCACTAAAGCCTAACATCTGGGCGTTCCAATCCAACTGACCCTGAACCCTACTAATGGTTCTGCTCAGGAGAAGTTTTTGATTATTTGTGTAGGTTTCGGGTAGAGTTCCCCTTAACTCATACTGTTCAGGATCAAAAACTAAATTAGACATTGACTAAAAGCTTCCATTATCTAGTAGTTCGGGTAAACGAGATTGAATTTCTCGCTTCAGATTATCGACGTAGGCTTTTGAAACAGCCTCATTTAATTCATTAGGTATCTGGGTTAAACCTTCGATTCGGTTCCCAGACATATTTAAAACACCTGTTATCTCGAAATCAGTTGTATGTTCCATTGTCTACTGGCACATCTAAGGTTGAATCTGTGAATCTTTTAGTGGCTATATGGTCATCTAGTTCCGGATGGGAAAGAT
>Ga0129342_1001404_pt1 | contig 10727 bp, 11 predicted proteins | sample CPBDNA_5_FD_94426 | JGI IMG/M metagenome (GOLD analysis project Ga0129342, IMG submission 94426) | Freshwater to marine salinity gradient microbial communities from Chesapeake Bay, USA - CPBay_Sum_15_0.2_DNA | ecosystem: Environmental > Aquatic > Marine > Coastal | place: USA: Chesapeake Bay...
GAAGGCCCGCACGCGCACGGTCGGTGACTTAAGTCCAACCAGTTCTGCGGGCGAGACGAGCCAGAGCAACCGGGCGGTGGCGAGACCGTCTTCGACGGTCGCGTCCTGGGGACTGCCGCCGCGGAACCCTGCGGAGTCGCGCGGCTGGAGGATGACGCGATCGGCAGAGGTGGCCACACGCACGCGCATGACGAGTGTCCGGTCCCGGAAGAAGACATCAACGCGTGCGGACCGTGCCGTGATGGCGGGCGCGTCGCCTCCGGTGGCGCACAGTGCGTCAAGTACGGCACCCAGCGATCGTGTCGACTCAGGCCCCATGGGGATCGGCTCACCTTGTGCATCAACGAGTGGCGACGCCGGGGTCCAGTCCGGGTCCGTCGGGTCGGCCAACCGGTCTGGCCCGGAGGGTCGGGCAAGCCGCCCCTGTCGGGCTCCGTCGGGCGGCACCGATCCGCAATCCGCGGGAGTGACGACGACGTCGAGCTCGGTGCGTTCCCCCGCTGGCACGACAGCCTCGGGCACGTCACCCACGACGTAGCCATCGGTGTCACCGTTTCGCGTGACCTGCGTCGTGCGCTGCGGATCGCCGGTGATGTCCAAGCTCAGGAGCTGGGCACCCACCACCAAGCCCTCTGGCCATTCGGCCGGCAGGTCATCGCCGCTGATGGCGAAGGGTCCAACGGACTCGAGACCGACGATCTCGAGCTGATCCGGGCGTGAAGCCTGATCGGCCCACCAGCCGACGGCGCCGACGGCGACGACGACACCTACGCCGACCACGCCGACTAGAGCCATGATCCGGCGCGCCCGGTTCGACCCGGTCCCGCGCGGTGATGCCGTCGCTCCGGCCTCGAGGACATCCACGACTACGCCTAGCGGATCGACTTCGTCAGCGGCGTCATCTCCGGCAAATCGTCGGTGATGGGCGTCCCGATGATCCATGGGTACGCCGTCCCGCCTCGCACGATGAAGACCTGCGTGTAGGCGGTGGAGACGTCGTCGTTGTGCTCAGCGCGCGGGGAGACCAGCCAGAGCAGGGGGATGCCGTCGCCGGAGCGTCGATCGGCCGCTCCAAGCCCGCGAAGTCCCGGCCCGTCCAGTGGAGTGAGCACGTACCTCTCTGCTTCGGTCGATACGTCCACCACCAGCCCGATGGTCTCGAGCGGGGACTCACCGCCACGCCGTGCTGCGGTCACCTGCAATGACGGTGCGGTACCGGCGTCCGCGCAGGCGCGGGCGAGGGCATCCCGCAGGGTGGCCTGCGCATCCTCCGACACGGGGACGGTCATTCCTGATGTCGTTGCCAGGATCTCGACGCCGAAGGGTCGACGCCAGCGGTATCCCGCCTCGTCGAGATCTGTGCCCTCGCGTGCGAGTGCGCAGTCGACCGGGGCGATGGTGATGTCGATATCGGAGTAGCCACCGGGTGCGATCACGACCGCGGGGCGGTCCTGGACGTAGACGAGAGCATCCATCTCCGAGGCCACGACCTCCACGCTGTCACCTGGGTCGCCACCCACCGTGAGTCGCATGCTGATGCCGGGCAGGGCAGCACCGGCAGGGGTAGCGAGTGCGCCGACGGGCGGCTCGGCCACGACTGTGACAGGTGTCGAGGCGACCACGGTCGCCGTGACGATCTCGAGTTGAGGGGACGTCGGTGGGCGCCCGGACCACCAGGTAAGGCCCGCCGCGACCGCAGCGATCGCGAGGCCGCCGGCGAAGGCTGAGGTCGCGACGATGCGTGCGGGACCGCCCTGCCCGCGCGGCGTGCCGTGGTCGAGCACCTCAGCCGCGCCGTCCATCACCGCAGGCTAGGCGCTCACCTCGTCTGGCGCCTTCCGGAGCACGATGGCCTTGATGGCCACCGTGATCGCGACGACGACCACGACGCCGATCACCGTGAAGGCGACGCGGTCCTCGGCCACCTTCATCCCGTCACCGCCCTGGGCGTCGAGCAGGATGATCCCGGGTGTCAGCGCCGCGACGAACTCCCAGTAGGGACGGTTGAGCGCGAAGCGGGCCGTGAAGGCGATGAAGAAGAAGACGCCACCGAGAATGACGGCGTACGGCGGATTGAGTCCGGCGAGAATGAGGAGCATGGCGACTGCGCCGCCGGCGACCGTGCCCGCGAGGCGTTGTAGTGACTTGGTCATGGTGTCGTGCGGGCTGGGCTGCATGACGATGATCAGAGTGAGGAGAAGCCACGCACCCTGGTGGTACTTCGCGAAGGTGAGCACCACCCACGCGGCGACTCCTAGGACGACGGCCATCACGATGGCGTATGCGATCGTCGTGCGGGGCCCGAAGGGGTGGCGATCGGGGCCGCCGGAGGGGCGGCCGAAGAGCACCCTGGCCGTGCCGGTCATCCACAATCCGCCAAGGGCGATGACCGCACCCGTGAGCAGCACATTCACCAGCGAGGACGCGCCGGCGACCTGGGGTGGTGCCACGAGGACGAAGCCGATGAAGAGGGGCACCATCAGGACCGGGCTGTGCAGGCCGCGGAGCGCGGCGAGCGCGCAGCCACCGGTGAGCAGACCGAAGAAGATGGCCGCGGGAACGGTGTAGGGACTGAGCAACGCTGCCGCGATGCCTGCTGCTCCCGCCAGCACGCTAAGAGCGATCGCCAGGCGCAGGCCGTAGAAGATTCCGCCCATGGCGATGGCGCCGCCGTAGACATACAGGGTCGCGAGATCCGCCTGCCCGCCGATCATGAGCAGCACCGTCGGTGCCATGAGCGCGATGGTGAGCAACCCGATGAGCAGGATGCGCTGGCCGCGTGATGCCCTGGCCATCAGCCGGCCCTCCTGTGACGGGCGTACCAGGCGAGGCCAAGAGCCGCAGCGCTCACCGCGGCGGCGGCGGCACCGGCAGCAACAGCCTGTCGCTTTTCGATGGGCACCCTTGAGCGCATCGATACTGGTCGAGCGAAATCAAGGATGGGCCACCCCCGATCCGCCGCGACGCGGCGCAGTTCCGCATCGGGGTTGACCGCGGTGGGATGCCCAACTTCGTCCAGCATCGGCAGGTCGGTGATGGAGTCGGTGTAGGCGTAGCAGTCGGCGAGGATGTATCCGCGCTCTGTGGCTAGATCGCGGATCGCCTGAGCCTTCCCCTCGCCGTAGGCGTAGAAGAGGATCTCGCCCGTGTAGAGGCCGTCTTCAACGACCAGCTGCGTCCCGACGGCGATGTCGGCGCCTAGTCGGGCGCCGATGGGTTCGACCACTTCCGTGCCTGAGGAGGAAATGATCACGATGTCGCGATCAGCCGCGCGGTGCTCCTCGATGAGCGCGACGGCCTCGTCGTAGATCGCTGGGTCGATGATCTCGTCGATCGTCTCGGCCACGATCTCGCGCACCTTCGAGACGTCCCAGCCGGAGACCAGATCCGACATGTATCTCCTCATCGTCTCCATCTGGTCGTGATCCGCTCCCGATGCGAGGAAGATGAATTGAGCGTAGGCGCTGCGGATGACGTCGCTCCGGCCGATGAGCCCTCCGCGGTAGAACGGGCGGGCGAAGGCGAGCGCACTTGATTTCGCCAGGATCGTCTTGTCCAGGTCGAAAAAGGCCGCGGCCCGTGTCACGCGTGCACGCTACCGCGTGACACGGAGGTTTCCGCGCTGATGATGCATCCGGATACTTCATCCACAGGGCGGGAGACCACGCGTTGTCCCCAGTCGCGCCGGGCCGCCAGCGGCCGGACTTTCGGTGACGGAGCCTGGCCACATGATGGATTCCCCGCGCCCACTGCTCGTGACTGGTGACCCCCTGCTCCTCGATGACGTTATCCGGCTGGCCACTGCGGCCGGCATTGAGGTGAGCGTGTCCGTGGATGTCACATCGTCAGCGTGGTCGGCTGCGCCCCTGGTCCTTGTGGGAGACGATGTGCTCGCTCATGCCGTCGGACGTGCCCTTCCGCGTCGTGACTCCGTCATCGTCGTACGCCGCACCGGTGCGCACCATGACGAGTCGATCGACACGGATGTCTGGCGCGGCGCGGTCGCTATCGGTGCTGAGCACGTCGCTGAGCTTCCGCATGCGAGCCGCTGGGTCGTGGATCGACTGGGTCAGGTGGGGGACCGACTCGCAGACGGCGGACCTGTCATCTCGTGCGTTCCCGGGGTGGGCGGGGCTGGCGCTTCCACGGTCGCGGCCCTGCTCGCGCGAGAGGCCGGAGGACTGCTGGTCGACCTCGATCCCTTTGGGGCAGCGATCCCTGTCGAGGGCGGCGTGCGGTGGCCCGATCTCGCCGAGACCCGGGGGCGCATCCCGCCGGCATCACTGCGAAGTGCACTGCCGAGCGTCCACGGGGTACACGTGCTGACAGGTACCCCGGGCGAACGCTTCGCCGTCCCGGCAGCGCCGTTGGCGACGGTTCTCGAGGCGGGTGCTCGAGGTTTCCCCTGCACTGTCGTGGATACGCCTCGGTCAGATGGCGACGCCAGCCACGCAGCCTGGTCGCGCAGTGACATCGTCGTGGTTGTCCTTGGCCCGCAGCCCGCGAGTGCTCCACGCGCGCTGTCCGTCATCGATGTGGTGCGCGAGGTGTGCACGCGCGTCGTCGTCCTCGCTCGCACGGCCCCGCGGGACTCCGGCATGTGGTGTCGCGTCGAGACCGACGAGTGGCAGGTGCCCTTGCTGCCGGTGCTGCGCCACGATCGCACCCTCGCTCAGGGCGACCACGTCTATCTTGTGCCGCGCGCTACCGCCCGTCGCAATTCGCGCGACATCCTCGCCGCGCTCGTCCCGGGACGCGCAGCGTGACAGCTCCCTTGGTCGATCGCGTGCGCCGCCGCCTTGTCGCGGACGGCCTTACGACGGTGCCCGACTCCTCGCGCGTCGCCGTTGCGGTGCGTGACGAAGGCGTGCTGCTGGGTGATGAGGCACTTCTCGATCTCGTGAGCACTCTCGGCGATGAACTCGCCGGCCTCGGGCCACTGCGCCCGCTCGTCCTCGATCCCACTGTCACGGATGTGCTCGTCAATGGCCCCGCTGACGTCTGGGTGGATCGTGGTGACGGGTTGGAGCGGTCGACGGTGCGCTTCCCTGACAGCGAGTCGGTCACCCGGCTGGCACAGCGGCTCGCTTCGCTCTCCGGACGTCGGCTGGATGAGGCCTCTCCCTACGTCGACGCCCGTCTGCGCGACGGCACGCGCCTGCACGCCGTGATCCCACCCATTTCCCGGGATGGTGCGCTCATTTCCCTTCGCATACCCCACCACCGTGGGTTCGGTCTGGATGATTTCGTCACCATGGGTTCGTTCGATGCCGATGGGGCCGCCTGGCTGCGTGCCATCGTCGATGCACGCCTTGCCTTCCTGGTGAGCGGAGGCACCGGGTCGGGGAAGACAACCCTCCTCTCGGCACTCCTCGGTCTCGTGGATCCGCGCCATCGGATCCTCATTGCGGAGGACTCAGCGGAGTTGCGACCGCGACATCCGCATGTGGTCCGCCTCGAGGCGCGTCCTGCCAATCTCGAGGGCGCGGGACAGGTCACGCTGCGCGATCTCGTCCGTCAGGCACTGCGCATGCGGCCCGATCGGGTCGTCATCGGCGAGGTCCGAGGTGCGGAGGTCGTCGATTTGCTGTCGGCGATGAACACCGGGCATGAGGGTGGGTGCGGCACCGTCCACGCAAACTCACCGGCCGATGTGCCCGCCCGGCTTGAGGCCCTGGGCCTGATGGCGGGCCTGCCGCGCGCAGCTGTTCACGCGCTCATCGGCGCCGGTGTGCATGCTGTGATCCATCTCCAGCGTTCACCGCGCTGTGTCAGCGAAGTGCATCTGGTGCGCCAGCGGGATGGCCTCTCTGTGACCGTCCCGGCTCTCGTCCGTCGCGACGGCAGGCTCGTCGCCGACGCAGCCGCAGCGGAGTTCGCGGCGCTGCTCGCGAGCTCGGGTGCGCAGGTGCCGTCATGGTGATCATCGCTTCCATGGTCCTGGCTGCCGCGTCAGCGTGGCTCGTTAGCCGGCCGCCTCTGCGAGCGGGAAAGGTCCTGCCGACGGCGTCCCTCGTGCTGCATCGCGTGCGTCACCGCTGGATGGCTCGACGCCATCGATCGGCTCGTCGCGTGGCCGTGCGCGATGCCGTCGCCGAGGTCGTGGCCGACGTCCGCGCGGGGCAGCCACCCGCTCGCGCGCTGGAGAGAGCGCTGGGCGACAGCGACCTTGCGCCCAGTGCCTTGGCCGCTGTCCGCCTCGGGGGCGACGTGCCGGAGGCGCTGCGCACCGATGCTGCCCGATCGCTGCAGCCGATCCTTGCTGCCGTCGGGGCGTGCTGGAGTGTTGCCGCGTCGCAGGGCGCCGGGCTTGCCGATGCGCTGGACCGACTCGTGACCCAGGAGCGTCGTGCCGAAGAGGTGCGCCGCGAACTCGACGCCCATCTCGCCGCGCCTCGCGCGACAGCCCGCATGCTCGCCCTGCTTCCCGCTCTCGGCATTGGGCTTGGGCTGGTGTTGGGCGGGGATCCCCTTGGTTGGCTTCTCGGCACCACGATCGGGTGGGCGTGTCTGGCGCTGGGTCTCGTGCTCGTGGGCATCGGCCTGAGCTGGGCGTCACGTATTGCTCGTCGCACGGAGCGCCTGCTGTGACGTTGCTGGCGGCGGTGCTTGCCGCGTGGGCGGTCGCCTTCGCGATATCTCCCTCGGGTCAGGCCTCCCGACGTGGTGCACGCCTCACCTCAGCGCGACCCGCCGTGCCAGCCCGACAGGGGCGGCTTGGCCGACCCGCCGTGCCAGCCCGACAGGGGCGGCTTGGCCGACCCGCCGGGCCACTGCTCATGCGCATCGCGTGCGTCGCGACGGGCGTGCTGCTCGTCTTCGTCATCGGCGGCGTCGCCGGCGTGGTGGTGGGAGGTGTGACCGCGCTGTGGGGACCACGTCTTCTTTCGGTCCTGGAATCTCGCTCGCAGCGACAGCGTCGCATCGACCTCGAGCGTCAGATGCCGGCGACCGCGGATCTGCTCGCTGCGTGCCTCGCGGCAGGCGCGACCCCGGTGGAGGCGACCCGAGCCGTCGCACAAGCCATCGGGGATCCGATCGCCACACCCCTACGTCGCCTCACGGGCGCCCTCGACCTGGGCGCCGACCCCGTCAACGCGTGGTCGACCCTCGCGTCGGAGGCAACCCTGCGCCCCATGGCCCGCGCTGTCTCGCGGTCCGCGGAGACCGGTGCACCCCTGGCCGCGTTGCTCACCGCTGTGTCGGACGACCAACGCGATGCGATGCGGGCTCGTGCTGCGGCGGCCGCACGTGCCGCCGGGGTGCGATCGGTCGCGCCCCTTGTCGCGTGCTTCCTGCCTGCCTTCATCCTTGTCGGGATCGTCCCCGTTGTCGCGAGCCTGGCGCTCCCGCTCCTGCAGTGATGGCCGACCAGGCCCGGCGGGGCGGCTAATCCACCCCTGTCGGGCTGCGCCGGGAACGCAGGCGGGCAAGGAGTGCGACCGCGAGCACGGACACCGCGAAGACGGCAGCGCCCACAGCGAGTGCGACGACAGCAAGACTGCCCACGCGATCGGCGGGCTCGAGGGCATTCGCTATCGGCGACGCCCCGGTCGCCGCCTCGGGGTTGGACGTCGCGGGCGCGGATGCGACGTCCTCGCTAGTCGTTGCCGGGGTTGGCTCCGACTCCGTGGCACTGGACGGTGCCTGCGGGGCGGATGCCACGGGCACCAGGAGAAGCCTGTCGTCGCCCTCGCTGGCGACGAGGAGCGCCGTGCCGTCGCTGGTCCAGGTCAGGGCTTCACCTTGGATCTGCTCCGGCAACGGCATGCGCTCGACGAGAGTGCCGGGCGGCCGTCCGGAGTAGATCCGCACCTCGGAGTAGTCGCGAACCGCGTAGCCGCCACCCGGCCGCATGGCTGCGTCAGTGACGAGCCCGTCCTCGGTCCCCACCGCCCGTGCCCGAGCCAGACCATCGATCGGCAGGGGAGCCGGCAGGCGCCATACGGTGCCGCTGATCAGCCCCTTGCCGATGACCCAGAGTCGGTCGCCGTCCGCGACGAGCGCTTCGGCATCGGAGGCCTCGGGCAGGCGCACGCGATGGATGGTGGGAGTCACCGTGGCGTCGGACAGCGTGCTCGGCTCAGTGATCTCGTAGATCTCGACGTAGCTCCTGCTCGCCGTGTTGTCGCCGATGTCGCCCCACCACAGCACGGGCGCTCCGGCACTGCCCGTGCCGAGTGCGATTGCCTCGGGATCTAGGGCATCCACCCCGCGAATCTTGAGCGTGGCCCGGATCTCGCAGGTGTCCATGTCGAGTGCGTAGACCCGGGGGCCTCCGCCGGAGTCGTTGTGCGCCCACACGATGCGGTCGTGTAGGGCGGACGTCGCCAAGCCACTGATCTCAGGCAACTTCTCGGTGTCGAAGCGGCAGAGCTCCGAGACGGAAGCGTGCGCGATCGTCGTGGGGAACACGGCGATGGCGATCGCCGCCACGAGCGCGAATCGACCACCCCGCATCACTGCATCAGCGTACGTCGCGAGTCATCCCCAATGCCGCGCGTGTCCGGTCGTCCACAGGTCGGCATCGACCTGACTCCAGGCAATGCCCGCGGGCTCACCGTGGCGGCGCGAGTCGACGATTCGCACGCACCGGCCGTCCTGCCGGCAACGTTGGAGGCAACATGTCCGCAATCACCCGTCATCGGACTATTCGCCGAGTGGTCGCGCGAGTGCAGCGCGAGGACGCAGGAATGACCACCGTGGAGTACGCCGTCGGCACCGTGGCCGCGGCGGGCTTCGGTGGCCTGCTGATCCGCCTGCTCATGTCCGAGGAGGCACGCAACCTCGTGTGGGGCCTGCTCTCTCGGGCCGTCACATCGATCTTCGGCTAGTCGCCATGCACCCGGATATCCACCCTCTCCTTCGCCGGCGCTCCGATCGGGGAAGTGTCGTCGTGGAGGCAGCGCTGGTCATCCCGGTGCTCCTGGCCGTCACGGTGCTGCTCGTCTGGGTGACAACCCTGGGGGCGACCTACGTCCGCCTCCTCGATGTCGCCCAGACGGCAGCCCGTCAGGCGGCACGTGGTGTTACGAGCGTCGATGCTCCCACCGGCGTGACCATGACTGTCATCGAGCGTGACGGCCTGATCCACGCGGAGGCCAGCGAGGAGGTCACGCCTCCGCTCGTGGGCTTCATCGACTGGGGACTGACCGTGTCGGCACGCGCACACGCCATGCCGGAATGGATCGTGACCGAGGGCGACGGTGCGGAGTGGTAGCGAACAGACGCGTTCACGACGATCGCGGCGTGGGGACGGTGCTCGGCGTGATTCTCGGTGTCGTCGTGCTCTCGTCGGGGATCGTGGTGAGTGCCCTCGTCTCCATCCATGTCGCCCATCAGCGAGCATCCGTGGCCGCAGACCTGGCGGCCTTGGCGGCGGCCTCGCACGGATGCGCCGCGGCTCAACGTGTCGCGCTCGCTCACGGCGCCGTGAGCGTGTCCTGCTTCGAGCAAGCCGGCGATGCCGTGGTCACCGTGGCGATGCCGGCGCCCCCGATGCTCGTGCGCGTCGCCACCTGGACCGGTCATGAGGCACCCGCTATCGCGAGGAGTTCTCGGGCGGGCTCGGCATCACCGGCGGCATTTGAGTGAGCAGTGCGTCGAGGAGTAGCACGGCCCCGGTCTTGTCCAGGGGGTTGTTGCCATTGCCGCATTTCGGTGATTGCACGCAGGAGGGGCAGCCGGCATCGCATTCGCAGGCGGCGATGAGATCCCTCGTCGCACGCCACCATTGCGCCGCCGCTTCGAAGCCACGATCCGCGAAGCCGGCCCCGCCTGGGTGCCCGTCGTAGACGACGACGGTGCAGCGCTGGGTGTCCGGATGGAGCTCGGTCGAGACGCCGCCGATGTCCCATCGGTCGCACGTCGCGATGAGCGGCATGAGCCCGATCGCCGCGTGCTCGGCGGCGTGCGCTGCTCCGGCAATGTCGACGCCCGACTGCGCGAGTTGCGAGACGACCGCGTCGCTCACTGTCCACCATGTGCCGCGGGTGCGCAGGGTCCTCTCCGGCATGTCGAGTGGCTCCCGACCGAGAATTTCTCCACTGCCGACGCGCCTGCGGACGTAGCCCACGACCTGGCTCGTCACCTCCACCTCGCCGAGGGCGACGTCAGCCGTGCCCCACGACACGGACCGGTCGGTCGACAGGATGCGGTAGTCCGCTATCTCCTCGGCTGTCGTGGTGTGGTCCACGTCCTCGACCCGCACGAGCGCGACGGACTCGTCGAGGTCCAGGGTCGTCACCACATGGCTGACGCCCTGGTGGAGGTAGACGGCCCCAGCATGCACGGTGGCGGGCGCTCGCGATGCGTCAACGGTGCCCAGGAGTCGGCCCGTGCCCTCCTCCACCAGCCGCACCGGCGGTGCAGCGTCACCGCGCAGGTCGATGCGGGCGGCCGCGGATTCGCGATGGGTCCAGTAGTAGCCCGTGCGTCGATGCTTGAGCAGCCCCTGCTCGGCAAGTTCAGCAAGGCGACCCGGCGCCGTGGGCCCGAACCACGTGATGGCGTCGTCGTCGGTGAGTGGCTGCTCAGCGGCTGCGGCAGCCAGGTGCGGACCCAGCACATGGGGGTTGTCGGGGTCGAGCACGACGGACTCGACGGGCTGATCGAAGACGACCCCCGGATGGTCGAGCACATATCTATCGAGTGGGTCCTCACGCACGACCAGCACCGCGAGTGCCTCGTCGTCTCCGCGCCCTGCCCGCCCCCATTGCTGCCACAGC
>Ga0129342_1001405_pt1 | contig 10723 bp, 14 predicted proteins | sample CPBDNA_5_FD_94426 | JGI IMG/M metagenome (GOLD analysis project Ga0129342, IMG submission 94426) | Freshwater to marine salinity gradient microbial communities from Chesapeake Bay, USA - CPBay_Sum_15_0.2_DNA | ecosystem: Environmental > Aquatic > Marine > Coastal | place: USA: Chesapeake Bay...
CATATAAAATAAATATGGCGCAAGATACAATTTTCTTATATTTTTAAAATATTTTAGAAGCTTATTTTAAAGTATGAGAATTGACCTGTTTTTATGGTATACTAGAATATACAAGTCAAGAACTGCAGCAAGTAATTCCTGTAAGAAAAGACATATAAAAATTAACTCTAAATCTGTTAAACCATCTCATGATGTATTTAATGGAACATACTTTAGTGTAAAAAAAAAAAATATTCTTAACCAATTTGAAATTTTAGATTTACCAAGTTCAAGAGTTGGAGCAAAAATTGTTAACCTATTTTTAAGAGATATTACTCCAAAATCTCAAAATGAAAAAAAAGAAACGATTGGCGTAATTAAAAATAATTTCAAATTTAACAGGAAACCTTCAAAAAAGGAAAGAAGAGATATCAGTAACTTTTTAAATGAATAGCTATATTTACAATAAAAATTAAAAATTGAAAAATATAATTTTAGATAATAATAAAATAAATAAAATAATTAAACGACTAGCATTCCAAATTCTTGAAAGTAATTTAAAATCAAATGAAATTATTTTATTAGGTGTTTATAAAAACGGATATGAAATCGCAAAAAAGATAAAAGTTGAATTAAATGAAATTTGTGACATTAATATTGAACTTTTATTTGTTAAAATAAACAAAAAATCTCCTCGTGATAAAGTGATTTTTGAAAAAGATATTCAATATTTTGAGGATAAGTCAGTAGTTTTAGTTGATGATGTTTTAAATACAGGAAAAACTTTAATTTACTGTGTAAAAAACTTGCTAGAAGTTGAATTAAAAAAATTCAAAACTGTTGTTTTAATTGACAGAAATCATAAGAAATTTCCAGTTAAAGTAGATTATAAGGGAATTTCTTTATCTACTTCAATAAATGACCATATAAAATTAGTAATTAAAAACAACAAGAAATACGCAATATTTAATTAAATGTTTCAATAATTTCTTTACAAATTTCGTCAATTGTTTTTTTGTCACTACAATCTATTTTGTATGTTGACATATTGTAAAATGTCTTTCTTTCAAAAAGGTGTTTAGCTATAAAGTTCTTTAGTTCATTTTTATTTTTAAACCTTGAAATTATGGGTCTAAATTCTTTTTCATTAAACAATCTTTCAGTTAAAATTTCTAAAGAAGTATTTATAAAATATATCTGTTTAGTTTTATTTTTAACGTATACCATATTATCAAAATAACATGGAGTTCCACCACCAAGTGAAATAATGGTTTTTTCTTTTCTATTTAAAACACTTAGCAATACTTTTCTCTCAATATTTCTAAATTCAATTTCACCTTTGGTTTCAAATATATTAGAAATAGACATTTGATATTTTTTAGCTATTTCATCATCAAGATCTATAAAAGGCAATTTTATTTTGGAACTTAATTTTTTTCCAACTAAAGATTTACCTGATCCCATATAACCTACAATAATCAAATGAGAATTATCCATAAACAAACATTTATATAAGAACTCTTGAGTTTGACAAATTTATAAGAAAATCTCTTTGAATAATAAATTTATTGAACCTATATTTGCACCCTCTAATAAAGATAAGACTTGGTAGCTCAGTTGGTAGAGCATCTCCCTTTTAAGGAGAGGGTCCTGGGTTCGAGCCCCAGCCAAGTCACAAAGAGACCTGGTAGCTCAGTTGGTAGAGCATCTCCCTTTTAAGGAGAGGGTCCTGGGTTCGAGCCCCAGCCAGGTCACTTCTCAATTTTGCGCACGTGGCGGAATTGGTAGACGCGCTAGGTTGAGGGCCTAGTGGGAGTTAAATCCCGTGGAGGTTCAAATCCTCTCGTGCGCACTAACAATTAATTTAATGAGTAAAAAAATTTCTATAATTGGTTCAGGATTTTCATCTCTAGCCTCTGCATGTTATTTAGCCAAAAATGGTTTTAATGTTTCAATTTTTGAAAAAAATAACTCTTTAGGCGGAAGAGCTAGGCAATTTAAAATGAAAGGTTTTACATTTGATATGGGTCCTAGCTGGTATTGGATGCCCGACGTTTTTGATAAATTTTTTAATGACTTTGGAAAAAAAACTAGTGATTATTATAGTTTAAAAAAACTCAACCCTGCATATAGAGTATATTTTGGTAAAAACGATTTTATTGAAATAGAAGATTCTTTAGAAAAAATAAAAAAAGTTTTTGAAAAACACGAAAAAGGTAGTTCACTCGCTCTTGAAAAATTTATGAGTATTGCTAAAGAAAACTATTCTATTGCCGTTACTGACCTATTATATAAAATGCCTGGACTTTCGCCAATGGAGCTTGTCACAAAAAAAACAGTTTTAAAGGCAGGATCTTTTTTAAGTAACATTAGAAGAGAGGTTAGAAAAAATTTTAAAAATAAAAAATTAAGATCAATCCTTGAATTTCCAGTATTATTTTTAGGTGCAAAAGCATCTGACACGCCGGCTTTTTACAATTTTATGAATCATGCTGATTTTGGACTAGGAACTTGGCAACCAACAAACGGTTTTTATGACGTTGTTAATGCAATGGTTGATTTAGGCAAATCTCTTGGAGTAAAATATTACACTAACCACAATGTATCCTCATTAAATATTAATGAAGGAAAAGTTGAAAATATAACAATTAACAATAAACTATTTGACAGTGATATAGTTCTTTCAGGAGCTGATTACGCTTATACTGAGAGTTTGATAGATCCAAAATATCGACAATATTCAAACAAGTATTGGATTAAAAAAACATGGGCTCCATCCTCTTTATTATTTTACGTAGGTTTCGATAAAAAAATCAAAAACGTATCTCATCATAATCTTTTTTTTGATACTGATTTTGATAATCATGCAAAAAATATTTACGATATTCCAGATTGGCCAAAAGATCCTCTATTTTATGCTAATTTTACTTCAATCACCAATCCAAAAACAGCACCCACAGGCTATGAAAACGCTTTTTTTTTAGTTCCAATTGCAACAAATCTGGAGGACAGTAATGATGTAAGAGAAAAGTATTTTAAAATCATCATTCAAAGACTAGAGAATTTGACTGATCAAAAACTCAAGAAAAATATTATTTTTAAAACCAGTTATTGTGTTAATGATTTTAAAAAAGATTATAATTCATATGGAGGTAATGCATATGGATTAGCCAACACATTATTTCAAACTGCTTTTTTAAGACCAAAAATTAAAAGTAAAAAACTTAAAAATTTGTACTTTTGTGGTCAGCTGACAGTTCCTGGACCCGGTGTTCCACCTGCAATTGTTTCTGGAAAACTAGTCAGTGATCTAATTTTAGTTGATGATAAAGCTATTTGACCAAGTAAGTGAAAGATGTTCTAAGATTGTTACTGAATCTTACAGTACCTCGTTTACATTAGCCACAAAAATGCTTGATTTCTCAATAAGACAAGATATATACAATATTTACGGATTTGTTCGTTTTGCAGATGAAATAGTTGATAGTTTTCATGAGTTTAACAAAAAAGAACTTTTAAATTTATTTGAAAATGATCTAAAAAAATCCATTAATGACAAAATTAGTTTAAACCCTATTCTTAATTCTTTTCAAAAAACCTTATACAAATATGATATTGATTATGAATTAGTAGATAGCTTTTTAAATAGCATGAAACTAGATTTAGACAAAAACAAATATTTAAGTAAAAAAGAGTTTGATCAATATGTATATGGTTCAGCTGATGTTGTCGGATTAATGTGTCTTAAAGTATTTGTTAAAGGAGATCAACAACAATATGAAGAACTAAAACCTTATGCAATGTCTCTTGGTTCAGCTTTTCAAAAAGTAAATTTTCTGAGAGATTTAAAAGCAGATCATGATGGGCTAAACAGAAGTTATTTCCCAAATTTAAATATTGAGAAATTTGACGAGAGTTCAAAACAAAGAATTCTTAAAGAAATCGATAATGACTTTTCTTATGCATTAAAAGGAATTTTCAAATTACCATCTTCAGCAAAATTTGGAGTATATACTGCTTATAAATATTATTTAAAACTTTTAAATAAATTAAGAAAAACTCATCCATTAAAAATAAAATCATCCAGAATTAGAGTTTCTAATTATCAAAAAGTTGATGTTTTGGCAAGATCTTATTTAAGATATAGACTTAATATTTTATAATGTACACAAGTATTTGGATTTTTACTGTAATTATAACTTTTTGTATCATGGAATTTGTTGCATGGTTTTCTCACAAATATATAATGCACGGTTTTTTATGGTTTTTACATAAAGATCATCACAAAAAGGACCATAATTCTTGGTTTGAAAGAAATGATATGTTTTTTTTACAATACGCTGCGATTAGTATATTTTTTACAGTTCTTTGGGGTGAATATAATTTTTGGTTGGGATTACCAATAGCAATTGGTATTTTTTTGTATGGTTTAGCATATTTTATAGTTCACGATATCTTCATTCATCAAAGATTTAAAATTTTTAGAAATATTGATAGTAAATATGCAAGAGGAGTAAGAAGAGCTCATAAAATTCATCATAAACATATAGGTAAAAAAGATGGAGAATGTTTTGGAATGTTGATAGTTCCTAGAAAATTCTTTAAATAAGAGCCATTTCAATTGCTGCAATAGCAACTTCGACTCCTTTATTCCCAAATTTACCACCACTTCTATCCAAAGATTGTTGAATATTATCATCTGTAAGAACACAAAATAAAACAGGACATTTTCCAAGTAAATTCAAATCTTTTATTCCGTTGGATGTAGCATGACAAATAAAATCAAAATGATTGGTTTCTCCTCTAATAACACTACCTATCGCAATAATAGCATCATAGCCTTTATCAATTAAAGAATTACAGCCATAAACTAACTCAAAACTTCCAGGAACGTATATTACTTCAATATTTTCATCAATAACATCTTTGTTTTTAAGTAGATTTAAACAACCGTCTAAAAGATTACGAGTTATTTGACTGTTCCATTTAGACACAACAATACCAAACTTTAAACCTTTAGCAGATGGAATTTTATCAAAATCAAGATTTTTTAAATTGCTATTAGCAGAGGACATTATGTTTATTTTACAAGATTTTTCTCAAACTGAACTTCTATTAAATTTGACTCCGCTGATTTTGGATAATTCTTTTTAATTATTGAATAATAATTTGAAGCTTTGTTTTTATTCTCTAAGTAAGAAGCAATATTAGCAGCCTTTAAAAGAAACTTAGGAGAGGTGAAATTATTTTCTGAAACTTTAAAAGCTGATTCGTAAAAACCTAGTGCTTCTTCAAGCTGATCAAGTTGAGCAAAAGAATCTCCAATACCTCCCAGAGCTAAAGCCATTAAGATTTTATCATCACTATCAAAATCTTCTAAAAATTTAATAGCATTCTTAAAATCTTTTAATTGAAAATATGCCATACCTGCACTGTAAGTAGCTAGGTTTGCAGCATGAGTGCCTGAATAATTTTCTATAATATCTAAAAAGCCATATTTACCATCAGCTCCGTTTAAAGATAAATTAAGTAAAGAATCACTATTTTCAGTATCAATAAGGGCTTGACCAAAAAAATTTTGAGCAGTAAATAATTCATTATTAGCTTCGTCAGATTTAGGGTCCAATATTAAACTAGAATAACCCAAAAAGCCAAGAACCATTACCACAACTAATAATAGAAAACCAATAATATAATTTTGATATTTAGCTACAATTTTTTCAGTGGATGATGCACTCTGATCAAGAGTTTCAAAAACTTCTGCAGTCGTACTTTGATTCTGATTTAAATCTTTATTTTTTCTCTTTAATCCTTTTTTTTTATACGTTGCCATAGTATTTCATAATATTGAGTAAAAATAAAATTTTATTCTAATGATTTAGGAATAAAACTAATTATTTTTATATAATTTGCAATGTTTACATTAATTTCTCTTTAATAACTAATGAAATCTCTTTTTCTTGAAAATATTACAATTGTTAATTATAAAAATATCGAATCTAAAAAATTTGAACTGGATCAAAAAATTAATTGTTTTATAGGAAATAATGGTGTTGGAAAAACTAATATTTTAGACTCTATTTATCATTTATCATCAGGAAAAAGCTATTTCAATTCTATAAATTCTCAATCTATCAAACATGATGAAAATTATATGTTTATTGAGGGAGACTTCAAAAAAAACAATGCCATTGAAAATATAATATGCAGTCTTAAAAGAGGAAAAAAGAAAACTTTAAAAAGAAATGGTAAAGTTTATAAAAAGTTTTCTGAACATGTTGGTCTTATTCCAATGGTTATGATATCACCTTCAGATAGAGATTTAATACAAGAGGGAAGCTCACTTAGAAGAAATTTTATTGACAACATAATTTCACAAAATAATAAGAACTATTTAATAAATTTAATTAACTATAACAAAGTTTTAATCCAAAGAAATGCTCTTTTAAAATTTTTTAACAAATCAAATTCTTTTGACATTGATAATTTAATAATTTATAATAATCAAATGTCAGAACTTAGTGTACCAATTTACGAAACTAGAAAACAGTTTTTTAAGAGTTTTAAACCAGTATTTTCAAAATACTACAATTTAATAAGTCAAAGTTCTGAAAGTATTGTTATAAATTATGAGAGTCAACTTGATTTTGAATCTATGGACAAACTATTGGAAAAAAATATTAATAAAGATAGAATAATGCAATTTACTAGTTGTGGAATTCATAAAGATGATTTAATAATGAGTATTGAAGGATATCCTATTAAAAAATACGGAAGTCAAGGACAGCAAAAATCTTTATTAATAGCTTTAAAATTAGCTCAATTTGAGTATTTAAAATCTGAATTTAATTCGTCTCCAATACTTTTACTTGATGACATTTTCGACAAACTCGATAATAATAGAGTTAGGCAATTAATAAATTTAGTAAACAATAATTTATTTGGACAGATCTTTATTTCAGATACTGATTTAGAAAGAACAAACAAAATTATAAGTGATATAGATTCAACAAGTAAAGTATTTAATGTATGAAAAGAAATTTTGAATCTAAAAGCTTAAAAAAAATTTTAAATAATTTAATCGACAACTCAAATAAATTAAACTCAGGCTTAAACAATATTAAAGTTCAAAACTTATGGAAAGACATCATGGGTAAAAATGTAAATTCTTACACAGATGAAATTTTTTTAAAAAATACAACTCTTTATGTTCATTTATCTTCCTCAGTACTTAGACAAGAATTAAATTATGGAAGACAAAAAATTATTGATATGTTAAATAAAGAATTAGGAAAAGAAATAATAAAAAAAATTGTATTAAGATAAAATTTCGTCATCTGAAAAATGAAATGTTCCTTCAATTTCAGCATTTTCATCGCTATCTGATCCGTGAACTGCATTTTCTCCCATTGAAGTTGCATATAAACTCCTAATTGTACCCTCTTTAGCCTCTGCAGGGTTTGTTGAACCAATCAGATTTCTAAACTCCTCAACTGCATTTTCTTTTTCTAAAATAGCTACTACAATTGGTCCCCTACTCATAAAGGATACAAGTTCTCCATAAAATGGACGTTCACTATGAACTTGATAAAATTTTTCAGCTTTTTCCTTAGTAAGCTTAGTAAGTTTCATAGCAATTATTTTGAAGCCTGAAGCAATAATTTTATTTAAAATCGCACCTATATGTCCGTTTTCTACAGCATCAGGTTTTATCATTGTAAAAGTTTTATTACCCATATTATATTTTTGTGCAAACGTAAGAAAAAAATGGATTTAATAGAATTAACAATATATTGTATTTTTAATAAGTGATTAATATATCTATAATTGGAACTGGAAACGTAGCATATCACTTAAGTAATGCTTGTTTAAATAATAAAGAAATTAATTTAAATCAATTGTATGGAAGAAAAAACAAACTTCCAGTTAAATTTAACCAATCAATAAATTACACTTCAGATTTAGGGAGTTTAAAACCGTTTGATCTTTGTTTAATATGTGTAAGTGACGATCAAATTGAACATATTTCAAATAAAATAAAGGCTGAACCGTATAGCATAATATTGCATTGTTCTGGTTCAACTTCAATAAATGCTTTAAATCAGCATTCTAATTTTGGTGTATTTTATCCTGTTCAAACTTTTAGTGTAGGCAAAAAGATAGATTTCAATAAGATTCCAATAGCAATTGAAAGTAATTCAAAAAAAAATTTAAAAAAAATTAAAGATTTTGCTTGTTTACTTTCAAAAAAAGTAATTGAAGCTAATAGTGAACAAAGACAATCTATTCACCTTGCAGCTGTTTTTGCTAGTAATTTCACAAATTATATGAGAATTATTGCAGATGAAATACTAGAAAACAATAATATAGATACTAAAGTATTAGATCCATTAAGTGAGGAAACGGCAGAAAAATTAAAATTTTTAAACCCTAAAGACGCACAAACCGGACCAGCTCTTAGAAACGACATAAAAACTATGAAAAAACATTTAAATTTACTAAAAGGCTCTAGTCATCAAAAAATATATAAGATAATTAGCTCAGGAATAATAAAATTGAAAAAATGAATTATAAGGAAAAGTTAAATAAAATAAAAACATTTGTATTTGATATTGATGGTGTATTTACAGATGGTAAAATTCTTGTTGATAGTAAAGGTAACGAATCTAGAAATTTTAATACAAAAGATGGTATTGCAGTAAAAATGGCAATAGATCTTGGATATAATGTTGCTATTATTACCGGTGCAAATAATGCAGGAATTAGGTTAAGGTTAAACCGCTTAGGTGTTAAAAATGTTTACATTAATTCTTATGACAAAGTGAAAGATTTAAATGATTTTGCAGAAAAAAATAAAATAGATTTAAATGAAACTGTTTATATGGGAGATGACCTTCCAGATATTTTCCCAATGAAATTAGTTTATCTCAAAGTTTGCCCATTCGATGCAGCCCCTGAAGTAAGAGAAATTTCAGACTACATTTCAAATAAAAAAGGTGGTAAAGGTTGTGTAAGAGATTTAATAGAACAGACTCTTAGATTACATGGCAAATGGAATTTGAATAAAAAAAATCAAAATATTTGATTAATGTTCCTAAATAAATTAGAAAACTATAATGTTTTACTTGCTTCAAATTCAAAAAGAAGACACGAATTATTATCACAACTGAATATAAATTTTAGTCTAATCAATCAGAAAACTGACGAATCTTTTTCAGAAAAATTAAAAGAAGATCAGATAACTGATTATTTGGCAAAAAAAAAATCTTCATTCTTTCTAAAAAAATTAAAGAAAAATGATATTCTCATAACTTCTGATACAATAGTATGGCATAAGAATAAAGCACTTGGAAAACCTAAAAGTAAACAAGAAGCATTCAATATGATTAAATCTTTAGAAAACGATTACCATCAGGTCATATCTTCAATCTGTATTTCAACTTTAAAAACTCAAGTTATTGTTAATGAAAAAACAAAAGTTTATTTTGACAAAATAAACGAAGATGATTTACTTTATTATGTAAATAGCTCTGATGTGACAGACAGAGCCGGTGGTTATGGAATTCAAGACTTTATTGGATCTGTTGTTATAAGTAAAATAGAAGGAAGTTATAATAACGTATTAGGATTTCCAACAAATAAATTTATTAAAACAATAAATTCAATGGATCTATGAAATGGCGTAGAGCTTACAGCATAATATTATTTTTAAATATAATCTATATTATATTTTACATAATTCTAACTTATTACTACTCATAACTATGTCATCAATTGATTGGTTTATTTTAATTGGAACAATATCCTTAATAGTCATTTACGGAGTATATAAAACAAGAAAATTTAATACAATAAAAGATCATCTTAAAGGTGGTGAATCCGCTAATTGGTTGACAATCGGACTTTCTGTTATGGCTACTCAAGCAAGTGCTATTACTTTCTTATCTACACCTGGTCAAGCCTTTGATGAAGGAATGGGTTTTGTGCAATTTTATTTTGGACTACCACTAGCAATTATTGTAATTTGTATGGTTTTTATCCCAATTTACCATAAACTTAAAGTTTACACTGCTTACGAATATTTGGAACAAAGATTTGACAGGAAAACTAGAACTTTAGCTTCAATCTTATTTTTAGTTCAAAGGGGATTGGCGGCTGGAATAACGATTTTTGCACCAGCAATTATTTTATCTACCATATTAGGTTGGGATTTAAAAATATTAATTTTTACAATTGGCACATTAGTTATTATTTATACAGTAAGTGGAGGAACAAAAGCAGTAAGCATAACCCAAAAACAGCAAATGTTTGTTATCATGATTGGTATGCTAATAGCATTTGTTCTGATATTGAATTCTTTACCTGAAAATATCAACTTTAGTAATGCTTTAAAACTAGCAGGAATTGGAGGAAAAATGGAGATTGTAGATTTTTCTTTTGATATTGAGAAAAAATATACTTTTTGGAGTGGAATTACAGGTGGATTTTTTTTAGCTCTTTCTTATTTTGGAACTGATCAAAGTCAAGTTCAAAGATACCTTTCAGGAAAAAGTGTTAAAGAAAGTCAATTAGGTCTAATGTTTAATGCTGTTTTAAAGATCCCGATGCAATTCTTTATTTTATTGACTGGCGTAATGGTATTTATTTTTTTCGAATTCAATGATGCCCCCATAAACTTTAATCCTCAGGTTACTAATTATTTAGAGGAAGTTCAAAACGAAGATTATTTAATAGAAAAAGAAAA
>Ga0129342_1001406_pt1 | contig 10722 bp, 5 predicted proteins | sample CPBDNA_5_FD_94426 | JGI IMG/M metagenome (GOLD analysis project Ga0129342, IMG submission 94426) | Freshwater to marine salinity gradient microbial communities from Chesapeake Bay, USA - CPBay_Sum_15_0.2_DNA | ecosystem: Environmental > Aquatic > Marine > Coastal | place: USA: Chesapeake Bay...
ATTGGTTAAATAAATTTGATCTAATGTCTATATTCCAGGGTCCATCTATTGGGAATGTTGCAGAGTCGTATGTAAATTTATAAGTTCCGTCTTCTTGTAGTACTGGTACATTAAAAAATGCAACGTATTTTGGTGTTATGTCTCTATTTAATAAAAAGTTTTCAACGCCATCAAAATCGTCAATAAAAACTTTGTTAACGTACATATCGTTTGGTCTTATTGTGAAATTTTGGTTTGTTGTAGTTTGGTTTGGAAATGGGTTTCCATTTATATATAATTTTAAGTAAGTACTATTTGGTGTTGTTGCTACAATATCATTTATTGAGTATTCGTCACCATTTATAAAAATTGAGTACTTACCAAAGTTCTTTTTAAAGTTTCTTAAATCAGAAACATTGATTTCAGATGCGTTTATGTTTTTATCAGCGTTTGTTGAATAATCAATTCCAAGTGGGTTTCTTATAGCTGTTAATACAACGTCCATTTCTGTCTCGTCTTCTACCGAATCATACTGTATATTTTCGACTGTATTTCCTTGACTAAAATCTCTTCTAGTTTTTTGTACATCAAGGGCTGCAGGAAAATAGTTAATAATCCTTGTAATAGAATTTGAGAATCTTAGCGTTAGTGACCCATATAATGTAAAGTTTGTAACTCTTGTTAAATCATAATTTGGGTATATCTGAAAGTTATTTGCAACAAGTTGTCTAGATTCTTCAACATTTACTATGTTCATCGTATCTAGTGATATTGGGTCTGAAAAAGACCCAATTATAAATTCTCTATCTTGTTTTTCAGTAATACTTGTTGTAAACTCGAAATTTCCTTGTGTAAATCCTCCTCCATCAACTAGTTGAAACCCTACTAGATTGTCGGAAAAGGACCCTTGGCCCGAAGCTTGTGGTGGACAAGTAAATTTGTTCGACATTATGCAACTATATTATTAAATGCTTTACTAAAATCTATATTCGTTCCTCGATCTTGTCTAACCTCATATAATAATTCATTAAACTGATCTCTAATTTCGTATAGATTGTATTGTTTATATATATTATTTTCGTTGTCGTAAATAGTATAAACACCATCATCAATAGATTTAGTTTGATTACCATATAGAGCAATTGCTAATGTTGATATGTCGTGTTCTACCATCTCAACTTCTGTTGTTATTGGGTTAAAGAAAGTATTTGTTATAATTATATCTTGATTTGGTTGACCAATAAATGGCGTTGCGTTTGGTTTATTGGTTGGTGATGCTGATGGCGATAGTGTACAGAAAATTAAATTAGAACTAGCTTCAACATATCTATATCTAATAGCTTTTTGTGATGTATTTGTTAAGTTTTGGTAAATTGGTTCACAGTAAAATGAAGATGTTATTAATCTAAAGAAATTTGGTATTTTTGTCCCATTTTCGTTTAGGTATTCAACTCTAAACCCAACTAATCCTTGATTTACAAACTTATTTCTAAATTGTGGTGGTACGCCATTTATATCAATAACAATACCTTTAACATTTGGTAGTGCGGATAAAACACCACAATCAGTTATTTTAGTTCTAATTTCAGCCGGTCTAATATATAGGGTGTATATTCCTAATTTGTTAAAAACATCAGCTGGTAGTTTTAAATTATATAAGCCACCTAAAATTTCAACATCTGCGTTACCCCCAGTTTGTGAATTATGGAAGTATGGTCTCAAAACTTCTTTTGAGTTTAATTTTGTTAATAAAAAATTGTTAGTATCATCTCTAGATGGTGTGTAATTTAAGATAATTTCAACATCATCTGGACTTACATCTGCTGGTCTAATCGTTCCATAAGTTCCTGTTGCCACGTTTAGTTATTTATTTAAGTTTATCTATTTTTATAAATAGTATATTTAATATTTTTTGACATTAAAGTATCCATATCCATATTTTGATATGTCACCTAAATTATCAACCTCACCAAGTCTTTGTATTGCTTCTAGACCAGATATTTTTCCTCTTTCGACAAATAAATTAGATTGTATCTGTGGTTCATCAATAACATTTAATAAAGCTTCGTTTTTAGTTAATGCTGATAATGTATAATTGTCATCAACAATACCATATGATGTAAAAAAATATATCGTTTTACCATTTGGAAAATCCCAATATAATATGTCATTTATTGTATATGCAGTATACGAATTTGTTGGGTCTGGTCCATATACAATACCGGAATTACCTGATGTTCCAGTTACTGGTGTGTTTAACTTGTATTTACCACCAAATAAATTATATTTTGGTCCATATTGTGCTAAATCGGTTAATGAACTCTTTGTATAACCTGTTATTACAAATGGTGTTGTTGTATATCCACTTGAATTATAGTCTTCTATATTTGTGTTAGAGTCCCCCGTAAATATTTAGTCGTAACTAACTGGTGTACCAGTCCAATTACAACCTACAGCGGTAAAATAAGCTGTACCATTTGGGTTTGATATTGTAGTTCCTGTAAATGGGACTATAACTTCTTTTTCTACTGTCGATATTCCCCAAGGAGAATAACTTGTCATTTTTATAGTATAGGTATTATTTCCAATTGGGTATGTGTGTGTTATTGGGGTATAACTAGTTATTGTTGTTTGTGGTGTGCTATCACCCCAGTCAACAATAAATGTATTTAATGATAAAAACTTTTTAAAATTTGTTTGTGACGTATTATAAAATATTATGTCATATGGTGATGCGGTATTTGCTGTAAATATAAAATTATTTACTAGTTCTTTTTGGTATATAGCTCCATCAAATGGCGTATAATAACCAAGATCATTTACATTTTCAGTAAATAATAGTGGTATTGTAAGACAACTTAATAAAGATTCCCCATTTGTACCGCCGCTTAAAACAGTTGACATTGGTAAGTACACTCCGGTATCTCCAGTTATATTATTAATAGTTGTTGATGTTATTGGACAACAAGGATCTATAGTAACTGAAATATCTGTTTCCCCTGTATATGGTACAGTTACTAAATCACCTATTATATTTTCTGGTGATATTCTAAAATAATATCTTTGTTGTTGCATTATGGGTTAACGTATTGATACCAAAGTATTGGGTTTATGTCATCACCAACTCTATTGTTTGTTTGTGTTGATTTAACTTGATATGTTGTGTCGTTATAATCCAATTCTACTTTATAATAAAAATAGTCTTCACCATTAAATGTATAATAATTACCTAAAAGTGTTGATTGTGGTCTATTCATCATAGTTATGAATTTGCCAGTTCTAGCATTAAAAAATTTTGCCGACATATAAAATTCATCGATATCTAAATATGCTTGTTCTCTTAACCAATAAATAAAAAACCCTTCTTTATCACCAATATAATCTAATCCATATTTTGGTTTTCTTATTTCAGCGTTTGTTAAAAATGGACTAATTGTTACGGTGTCAAATTCACCTTGTTGTACTGGTAGTATTATTGTAAAATAGTTTTTTTGTGAAGCTTCGGTTTTTGTATCATAGAAATCTAGTTTAAAAAATGACTTGGTGAATGGTTTTACGTATGAATATATTTCATTGTTTGAGAAACCTAATGGTATATATGAGTTTGTCCAAGATGTTACATTTGATATTGTTTGTCCTGTGTTAAAAAAATAAAATTCATAATTTATTTTAGTAATAAATTGATTTAAGGTGTTTGATAAGTACTCTTTGTGTGCAAACCTAGATAGTTCAAAATCAATTGGTTTACCAACAACCTCTTCAACAACTGATTTTTGATATTCGTCAATTGCTTGATCTCTTTCTGAAAAATCCCATTTTATTTCAAGTGGGATATCCAATTGTTTATCAATTGTTGGTAATGTTAATTTATATTTATTCACAGCCATCGATTTCTGGGTCTACTATTTCGTTTATGTTTGGTAATCCAATTCCTTCTGGAAAAACTCTAAAAATTGTGTTTTGATATGGATAATGTTTACCATTTGTAAATGGATAATCAACACCTAAATTTTCTGTATCTATATAACCAAATGGAAAAATATCTCTCCACCTAAAACCATTTGATGCGTTTGAGTAAAAGGCGTAATCAGGTATTCCAACAACTTCCTCATCAGCGTCTGCTTCCTCTATGTAGTCTGAATAAACTTTTATTGTTATTGAGTTGTGTGGGTAGTAATAATACCCATATGGGTTGTTTGGAAATAAATTATATCCTTGTACAAAAAAGTTTTGGTTAAATGTTATTTTATTGACATATCTAGATATTACCCTTTCTTTTTGTTCATAATCATTCCATTCACAAAAATCTCCATCAATAACATCACCTTCATTTAAATTTGACATATAAATAAATGGTATTGGTGATGTATTTGAGTTATATTGTTGTGTCGGTATATTTGTATCTGATAAAATATTATTTTGACTCCACCATTGGCTTGGGATCTGAAAAAATAATGGTGTATTAAATTCGTGTCCTTGTTTTATTTTATTGGTCCAACCCCAATATCCTTTCCATATTGTTGTAAAAAATAATTCGGTTACTGGTCTTTTTTGGTTATCAATTAAGTTTTCTAAATTTATATCTTTATTAAAAGATAGTGTATAATTTTGACTACCTTCAAGTATTGATGTTCTAGGTAATGTTCCTGGTGTTGCTAATGTTGGTGGGTTACCATTGTTACCACCATAATATATTGGTTTTTCTAATTGTGTTTTTAATGTGAAAATATTATTATCAAATGAAGCTTTTGTTAAAACAGTATCTTCAACATCTGTTAATATTTTATGTTGTCTTATGTAGTATTTTGATTTTGTTTCAGTTACATTTTCAATATCTAAAACTCTTTTAAGGGTTCCTGTTGTTCCAACATCAAATGTATTACCTAAATAACCAATATTATATATATTAAAATAATAATCCTCACTACCTTGTCCTCCATTACCTAATGAGTCAATTGTAAAGATGTTTTCACCATTATAAGTTAATGTTAATTCAACATATTCACCATCATTTAATCCATGCTTCATTGGACATCTAAACTCTATATTACTATCTGCGTTTGATGTTATTATAAATGGTATTCCTTCATTTGCCACCCAATTCCAAGTTGTTAGTGTTTGTGTGTCGTTGGCTGTTAACTGTTTATTTGGGTTGTTACTAACTGGGTAACTAAGATAGTGTGTCCAGTTATATGTTGTTGCGTTTTTGTTTAAAAATTGTTGGTGTTCATTGGGTCCTATTGTATATCCTGGTTTGTTGTTATCAGTTCTAATTAAATCAAATTCAGTATATTGTGGAAATCCATACCAAGTATTATTTGTAGTGCCATTACACGCGATTTGTTCTACAGTTTCATTTAAATTAACATAATATAAATAATCAACGTATGGTTGGTAACTAGTATATCCAGAGTAGTAATTTTTAAATATAAATGAATATTTTGTTGTTGGTCTAAATATTGTTGATTCTTGTCTTTCGTCATCAAAAATTTGAGGTAGACTAACATCAATAGCTCTATCGTACTCAACAAATTCTTTTGCTGTTTGTGATAAAGTTACTTTTTCAGATTCTGTAACATCACTAGATGTTTGGAATCTTTTACTACCTAATATTATTTTACTATTTTCATTGACAACCATATTATCCTGTAGTTTCTATATATAACTTTATGAATCTATCAATTGCTGTATTTCCATTATTTAAACCAAAATAAAAGTAGAATGGTGCTCCAACTAAGATACTCTCACCTGTATTTCCGTTTGTAATTTGTGGTATACTATTGTTTTGTGGTACTGGGTTTCCATTTGTATCAAAGTTTGTAATAAACCCAGGGTCTAAATCTCCGCCAGTTGTAAAGTATTGGTTTATATCTTCAAAATTTAGATTTTGATACTCGTTACTATAAAACCCACCTGAACTATAATCTGTATTCCAATTGTTGTCTTCTGTTCCAAATATAAAAGATGATGGTCCTTCCATTTTCCATTTATAATGTGGCACAACTTGGTCTTTTGGGTATCCAAAGTTTGTATATACACCACCACAACTTAAACTAGAGTATTCAATCCCTGGTGTTAGTTTTGTTCTATATATATACTCTTCTGTTGATGAAGAAAAGAAAATTCCAAATAATGGTCTTGGGTCTGAATTATCATCTTCACCAATAAATAAATCAATATTTCTATAATTTTCATTTAAGTATGGTGTTACTCTCCATTGTGAGTTAATTGCTAGTGCTTGTGCAAAATCACCATCTATTCTATCTCCCTTTCTATCACTATTAAAAAATTGTATTATACCTTTACCTTCTGAGGAGCCGCCACCTGGATTGCCAACTGGTAATAATCTTTGCCAAAATCCAGAATTTAATATTCTAGAGATAAAACCCATCTGTATTATATCTGAATTATCTTTGTAAGTTGTACTTCTTATTTGATCAACTAAATAGCCGTTAAAATTATCACTTGCACATATTTGAGATATGAATTTTTCCCTTGGTCCTAAATCCATAACTGTTGTTGGGAACTGTATTCTTTTATCATTATACCCATAACCTGGATAGTTGTTTATTAAGGTTTGTGGTATGTTTTGGTTTGGTGGTGACTCGACACCAATAAAGTTGTTCCCGTCCCAAGGTGAAGACCTATAAAAGAAACTATTTGTTATTTGATTAAACATTATTGTATCTCTACAATAGCTATATGTTGGTTCATCTGGTTGTTGTAATGTAAATTGTGCAACCTTATTAAAGGTAAACATATATAAAGCACCATTTAACCAGTTGTTTTGGAATGTTTGGGCAAATACACCTCTACATGCCGCAAATGTTAATAAAAATCTTGTTTTCCACTCAACTAATAATTCTGCATCTCTTTCATATAACCCATCAATTAGATAAATAGTTTTAAAAAATGGATTATTGGTTTCTTTACCATTTAATAGACAATAACAACCTTTTTTAACTATGTCGCTTGTTATTTCACAATTATCATTTACTGTTATTCCAGTACCATTACTAGATTCATAACATCGTACAGATACCATATTTTCACAACTTAAGGTTGATGTTAATGATTGTACAAATTCTGTTTCATCATATACTGCTTGTCCTTGGTTTTGGTCAGGCGCAAATCCAATTGATGGTGATGGTTGATTCCCGCCTTTAAAAATTTGGAATTTATTGTTTTGATGTAGTCCATAACTTGTGTAGTTTGTCCCGCTTGGGAAATCAGCCCCTTCTTCAACAAATGTTGATGTTGGAATTCTATCACTTCTCATTACAAGGTATTGTGGTTGACCTGGTGTTTGGTCAACTATAAAATCTACTGGGCTAGTTTGATAAAATGGGTATCTATAGTATGCGGGAGAGTATACTGCGTAATATCTAAATGAGGTATTACTCCAATAATCACTTTCTCGATCATCATTACTACCTAAATTAGTGTACATTGGTGTTGAGTCATTATTTAAATATGATGCCGTAAATGATCCCCCAGCATAGTAATATGTATTAGTATGTGTATTAAAAAATGGAACTGTTCCTGACCCTAATGATATATTTGGTAAAACTTGATTTCTATTTGTTGATAATATTGTTCCATTAGTATTAACTCCTATCTGATTTGTTGTTGGAAACGCATTAGCCCATGGTGTATAATTTAAGACATTGACTTCGTCAATATTAGAATAATAATATGGTAGTGTAGATGTAAAATCTTGAAACTTGTTTATAACTCCATCTGTTTCTCCTAATTTAAAATTATATGACTCAAAATATAGTTTATTATTACCTAAGTTGTTAAATGTGTAATGTGTTTTTGGTGTTGGCCCAACGCCAGTACCTTGTATTGGTATATTTAAATAGTAATCTCCTTCAACAACAACTGACCCATTTTCAGATGATTGTCCAAAAATAACCGATAAATCGTATTTATTTTTTTGTCTTGGTGAGTGTGGGTCAACACCTCTTGTTAAAATTATAACTTCAAAATCTTCATACCCTTGTATTTGTGTTATAGTTGTAGAATTACTATTGGTATTTGATGTTGTGTGTTTATCAACTGCTAAACCTTTAACTGTTAAACTACCATTACCATTTAGTGTTGATATTGTGTCACTAATTACTCCATTATTATCTATTCCATCTTTATTAACATAATAATATAAAGTTCTATGGTTTAAGTACTTATCTGGGAATTTATTTGCTGATAATTGTGTATTTGAGTTATTTATAAACTCGTTATATGTAAACCCTGTGATTACTTGGAAGTATTCAACATCTATTGGGTATTGTAAATAAGTTTCTTCACCTTCATTATGTGTCAAATAGTATGATACTTGTGGTGCGTTAGTTGAGCTATTAGTTAGATTAGCATAATTAACAAATACTGTAACACCAGTTTGTGTTGTTCCAGTAACGCCAAATGTTCCAAATTGGTTTTGTGTGCTTGCTGTTGTACTACCAAATGTGGTACCTGTTATATTTACACTACAGTTTGATAATTTTGTGTCTTGGAATGTTAGTACTTCTCCAACACCTAGGCTTTGTAAGGTTCCTGGTCTTGCTAAAATAACTAATGGTTGGTCATAATGTGATACTCCAATATTTTCTGGTTCATTAAATGTAACTTTAATTCTATTAACACCATCAAAATATTTTTGTCTATAATTAAACTCATTTAATTTTTGTGAATATGCTTCAGTTACTGGTTGTGCTGCGTATCTAACGCTATCACCGCCACCACTTACACCTTCTCTAAATGTTGCGAATAAAAATGGTTGTGGTGCGTGTAAAAGATATTTACTAGGTATACCATTTACTGTGTTGCCATTGTCTAATGATTCACTACCTGCTGCTAGTCTAATAAATCCAAGACCCGCTGGTACACCAACATTACCATCTAATCTTTGTCCAGCGCCTTGATTAACAAATGATCTATATTGTTTTTTTTCATTGCCACCATATTTAGGACTACAATCTTGGTCAAAACCTTCAAACCAAAAATTACCACGACATCTACCAGGTTCATCATCATCATCTAAAGGTTGGTCTAAATTTGGGTGTTGATTTGTATAACTACCAATTCTATTTATTGGTGCAAAAATAGAATACTGTGATGAAACGGTTGTTGGTACACCAGATGGTGTTTCTATTCCTGCGTTCTCACTACCAACTTCATTAACATATGTCTCAAATGAATTACTATCGAAATCATCACCTAATGGTGCGTTATTACATTCACAATCACAAGTTGAACAATCTGGATATGTAATCATTGGTAGACCAATTCTTGGGAAATTTTTTATTTTTAATGCTGCAATTATGGTAACCGCTAAAAACGCTATTGATAGTCCAACTATAAAAATTGCTTTAACAACTAAAACTATAATAACAAAAGATAATCTAATTGCTTCGAGTAGGTTTGTTATGTTAAAAACAACCCCAGTCCCAGCACTAAATAATCCTGATATCTCATTTGCTACATTGGCTATAGTTGTTGCAATTTCATATACAGCAAACCCGGCTTGGATCACAAAATAGGCACCTAATGCTATTAATAAAAACTTTAAAACTGGCCAAATTAATGCAACTAAATGTGCTAAGAATAAAACAACAAGAAATATTGGTGTTAAGAAGAAAAGTAATATGTTAAAAGTAAAAAATAAAAAATCGAAATTTCTAATAATATCATTTACTGGAAATGTATTAACGTCTGATTTACATCCTCTGTCATCAATTTCTTTTATACCTAAATGTTTTGCTCTACCAATTCCATTTTTGTATCTATCAATAAACATGGCTGTTGTATAGACCTTATTATAATTAAATTCATAAAAGGTATCTTCACAGTCAATAGCTGATTGTGGATTCACATAGTCATCCCAATCTAGACTAAATGAATATGATTTTAATAAATCAAAATACTCTTCATTATAAAAAGTATAATCAACTGTTGATGGTGTGTTTGGGTCAATAAAAACCGGTGTTATTTCAATGTTATCACCAAATGAAACATCAATTACTTGTGTGTCTCCAAAATATGGTTGTCCATTTATTGTTACACTATATGATGATGTATTTATTGCCTCATCAAAAACAATTCCTCCATTATTTGGTACGCTTATTATTGTTGAGGTGTTTCCGGGTTGTGTAATAAATGATAATGTTTGTTGTGTACCATTTTTTAGTGGGTCGTTGGCGTAACTACTACTATTCCAACCATATTCTTTAATATTTGGTACAAGATAATTTGCTCTTAAAAATTCATTTTGTAATCCACCTTCATTTTCCCATTTAAATTTAAATCTATATCTTGCTTTTGTTGGTATTCCAACTGATGGGTCTGTTGATATTGTCTGTTCTCCAAATTCATTTGTATAAATGTAATCTAAATTCATTGGTAGATTAACTAAATATGTCCCATTTCCATCAATAACTTTTCCATTATTATCCAAATCGAATTGTTCGAGTATTGGTCTTCCTTGGTTATCAATATTTATTGTTTGTCTTATTGATAATATTTGTCCTGGTCCTGAAACTAATTCACACAAATTACCAGTATTGTTTTTGGGTTTACAAGTGGTTTTTAACGCATCATCTTCTGTTGTTGATATAATTGAACCCATAAACACAGCGGTTGGGTTTATACTAATGTTTGCTTCAGCTGTTAAATCAAAATCGGTTCTAGTAATTCCTAGTTCACATATTTCTGGTTCACCCCATAATGGAGATATTTCAATAA
>Ga0129342_1001408_pt1 | contig 10712 bp, 10 predicted proteins | sample CPBDNA_5_FD_94426 | JGI IMG/M metagenome (GOLD analysis project Ga0129342, IMG submission 94426) | Freshwater to marine salinity gradient microbial communities from Chesapeake Bay, USA - CPBay_Sum_15_0.2_DNA | ecosystem: Environmental > Aquatic > Marine > Coastal | place: USA: Chesapeake Bay...
ACGACGGGACCGACGCGCGTCATGCTGCACCTCCATGCGCCAGGAGTTGGGCCTTGGCCTTGATCTGCTCTGCCTCCACCGCGGCGTCGGTGATCGCTGAGAGTTCGAAGGGCGCGGGCATGAGCAGTTCGACATTGCGATCCAGGGGTGAACCCGCAAGGCGCGGTGGATCGCTCAGCCATGAGTTGGCGGCCAACTCCCGGCTCAGTGACGCCAGGCCAGTCTGGCTGAGGTCGCCCGGAGTCCAGGTGGGTGGTGCCGCGTGGTCGAGCGCCGTGACGAAGAACGACAGCGTCCCATCGCGATTGTCGACGAGGTCGATGAGCTGTTGCTGCTGCGGGAAGTCGACGCACGATGCCGTCGTGATCTCCCAGAAGCCGCCTGTGCCGGTGTCCCGTGTATGCGCTGTGATCGTGTTGACATGCGTGTGGCCGTTGAGCCAGGCGATGCACACCGGGTAGCGCAGGAGCATCGCGATGAACTCCTCCGCATGGACCAGCCGCTGGCCTCCCCACACCGGCGTCGCGTCGTTCTCCAGTGTGAAGGAGTTGTGATGACTGCACACCATGGCGAGGCGTCCCTCAGCCTCGCACTGTGCGAGTTGTGCCTCGAGCCAGGTGAACTGATCCTCGGGCACAGCGCCGTCGGCACCCGATGCCATGTTGCAGGTGTCGAGGCCGAAGACGCGCAGGTAGGGAGTGAGGTCCGCGCTCCACCACGTCTGTCCGCTGTCGACATTGGCCTGGGTCCAGCCGTGACCGACCGGGCCAGGGACGGCCGGTGACTCTAGGTGGGCCTGCATGAACTCGGTGCGCTCGAGCATCTTGCGCGCCGGGTCGGGGGTGACCGTCTTGATGCCGGGGAGCAGGCCGAGTTGCTGGCGGATCGCGTTGGCGGCCATCTGAGCTGCGCTGAGATCACTCGCGTAGCCCTGAAGCCAGTTGACCGCGAGTGCATCTCCCGTCGCGGCCTTGCGATCGCCGACCGCCCACGCGAAGAGTGCGGGATCGGGTCGGAAGGTACCCATGAATGTCGAGTCGTGGTTGCCGTAGACGGCGTACCACGGGATGGGCAGCCCTTGGGACTGCACCGGATTGCTCACGGCCGCGGCGAGCATCCCGGGAATCGTCGGATAGCCGCGCTCGCCGTAGACATCACCGGACGGATCCTCGGGGTGGTAGGCGTACGTCGCTTCCGCCCACACCTGGGGACCCTCGTACTGCCCCGGTGCTCCGCTGTTGGGGATGACGTCCTTGCCGTCGAGGATGTCGATGTACCACCGTGTCTCGAGTTGGGAGAGATTGTCCGCGCTGTCCCCGGTGCTCAGCGCACTCGCGAGGGGTGCTCCCGTCACCGAGCTGGTTTGTGCCGCGGCCACGCTATCCACGACGGAGGCGAGCACGTGGACGGTGAGGGTGTCCTGCGGTCGGCAGGCATCTGTGAAGAGTGTGGGAGCGAGGCTCTGGATCGCATCCATGCGTGCGGGTGTCTGCGCGTCGATCACGTGGATGTCCGACAGGTGTGCGAAGTAGTAGAGCGACCGGCGCGAGCGCGTGCGGGCGTCGTCAGCCGTGCGCCCGAGCAGGTCATAGCGCGGGATGAAGTCCTCGCCGGCCCCCGCGAGGAGCGTCCGGTAGTCGCCACGCACCGGCTGAGCCGACATCTTGATGGTCTGCAGCAGGGTCGTCGGGCTGTCGGCTAAGCGCAGCGGGGCGGCGAGCGCCTGGCCCATCACCTCCCTGGCGATACCCCAGGTGGCCGCGAGAGCGGCGGTGCCCGCGATGAAGGTACGGCGGGAGAGGGACACGAGGAGGAATGCTATGCCTCGGTAGCGTGAGCCGTTGCGGATTACGGTCAGTGGGAGGCGACATGGACGTCGGGGCGATGCTGCGCCTGGGCATCATCGACTTCCTCATTCTGGTCGCTTGCGCCGTGTTGATCGGCTTCCTCGCGCCGCGATGCCCGGACCGGTGGTTCGCCCGAGATGTCGGTCCGCTCAAGCTCACCCGCTGGGATCGGATCGCGACGTATCGCAGGATCGGCATCCCCTGGTTCGCCAAGTGGCTGCCCGAGGGTGGTTCGTGGTTGGGCGGACAGAGCAAGTCGAACCTCTTCGGTATCGATGCGGCGAGCCTGCGCGACTACCTTGTCGAAGTCAGGCGAGGTGAATGGGTGCACTTCCTCTCCGCATTCACCTTCCTCATTATCGTGCCCTTCAATCCGTGGCAGCTCATCGTGCTGTGGTTCTTCATCGTCTTCATCGGCAACATGGTCTTCTTCCTGGTACTGCGCTACAACCAGTTGCGCCTGACCTCGATCCTCGCGCGCCTGGGGGGCTAGTGTCTGCGTCGACGGGAGGGTCCATGGACTACGGCGTGACTTCGATGACGACGGCACTCAAGCGGGTGGCCGTGCGGCCGCCCGACCCTCGATCGGATTTCGCGCGGGCCCACTGGGCCCAGCCGCTCGATATCGACCTTCTCCTCGATCAGCACGCGGCGTTTGTCGGCATCCTTGAGCGGCTCGACTGCGACGTCGTCATGCTGCCACCGCTCGAGGGGCTCCCGGACTCGTGCTTCACCTACGACCCGGCATTCGTGGTGAACGACGGGGTCATCACGCTCAGGGCGGCCAAGGACGTTCGAGTCGGCGAGGGGGAGCGTCTCGCGGCAGACCTCGCTGCCGTCGGCGTGCCCACGATCGCCGCGCTCACAGGTGGAGCGACCGCTGATGGCGGTGACATGTTCTGGATCGACGACACGACGCTCGCCGTGGGGCGCTCGTATCGCACCAATGCGGTCGCGGTCGCTCAGCTGGAGCAGATCCTGCGTCCGCGTGGCGTCCGCGTCGAGGTGTACGACGTGCCGCACGATCAGGGGCCCGAGTGGTGCCTTCACCTGATGTCAGTGGTCTCCCCTGTCCGCGAAGATCTGGCCGTCGTATACGAGCGGCTCGCGCCCGTCGCCATGCTCGAGGAACTTCGCCGCCGTGGCGTCGAGCTTCTTCCCATCCCCGAAGAGGATTGGCTCACACTCGGCTGCAATGTGCTCGCGGTCGCACCGGGCGTGGTCGTCATCGCCTCCGGCAACGAGGCAACGGCTGAGGCTCTTGCCTCACGTGGGTGCGAGGTGCACGTGTACGCCGCGAGCGAGATCAGCAAGGGCGAGGGCGGCCCCACCTGCCTGACGCGCCCGATCTGGCGCGCCTAGTACTCCACGTGCAACTGCCAGGCCCGGGCCCCGCCGACAAGTGCTGCAGCGTTGGGCACGATGACAGTGTCGTCCCCGAGCTTCGCCACCTGGCTCGGCGTGATGTGGCGTGAGTTGCCGCCGCCGAGGTAGAGCCGGTCCCACATGAACATCGGGCGGAGGCCGTCGACACAGCGAACGATACGGCGCGACCACAGGCTGTCACCGAGTCGGCGACGCTCGTGCTCGCCGATGTAGGTGTCGTAGGACAGCCCCCACCGCACAGGCGCCTGTGAGAGCTCGAGGTGGGGAGCGAGATGACCGCCGTCGAAGAGCGCGCAGCCTAGGCCCGTGCCGAGTGTGAGCACGAGTTCCAGGCCCTTGCCGGCGATCACCCCTGCGCCGTGGACTTCAGCGTCATTGAGGACGAGAACGGGGATGCCGAGAGCGTTGCGCAGCGCCGTACGCGCATCGAAGCCGTGCCACTGCGAGACCAGGTTGGGATCCACGCGCGTGCGTGGTCCGCGGACAGTGACGTAGTGCGGGGTCGCGACGACGACACCGTGCCGGATCATGCCGGGCAGGCCGATCGTGGCGTGAGTGGCGTGGGGCAGCTTCTTGGACAGGTCGACGAGCGTCTTGATGAAGAGCTTCGTCGTGAGCGGGTAGGGGGTGGGCACCCGCACAGGCTGGGCGCGCATAGTCCCCGCGTCGTCGAGCACGGTGGCCTTGATTCCGCCGCCGCCGCAGTCGATCACCAGGGTGGAGGTCTTGGGGTCGTCTGAGCTCACGCGACAGCAGTGTGCCGTGTCCGATCCTGACCCGGTAATCTGACCCGGCGAGTTCTTGGAGGCGTCGCCTAGTCCGGTCTATGGCGCCCGCCTGCTAAGCGGGTTTGGGGCTAAAACCCCATCGAGGGTTCAAATCCCTCCGCCTCCGCCGCTGCGAAGTCCCGGGACGTCCCTTCTCGATGTCCCGGGACTTCTCGCGTCATCGGGGTCCGGGCTTGGGTCGCTTGGGCAGCGTGATGGGCTCCGCGGCCACGATCTCGGAGCCGCGCACCGATGCCACCGTTACGCGGGCGTTCGTGCGGTCCTCGGGCACGGGGATCCTGCACCGCAGGCCCTTGTCGAGGCGGACCGACTCCCGCTCGCACGCGGCGCGACCACGAGCCTCGCGACCGAGGTAGACGCGGTACGTCGGGAGCTCCGCTCCCACTCCGGAGGGCGCGCGCCACGTGACGACGACGCTCTTCGGGGTCTCCCACGTGGCCGTGACCTGGGATGGAGGGCGCAGCCGTGTCGGCTGCTCATCCCACGCGAAACCCGGTGGAGTCGGGGAGCACGCCTGCCTCGTCTGGCGCTTGAGTGCGTCCTTCTCCGCGGCGTAGGCCGGATCGTTGGCGAGGTTGTCGAGCTCATACGGGTCGCGTGTGTAGTCGTAGAGTTCCTCTTGGCCATTGGCGTAACGCACATAGAGACGGTCCTCGGTGCGATAGCCGCAGTAGGCCGGTCGGCCGTAGTAGCCCGCCCAGCGCATCGCCTCCATGACCAGTCCATCTCGGTCGGACGTCAAGGCGCTCACGCCATCGATCTGCCCTGGTTTCACACCCGCGACGTCGAGGATCGTCGCGTGAACGTCGACATTGGCAGCGACGACGCGCTCATCAACGGCCCCCGCTGCCAGGGTGCCGTCGTACCGCATCACGAGCGGGACGCGCACGGAGGCGTCGTACGGAGTGTTCTTGCTCTGGAGTCGATGCTCTCCCCAGGCGTAGCCGTTGTCGGACATGAAGACGATCAGAGTGTTGTCGAGCCGATCGCTCTCGCGGAGCGTGTCGAGCATCCTGTCCACGGCCGCATCGACGCCCATGAGGGTGTCGGCCTGCCGTTCGATGACCTGGTCGATCGTCATCGGGGGGGTCTGACCGCGACCGCGGTCCTTCCACATCTGCGTCGGCTGGAGTTTTTGCATCCAGTTCGGATAGCCGGACATGTCCGCCTGATTGGTTGCCGGCGAGGGGTAGTTGGCCCCCTCGCGCACATCGTCGAGGAGCCCGGCCTCGCGTGTATCGCCCGCGTAGGGGCCCGCGTCGAACGGATAGTGCGGGGCGAAGGGCGAGAAGTAGGCGAAGAACGGCGTGTCCTCGGGCGTCGACTCGATGAAGTCGACAGTGCGGTCGGCCAGGACGTCGGTGAGGTATGTGCGGTCCTTGCGGACCGGCTTGGTGTCGGAGGACAGTCGGTATCTCGTGTAGTTGCCCCCGAGGAAGGCGTCCCACTCGTCCCACCCGGCGGGCTTGTAGTCCTCGCCGAGGGAGACGGTGTCGTTGAGGTACTTGCCGAACAGGCCGGTGCGGTAACCCGCGTCATCGAGCCTCGTCGCGAGTGTGTCGGACTCCTCGCCCCCGTACGCGAATGAGGCCCAGGCGCCCCATGCCGACGACGTGCTGTTCTCCCACACGCCTGAGTTGTGTGCGAATTTGCCCGACAGCAGGCTCGCCCGGCTCGGGCAGCACCACGAGGTAGGCACGAAGGCGTTGGGGTACGTCGTGCCCTTGTCAACGATCTCCGACATGACCGTGGGCAATCCCACGACGGTCCCTGCGCGCTGATCGTCGGTGAGGATCAGCAGGACGTTGGGCCGCTCCCTGACGTCGGCCGCGAGGGCAACGGGCATGTCCTGGGGAGCGAGGGCGCCCCGGACGGGCCCGGCGACGCTGACGACGAGGCCGAGCGCGAGAGCGGAGATGACCCAGCGATGTCGCACCGGGTGATTGTGCCCTGTCGGGCCCCGGCGATGCCCGGCGGCAGGGGCGAAGTGGTGTGGCTCACGCCCCGGGCGCTCAACCCGTAATGGTGAGAACTCCCCGTCTCAACTTCGAGGGCAGCTGGCGCAGACCGGTCGGAGTCACGCCACTGACCTTGTCGCCGTCGAGATCGAAGCGCGAGCCATGCAGCGGGCAAACCCAGCCGCCTGAACTTGCGTTGACGATGCCGCCGGCGTGCGGGCAGCGTCGGTCGAGTGCGACGTACCTATTGCGCGCGGTGCGGACGACGGCCACCTGTGTGGAGCCGATCCGCCCGACGACGGCTGCGCCCCCGACCTTCTTCAGTGCCGGGTAGCGCGACAGTCGCACGCGCAGCCGGCCGGCTGCCTGAGCCTCCCCGGTGCTTGCCGCAGCGACGGCCCCGAAGCCGCAGAGGGCAGCGGCCGCGGCGAGTGCCTGGCGGCGCGTGATGCCGAGTCCATCAATGGTCTGATCTTCGGTCATGCAACGAGTGTGCTCGGCAATCCACGTCGTCGCACCTCGAACTCCGGATCCACAGGCCCTAGGGCGCCCTCGACTGCGAGATCACGGCCCAGGGCCCACGTGTGTCCCGTGCGGCACCGGGTCTAGACTCATGCCCCGCAAGGCGCCCGTAGCTCAACGGATAGAGCATTTGACTACGGATCAAAAGGTTAGGGGTTCGAATCCCTTCGGGCGCGCCCCTTCATCCCCCGCCTGGCTTGGGCCAACACAGCAGAGAACCTGCCCGCCAAACAGCCTCTCAGCGGGTGAAGTAGGACATGTACTCGCTGTAGCGAACCTGTCCATTGTCGGAGTTTTCAATGGCCTTAACGACGGGTTCGGGGATCGCCGTCCACGTGCTCGGGTAGAAGCGCGCTGTCGCAGGCTCCAAGATGTAGTTCAAGATGTAGTTGAGGATCCACATAGCGGGCGCCACAGGCACACCGACGGTGAATGTGGTGCCGTCGCTTCGTGTGCCGTAGATCAGTTGGCTGTTACCGCCCTCCTTCTGCGACTCATCGGCGAAGCGTGCCTCGCCAAGCCATGCCGACGTGTAGAGCATCTTCAACGTGTCCTTGGCGCCATTCGCGCGCATCCAGGCGTTCATGTAGCCGCAGGGGATCCCCGGGGGAGGTGTGTTGTCGGGGTTGTCGCAGAAACCCTCAGGCGTGAGAACCCAGTTGATGAGCCGGACCGGTGAGCAGAGGGCGAAATCCGAGGAATTCGGATCGGGGCAGTTGGCGGGAACTCTCAGCATGCCGTCCTTATCCACCATCAACCCGTAACCCCCGAGCTTCACCTTGACGCGCTCACCATTGATGACGCGGGTGTAGGTATTTCCCGTGGTGTTCGTGAGGTAGGTCGTGGCAAGACGAGTGAGTTCGGCCGCCTTGCGCGCCTCAGCCTTGGTGTAGCCCTCAGGAATCGTTCCCTTCCCGGCCAGGAAGTCCTTGCGCTGCTTCTTGGTGAAGGTCTTGTCCTTGCTGATGCCAAAAATCTTGGCCAAGCGGTCAGCCTTCTTCTGGGTGGGCAGCGGCGCATTGACCTGGGCTTGCTTGGTGGCCTCACGCGGGGCGTACCGGATGTACCTCTTGACACCGGCATTCGTCTCGCTGAAGCCGCTGTCGAAGGTCGCCGGGATCGCGGTGGCGGTCGGCGACATGGCAAGCGGGGCGAGAAGCAATGTCGCGGCCACCGTCCCCGCGACAAGTGACGAGATGCGGCGGGCGGAACAGCCACGCAGGAAGGGCACAGTGGGAGTAGTCATTGCGGAAGGCCTCCTGATGCACGTGGCTCGTGCGTTGGCCTCGGGAGGCAATGCATTCCGCCGACTCTTAGCCCACTCGGTAGTCGGCCGCGTTCATACAACCACGAATCCCGCCAGAGAACGAGCGTTTACCTAACCACGAACCCCGCCGGAGAACGAAATGAGGGTGCTACCCCTCAAACGGCGCAGGCCATATCCGTGCCGCAGCACAGGGGCGACTTGATTTTGCCGTGCCCATTGGGGCACTGGGAGATGCCGACCTCGGCCCCGCTGTCCACGACGAGAACGTCGTTGACCAGGTCGGCGCCGCAGTGGCCGCAGGTGGTGTTGACGGACATATCGCAGCTGGAGCAGGTGTAAGTAGCCATGCGCAGAGGGTAGCGGCAGATCCGACGGGCGCTACTTGGGCGCGTTGAGCAGGGAGTGCCGGCGGGAGTAGGCGAAGTAGATCGCGAAGCCCACGGCCATCCAGAGAGCGAAGACGAGCCAGGTGACCGGATCGAGGCCGGCAATGATGACCGCGATGAGGATGAGGCCGAGGATCGGGAAGAGCGGGAAGAGCGGAGTGGTGAAGCCGCGCGGTAGATCCGGGTACTTCCGCCGCAGGACGATGACGCCGATGTTGACGACGGCGAAGGCGCCTAGAGTGCCGATGCTCGTCGCCTCCGCGAGTTGACCCAGTGACACGAAGGCAGCGGGGACGGCGATGATGCAGCAGACGATGATGGTGTTGTTCACGGGCGTCTGCGAGCGCGGGCTCACACGGGTGAAGACCTTGGGTAGTAGTCCGTCGCGACCCATCGCGAAGAGGATGCGGGTCTGCCCGTAGAGCGTGACGAGCACGACGCTGAAGATCGAGATGATCGCTCCGACCGCGATGAGGTTGCCCGCCCACGTGCCCCCGACGGCCTCGTTGGCTACCGAGGCCAGCACGGCCTCGGAGCCCTGACCCTCAAAGGACTCCCACGGTCGAGCCCCGAGGGCTGCGATCGTCACGGCCAGATAGAGAACCGTGACGACGAGGAGGCTGCCGATGATGGCGAAGGGCAGATCGCGGCGAGGGTTCTTGGCCTCTTCGCCCGCGGTCGATGCGGCGTCGAAGCCAATGTAGGAGAAGAACACCTGCCCTGCCGCCGCGGTGACACCGAGCAGCCCTAGCGGCAGGAACGGCTCGAGGTTGTTGCCGTCGAAGGCGGTGAAGGCAACGACGCAGAAGAAGACGAGGATGCCGATCTTGAGCAGCACCATGATGGTGTTGACGCGCGCGGACTCGGATGCCCCGCGAATCAGCAGGAACATGCAGGCGAAGATCACGATCAGGGCTGGGATGTTGAAGACGCCGCCCTCACCGGGAGGACTGGAAAACTCGGCAGGAATCGTCACGCCGAAGGAGCCGAGGAACGAATTGAGGTACTCGCCCCAGCCCACGGCCACCGCTGCCACGGAGACGCCGTATTCGAGCATGAGCATCCAGCCGACGGCCCAGGCGACGATCTCGCCGAGGGTGACATAGGCATAGGAGTACGACGATCCGCTCGCCGGGATGGCGCTGGCGAGCTCGGCATACGCAAGGGCAGAGAAGAGCGCGGCCACCGCGGCCAGGAGGAACGAGAGCAGGACTGCCGGTCCGGCCTTGGGGATCGCAACCCCGAGGATGACGAAGATGCCGCTGCCGATGATCGAGCCGACACTGAAGAAGAGCAGCGCAGAGCGCCCCATGGTCCGCTTCAGATCATGATGACCGGCGACGTCGGCGACCGGCTTGAGCCGGAAAAGGCCCTGCGACATCGGTGCTCCCTCGGTTTCCACCCGTGCATTTGGGACGCTGGGTACGTTATCCGTCTGCGACGAGGATGATGGCCCTTTCGCGAAGGGAAGGTAGCTGCGCGATGCGCATCGTGCTGGGTGTGGCACCCGATGAGTCAGGCGATGACGGCCTAGCGCTCGCCGCGGTCATGTCGCGGCTGCTCAAGGCGCGCATCACGCTCGCGTATGTCTATCCGCCCACGATCGACTACCCAAGCATGGGACACGTCGATGCGGAGTGGAAGGCCTTCCTTGCCGAGCGTTCCGATGCCACGCTCGAGCGCGCTAGCAACATCCTGCGCCGCGAGTGGTCGATCGAGGATGTCGATGCCGTGTCTACGCCGCGTGCCTCCGTCGGCCATGGCTTGCGGGACGTCGCCGATGAGGTGGGCGCTGTCATGGTCGTCATTGGACCCGGGTCGGAGGGTGTGGACGGCCACCTTGCGCTCGGGTCCGTCGCTCACACACTCCTTCATGGGGGAGCAGCCGCGGTCGCGCTCGCACCCGAGGGATACCGGGAGGTCGCACCCGAGTCGATCCAGCGCGTGGTCGTCGGCTTCCAGGACACCCCCGAGTCGGAGCACGCCGTGCGGATCGCGGCCGACGTGGCTGTACCCCAAGGGATTCCGGTGCAGTTGCTGACCGTCGTGGTTCGCATGACGAGGATCCTCGGAGCGCGGATCGGCAGGGATCCCGAGCGCGCCGTGATGCAGGCACTCGTCGAGCATGAGCGGGCTGCCCAGGCGCGCTTCACGGAGGATTCCGGTCTCCCGATCACGGGAGAGGTGGTGCAGGGCGACACTGCTGGACGGGCCATGTCGCGCTTCGACTGGCAGGACTCGGATGTCTTCGTAGCGGCATCCAGCAGCCTCGGCGTCCTCAGCCGCGTCTTCCTAGGAGATCTCACCCACAAACTGCTGCGCGCATGCACCGTGCCTGCAGTGGTGCTCCCTCGCGGATTCGACCCGGATGGCAGGATCGACTCATGATCGACGCGGTGAAGGATGATGCGCTTGGCACCGACGATGTCATGGACATCCTCCACCGGCTGCGCCGGCGCGATGTCAGTGCGGACGAGCTTGCTCGCGCTGCCGAGGCTCGCATAGAGGGTGTGAACCACCAGCTCAACGCCGTGGTCACCAAGGTGGACCTGCCCGTC
>Ga0129342_1001409_pt1 | contig 10705 bp, 4 predicted proteins | sample CPBDNA_5_FD_94426 | JGI IMG/M metagenome (GOLD analysis project Ga0129342, IMG submission 94426) | Freshwater to marine salinity gradient microbial communities from Chesapeake Bay, USA - CPBay_Sum_15_0.2_DNA | ecosystem: Environmental > Aquatic > Marine > Coastal | place: USA: Chesapeake Bay...
AGCAACAATGCTTTTCGTAACTATAAGATTCCTGTTAAAGAATTGATCTCAACACAAAACACCTTAGTTGTTCACTTTACCCCTACGCACTACGCTGAAGAAATTGAGAAAAACAAGCTCGATTACTCCCTCCCTGAGGGAAGTCGTGTGTTTACGCGAAAAGCCCAATTTCAGTATGGCTGGGATTGGGGTCCGAAGTTAAATACAATGGGGATTTGGAAAGAAGTTTCTCTTCAAGCATGGGACGATTCAAGAATTGAAAATGTTTACCTTAGAAAAGATTCTTATACGGAAAAAGAAGCACATTTTACAGCGATCATTACCCTGACAAGCCCACCAGAAGAGTCAACTTCAGTTCAAGTGCTTGTGGATGGTCAAGATTTCTCTTTACAAATTCCAACTGGGAAACAAACCAATCAAATTGAAATTCCAATCACAATCGAAGACCCCGTATTCTGGTGGCCCCATAATCTGGGAACTCCGTACCTGTATGAAGTTGAAGTTCAGTTGGTGAAAGAGGGTATTGTTCGTGACGAGGTCGTAGTAAATCACGGTGTGCGAAATGTATCGCTTATCGCTGAAGAAGATGAACATGGCCAATCCTTTTATTTTAATGTCAATGGTGTTCCCGTTTATATGAAAGGAGCAAATTATATACCACAGCACAGTTTACAAAATCGAGTCACAGATGCACACTATGAAAATTTACTCCAAGATGCTGTTGATGCCAATATTAATATGCTACGCGTTTGGGGTGGCGGTATTTATGAAAATGATATGTTTTATGATCTCTGTGATAAGAAGGGAATTCTCGTATGGCAAGACTTTATGTATGCCTGCGCCATGTATCCAGGTGATGAAGCGTTTTTGGAAAATGCCAAGCAAGAAGCAGAAGATCAACTCCTACGTTTGCGAAACCACCCAAGTATTGTGTTGTGGTGTGGAAATAATGAAAATTCGGAGGGTTGGCATCGATGGGGCTGGCAAGATGGTAAGACCAAAGCCCAAAAAGACAAAATATGGGGAGACTACTTAAAACTATTTGACAGCATCTTACCAGCAGAAGTCGCAAAACACACCCAACTTGACTATTGGGAAAGTTCCCCAAAGTATGGACGTGGAAATCCAAAATATCAGTTTGAAGGCGACGCACATGACTGGTGGGTGTGGCATGATGGTTATCCGTTTGAGCATTTTGAAGACTTTGTTCCTCGATTTATGAGTGAATATGGCTTCCAGTCCTTTCCAAGTATGGATGTGATTAAATTCATTAATCAGTCCGAAGAAATTCAAATCGATACGGAGGGTATGAGATCCCACCAAAAGCATCATCGTGGATATGAGCTTATTGACTTGTATATGGTCAGAGATTATATGGTGCCAGAAAAAGATGAGGACTATGCCTATGTGAGTCAACTGGTACAAGCGCGTGGAATGCGAATGGGAATTGAGGCGCATAGAAGAGCAAAGCCCTATAATATGGGTACCCTATATTGGCAACTTAACGATTGTTGGCCAGGGATTTCATGGTCGAGTATCGACCATTTTGGCAATTGGAAAGCATTGCACTACGAGGCAAAAGAAGCCTTTGAAAATGTTTTGATCTCATTTGAGCGTAAAGGAGATGAAGTTGGGATTTATATTGTGAATGACCACTTAAATATGATCGACGAAATACTAAAAGTTAGACTTATAGACTTTCAGGGAAATGAATTGTGGAGTTCGTCTAAAGCATTAAATGTATCAAGCAATAGCAGCGTATTGGTTGATTCGTTTTCCATAGATAGCTTTGAGGAAATCCAATGGAATCAGGTCATGTTAGAGGCGCACTACGGCGATTATTCAAGCTCCTACTTTTTTGTAAAGCCAAAGAATTTGGCGTTGGGTAACACTGAGATTCAGTTTGAAATACAAAAAGTAGAGGAAGGGTTTTCCGTTGATTTCACTTCGCCTGTATTGCAAAAAAACCTCATGTTAATGACGCCTACCGATGGTCATTTTTCTGACAACTACTTTGATTTGAAAGCAAACGAAAAGAAAACAATATTTTTTCAGACTGAATCCCCAGTACTTGGAAAAATCACTTATAAGAGTCTAAATCAACTTATGATAGATTGATTGGAATTTAATTTATCATTGAAAACAAAAAAAGCCTGCATTTTGCAGGCTTTTTTTAAACTAACTAAATATGAAAAACCAATTATGTTATTTAGCAAACCATAATTTCGTAGTCATTTTATCAGGACCCTGCTGAGAAACAGCTGCTTTCGCGTTTTCAGCATTTGAGCTGTAAACACTAGTTCCATATCTTAATCTATGTGCTTGCAAACCATTCATTTCTCCAGCATAACTGATAATATTATTATTGTTAGAAGTAATAACGGCAGAAGTAGGGTATCCAGTATCTCTAACAATTGACCAACCTTCGTATCCATTGGTGTAATTTACCAACCAACGTTGTGTTGCAATTTTCTCAAGCTTTTCTTCAGTAGATCCAGTTAGAGAACCCATAGAAGATGCTGAAAATTCAGCTGTTGGGGCTACATCCCAAATTGCCATTGCCTTTTCTAGACCCAACTGATAATAAGTGTTTGCATCTCCACTAGCAAGTCCTTTCACAATTGCCTCGGCTATCATAAAATGTGAATCAGCTGATGTCATTACTACTGTAGGAAACAACGGCTTACCCTCGTTTGTTTTTTGTGTGATAATGTCCGCTGGGTCAGAAAAGAATTTTGCATTCATATAGCCTTTTATCTTGGGACTTAATCTTGAAGGCAAGCCAACATAATTAGTGTTTTCTGGCATTGTGATAGTTAAGTCAGTTGCTGTTTCAACCCAAGTATAATCAGTGTCCTGAACAAGTCCAGAGAGATCTAGAGTGCTTTTCAAAAAAGCAACATGCTCATCGATTAAACCAACAAGTTCACCAGCGGTTGGCTTTGTTATTGTAATTGTTCCACCAACTGCAGGTTTAGCAATCTTAGCCAACCTAGGATCATTACTAGATTTTAAGATGTTTATTAATGCCTCTGTAGTTTTCCACTGACTATTAGTAAAACTGTGCCAAACATCTCCGTATGAAGCTGAGCCTCCCCATATGTTTGTCTCATCTGCATATCCCTCAAACATTGCATCCTCATCAGCCAATACACCTGATGAAATTGCTTGTGTTATCGCATTGGCAGAAAAATTTTCACCTTCACCACCGTGAGCTCTGAGTGCAACACGCAGCTTTATACTATTTGCTAATTTTTTCCAATTTTGCATATTCCCTTTGAAGATTACATCATTTTCACCAAGAGTTCCAAATCCAGAACCAGCTTCAGTATTACTTCCAATAATTTCTATTGCCTTGTCAAGGTCAGAAACTATCCCTTTGTAAATCGTTAGTTGATCATCATATTTTGGTAAAGTTATGTTGGGATCGGATGCCTCTGTGAATGGGATCATGCCAAATGCTTCTGTAAAAAGCTGGTAATAATATCCTTTCATTACCAACCCAAGAGCATAATACATTTCATCTTCAAGAGGACCACCCTCTCCGACATTGTTCATATATGAGGTTAAATCACTATTGTAACCCGCAAGCCAGTCCCAACAACCGAGGTCAGTATAAAAACTATTATATACCCACCCTAAATCACCATTCCATCCATGATTATCAAGGCCTAAGCTATGACCTGAATATCCGTTTGCTATTTGAGCAGAAAATCCATCGGGATGAATTACATCTCCGAACCACAAAGGAATCATTGTGGGTCTCAAAAGCTTTTGTTGAATATTTGTCACAAAAAACTTAGCACTGATATCATCCGTTGAAAGTGCATCAGGTTGTGTGTTGATTTCATTGAAGTCATCAGTACATGATACTGATAAGCCAAGAAATAATGTTGCTAGTATTAAAATTCTATTTTTCATTTTACAAATTTTTAAAGTTTAAAAGTTTAATGTTAAATTCAATCCTAAGCTTTTTAGTGTAGGCATAGCGTTGTGCGACATCCCTTGCACGCCAATTGTTGAACCTAACATTGATTCAGGATCAATATCTTCAGCAGCTTTAGAGAAGAAAAATAAATTTCTACCAACAAGCTGAATACTTGCGCTTTGAATTCCAAAAGATGATGACAATTCAGAAATATCATAGCCAATTGCTAGTTCTCTAAGTCTGATATTGTCTTGATCATAAACGTATCCACCAGAAATTTCAGACATTGCTGTCCAATATTCTTCTCCTGAAATTTTTTCTGTATTAGCAGCTCCAGTACCAGTATTTGTGCCTTGTACTGTCACTCCTCCATCTCTGTATTGTAAGCTTCTCTCAGAAACTCCTGCTCTATCCAAATCAGCAGAGGTTTGTGAATAAACTTGACCGCCAATTCGAGCATCAATCAGGAAACTCAAAGAGATATCTTTATACTTGATAGAATTTGACCAACCAGCCAAGAAATCAGGTTGTGCATTTCCTAAAAGTTCAGTTGGACCCGCTGACCCAAGTGGTAAACCACCTGCATCAGTTTCTCCTGTCAGGACTCTACCATATAAATCTCCTATGCTACCACCTTTAGTAGCTTTTACTTGTAGATTTCCGTCAGTTGTAGTGTTGTAGACAAAACTATCAAGCCCGTCGATTAACTCTTCAACTTTATTTTCATTACTTGAATAGAAAAGTGAAGTGTTCCAAGATAAATCATTTGCATCCAACAGAGTTGCTCCTAATGTGATTTCTAATCCTTTATTGGTAACTAAACCAATATTTTCTCTGTTAAACAAAAATCCAGTAGATGCGGGAACTGGGACATCAAAAATGAGGTCTTCAGTTTCTATGTTATAAACAGTTAAATCTAAGGTAAGCTTATTGTTGAGCATGGCTAGTTCTAATCCAAACTCAGTCGATGTAACTGTTTCAGGTTTTAGATCTGAATTTAGTTTTACTGGTGAATTACTCAAAGTAGTTAAGCCGAGGTATCCCTGACCAGGGACCTGGTAAGTTTGAGCCAATTGATATGGATCCGTATCATTACCTACTTCTGCAATACTACCACGAACTTTTATCAAATTAAAAAAGTTTTGTTCTGGATCGATAAACCTATTTAAAATTGCAGACAAACTAACAGCACTGTATAAATACGAACGGTTATCTTCACTCAATGTGGATGACCAATCATTACGAACTGAACCATCTAAATATAAAAAATCATCATATGCCACATTTACAGATCCATATGCAGAATTTACCTTTTTGGTTGCGAGTGGTGACTCAACAGGGGAAGCAATCTGTTCCAAATTCGCCAAGAAAAACTTGGATGGAATTTTGAAATTACTACCATAAATCTGCATTCCCTCAGAAGAACGCTTAGATAAATTTCCACCAACATTAGCTATTACATTAATGTTGTCCGTAAATTGATGATTGGCGGTAAGTAAAAAATCAGAATTTAACTCGACAAATTTACTTTCTTGAAGAGACATATTACCTTTTGTAATGAAATGGTGTCCAGGTTTATATATCGCATTATCTCTAATGTTTGTTACATCAGCACCCACACGAACAAAACCTTCAAGCCAATCAGTAAATTCATAATTAACTTTGGCATAACCTAAAAATTTATCTCTTCGGACACTATTTTCATCGTGCAATGATTGCCAGTAAGGATTCCCTCCAAAATCAGTATATGTAATTACTGCAAATTCATCAGGAGTTCCAGGATTTGCCATTTGATAATTTCGCATATCATTTATAGCAACGTTACGAGGCATGCGGTATAAATACCCCATCATCCCCTGAGCACCTGTAGTTGAAGCTCTATTTGTAACTTCCTGAGTAAAATAAGTTGCTTTTGCATCCACAGATAATTTGTCTGAAAGGTTTGCAATTGACCTTAAATTGAAGTTGTGGCTAGTTAGATCTGATCCTTCGACTATCGATTCGGATGAATTATTTGTATAAGAAAAACGAATTGAACCAGCCTCCGAGCCTTTATCAACAGAAAGAGATGTAATTGCACGCACACCAGATCTAAAAAAATCTTCCACATTATTTGGTTGAGCAGAATATGATTTTGTAGTGCCGTCATAATAAGGTTGTTGAGATCCGTCTAGCTTACCTCCCCAAGAAGTGTCAACCCAGCTACCAGAGGATCGAGCTAAATTTGGTGCACCAAGAGTACCTTGACCATATTGATTTTGGAAATCAGGCAAAAACATAGGGTTATCAACATATAAATTTGTTTTCAATGTAACACCCAACCTATTAGAACGCGAACCTTTTTTTGTCGTAATCAATATGACTCCATTACCAGCTCTTGAACCATACAATGCAGATGCAGCAGGGCCTTTTAACACACTAATCGATTCAACATCATCTGGGTTAATATCAGAAATCCCACCTCCTGCAATACTAGGCTCATAGCTTGGCTGACCACCACTGTCGTTGGAACCGTATTCTCTTTGACCACCTTCATTTTGGAGTCGTAAAGAATTGTTAATAGGCATTCCGTCTACAACGATTAGTGCTTCAGAATTACCTCCAAGTGAGTTGTTGCCACGGATTGTGACTCTTGATCCAGATCCTAATGATCCGGATGAAGAAATTTGAAGCCCTGCCACCTTACCAGAAAGTGAACTTGCAAGGTTATTGTCTTTAATCGTATTTACGTTGTCTCCTGCTACCTCAGTAACTGAATATCCAAGTGATTTTTTCTCCCTGGAAATCCCAAGTGCAGTAATCACAACTTCATCCAATAATTGGTCTTCATTGAGTACAAAGTTTATCTGAGATGATGCATCAACCGTGAGTTCCTGAGTTGCATACCCAACGTAGGAAGCAACTAGCACATCGCCTACTGATGCGTCAATACTAAAATTTCCATTAAAGTCAGAAGTTGTACCAGCATTTGAACCTTGAACAACAACAGTTGCGCCTGGAAGCGGGCCATCGTTTGTTGTTACCGTTCCTGTAACTGTTTGCTGTGCTATCAAACTAACTGATGATAGCGTAAACAATGCTAGTGAAATAAAATTTAATGCTAATTTCATAATTTTATAATTTTAGTTAATGGATCAAAAGTAGATATACAGCAGACGACATGCTAAAAAACAGATACTGCAATTTGACTGCAAAAGTTGGGAATATGGTAAAATTTAAGGGGTCTCAATTAAATACTGAAAATAAATGCATTTAAATCTTGGTTTTTTATCAGATTTAATTTTTTTGCCAATCGGTATCTTTGGCTTTGAACGGTACGCAATGAAATACCTGAAATTTGTGCAATCTCATTATTGCTTTTATTCATTTTGATATAGGCAATCAAACGTAAGTCAACTTTAGATAAGCTGTATTTTTCGTTCAATTTTTTATAAAAGTCTGGGAATACCTCAACAAATTTTTTGTCAAACTCATTATAGGTGCTTTCAGAATTAATCATTGAAGATATCTCTCTTTTCATTCGGTTTACACATGCCGAAGGAAGATCCTTGTCATCCCCTAAGCTCTTTCTAAAATTCTGAAGGTATTCGTTGCGCTGAATGATAAAGTTCGTTTTACTAAACAGTTCTCTTTTTTTGGCATTGAGTTCTTCCTCAAACTGATTTCTCTCCAGCTCTAAACGCGTACTTCTTTCGCGCTGTAAATTATTATTGATTCGAAGAATCACTACCAATAAAATTAAGATAAGAGCAGCACCCACAAACAATATAATCGCTCTATTATACCTGAGTTGACTTTCATTGATTTCAGTTTGTTTTTCAGACAATAAAATGATATTTTCAACATTATCTAGAGATTTGTACGGATCAATCTTTGATTGATTACTATAATGAATAATGGAATCTTTAATTGCCAAAACCATATCATATTTACCCAAGTTTTGGTACGTAGTAACCATCGCCTTAAGATTTCGAATTCTATTGTCCTCAGAAACAAATTGCTCAGCAGGACGTTTAAATGTAGATTTTAAATTATTTACTAATATCGATTCAGCAAGCTCATAATTTTTAAGCCCAATTTGACACTCTGCAATCGATACGTTTAGTCCAGGAATTTCATAGGCGAAAGAAGTGACAAGTTTTTTTACCTGCAAAAACAATTCTAAAGACTCTTCATAACGTTTATTTTTCTTAAGATATTCAGCATGAGTTAAAATGGCCCGTGAGAAACTAAGTTGAGTTTCTGAGTCATTAGAAAAAGAGGGCTTAGCAGATTCTGTTTTAAAAACCTTCTTAGACAACTCTAAATAACGCTGAGCTTCATCAACCTTGTCTTGCAATAGGAATAAATTAATAAACTGAGTGTATGATCTAATGATATCAGAGGGTTTATCAATTGATTGTCTGCGGGATAAGATTCGTTCATAATATTGACGGGATTTTTCATAATCTCCAGTGGTATAGCTGATCATCGCTAAATTTCCTTCAACAGTATTGAGTCCAAAAAACTTGTCTTCTTGATATTCTTCTTCGTACAATTCAAAATTTTCGATTGCTTCATAATAATAATTGCGCGCCCTTTCATATTCCCCATAATTAAAATATGAATTCCCAAGAGTGACCAGAATCCATGGGGGCTTAGATATGTTTTTATACAATCTTTGGTCAACAGGTAAGCTTTCAAAAACTCGTAAAGCCTGAAATAAATAATCAAAAGATTCTTTTTCAAAATTAATGTAGTACAAAGTCTCGCCTATCAAATAATTTGTGTCATAAACATCCCAGCTTAACTTATTAAAATCTGAGGTTGAAATCGCTTGATATCCAAAATCAAGTGCTTTTTTTGGATCTTGAATCGCATACTTTCGTATCGAGTCATTCAAGGAAGATATCGACTGAGCATACAACGACTGTATGCAAACAATAAATCCAAAAAGTATAACCTTTCTCATTTGATTAATTCTTATCCTATAAAGCAAAATACGATTTAATACAGCAAAAAAATGCAAAAAAAATTAGTAATGCAATTATTTGCTACATGAAAATAGAATTCTGAACATAAGCTCCCTATAGAATTGAATTTTATAATAAATTAATGTTCAGGTTTTTGAAAGGTTCGAGAAGCAGATCATTCGGATCAAGCTCTGTGACCAAAGTGTCTATATCCGTGACATTCACACATTTGTATTTCTGTTGAGAATTAAATTTTTTAGAAATGCACAATAGAATCGCCTTACGAGATGCTTTGACAATTGCTCTTTTAATTTGAACGACCTCCCAATCAAACTCACTAAGTCCATGAGATGGGTCAATGTAACCTGTACTGATAAAACTATAGTCAAAACGGATTTGTGAAAGTTCGTTAACAGCTCCTACACTAATGCTCATGTGGGATTCTTTTGAAATTTTTCCGCCGATAAAAATCAGGTCAACATTTGGCTTTTTAATTAATTCGCTTGCAATTGGCAAACTCAATGTAAAACAAGTGATTTTTTTCTTTGGTGGAATCAGTTTTACAAGCTCCATACAAGTCGTCCCACCATCAATAAATACAACAGATCCATCCGAGATAAATGAAAGTGCTTTTTGTGCAATTAATTGCTTTTCATCAACATCAAACACATCAACCGAAGCATTGTTGGAAACAAAACCCAATGAAATTGCTCCACCGTGAACTTTCTTGATCAACTGATTTTTATCCAGCTCTTTCACATCTCTTCGTATGGTATCGACAGAAACATCAAGCTGTTCAGCCATATCGATCAACAGAATACGATTACGAAGAGAAACTTCGTTCAAAATTTTTTGATGACGTTCTTCTTTTAACACCAGTTTATTTTCCATTAAAGTAACAGTTTTTTTAGAAAATTAGGGTAATGGTTGTTATAAATATTTGCAAAACAGCAAAATAAAGCATTTATTTGCACATAACAGCAATTAATGTGATGACTGAATCTATTGTAAAACATCCGCAAGAAACTTTTGAAAACCACACCAATCATGAGCGCATACCCGTTCAAATCTATTTGGACTCTAGTGAAGCGTGTCGAGTGATTGGTGATGAGATCATTCAGCAAATCAATCAAAGAAGTCCAGGCCAAGCTTTTGTTTTGGGCTTGGCTACAGGGTCAACTCCAATCAAGGTGTATCAACATCTTATCCAAGCCTATCAAGCCGGTAAAGTAAGTTTTTCAAATGTACATTCTTTTAACCTAGACGAGTACTTTCCCATGGATCCGAAATCGATACATTCCTATGTAGAGTTTATGCATAAAAATCTCTTCGATCATATCGATATTCCCAAAGAAAATATTCATATTCCAGATGGTACAATCGCCGCAGACGAAATTGACAATTACTGTAAATCTTATGAAGAGACAATTGAATCCTTAGGAGGAATAGACATTCAACTGTTGGGAATCGGACGTACTGGCCACATTGGTTTTAATGAGCCAGGCTCTGCCATTCATTCCAAAACAAGACGTGTTTGGCTAGACCCCGTCACACGGAAAGATGCTGCCAGTAGTTTTTTTGGCGAACAATTTGTCCCTCAACAGGCCATCACGATGGGCGTAGATACCATTATGAAAGCCAAAAAAGTATATTTAATGGCATGGGGAGAGGGAAAGTCAAACATCATATCCAGAACCGTTGAAGGGACAATAAGCGACCAAGTTCCCGCTACCTTTTTGCAACAACATGATGATTGTGTCTTTGTATTGGACAGCGCGAGTGCCTCTGAGCTTACCCGTCAAAAAACGCCATGGCTGGTTGGTTC
>Ga0129342_1001410_pt1 | contig 10700 bp, 9 predicted proteins | sample CPBDNA_5_FD_94426 | JGI IMG/M metagenome (GOLD analysis project Ga0129342, IMG submission 94426) | Freshwater to marine salinity gradient microbial communities from Chesapeake Bay, USA - CPBay_Sum_15_0.2_DNA | ecosystem: Environmental > Aquatic > Marine > Coastal | place: USA: Chesapeake Bay...
ATGAACATTATTTTATTAATGTATTACTTTATATTTTAAAAAGAAATATTATTCAATCGCAAACTCATTTTTGTAATTTTGATAACACTAAAACACAAGCTTTAGAATTTAAAAATATAAATTCCAATTTAATTCAATATATAAAAAATAAAGGATATTTATTTATGAGGAAAGTATATTAATTATATTTAATGCATATATATACAAATGAATATCATCAATTTGTTAGACTTATATACAGGAGAATATATAAAAAATAATAAACTTTTTATTTTCGGATTCATGTTATTAACTTTTATTTATTATGTAATAGAAGTTATTGGCATTGGTTATGTTATTAGTCAATTAAATAATAAAATTAATAAAAACTTCTTCATTTATTTTATTATTTTAAGTATTATTTTAGTTATTTTAACTTATATAAAAGGTTTATTCATGGCAAAAGCAGCATCAGATGTAACTACATTTTCTAGAAATAAATTTTTTAGAGCATTATTGAATCGTTACGGGACATCGTATCAAGATATGAATATTGGTAATACAATTAATCGAATTTTTGCTGTTACTTTAGAATATAGATTCGCTGTTATTAATTTTTTTAATATTACATTACCAGCAATCTTTGTTTTACTTATTACATCATGTGTTATATTTAGTATTAACCATTATATTGGTTATTTATTATTTATTTGTCTATTTTTTAACATAATAATTACATTAAAAGAATATAATAATATTTCACAAAAGAAAATTGAACAAGAAATACATTTTTATCAGACATTTAATAGTTTAACTGACCAAGTAAATAATTTAATGAATTCTTATTTAAATAATGAAACCAAAAATGAACAAAATAAAATAACAGATAGACAGAATTCATATAAAGAAAAAGTTTTTAATTCTGAAAATAGTGTTAATTATATAAATACTTATTTAATGATTAATTTGATGGTATTTTTAACTTTAATTATTTATTTTTTTTATATTGGTAAAATTGAAAACAAATCTTTATTTACAGTTATGTTAATTTATTTTGTTTCTAATTATATTAGTTATTCAAAAGAACTTGGTATATTAATTCCACATATTGGTATAACATTGGGTTCTTATAAATATTTTAAAAATTTATTAACAAATAATGATAATGGTAAGATTGATAAAATAAATTATGGAAATATTTATTTTAAAAATGTTACATTTTCTTACAAAAATAATAACCCTGTCATAAATAACTTATCCTTAGAAATAAATCATAAAAGTAAAATAGCAATTATTGGAAGATCTGGTTCAGGTAAAACAACTTTAACAAAATTAATATTAAAATTATATAATAATTATCAAGGAAATATTTATATTGATAGTATTAATATAAATGATATTGAAACAAATTATTTAAGAAAAAAGGTTATATATATTAATCAAAGAACTCATTTATTAAATAGAACTGTTATTGAAAATATTAATTATGGCAATAATGTAGATATCAGAATTATAAATAATTTATTGAATAAATATTCATTATTAGACATATTTTCAGGATTAAAAAATGGTATTAATGAACAATGCTTAGTTGGTGGCTCAAATTTATCTTTAGGTATGCAAAAAGTTATTTTATTAACACGTGGTATATTGAAATCTAAAAATAGTTTAATTATGATTTTTGATGAACCATTGGCTGGTTTAGATGCTAAAACAAGAAAAAAGATTATTAATATGATAGTTAATGAATGTAAAAATAAAACTTTATTAATCATTACACATGATAAAGAAATTATTCCTTATATGGATAAAACAATTAATTTAAATCAAATTAATAAAAATTAATTAATATTTTTCTTTTTAATGTATATAAATGATAAATAACTGCATAAAAACTCAAAGTATTAAAATAATTGTACATCATTTAAATAAATTAGTTCCAAAAAATATTCAAATTAAAGTTCATGAAATTCCTGAAATAAATCATATAAAATTAAATCACCATTTACCAACTTATGATGAAAAAATAATCGAAAAAATGATAAAAAATGGTGGTATTTGAAAATAAAATTAAAACTATTTAAATAAATATTTTTTAAATAAAAATAAAATGAAATTTGATATTCAATCTGAAGATTATTTAATTGATAAATACACAAAAATAGATAATGTCAATTCATATAATACATCACTGCTATATGGCGAAGTTGATTATAATGATATTTGTAATATTATTAAATTTATGTTAAAAAAAATGGATTGTGATTATAACTTGAATTTTTTAGATATTGGTAGTGGATGTGGTAAATTAGTAATATATATAAATGAAAATACAGATTTATATTGTACGGGAATTGAAATAATTAAACATAGATACCTAAAAAGTTTGGAGTTATTACAGAATAACTATAATATTGATTTTATAAATGATAATTTTACAAATATATACTTAGGTAATTTTGATATTATATATTGTTGTAATGTAGTTTTTTCAGAAGAAGACAATAATATATTGTATTCTAAATTAAATAATGAATTTACAGGATATGCTTTATTATTTACTTATAATAATAAAATTAATCATCATTTAGTTACACAATATAATGTGAATACAAGCTGGCAAAAGAATGTTTTAATTTATTTATTTTATTTTTAATTTTACCAATTAATATTTATTTTTTTTCACATTAATTAATAAGATAGATGAAAAGTCTTATTACAAAAATTTTTATATCATTATTTATTTTATTTATTGTTTTTTCCTTTTTAATTTTAAATTCAAATAAAGATAATATAAATACTATTGAAGAAGAAAAAGAAGTTGAAAAACAAAAAACATATTTAGTTATTTATGATTTTATAGTTTTAGTATTTTTAATTGTATTAATAACATATGTTAGTTATAATGGATATGTAAAAGGATGTATAAAATCTTTGTTTATTTGGGGATTTTTTGTTTTATGTACGCCAGTACCAGAAGCAGGTTTAATTATTACATTACCATTAAAACGATACTTAAATATACCCATGTATATTTCACAAACAATTGTTAGTTTTTGTGCTTTGGTTATTTTAAGTTATTTCTATATTTATGAAAAAAATATTATTAAAAGTTATAAAATTGGAAAAATATTTATAGAATTAATTAACTTAAAATATTTTTCAATTATTATATTAAGTGTTTTATCATCTATATTAACAAGTGGATTGATTGATAATTTTATAAATCATTATATATATAAACATAAATTGAACTATTTATATACTAAAATTTCTATTATTGTTTTATGTGTAATGATTTATATTTATTTATTGAATTCATTATTAAATAAAATTAAAAATTGATTTTTTTTTATTTGGGTAATATTTAATTAAAAATATGTCAAAATTTAATAAAAAAGATAAAATTGAAGCAAATGAAATATATCAAGAATTATTAAATAAAATACAAGATAAAGTAAGTAAATATAAAAATTTAAATTATTATATATTTGATGAATTATTACTTATTAAATCTGCTATTAAGTATTATGAAAAAAAATTGTATAATGAAACAATAATTTTATTGAGAATCTGTATAGATAAATTAGATGAACGTACAATTTATGATGATTATTGTGATAATATATTATTGGAAAATTTTGATGATATTATTACAATTGACCTATAAATTAAGTATTCTTCATTTTTATTTTTACTTTTACATCTTTCACTTTTTTATTTTATATATATTATAATTATAAAAATAATTTTTTTAATGTATTTTATCTTTCTTTCTTTATTGTAATCTTATTTTTATTTTCATAATTATTATAATCTATATATTTTAATTGTCCTTTTAGTATTAAATCATTAAAATTATCAAATGATTTATTTTTTGTAATAATCTTTTCTAAATAATCTAAATTACTTGGCAAAGATTTTGTTTTATACATTTAATTTAATGATATATAATCTTTGTAAATGTCGATTTATTTAATTATACATTAAATAATATTAAATAAGATTAAAAAAATGTTTTTATTTTATTTTTTGATTTTATTTTTAATTAATTTTCACTTATTAAATTTGAGTCTTCTTTATCTTCTTCTTGCTCATCAAATATATCTAACATATTATCATCATCATCTCCTTGATTATAATCAACTTTCTTCTTTAATACTTTTGTTTCAATATTTTCCTGTTTTTGCTCATTATTTTTACTCATTGCTGTAAACCATTGCTTAATTGAAGCATTACCATTTTTTTTATTTTTCTGCTCCCTAACTAAATCTTCAATAATTTTTGCTGGATTCTTCATCACTAATTCAAATATCTGAAATACTGGCTTTTCAATCTGATTTGTCAAATAATAATTATAATCTATCTTTAATTTTTCATCAGTAATATATTGTGGATGTTCAATTGTATCTCCTTGTAATAATTTTGTTGGTAATATTTTCTTACACTTATCATTATGTTGCTTTTTATATTTATCTGTTCTTAATTGATGCTTCTTAAAACATGGACGGCAATAATATCCCGTACAAGTTCCACATCTTTCTAATCCATCCTCAGCCCTACAAAATCTACATGTTTTTTTACAATGTTCTTTATGATTCCCCAAATGATAATAACAAAATATATCCATACATGTTGTACATTTACATTTGTCTGGATTTACTTTGGAATTACATATTTTACATTTTAAATTCGATGTTTCAATATAACAATATGGTATTCTATCATTCGATTGTGGCTTATTTCCTGGATCTCTTATTCCCATTCTATCTGCCAATACTTTATGTGCTATTTGTGTTGGATTCGCATAATCTGTTCTTACTGTTTTACTAATTACTAATTGTGATATATCTACATTACCATCCAATAAATCTTTTATTGCTTCTTTAAAATATTTTTTTGAATCTTCAACATTTCTTTTATTCAATATAATATCAATTACTCCCCCATAAATTGTTTTTACTATTGGAGCATTGTCTCGGCGTTTTAATACAATTCCCATTGATGTTTGTTTATATTTATTTAAATCAAATTCATATTTGTTTCCAAAATAACGCTTTTTCGAAAATATACAAAATGGCCAAAATGTTTTCTCATACTCAATATTTTGTGGTGCTTTCATATGACTATTTATATGTGCTGCTGCTTCTTCACCAATTTCAATAGAACCTGCTAATAACTCTTTTTCACTTAACTCTTTTCCTGGGTTTCTCTTCTTAATTGTATCTGTAAAATTAATAAATACACTATCCGTATTATGTACTATCATATTACCTATTCCAGCAGCAAAATGATGATTCTCTGTTGTCAAATCATATACATAATCATTGTAATTATTAATTTCAGTCACCTTTATTTCATCTAATTCATTATTATCTTCATGATATACATTATAATTACCATATAAACATTTAATTTTCGTATTATTATACTTTTTATATAATATATTAAATATAATCGCACTTGCTATCTGACTCTTTAATGTACATACATTCCTATAATCTTCAAAATTAGTTATCTTTTCACTCATACAATGATATAATAATTTTGTATCCTTTTTAATGTCTTTTGGTGATATTTCACTTTTATCATCCTTTAATAATGAATGGTCATCTGTTACATCAACCAAGCCTTGTGGTGATTCTACTCTATACATTTTTTTCGTTTTATCTAATTTATGACGAATAACTCTGTATAATTTAGTCCAACCATCTTCTGACCAGGTTTCTACATCATTTAATTCAAAATATTCTTTGGTTTGTTTTCCTTCTTCTTCACATTTTAACCACTTTCCTTTAAATTTTGAACTTATATTATTAATTGTACAAATTTCAACTTTATTTTTATATTTAATATAAATCGGCGTGTAACTTGCCACACTATCTCCATATGTTAATTTACTTCCTTCAAATTTACTTAACGTCAAATCTCTTGCTGCTATAACCATCTTTCTACCTGTTGCTGTTGTACAAGCAGCTAATTCTTTACAACAAATTGGACTTGTTGTCGCTCCTACTTGTCCATATAATGAATTACATGTTACTTTATATGCAAGCTGAAGACCATCTAAAACTGCAATTTGAAAATCATTATTTGTAATTTTTGTCTTTTCAACATCTTCTTTTTTAAATGTTTTTACTCCTAACTCAAGATTATTTACTTCATATATATCATCCTTTTCTTCCAATAATCCACTATATGTTTCACCATCCTTTAAAATAACTGTTTTATATTTCATTACCTTTCTTGTATCTTTTCTTGCCTTCAATAATTTTCTTAAAATACGAGGTAGTACTGACTTATCACCATTATCTGGTTCTGCATAACGACATACTTTATAACCAACTTTTTTCTTGTCTGTGTCTAATCCTTGATAAACATCATATTCAATATCAATATAATGATAACCTTCAATATTTTCATATTCATGTCTAATTGTATCTGTTATTTCTTCATATTCATCTTTATCACTTTTTGACTTCTTATCCTTAATTCTATATTCTTTAAATCCCAATAACGAATCATGAGATATATTTTCAGCAATCATACTTGACGGATATAATGAATTATAATCCATAACCACAACTGGCTCAAAATAAACACCAGGCTCGGGTACAAACACAATCGCACCTTCATAACTACTTTTATCTATTTCATCCATATTTAAATCCTTAATAATGAAATTTTCATCATTACAAAACTTAGCTACTAATGAGAAAATTTTTATACCTTGTCCTCTTGTAAATAAATACGAAAATGGCACAATACATACATTTGACATACCCATGTTATTTGTAATCACCTGTAATTTATTTATTAATTCATTTACTAATATACAATCCTTAATACAATATACAGCAATTTCTTTAATTTTATCCGATGTTCCTTGTTTATAATTATCAAATAATTGTTTTGGTGATAAATCCACTTTTTGATTCCCCATAAATACCTTTGATACATTGTCTAATTTATATGAATCTAATTTATGATCACGTTGTACAACCTTCAATAAATCAATTTGAATAATTCCTTCAATATTAATATATTTTAATATATTTTGTCCTAAAGCACTTGATGATAAATCTTGTACTGTTAATTCTTGCTTAATTTCATCTTTGTTTTTCAATCTATTCAAATATCGAAATACTTGTGCTGTACAATTTTCCATTTTTATTCTTTCATATATATACTCCCAATCAAACCCCCATATATTATACCCCGTCATAATATCTGGATCCAATCTCTCAATGAATTTTGCCCATCCAATTAATAAATCACGTTCAGTCTCATAACATTCTAACATAACATCATCAATAGGGTCGGACTTTTTTAAAGTACAAATGTATTGTAAAGCACAAGTATTTTCACCATAAATATATACTGTTGTTCCAATCTGAATAATTCTATCTTCTGGTCTGCTGAATTTAGGAAAAGCACCATCACAACTTGTACATTCAATATCAAAAGATGCAACTACAATTTTAGGTGTCATCTTTATATCTTCTTTAACTACTTGATTACAATCCACTGAAATATCTAATTGACATCTTGTTTTTTTAGGATTATTTATAATATACGCCCCCTTATTGATTTTTAACCAACTTGAAGGATCTATATTATTATTATGGAAAAATCGAATAAGTGGATTTACTTTTGTCTCATATATCTTATCAGAAAAATCAAATTCCTGATTTAATTGTTTTATACTAATAGGTTTTTGTTTATCTTTAAATAATCTTAAAAAAGCATAATAACAATTTTGATTCTTAAATTTAAATAAAGCATACTTAAATAATTTATTATTAGTAAAACCAAAAAAGTCTTTACGCTCTACAATTTTACACTCGTCTAACCCTTCATGATTATATTCTGGTATTTGTGATAAACATGCCTTTTTAAAATGTCTGAAAATCCTTTCATTCCAATCTTCAGGAATTTTTATATAAAAATAAGGCTTAAAATTAAATACATGAATACTTATTGAATACCCCTCCTTGGTTACGCCATAACCTCTTAACACTAAACGACGTTTCTTTTTATATTTATTTTCTTCATCTTCATTATCATCATTATCATCATCATTATTTACTGATTTAAAAATATCATTACTTGTCCAATCTATTATTTGAAAACATAAATCTCTTTTATTATTTATGTTTCTTTTTTCTAAATTATTTCGTAACATAATTATATTTATTGCAATAATTATAAATCATTTTTAAATATATTTTTAAAAATTATAAAAATTATAAAAATTATAATTTATTAAATACAAACAAGAGAATATATTATTTCTGATGCTTATATAAAGTTGGTACAAATGAACGTAAATACGTTCAAGTAATGTAATATTAAAATGCAAGTTTCTAATTTGCAAAGTTCAAAAATGAAAAATAAGGGTCACTTACCTAATTAAAGGGCATGCTGGCATACAAACCCCTATATAACATAAAAATATATGTTATTTATTTCCTGATCTATTTAGTGTAAAATGGTTTCCACATTTCTGTGGTCTTCACTATTCAGTGAAGTATAGCACATGAATAATGTTATTCATATTATTCATATTGTTAGGGAGAAATTATGAAAAAGAAACTGTGTTTTTACGGAAACCCGTTGATTTATCATTATTATATAAACGTCTATTAGAACAATTAACATTTTCTTTATCAGATTTTGAATTTTCTTTTTGTATTTTACATAATAAATTATACACATTCTTATTACCATCAGTATTTAAAAAATTCTGATTACGGCTCATAAGTGGACTTCTATTCACACTTCCTCCCATTATATGTGCTATGTAAATTGTAAATTGTAATAATAGAATAAATATTAAAAAGTGTCGATTTTTTTTACTTAAAATTATAAATGTAATTATAATTAATAAATGAGTAACATAAATGGATTTTTAAATTTAGGGAATACTTGTTATTTAAATTCAACATTACAATTATTGTTTTCAGTAATGGAGTTAAAATCTTATTTTGTAAGTAAAAATTTTTTAGAAGAATTAAATAATAATCTACGTAAAGTAGATTTTAAAAAAGATAATAAAGTAAAAAATAATTTACATTTTATCCAGAATTACTTTTCATTAATAAATGATTATACTAGTAATCAAAATAAAGTTTTAACACCTAAAAAGTTATTAAGTTCTATACAAAATATGTATAGTGATTTTAGAGGTTTTAATCAACATGATAGTCAAGAAATATTATTAATTATTTTAGATTTACTTCATGAAAATTTGAAATATGAGGTTGAAGTAAATTATCAAGGTACAGCAAAAAATAAAACTGATTTACTAGTAATTGAATCAATTAATGCATTATCAAAAATATTAAATTATAAATATTCTATTGTAAATGAATTATTTTATGGTATGTATTATTATCAATATAAATCAATTGAAGATGATAGTATGGGTAAATTAATATCAAAAAAATTCGAGCATTTTAACAATCTAACATTAGAATTTGAAGGAAATAATTTGAATGAAAATTTAGATATATTTTTTCAAGATGAGGAATTGGATTCAAAATTACATCATGATGAAACAAATAAAAAATACAAAGTAAATAAAGATATAAAAATAGTGAATTCACCAAAATATTTATTTATTACATTAAAAAAATACAATAATCATAATAAAAAAAATAATAATAGTTATACATTTCCAATTTATAATTTGGATTTTAGTAAGTATTGTTTAGGATATGATAATTATCAATGTACTTATGATTTACAAGGTGCAATTTGTCATAAAGGTAATTTGGATTATGGACATTATTATACAATAATAAATCATAATTCGTGGTATTTAATTAATGATGAAAATGTTTCTAATTTTAATATTGAAAAAAATAAACATCAATTATTCAATGATGCTTATGTTTTATTATATATTAAAAATAAAAATTAATTATTAGTTAATATATTTTATTTTCATAAAAAAAAATTATATTATAATATATGGATTCATTACAAAATTATTCGTCACAAATGAATAATTCTACTACAAATTCTACTACAAATTCTAAAACATTTACGACGTTAAGAATTATTTATATTTGTATATTATTATTATTTATAATTTACTTTGTGATGTACATGTAATTTACGAGTTACAATTTATTATAAAAGAAATTAAGAAATTACCTATTATTCTTTTTTATAATTATTAGTTAAAATATCTTATTTTCATTAAAAAAAAAAATTATGTTATATTATATGGATTCATTTAAAAATTATTCTTCAAAAATGAATAATTCTACAAATTCTTCAAATTCCAAAACATCTACAATATTAAGAATTATTTATATTTCCTTAATAATATTATTTATACTATTTATAATTTATACTATTGTGTCTTATTATAATTATTCACAAGCTGTTTGTTTCGAAAAAAAATCATTTTTTGATTATTTATTTAGCACTGATAGTAATGTATGTTATATATACACTAAACCTGTACCAAGTACCATTTCAAAAATAAGAAAAGATATTAGTAAAGAAATGTCTGATATTCAAAAGGACTTAACAAAAGACGCTTCTACTATTAAAAGTGATATATCAAAAGATATATCCAGTTTTGACAGTGATGTTAAAAAAGATGTAAATTATATTGAAACAGATGTTAAAAAAGATGTCACAAAAATAAAAGATATATTTAAGAAAAAAGAAGTTTTTCATATTGCCAATCAAGATTATAGTTATGA
>Ga0129342_1001415_pt1 | contig 10694 bp, 11 predicted proteins | sample CPBDNA_5_FD_94426 | JGI IMG/M metagenome (GOLD analysis project Ga0129342, IMG submission 94426) | Freshwater to marine salinity gradient microbial communities from Chesapeake Bay, USA - CPBay_Sum_15_0.2_DNA | ecosystem: Environmental > Aquatic > Marine > Coastal | place: USA: Chesapeake Bay...
CTTGCCAAATTTTCTAAGATGCTTGGCCCACTCTTTTGGCTTTATTAGCTGCCCCTTCTTAACATTACTCATAATAAAATGGTGAATCGCCAGGGAATCGAACCCTGTTCTACTGGTTAAAAGCCAGTTGCTTATCCTCACAAGCTCGCGATCCATATGGTCCTTCTACGTGGTTACGATCCACGGTCTTACGATTATCAGTCGTGTGCTCTACCATTGAGCTATAGAAGGAGGGTTAAATTATTGCTTCTCTCTCGCGCACATCGGACACCCAGACTGAGAAATCTTCTTTGTCTGAGGAATTGGTACACGTACTTCACGTTCTCCGTTTCGCGCATTCATCATTCCGTGCTTGTTGCACGCTACAATAGCAAGTACTGGCTTCATTTTTTATTTTTTTGTTGGGGTTAAAATATGGTGCGAAATGTGGGAGTCGAACCCACTCAAGCCTTCACATTGGCAATGTGACGTGCAACCGTTAACACTTATTTCGCATACAAAAATGGCGGTCCGTGATCGCATCGAACAATTGACTAGTATTAGTAGTCACCACTGTTTTCAAGACAGTTTGGGGAGCCAACCCCGGCACAGACCGATTGTAAAAATGGCGGAGAGAAAGGGATTCGCACCCTTGATATGCTTATTACTAAGCACATTACAATCTTTCCAGGATTGCTCCTCGTCTATCCGGTCTCACTCCATAAATTGGACGGTGTTTTCTTTTAATTCAGATCACCGAAATTCTGAATACTATTGGTTAGCGGTTTAAAGAAGGCACTGCACGCCTTCTCCAATAATGGTGTGTGCTGTGAGATTTGAACTCACTATGGTTCTGATGTAAAAGGGTTACAGCCTTCCGCGACACGTACTCCAACTTCGCCGAACACACATATGGTCCGCTGACCTGGTTTCGAACCAGGCTCTTCTCCTCTTCAGGGAGACGCTTTCACCAGATTAGCTTTCAGCGGATTGAGTTTTTAGGATCTGCTATCCAAGGAAACTTCACACTTGCGTGCTTAAAACCTAAATTTACCTTCACACACAACTGCTTTTAAAGTTGCTCGCGCCAGTATGTCGACTTTCACGACTAGACCGTGTTACGGCGCTGCTAATACGTTTTTTGGTGCACGTTTCGAAAGGACCCTTTGGATATTGTTTGACACAATAATGTCAAAAATTTTTAATTCAACTTTTATTTCTTGTTTCTTTACCAGCACATTTTGTGCATCATTTCCTCAAAGCTGGTAAAAAGGTTAGTTGAATCGATTATACACCCAAATACCAGCTGTTGAGGGAACGCAGAGTTTCCCAAAGTGAGCGGACTGCTCACTATCCTTTCTTTGTATTGCTGGAAATGATGCTTTCATTTGCAAATATATTTAGTCTATAGTTGCAAAGAATCTACTCTTTTTTTATATTTTTTTATTACGCAAACATGTCCGTATCTTCGTCGTCGTCTAGATTAAAATCATCATCATCTAAACCAAGATCAAAAGTAGGCTCATATTCATTTGGCTCTTCCTCAGCTTCTTTATCTCTCTGATACATTCTTTCTGCATCTATTACAAGTCCATCGATAATATTTTTACCTTCAGGAGAATTGCTTATTACAGCTTTTATTTCATCAATATCGCGCTGAAGTAACAGTCTGTAAATGATAGGAAATAGCTGCACTTTATTTTGCGGTATAACAGTGTAAAGCTTTTGAAATAATCCAGGCCCAGACATTAACTGCATGTATTCATCTTCTAGCGTTTCATCACGATGAGTTTCTGGTGAAATATCCTGTCCAAGAAAATCAAATAAACCCTTAACCAATTCATGCACTAACACCGGAAAAATTAGTCCGCGAATTTTGATTTCCTCACCATCTACTTCTTCTGATCCTGCTGCAGGTATACCCTTTAACATTTGTCCGGACATGTATGGTGTGCTATAATACATTAAATGAGATATGGCCATAATTAGACCATATTTGGTGGGAAGAGTTTCATCTATATTTTCAAGCTCTTCATTTACCATATTATATAGATAGCTCTTGTGTAGAGCATTTCCTTGTGTAATAAAGTTATGAAATGCGCGCTTAAGTTTCTTTTCTGGGTCTTCTGCTATTTCCATAGCAATCTCATCTACAATATCCTCTTGATTTTCTTCCATTTCCTCCGCAATATCATCCATAGTTATTGCGTCTCCTAGCTCACCAGGTCCAAGTTGAACGTCGAGCTTAAGTGTACCGTTTTCGTACTGTTCTTTGAATAAGGAAAATTCAGGCAAATCAAGAACTACCTTTATTGCAAGCTGTTCAAGCTCTTGTTTGTGTTCAGCTTCTACATTCATTACTTGCTCAAGTGCTCCCATACACACACCTAAAAATGCATAGCAATTTGGATATTGATTAGTAATTTCATCAATAGACATGCCCAAATAATGCACCAGCTTACCCACACACGTTTTATAGCTATCACTTGTAAGAATGTCTAAAAATCTATCATTATTACGATCAGCAGGAACATCAGGTAAAATTTCCTCAATTTCGTGTGGCTGTTGAGCTAATTCTTGTTTTGATGGATCAAAATATTCTTCTGGAGAATTATTATCACCCAACTCTAACGCCTCAAGTGCTAATGTTACTATACTTTTCATCTAAATAGATTTTTTTGTTTTAGGCGGCGATTATGTGCAACACGAAGATCATGTTTTGAGATTTCTGAATCATCCTGTGTAGTATCAATTTCCTCTTCTTCTGTTGCTTGTGCTTTGGGGCGTGGTTTAACGCCGGGTGTAGGAAACCAGCTAGGACGATTTGGCTTCGCGGGGCGGCTTGGCGTAGGAGCCGGTGCAGGCGCAATTCCTGGTTTTTTTACTGGCGCAGGTGCTGTGCTAGGCATCTCATTAATTACCCTCTTATACAGATTGTCAAATTGCATATGATTATTTATACTTATTCATATTTATTTAAGTAGAAATATAATGCGCTACTTTCAAATAAATACATTATCTCTGCGCACCAATAAATAAAAAAAGATGAAGTATATATTTGCACAGGTTTTTAATAATTTAATTGAATCGTATGGCTATAATATTGTACAGAATTTAATTCAAAAATTTAAAGATGAGGATCCAACTTTAGAAGAAGAAACAATCGAATGGTATATAGATCGATTTTATGAGATTAAAAGCATACCACAAATACAAAGATTTGCATCAAGGGTATTTAAAATAAAAGATCCTAGTAACATTCAGCAGTATAGCTGGAGTCAGCTTGAGACAACTGTTGATCAGTCTAAACCTTCAGACTCACACCCTAAGCTTAAATCACATCAAGTACAATCCACAGATGCAAAGATTATATATGATGAAAATAATCTAAAGATATATGATGCACCATCACAGGAAGCATGCATACAACTGGGTCAGCATACATTCGGTAAATCATATACTTTTTGTGTATCACGAAAAGGACCTGGCAATTTATACTCTAGTTATAGATTCAACGGATCATCTTTTTATTTTGTTTATGATAGCGATAGATCGCAATCAGATCCTTACCATCTAATAGTAGTACAAATATCACAAAATGGTAAATTTACAGTCACACCTTCAACTAATGTGGGCGACAAAAAGATGAGCTGGGACGAGATAGTACGTATACAGCCAAAATTGGAAGGCCTCGAGCATTTATTTAAATTTCACAAATTTTCATCACAAGAAGAACTAGAATTAATTGTAACGAGAACAACTTATCGTGAATTTGATATGCTTAGATACAATTTAAAAGTTGCATATATTTCAAAAGGTAAATTGATAGGTTTTTCTAGCTGGGAGTTATTATCAAAAGAATTAAAAATATTGTATGTAAATATGTCCTTTAATAGACCAATAGCTAATTTTTTTCAACGAGAAAATATCGAAGGTATACCTACAAGAGAGGACTTTTATAAATCGGATACCGTTCAAATTCTCGAAGATACGTTAAAGCAACAAGTTAATAGATATATATCACGCATTAAAAGTGCGGAAACTTTTCAGCCTAACAGTGATGGAAGGATTGCCTATCATATTGGAAATATTAAGTTTGAATACGATGGTGAAACACTTAAGTTGCAAAAAATGTATAAAGAATATAATAAATTTGGAGCAGCAAAATACATACATGGAGGAAATCTTACCGCAAAAGTATATGTAGTGGTAGACAGAGAGAATACGGCTAATACTTATTCGGTGTATGCACATGCTTGGCAAGGTAATGGTAGTCTTAAGTATGAATATAATTCCGAACAACAAGTACAAGCTGTTATTGAAGCGTTAAATAGCACGGATCCCTATTTAATAACTGCTACTCTTCCAGATTTTTGGAAGGAAATAGTATCTACAAAAAAAGTTTTTAACTATACTGGATATAATTCATCCGCTGCATTAGAAAAACTTTTAACAAATTATCTTCTCACAGATAAAGAAATAGATGACAAATATTTTAAACAAATTATCAAAACGTTTTTAAATACCAGTGAGAATGGGGAATTATATTTTACATTAACTGATACTGATACTAAAGATGTAGATGAAATGTATAAAAAATTGACTCGATCAAAACTTTTTAACAAATTTATTGAAACAGCTGATCAGTATAAAAATTCGCCAGTTAATAATTTTAACTATAAAAACAATACGTATATTAGCATTGCATTTAAAAACTACAAATATAATTGGATAATATTGACAGAAAAATCAAATATCTCTCAGTATGCTGTATATAGAAGAAGTTTACATTCAAGGATAGTGTATAGGGGAAAAACCCTTCCTCGTGATATATTTAAAGCTGTGCAGCGTAATAAAGAACTGCCTATGTTTATATCACTACCGGTTAACACTAACACGTTCATTGATGCTGACGGCTATGTTGAGAAAATTCTATCGCAGCATAAAAAAGAAAAGGCCCTAAAGAGTGCACAAAAGAATAATAAGGTGGTAACTAAGTTTATGGAGTTGAAAAAAATATCATATAGTGCGGAAAGACAGAAATTTATGCGACTAAATGGTGTTATTAAGCCTATAAAAATGAGAAGAAAAACAATAACAGACGATAAGACATATGTTTTTATTTCACCGTTCGATGAAGCATATTCACTAATATCACCTGTAACATTAAGAAATTTAAAACTAATAGGAGAAAAGGTCGGCATTACTTGGCAAACAATTATAATAGCTCCTGTTATTCAGCGGGTCGCAGCTAGTTTTTTTATAAAAGGTGTTCATAAAGATGGTGCAACTATATATTACTGTCGTAAGGAAGGTAATCACCCCTCATCAGGAAGAACATATATATTAGATTCACGCAATAACTTTGAAAGGTCAGTTACTGGAATTATATCTCAAATAAAACGAAATGGTGGAGTCGAGGGGATTTGAACCCCTGTCCATATTAACTACATTCAACATCTTTTTACACACTTAAGTACATTTACAATTCTAGACTAAGGCTTGTGTGGCGTACTAACCGAATTGTGTCTGCCTTTGAGATTTAGCTCAATCGTATCAGCTCTTTTTTAAAAGTATTCGCTGAAAACACTCAACCTATTGCCTTCCCCAACACAATTAATAGGATTCTGTGTTGTTTTTTTATGCGAAGACCAATTCTTCCTCAACAACAAACTCATCGCTGTTATTGAAGATGTACTCAGCCTCACTTAAAAGGGATTCGACATCATTGTCTGCTTTTATTTTTGTTAATCAGTTTTAAAGAGGTCTGATCACTATCCTCTGTGTGAATGTTGAACTTCACCAATATGTCGAAACCAAACGACCCCGATATATTAAAATATATTTACTGTAATGTGAATATTAACTACTAATATTCGCTACATTCTTTATATTCTTATTTTATATATATTGTAGTATAAAGTGCAGAAATCAACTAAATATTTCTATGAATAAAGAAATTGAGAGTTTAGTATTAATATATGAGCGTACTATATTGAAAGAATCTGATAATACAGAATTTAATAGTTTTATAGAAAATAGATTATCAGGTGTTGAGAAGATTGCTGATAGTGCAAAAGAAAAAGGTGGAGATGCACTGCTTACATATGAACACTTTAATGTAAAGATTCCATATTATAAAAAAGCGAGTAAAGAATTTAATAAACAATCAACATACGAGGAACTCAAAACTAAAATTGATAAGCTAAAAAGTAAAGTCGAAGATATGTCTATTGAACAAACAAATTTTCAAAGACTGGTCGGTGAAATAGAAGTACTTGGTGAGCTCTTGATTAAGTTTAACAGTATTAACTAAGACGCACCTTACTAAGTTTTATTTTTATACTATTATACAAATAATCATTAATCTGCTCGATTGTTTGAAATCTGTGTTTTTTAACAGCATCGCGAATTGTTGTTAGATGATGAAGAATATATTGCCTAGATACATTTGAATATGATCCTTCTATATTTTCATATGGAATGCCCGCTAAATTGCAAATCTGTCTTGTCTTAGCAATAGCATATCTATCTGCGGTTTGCTCTATTTTTATTAATCCATCAATTAATTCATCATCAGGTAAATCCTGCGTGTATAGATGATGTGCTATATTTTCACCGTATTTAGTGTATTGAAGCTGGTGGGCTATTTCATGCAGTATAACATATAGTGCGCGATTAAAGTCAACGTTAAGAACAATGGTAGAAATAATACATTCTGTCGTAGTAGATAATCCGCCAGCTGCTATTCTGTCAAATCGTATTTTTGGACATTTTGAATCAATTATAACTTTGCGAATATACTTAAATGCTTTAAATTTATCAGGAAACGCATCAAGCAATTGACCGAGAAACGGTACTATTCCTTCGGTCGTCTCACCTTCTCTAAGCCGCATTTCATAGACAATTTGATTAATCACACAATTATTTAATTTTTATCTAGAATATTTAATTTGATCCCAGTTTAGAGGTGCTGTTTTTTTGCTTGCGTCTAAATGCGATAATGTTGTATCAGCGGTTTTTTTATCCCATATAACTCTACTAAAAGGATATTTTGGAAGAAGTTCTGCTCTTAAGCCGTTTTCAATTTCACGCTTCATAGAATCATCTAGTGGTATCCATGCAGAAATAAAGAGCCCTGATAGCTTCTCTCCGCTATACCTCAAGACAGGATCAACCCATGCCCTACCACACGCGAGTAATTTTCTATATTCACTTAAATTATTAAAAAACCAGTCTTGAGTGTTTTGAAAAATTTCATAATATTGCCGCGTTGGTAGTCGTTTATATCTTTTTATTGCATTATATATGAGCACACTGTTGATATTTAAATCTGTGCTATTAAACTTAAGTGTTTTAAAAATGCAATCACTCTTCATTACATCTACAAATTCCTGTGCATTCATCCCTGATTTATTAACAACATTACTATACTTTTCAGTAAAGTATCTTCCACAATAATCTCCGAAAATACGAGGATGTATGGTCAGTGCATCAATAAAGTCATTACTTCGATTCATCTGAAAGTGAAATTTACCACATATTTTCATAAATGGAACTGTTTTTTTACTCTTGCCATTCCACATAACATAATCACCAGTATTATCTACGTATAATGTATCAGGTGACTCATCAATATTATAAAAATTTTCAAATGTCATTATTATTATTTAAGTATTTGCAATAATTAAATCGCTAAGATCGAGAAGCTCGGTGAGAAGCAATCTTTCTAAATCTACATCTCCATTAATAATTTTCATACATATATTTGCCCTTCTACATCACAAACATCTCTAATCATTTTTTCGGTTATTTTAATGCCTTTATTGTTTGTACAATAGACAGAACCTTTTACGTGTGTTGGAAAACCTTCTAGAGTTTGAAGATTATTGTCACTACAAAGAAAAATATCTGGTATAAAGCTTGGCGCGCCGTTTAATGTTTTAAGATTATTTCCATGACAAAGAAAGCTGCCACCCACTTTAATGGGACTATCTGCGAGACTATCAAGGTTATTATTTCCACAATTAAAAAAATTTCCAACATATTTTGGACCGCCTTTTAAGGTTTGAAGATTATTACTATCAATATCAAAACTACCTTTTATATGCTCCGGACTACCTACAAGTGATTCAAGTTTATTACTATAACATATAAAGTTAATTCCTAAATAGTCAGGAATTCCCTCTAATGTCTTGAGATTATTTTCACAACATATAAAACTACCCCTAACATGAGTTGGTGCACCTTCTAGAGAACGAAGTTCATTATCGCTACAATAAAAACTACCACGCACCTGTACATCCCGAAGATCGGGAAGCTCGGTGAGAAGCAATCTTTCTAAATCTACATCTCCATTAATAATTTTCATACATACACTTCTCCTTTCACATCACACACTTCTCTTATCATTTTCTCGGTTATCTCTATACCTCGATTATTCTTACAATAAAAATTACCACTAACATGAGTTGGTGCACCTTCTAAAGATTGAAGATTATTATTAGAGCAAGAAAAAGTACCACCAACATGAGTTGGTGCGCCTTCTAGAGAACGAAGATTATTATCAGAGCAAGAAAAATGACCATCAACATGAGTTGGTGCACCTTCTAAAGATTGAAGATTATTATTAATGCAATAAAAATGACCACCAACATGAGTTGGTGCACCTTTCAGAGATTGAAGATTATTATTGTGGCAATAAAAAGTACCACTAACATGAGTTGGTGCACCTTCTAAAGATTGAAGATAATTATTAGAACACCAAAAACTACCACTAACATGAGTTGGTGCACCTTCTAGAGAACGAAGATCATTATCGTTACAATAAAAATCACCACGCACCTGTACATCACTGAGATCAGGAAGCTCGGTGAGAAGCAATTTTTCTAAATTTACATTTCCATCAATAATTTTCATACATATATTCGCCCCTTCACATTACACACCTCTCTTATCATCTCCTTGGTTATCTTTATGCCTCGATTATTCTTACAATAAAAATTACCACCAACATGAATTGGTGCACCTTCTAAAGATTGAAGATTATTATTAGAGCACCAAAAATCACCACCAACATAAGTTGGTGCGCCTTCTAGAGATTGAAGATTATTATCAGAGCAGTCAAAATTAATATCAACATGAGTTGGTGCACCTTCTAAAGATTGAAGATTATTATTGTGGCAATAATAATTACTACCAACATGAGTTGGTGCACCTTTCAGAGATTGAAGATTATTATGATCACACCAAAAACTACCACTAATATTAGTTGGCGCACCTTCTAGAGAACGAAGATTATTATCGTAGCACCAAAAATCACCACGAACACTTACATCGGTGAGATCAGGAAGCTCGGTGAGAAGTAACTCACCTAAATTTACACTTCTAATAATAATTTTCATACATATACCTTTCCCCACACATTACATATATTTCTTATCATTTCAATAATCGTCTTCATGTAGTACAATTCTCCCTGCTACCTCACACACCTTTCTTATCATTTCCTCAGTTATCTCTATTCCTCTATTAGACACACACACAAAAGATCCACCTACATACTTTGGGCAACCCTCTAAAGACTGAAGTTCATTATCACTACATGCAAAATGGCCACCTACACGCAGAGGTGCACCTTTCAATGATTTGAGCTTATTATTAGTGCAATAGAAATATCCATTAATCTTTCGAGGCGCATTTTCAAGATCTTTAAGATTATTATAATCACAAAAATAATCTCTTTTTACATATACAGGGCCACCTTTTAAAGATTGAAGATTACATCCGATACACCAAAAATGACCACCAACATGAGTTGGTGCACCTTCTAAAGATTGAAGATTATTATTAGTGCAATAAAAATTATTACCAACATGAGTTGGTGCACCTTCTAAAGATTGAAGATAATTATTATCACACCGAAAATCTCTACCAACATGAGTTGGTGTACCTTTCAGAGAGCGAAGATTATTATCAGAGCAGTCAAAATGACCACCAGCATGAGTTGGTGCACCTTTTAAAGATTGAAGATAATTTTCGTTACAATAAAAATCACCACGAACACTCACATCACTGAGATCAGGAAGCTCGGTGAGTAGCAATTCTTTTAAATCTACATCTCCATCAATAATTTTCATACATATACTTCTCCTTTCACATTACACACTTCTCTTATCATCTCCTCGGTTATCTTTATGCCTCTATTATTCCGACAATAAAAATCACCTCTAACATAAGTTGGTATACCTTCTAAAGATTGAAGATTATTATCAGAGCAATAAAAATCACCATCAACACGCGTTGGTGTACCCTCTAGAGAACGAAGATAATTATTAGAACACCAAAAACTACCACTAACATGAGTTGGTGCACCCTCTAGAGAACGAAGATTATTATTAGAGCAAGAAAATTCACCATCAACACGAGTTGGTACACCTTCTAAAGATTGAAGATTATTATTGTGGCAATAAAAACTACCTTCAACACGCGTTGGTGCACCTTCTAGAGATAGAAGATTATTATTAGAACACCAAAAATCTCCACCAGCATAAGTTGGTGCACCTTCTAGAGATTGAAGATTATTTTCAGAGCAGTCAAAATGACCACCAACATGAGTTGGTGCGCCTTCTAAAGATTGAAGATTATTATCAAGGCACCAAAAACCACTATCAACATAAGTAGGCGCGCCTTCTAAAGATTGAAGATAATTTTCA
>Ga0129342_1001417_pt1 | contig 10686 bp, 9 predicted proteins | sample CPBDNA_5_FD_94426 | JGI IMG/M metagenome (GOLD analysis project Ga0129342, IMG submission 94426) | Freshwater to marine salinity gradient microbial communities from Chesapeake Bay, USA - CPBay_Sum_15_0.2_DNA | ecosystem: Environmental > Aquatic > Marine > Coastal | place: USA: Chesapeake Bay...
AGTAATTATAAAAATTAATAATTTATTAATATATATATGTCTAATTTATTTCAAGAAGTATTAACAGATGTGCAATCTATAGAAGAAAAATTATTAGGACCTGATTATAAATATTGGAAACAAATCAAATCCCCTTCCCAAATGGGAATGAGTAGTAATGGTTCCATATCTACTATTGCGAGTGATGTTGCTGGTTTAATATCATATGTAGAAGTCTTAGTTACAGGTCGAGGAAATGCATCTAAGACTGGAAAACCTTTAGGTGATAAGTTTTTTTTAAAAACTTTTGCTACATGTAAAGATAAAAGTTCGGGAGAAGTAGTAGATAGGTATGTTTATGTAAATAATATACCTGATGGTTCGATACCTTTTATAAGTGGGGGAATGAATATGAATTTTTCGGAATTTGAAGGATTAGTGCCAGGAACAATGAGTAATTTATCTGCCATGAATCCTATGTTAATATTTCAAGCTTTTATGGCTGGTTCTCAACCTGAATGCCAAGAAATAACTTTAGAAACTGTAGATGTAAATAATAATAGGGGTTCTGAAACTAGACATGTCACTACTATTGATATTCAAAATCTTAATCCTTGTTCTTTTCCTAATAACACAAATCCAATTACTAAAGAAAAATGTAGGGAAGCATTTACAAATATGAGGTCTAAAAGGTCTTCTATTCCAAATGATTTTTTAGTAAAATTATTTTATGCTTCTTTAGGAGTGATGGGTGTTTATCTTTTAATTGCATTAATGAAAAGAATAAAAGAGAGAAAATAAATTTATTAATAAAAAATTTAAATTATTAATAAATATTTAATGTTTTCTGTAAGGGGATTTTCTTTTTCCCTTGGCATTTCTGCTTTGTCTATGTCCCTTTCTGTTATAATATTTATCACCTTTGTGAGTTACAAAGTCTTTTCTTCCTTTTCTAGATTTTGAAGCCATTCCTTTCTTAGGGTTACCTCCTTTTCTAGATCTAGATCTTCTTCGGCGTCTTGATCTTCCTCCTGTTAAACCAGGGGCAGTAGTAGTAGGAGTAGTAGAAGCAGTTTTCTTCTTTCCAAATAAACCAGAAAAAGCATTGGTAGCATGTTCACCTAATTTATCAAACATTCCTTTTTTTTCTCCTGTAGCAGGAGGAGTTGACATAGTAGTAGCATCAGTAGACATAATTATATAATAATTATAGAAAATATTATATAATATAATTTAATTAAAGTTTAACGCGTTTATATAATTCTAAAGCTGCTAAACCTCCAGCAACTTCAGCTAAAATATAAGGGATCAAATCACTCTTAGGGAATTTACCAGCAGCAACCATCATAATAGTGACAGCAGGGTTGAAACTTCCACCAGAGATTTTACCTCCTACTAAAATAGCAATTGCTAAAGCAGCACCAATGGCTAGAGCATTTCCAGTAGCTAAGATAACATAAAGGAAGAATAAAGTTCCTAAAAACTCGACAAGGTATTTGTTCATCATGATATATAAATTAATTATATAAAAAAAAATTACGCATATTAATTTACTTTGGTGGCTCCATTAGCAAATACTTGTCTATTTCCGGTTCCTGACAAAGCTGATCCACCACCCGATTTATATGGATTTGCTAAAGCACCTTTTTTCTTAGGGGCAACTGTTCCTCCTCCTCTAACTCTGGCCAAAGCACTATTTCTATAATGATCTTGCTTTTGTGCTAAACCTTGAAAAGAAACAGTAGATTGAGTAGTAGAGGATTTACCAATTGCATTTAATTTTTTAAGGTAAATATGTTGTGAAGAATCATAATTACCTTGCAATAATGTTCCTCCTCCACTATCTTGGATATATGCTTTACGGGCTCTAGAAAACATAGAATCTCCAGCTGAAGGATAGAATTTTTGAGGCATACCCATTTGTGCATTAATCACCGCGTTATCTCCTCTATCTTTTATTAAAACACCTTGGCTGGCTGGTCCAGTAAACCTATAAGTATATTGCATATTATATATATAATAGATTATATATAAAATATTTAAAATTAATTTATCTTCTTACACGGTTAAGTGCAATAAAGGTGTTACTTGCTCCAGCTCCACCATAACTATAATCATTATAGTTTCTATTTACAGCTTGTTGTTTCTTGAATTTTGTATAATCAGAACCATCATATACATATTTTACATTTGTAGTGGCACTTGGTATTCCTGTAGGATTTGGTTGAACAAATATATTTCCTCCTAAAACTGTAGCAGATTGATTAGCCGCTAATCGGATTCTTCCTGTTTTAACTTGATTAGAACCTCCAGATGTAAAATACTGACGATTTAATAAATCGCCTGCATTATTAACAGCTCTAAATGGTGTTGCACCAATTTTTACTCCTTTAACTGTTCCAGTTGCAGCAGATCCATTCCAAGCCTCACGGAGTAAAAATCTAGTGCGTTCTCTGGAGGAACCTCCTTCCATTCCAGAACCACTGGTGCTATTTGCACCTCCTCCTATTAATCTCATTTGAATTCCTGGGTAACCAGCAGCTTTATATCCGGGATTTTGAGTTTGATTTCCACAATTAGGCATCTTATATATATAATTCTAATAAAAAAATCTGCTAAAGCTATATTGTATTTTATTTTTTTATATAAATTATATAAATATGAGTAATATTCCCCTTATATCCTACATTTGTTCCATACAATCCAGATTAGCCTATTTTAATAATTCCAATTTTATTGGAAAATATAAAGAAATATTTTCTATTCCTGAATTTAAAAAACAAATTTCAAAAATTAAAGGATTAAATCAAAACTCTATATTAACTCCTGTTATTAATGATATAATTCCGATTAGCAAATCCATTAATAAAATTTTACATAATAAAAAAATTATTTATTCAGAAGATCCCCATGTTAAATATATCCTTATTTCAACTTCCAATTATTCTAGTGTTTATATTATTGCTGATAAAGTAATGAATACTATTTTTGTTGCATTTAGGGGAACATCTTCTCCCAAAAGTGGTTTATCTTATTCCAAATTATCTTCTTCCGTTCCATATAAAATTTGTAAGGGTTCAGATAACGCATTTTTATTAGGCATATTTAAAATTGTTGGGGAAATATTTTATACTATGAATGAATCAATACAATATTTAGCCAATGATTTTCTCTCTTCTAAAAATTATAAACTTGTTTCTACAGGACATTCCTTAGGTGGTGCGTGTGCACAAATATTTTCTTATTTTTGGTTAAAAAAACATAAATCTTCTAAAATCACCTGTATAACCCAAGGAGCACCTAGAGTAATCAATGGGGAAGTAGCAAATCAATTTGAAAAATTTATCAAAGAAAAAAGATTATTTTTTCAAAGAATTGTTACAAATGGAGATCCTATTGCTTATTTACCTCCTACCATAACCAATGCTAAAGAAGATAGAACATATTTCCATATGGATGAAAAATTCTCATTACCTAACCTCGTATTATTTTGTTCTAACTATAAAACAACAAAAAAAATAAATTGTAGACATAAAGCCACCACATTTAAAAAAAAAATTATTAATCACGGCAGTTATATTGGGATAAGTTATGATAATGCTTCACAAGGATTAACTGATAATAAAAAAGAAATAAAGAGAGATAAATTAGGCAATACAATTTGCAGAATAATAATAGGTGGTAATATGCCTCAATCTAAAGTTGCTTTTTTTAACTTACAAGAACTTAAAACTCCTAATTTGAGTGATTTACAAGTAATTCAAAAAAAATTAACAAAAATGATTATGATGGATTATATTCATCAAGACATATATATGAATAAAAAATTATTAAAGGAAATAATAAATGCTAGTGACCCAATAGAAGGCGACTTAAATCCACTTCAATTTTCACATCTTATTTCTATCCCAATTAATCATAAACCTAATGAAAATCTAATTTGTATTTAAGTCATGATTCTTGGAGCAATATTCATTGTCTGTAATTCTTGAAATAATAACTTGCAAGCATAAGGTATTTCTACATAACTGAAATCAACACGATTGTCACATGTTTTACACAAATGAATTTGCATTTTATCATTATAAGATGCTATCATACCACATTTCTTACATACATTTACTTGATATTTATCCGATGCATCATACAATCGACCTCTAGTGAATCTAGAAGCACCATGACTTACCATACAATCTCTCTCCATCTCTCCAAATCGTAGTCCACCATCACGACTTCTACCTTCAGCAGGTTGTCTGGTAAGATTGACCATAGGACCAATAGACCTGCTATGTTGTTTGTCCCTAACCATATGTTTTAGTCTTTGGTAAAACACAGGTCCAATAAATATACTAGTCTCTATTTGTTCTCCTGTTTGACCATTATACATTAGCTCATTTCCATTAGATTCATAACCTACTTTGGTCAATTCTTTACGAATAGTATCAATGGTCAAGTCTCCAAAAGAAGTTCCATCTCCAAATAATCCTAATTCTACTAGGACTTTTCCTAACAATGTTTCTTTTAATTGACCAATAGTCATACGAGATGGAATAGCATGAGGATTAATAATAATATCTGGTTTTACTCCAGTAGAAGTATAAGGCATATCACATTCCGGAATAATATTTCCAATGGTTCCTTTTTGTCCATGTCTCGATGAAAATTTATCCCCAATTACAGGTCGTCTAACAGTTCTGATCCTTACTTTACAAAAGTTATATCCATCTCCATTTCTATCAATAAAGTTTTTATCAACATAAGACTCTTCATTTGTTCTATAGGTCCTGCTTAAATCCTCATACTTAATCACCTTTGTATGATCGTTTCTATTTTCTTTAATAGGCACAACTTTGGCAATAATCACATCATTATTTTCTAATAAAGTATTTTCTGGCACAATTCCTTTATTCGTAATTTTGTCATAATTTCCATATTTCATACCTTTGGTTTTGGACCTATCCGGTTTACAACGGATTTCTTCATCACCATTTATTTTTTTATCTTCGTCTTTTTCTGTATGATATATTGTTGCTTGAAACAATCCTCTATCTATAGATCCTTGATTAAACAATAAACTATCCTCTTGATTAAAACCTGTATGCGTCATAATTGCCACAATTACAGGCCCACCAGCAGGTATTTTGTCTAATTGAACCATTCCCATTACTCGTGTATCTACCAATGGGCGAGCTGGATATGTTAAAACATATGCCGTTTTATCCATCCTATTATCAAAATTAGTCACATACATACCCATTGCTTGTTTGCCCATAGCTGATTGATATGTATTTCTTGGACTTTGATTGTGATCAGGGAAAGGAATACATGAGGCTAATATTCCGAATATTGTGCTTGGATGAATTTCACAATGTGTATATTTATAAATAAACTGATTTGCATTATAAAGTTCATTTGGTTTCATTGCAATCATACTGAAACTCTGTTCTTCGGGATCTATATATTCTAACACAGATTCCTCTATTTTACAATCTGTCAATAAATCATTCCATTCTAATTCCTCCTTCTTAATCTTTTCAACTATACTCTTTTTTAATAATACATTATTATTTTTCACTCTTAATACCGGTCTAATTAATCTACCAGCATCATTACAAATTCTTATTTCTCGATTTCGATAATCAAAGATAATACTGGTATAAATATTAATAATCCCCTTATGTTTTTTTTCGGTAAATGATTCAAATAACTCAATAGGATTTTTACTTATACCAATCCAAGCCCCATTTACAAACACCTTTACATATTTATCTAACTCCATGGATTCAAAATTATCTAGATCATCCACAAAAGGACTAATATATTCATGTAAAGGTCCACTATTACTTGGTATAGTAATATGACTCATATAACTTAAATTTTTAACTACACCGACACTAGCTCCCTCTGGAGTCTCAGCAGGACATAAGAATCCCCAAGAACTATTATGCAATTTTCTAGGAGGAATTAATTTTCCACTCTTATCAATTGGAGTGTTAATTCTACGCAAATGACTTAAACTGGAAATATAAGTTAATCTATTTAATACTTGTGCCACACCTACTTTATTACTGTTAACATTTTTTATTCCAAAATCTCCAGTAGATAATGCTCTTTTTAATCCATTTTCAATCGTAGTAGATTTGACGATTTTGTAAATGTTGGTGTTATTAATAATATTTAAATAATCCTCAGTGGATCTCCAAGAACCATTATTAATTTCTCTAATAATCTGTTTTTGCATATCTTTTACTAATTTATTAAAGTAGTTTCTAAACAAATTATTCAATAATGTCCCTGTTAAATCAATTCTCTTATTTAAATAAGAGTCTCTATCATCAGGTTGAATCCATTCCAGACTACATCTTAGTAATTTATTTGTCATATAACCCAAGAAATAAATTTTTTGAGTTTCATTAAAGCAATGTGGGAATAAATCATTATTTAAAATATCCAGTGTAAATTCTTTTTTCTTTTTTGCACCAGATTCCTTATCCATATTAATGGGAGTAAACATGGCATGACCCATTAAATATTTAATAGCATCTTCTTGTGTCATAATTGAATTTGCTTCAATAATACTACCTTGAAGACCAAATACCATTTTTTTATATTTTTTATCATCCATATTTAAAATGATTTTTTCACAAATTTCTTTATCGGATAAAACTCCCAATGCTCTAAATACAATAAATAAAGGAACTGGATTTTTCAACCTAGGAATTTGCATATAAATACTAGTCCCAAATCCAGTATTTTTATTTGTAATCATCATATTAATTTGTTTTGGACTAATACATTTAAAATCTGGAACCGATTTGATTTCTGCCATCCAATTCCATTTATTATTATTTTTACTTACATTAAAACAGTAAACCCGATTCTCAGCAGCCCTTTCTTGGCCTAAAACTGTTTTTTCACTACCATTAATTATGAAATAACCTCCTGCATCAAATTTACATTCTCCGCTTATACTTTCATTTATATGTTGATATTGTTTCAATACACATACAGAAGACTTCAACATAATTGGCAACTTACCAATATGGATTCCAGGTAAAATTTTATAAAATGTTTGACAATTTTCCAACTGAGAACCACTACGCACAATATATTTGATATTTAAATCGATAGTCATCATAGAAGCATATGTGAAATTTCTTAATCTTGCTTCTTGTGGAAACATTAACTTGGAAGCACCATTATTTTCATGAATTTGCGGTCTATATAAATGAAAATTTTCAAAAGTAATAAATATTTCTAAACTATACTTACCGGAATCTTTATCAAAATCATTTTCACTGCATATTTGCACTGGGTTAAACATATCTATTGTTTTTTGAATTTGATAATTTACAAAATCATTATAAGATTCAAGTTGATGTCTAACCAACTGAGCTAAATGTTGATCCTTGAAATAAGACTCTATTACCGCCCATGGGGTCTCTATGTATTTCCCCAAATTCTCTTTAATTTCCTTTTCTAGGTCTGTCATCTTTATTTCTTGAATCATTTTATAAATTAATATTAACATCAATTTATTTTTAAATCATTATAAAAATAATATTAATATATATATATATGACTAATAATCGCAATTCATTTTCCAATAAAAAGAAAAATAGACATAATAAAATTTTGGCAGATCCATCTAATAACAATATTTTTTTGATGTCTAATGATTCTAATTTCTCAAATAGTCATTTTTCTCTCTTTGATAATTCAAACAATATGAAATTATTAAAATTATATAGTGAATCGGATATTACAAATAAAAATAATATAAATAATAAATTTGATAATAATAATATGAACTCTAATAAACTTATAACATATCTCGATTCAAAATCTTCCGATAAACAAAATGATAAATCTACAAATACCGATATTTTCTTAAAATTTCTTCTAGATCAAAAAGAAAAAGAATTCATTTCTACTTATAATTCACCCTTTTTCTCTGGATCACCTTCTATTTTTCCACAAATCGCTATGGATGACCCCTTCAAGAATGAAGAAGCAAAAAATATTATAAAAGAACAAATATTAATTAATGCGTCCATAGATAATTTAATAGATTTAATTAATTTATGTGATAAATATCCTTTAGCTGATAATGTGGAATATAATATTAATATGAAATCTCTCCATGCTATTAAACCGTCACTTTTAGAGTTGCAGAATATGATAGGTATGCATTCAATTAAAGAAAACATTGTAGACCAAATTCTATATTTTATTCAAGATTTACATAATACATCTCCTAATAATTCTGATTACATGCATGCGGTTATATATGGTCCTCCAGGGACTGGTAAAACAGAAGTAGCGAAAATAATGGGTAAAATATTCAGTAATTTAGGCATGTTAAAAAAAAATGTATTTAAAAAGGTGACTAGAGATGACCTAGTAGCTGGTTATTTAGGTCAAACTGCATTGAAAACCAAAGATGTGATTAAAGAGTGTTTAGGAGGAGTATTATTTATTGATGAAGCATATGCTTTAGGAAACAAAGAAAAAAGAGATTCCTTTTCAAAAGAATCTATAGATACTATTTGTGAAGCATTAAGTGACCACAAAAAAGATTTAATGTGTATTATAGCGGGATATGAGCAAGAATTAAAGGATTGTTTTTTTAGCTATAATCCAGGACTGGAATCTAGATTTACATGGAAATTCAAAATTGATGATTATAATCCAAATGAATTAAGATTAATATTTGAGAAAAAAATTACAGATAATAATTGGTCTTTAAAGGAAGATTTGAAGGATGAATGGTTTGAGAAAAATAAAGAGTTTTTTTCATTTTTCGGTAGAGATATGGAAACATTATTTTCAAAAGTTAAAATTGCACATAGTCGTCGTGTATTTTGCCTACCAAAGGAAGAAAAAACAAAAATTTCCAATAAAGATTTAGAAAAGGGATTTGAAATATATAAAAAAATGGGTGATTCTGAAAAACGCCAAGAAGAAAAACTCCGAGTTAAAAATTTATATAATACTCTTTATTGTTAATTTTTTCGTATTATTTTATAGGTAAAAATATATTATGTCTGAAAAAAAAACTATCCAGTTCAATGAATCTTTATTTAATGGGGGAAACAATAAAACTAAAAAAAATACAGGTAAAAAACAAAAAAAAGAAAAACCAAAGACACTTATAAAACCTAACAAATTAAAAAAGGATTTGCTCGAAAAAATAAAAAAACATCAACAACAACAAAAAATCACAAAAGAAAAAGTAATTGAAAATCCTGTGGAAGAAAAAGAAAAATCTGACTTTCATAACGATTTTATTAATTCTTTAGAATACTTAAATAAAGTAACTAATAAAAATAAAACGGAAAAACAAAAGAAACATAAAAAACATAAAGCCAAATCTTTAAAACATAGATCTGTTGGAGGGGGAAACAATTCCCTTCATTCTGAAATTCAACCTATTCAAAATGATCCTTTTGTATCCATAGATTTACCTACTGATTTTGAAACTCCTTCTTCTTCACCCATTATTTATTTATCTGAATTATCTACTTCTTCCCCAGATAAAACTCCTCCTATTTCCAATACAAATCCTATTCCCATTAAAATGGAAAAGCAGGAAAATGTAGTAAAAGAAGACCCAGGTTGGGGAATTTTAAAGGGAGGTAAAAAACCAACCTATAGAACTTTCCATAATAAAACTTTAAAAGTTAGTCCTAAAACTCAAGTCGAAAGTCCTAGGTCATCTAGGGAACATAAACTTGAAGAATTAAAGAAAAAACATAAAAAAATAAGACAAAAATCGAGAAAAACGGTCAAATCAAAATATAATTTGGGAAGAAGTATGAAGAAGGGAAAAATGTCTATATTAATTAAAAATAATACTACAAGAAGAAAAATAAAAAAGGAACATGGTTTATTAAAACAAAAGCCACTTGGTGAAGTAAAGAAATATTTATATGAGAGAAATTTATTAAAAATTGGTTCTACAGCACCTAACGATGTAATTAGAACTTTATATGAACAGGCTGTTTTGGCAGGAGAAATAAATAATTTTTCAAATGATATTTCTCTCCATAATTTTATTTCCAAAGAATAATTTAATTTACATAATTATACAATTAAATTATTTATATTCATTTTTTATTTCATTCGTCAAGTATGTATTTTTACTAATTGCGCGAACAATTTTGTTCATTTCTTTTTCATCTTGTTCTATTAGAGTCATGGAGTTAAAAACTAGGCTAGTTAATTGATTTTGAAGGTTTTCATTTTCTTTCCATCCTTCATTGGCCTCTTTCCATTTGTCTATCATTGTCCTTTGTTTTAGTGCTACAGTTTTGATGCCATTTAATATTTTTAGTAATTCTTTATCTTGTTCCCATACATTATCATCTTTCACATATATCGTTTTACGATTTGAATCTGTGCAATGTATAGGTCTCTCTAGTATATCCATATTATTTAATCCGTCTGTGATCATATTAGTTATTGTTTTGGTTAATCCGTTTTCGATTGTATGGTTATAAGTTTCATTAGTAATTGGTAAAGAATTAATAAAATCGGTCAAGTTCATGGCATTTTTACAATGTTCATTTAAGAACATTTGAATGTTGAAGGTATTATTATTGTGGCTATTTAAATTATTATGGGAGTTATTATTAGAATTAGTGTTTCCCAAATTTGTTACCATTTTCTCCATTACATCTTGATTTTTCAACAACATTTTTATCA